>ERZ1699650.57-NODE-57-length-79408-cov-9.547037_pt1 | contig 79408 bp, 82 predicted proteins | sample MGYA00581512_ERZ1699650 | MGnify/ENA primary metagenome ERZ1699650 (study PRJEB42348, sample SAMEA6618698) | metagenome | isolation source: Polyester-degrading enrichment culture growing on monomer terephthalic acid, Te | collected 2019-05-17 ... | reverse complement strand
ACTGCGACTGCGACTGCGACTGCGACTGCGACTGCGACTGCGACTGCGACTGCGACTGCGAAGAAAGTCAATCAAGTTGCGAAACACCACCATGCAACAACCGGTATAATGGCTGGCGAATATCGGCATGGTTCATTTGAAATTTAGCTAAGTTACCGAAATTGATCCATTCACAGCGGGCCGTGGCCCAAATGGCCGCAATAGGTCGTTTTCATTGGTGTTGCACGTGCCAGCCACAGGCAGGATCATGTGAAATACAATCAATTGCGGAATGCGCGCCATGTTCCTGTCGGTGTTTGAAATGTTCAAAGTGGGGGTTGGCCCCTCTTCCTCGCATACTATGGGGCCGATGCTGGCCGCCGCGCGGTTTCTGGATGCCATGCGGGCCGCACCGTTTGGCGTGCAGGGATTGCGTGCCTCGCTGCACGGTTCGCTGGCATTCACCGGGCTGGGCCATGCCACCGACCGTGCCGTGATGCTGGGGCTGGCCGGTTTCACCCCCGACACCTATGATGCCGAACAGGCCGAAGCCCTATTGGCCGATCTGCATCAAACCCGCACCGTGACACCCCCCGGCCTGGGGCCGCTGCGCTTTGATCCGGCGTCGGATCTGTTGTTTGATTACGACAATGCCCTGCCCGGCCATGCCAATGGCATGATCCTGTCTGCCACTGATGCGCAGGGCGATGTGATCCTGTCGGAAACCTATTATTCCATTGGCGGCGGCTTTGTTCTGACCGAATCCGAACTGGCGGCGGGTGGTGATGTGGACCAAGGACCGCCCGTGCCATACCCGTTCAAATCCGGCGTTGAAATGCTGGAAATGGCGCAGGCATCCGGCAAATCCGTCGCCCAGATGAAACGCGCCAACGAACTGTCACGGCGCGGTATGAACGGGTTGGACGACGGGCTGGCCCGCATCTGGCAGGTGATGGCCGATTGCATCGCGCGCGGTCTGGCGACCGACGGCACCCTGCCCGGCGGATTGAATGTGAAACGGCGCGCCCATGCGATCCATCAATCGCTTAGGGCGGAACAGGGGCTGAACCTGTCACCGCCCCACACCATCAACGACTGGATGAGCTGCTACGCCATGGCCGTAAACGAGGAAAACGCCGCTGGCGGTCAGGTCGTCACGGCCCCCACCAACGGTGCGGCAGGGGTGGTGCCGGCGGTGATCCAATACTGGTTGCACCATGTGCCGGGGGCCAGTGCTGCGGGCATCCCCGATTTTCTGTTAACTGCCGCCGCCATTGGCGGGTTGGTGAAATTCAACGCCTCGATTTCAGGCGCCGAGGCCGGCTGTCAAGCAGAGGTCGGAACCGCCGCCGCCATGGCCGCCGCTGGCCTGTGCGCCGTGATGGGGGGCACAGTAAAACAGGTGGAAAACGCCGCCGAAATCGCGCTGGAACACCATCTGGGCATGACCTGCGATCCGGTGCGCGGTTTGGTGCAGGTGCCCTGTATCGAACGCAACGGCCTGGGCGCGATCAAGGCAGTGTCGGCGGCATCCCTATCCCTGCGCGGCGATGGCACACATCTGGTGCCGCTGGACGCCTGCATCGAAACCATGCGCCAGACCGGCGCCGATATGAGCGAGAAATACAAGGAAACTTCGCTGGGTGGATTGGCGGTCAATATCCCCAATTGCTAAGACGAATCATCTGGAAACAGTGCAAACAGATGCATCCGTGCCTTGGCGACTGGTGCGCTGGCGATCTAGATAAAATGCGGCGTAGATTTTAGCCCATATTACCTGACACCAAAAGGCATCAACCATGACGCCATTGTGCATCACCACTTGGCGCAGCTTAACAGCCCCCCGCGACCTTTACGACCAAATCGGATCAATGTCCCTTTGCCGGATTGCACAACACGCTCAGGTTGATAGCGTGCAACGATAAACACGCAAAGCGACGATGGATTATCTATGACGCAGGACAAACCGCTACTTGGCATCACCCTTATGCTTGGCTTTTGCGCCATCGCGCCACTGGGCGATGCGGTGGCGAAAATATTGGGTCAGGCCGTGCCGCTGGGGATTGTGTTGCTGATGCGGTTCGGGGTTCAGGCGCTGTTACTGGCCCCGATACTGGCGTTTGGCGGCCGTCCGTGGCGTATGTCGGGCCGCGTGTTACGCCTGACATGGCTGCGCACCGTGATGCATATCATTGGCATCGGCATGATGTTCACTGCACTGCAATATCTGGAACTGGCCGATGCAGTGGCCATCGCGTTTGTCATGCCGTTCATCATGATGTTCCTTGGCCGCTTTGTTCTGGACGAGGAAGTCGGCGCACGCCGCCTGATCGCTGCAACCGTAGGTTTTGCCGGAACCCTGCTGGTGGTGCAACCCTCCTTTGCCGAGGTCGGCTGGCCCGCGCTGCTGCCCGTGGGGGTGGCGCTGAACTTTGCCCTGTTCATGCTGGTGACCCGCCAAATCGCCAAGGACACCGACCCGATCGGATTACAAACCGTCAGCGGTGCCATGGCCGTGGCCATTCTGGCACCAGTGATATTACTGTATAACACCGGAATGCTGGACAATATCGTGCTGCTGCCGCCCCTGCCGGCGCTGGATGCGCTGACGCTTGAATGGCCCACCCCGCAGGATTGGGTGCTGCTGTTCACCATTGGCACCCTGGGCACGCTGGCGCATCTGCTAATGACCTGGTCGCTGAAATATGCGCCCTCGGCCACCTTGGCCCCGATGCAATATCTGGAAATCCCCTTCGCCACCGGGCTGGGTTGGGTGATTTTTTCCGACCTCCCCAACCCGCTGGCCACGCTTGGCATTGCTATTACTGTGGCGGCGGGCCTGTATATCGTGGCGCGTGAACATGCCTGCGCACGCAGGGCTGGCAATCACGCTAGCAATCAAGCTGGCAATCAAATCGGTGCGACACCAATCAAACCGGCCAAACCGGCGCATCCCGCAACGCATCAACCACAGATGGCAGCACCTTCTCCGGCAGAATGACCAGCATATTGGGCGCGCTGACCGACAGGTCCACCGCACCCAATGCGCGGTTTGATGTGCCAACCCGCCCGTCCGGTGCGAATGTCAGCCCCTGAACCGGCCATTGCAGGCCCTGCGATTCCCCTGTGACCGTGCCCATCGGGAACAGCGAAAACACACAGCCCGCTGGCAGGTCAATCCGCAGCTGCGGCGGAGCCAGAAACGTCACATCGCCGTCGCCCAGCAACACGCAACGCTGATGCGGGTGACGCACCAAACTGTTGCAAGCTGCCAGATGATGATCGACCCGCGCCCCCAAAAACCCGACGCCCAGGATCAGCGGCGCCCCGATACTGCGCAGGCATTTGTCAAAATCCGTGCTGTCCTGTTCATCAATCCGGAAAATCCGGTTCGGGCCTAATGCCGCACGATCTGCGCCGGAAATGCTGTCCATATCCCCGATCACCGCACGCGGCATCACCCCATGCGACAGCGCCACAGCCGCACCACCATCTGCGGCCACCACATCAGGGGCAAAGGCCCGCGCCCTGCGCAACATGGAATCACTGCTGGCCCCGCCGCCGATCAATGTGATTGGGTCATTTGTGGAAACAATCACGCCATTTATCCCGATATTGATGCAAATTTTAGAAACAGGACACAAAGTAGCCACGAAATGATACCGTAAAAATCGAAGAATCGTTCACGTTTCGACGCCAATCATTTGGTAAACACTGTTGTCAGAGGCAAAAGAAAGTGAGTTCCCGATGGTGAACACGAGCAAGATTCTGACGGTCTCCTACGGGACCTTCTCATGTACGCTCGAAGGATTCGATGATTCCTTCGACACGATGAAGGCGATCGCGGAATATTTCCGTGATCTGGCTTCGGATGACCGATATTTCGGTGCGACCCCGCCCACGCCAGACGCAGAAATGCTGGCACGGATCGCTGAAAAAGAAATCGAACGCCGGGTCGAGGCGCGTCAGGATCAGGGCGGCATCGTGCTGCGCGCATCCCGGGCCGCGGCCGCAGCAACGCCTGCTTTGGCCCAGCCCGAAACACCGCAACAAGAATCCGGGCAACAGGAAAACGTGCAAGCACAAGAGCAGCCCCTTGCACAAGAGGTTTCCCTGACCGAAGAGATGAGCGAAACCCAAGAGGTTCCTTCGCGCGATGAGGCAGAGGTGATCAGCGCCACGGATGCCGATGATCTGGCAGACCGCCTGACCGCCGCCGCGCAAGCAGAAGCCGAGGTTGAGGACGCGGGCGAAGCCAACATTTCAGTTGAGCCTGAAGTTGAGGCTGAGGCTGAGGCTGAGGAAATCGCCGCCGCCGCCCCCGAGGAAGAACCCCTTGCAGAGGCCCCTGAACAGGCCCCCGCACCGATCGCACCGCGCCGCCACAATCTGGCCAAACCAATGCAGGCAACCGTCGCCGCGAATGTGACTCCGGTTCCGCATCCCGATGCCGATAGCGTTGCCGCCAAACTGGCGCGCATCCGGTCCGTCGTTTCCCGCGACACCGCCGAAACCGACACGCCCGACCCGATCTATACCGAAGACGAACATGCCGAAGCGTTTCTGGACGAAAGCGCCGATAACGAGGCATTGGACAACCGTCTGGATCAGGACGCCGCACAGGACGGAATGCGCGCCGCCGTGCAATCTCTGGACGACGAATGGGAGGTCGCGGCCAAACCCGAACCCGAAACCGAAACCGATGCCATCACGGATGATTTCGACGAAGAAGACGATATCGACGCAGAAACATTGGAAGCAGAGGTCGCAGCATTCGAAGACGCCGAGGCCGCCGAAACCGAAAGCTTTGATGCGGCGGACTTCGACCCTGAAACCTTTGCGATGGAACTGGACGACACCGTAGAAGACGCAGAGGAAGACACATCCACCCCCGTTGCCAATACTCCCGCACAGGAAGATGACGCAGACGAACTGGACGCCATCCTTGACCGGTTGATCCATCGCAGCCCGACGAAACCCGTCGAAATGGATGCAGATCAGGACATGCAGGAAGAGGAAGCCGATGAAATCCTGCCAGAGCAGGATGACGTCGCGGCGCAGGATATGCCCCTTGCCGGGCCGACCCCGGAACCAACCCCGGAACAGCCCGCAATTCGCGCCCGTGTCATGAAAATGAAACGTGCCGATTTTGAAGCGGCCATTGAAAAGGGCCTGCTGGAAGAGGACGAGGACGCATACGAAGATCAGGACTATGCCGGCAGTGACGATCTGGCAGAGGAGGACAACACACCGTTGTCCGCCGAGGCAGAAGCCGAACTGGCGCGCGAACTGGCCGAAGTCGAAGCCGAACTGGGCGATCTGGATGATGACGAAGACGATTTCGACGATGCCGACGAAATGGATCTGGATTCCGGCGACAAAGATGAGGACGACGATTTTGACGAGGTCGCCTCGATCTTTGCCGAGGACGACAGCGACGAGGACGAAGAGGAACAGCGCCCTGCCCTGCGCAACCGCCTGCGCGAACCGGGCGACGAGGGCGACATGACCCGCCTGATGGCCAAGGCCAGCAGCGAAATGAACGAACCCGAAGGCAGCAACCGCCGCGCATCCATCGCGCATCTGCGCGCCGCCGTCGCCGCCACCAATGCGGAAAAGGACGCAGGCACCCTGCGCCGCAGCGAAGATCAGGTAAAGGCCTATCAGGACGATCTGGCATCGGTGGTGCGCCCGCGCCGTTTGACCGCAGGTGACGGTGCATCCTCGCGCCGCCCCGTGGCTGAACAGCGCCCTGCGCCGCTGAAACTGGTGGCCGAACAGCGCGTCGACGACGTGCCGGTCAAAACACCGGCCCAGCCCGTGCGCCCGCGTCGGGTGTCCATGGCCGCCGAACCTGTTGAAACCACGCCCGCTCCGCAATCCGGCGCGCACAGCTTTGCCGAGTTTGCCGAGGAAATGGGCGCGGCCTCCCTCCCCGAACTGCTGGAAGCGGCGGCGTCCTATCTGTCATTCGTAGAGGGCCAGGAGCAATTCTCGCGCCCGCAGCTGATGACCAAGGCGCGCCAGATCCAGGGCGAGGAATTTTCCCGCGAGGACGGGCTGCGTTCATTCGGGATGTTGCTGCGTCAGGGCAAAATCGAAAAACTGAAAGGCGGGCGTTTCACCGCGTCCGACAGCATCGGCTATCGCCCCGATGCCCGTCAGGCAGGGTAAGCACCCCCACAAAGATGCAAAAAGGGCGGCCCGTTTGGTGCCGCCCTTTTCATTTGCGCAAAACGCCTGCACGGCCCTTGCGCGTTATTCCTGATCTTGTGGCGCGTCAGGGTCTGCTTTGCCGACCCCTTTGAACACGAATTTGAACGGCACGATCCACAGGAACCCCAGCACGACAAATACCACCAGTTCCAACAACATCGGCGGATTTTCCAATGTGCGGCGCAACCAGTCCGTCAGCGTCACTGCCACCACGATATACAGTGGCAATCCGATCAACAGCACCACCAGCGACCACCGCCGCCGTGCTTTGTATGACAATGCCATCAGCGCAATCCCTTCAATCTGCACCCATCAATCCGCAAAGGGATCAGCGACAAGGATGGTATCCTCGCGCTCGGGCGAGGTGGACAGCATCGCCACCGGACAGCCGATCAATTCCTCGACGCGGCGCACATATTTCACCGCATTGGCGGGCAGATCGTTCCACGAACGCGCGCCTTCGGTCGATTCCGACCAGCCGGGCATTTCCTCGTATACGGGGGTGCAGCGCGCCTGTTGATCGGCGGCTGTGGGCAGGTAATCCAGCACCTCGCCGTCCAGATTGTAACCGGTGCAGATTTTCAGGGTTTCGAATCCGTCCAGCACATCCAGTTTGGTAAAGGAAATCCCCGTCACACCCGATGTGGCGCAGGTCTGGCGCACCAGCGCGGCATCAAACCAGCCACAGCGGCGTTTGCGCCCCGTCACGGTGCCAAATTCATGGCCCCGTTCGCCCAACCGCTGCCCGTCGGCATCGTCCAGTTCGGTCGGAAACGGGCCTTCGCCAACGCGGGTGGTATAGGCTTTGACGATGCCCAGCACATAATTGATCGCATTCGGGCCAAGGCCGACACCCGTGGCGGCCTGACCGGCAATCACATTGGATGAGGTGACAAAGGGATAGGTGCCGAAATCAATGTCCAGTAAAGCGCCCTGCGCGCCCTCGAACAGGATGCGTTTGCCGGCTTTGCGCTTTTCGTTCAGGACTTTCCAGACGGGGGCGGCATAGGGCAGGATCTGCCCCGCGATCTCGCGCAGTTGCGCGATCAGCGCGTCGCGGTCGACCTCGGCGATGCCCAGACCACGGCGCAGCGGGTTGTGGTGTTGCAGGGCGCGATCCACGCGCGCCTCGAGTGTGGCAGCATCGGCCAGATCAGCCACGCGCACGGACCGGCGGCCCACTTTATCCTCATAGGCGGGGCCAATGCCGCGGCCTGTGGTGCCAATCTTGGTGCCCGAGCTTGCGGCCTCTTCGCGGGCGCGGTCCAGTTCGCCGTGAATCGGCAAGATCAGCGGCGTGTTTTCCGCAATCATCAGGGTTTCGGGGGTGATTTCGACACCCTGATCGCGGATCGACGCAATTTCCTTGATCAGATGCCAGGGGTCCAGCACCACACCATTGCCAATGACCGACAGTTTGCCGCCGCGCACCACACCCGAGGGCAGCGCGTTCAGCTTGTACACCTTGCCGTCGATGACCAGCGTATGGCCCGCGTTATGGCCCCCTTGAAAACGTGCGATCACATCGGCACGTTCGCTGAGCCAATCAACGATCTTGCCTTTGCCTTCATCGCCCCACTGGGCGCCCACGACGACGACGTTTGCCATGTCAGACCTTTCCGGTTTCGGTTGTCTTTGTGAATATTCACATGCGGGGGTGCGTTGATTGCGGCCCCCAAACCCGCGCCCGTATATCCATAGGTGGCCGCGTATGAAACCACTATTTCGCGTCCTGCTGGACAGCGCGCCAAGTTTGCGCAAGGTTTCAGGCCAACCAAGGGGCGGCACGCACAGATAAGGGCAAGGTAAATGGGATTTCTGTTCAGGTGGTTGCCCGCAGCGGCGCTGTTGTCGGCCACATACAACCCGACGCAGTGGAATTATGCCCGCTGGGTGCAGGGCAACTGGGGCACAGAAATGCCGCTGGCGGTGTTGTTGGGGCTGTTGCTGATGGTGGGCTATATCATCTATTTGCGCGCAACGCTGCGATCCATCGGCGGGTTTGGCATGGCATTGGTGCTAGCACTGGTCGCTGCCCTGCTGTGGGTGCTGTATGATTACGGCTGGATCAGTTTTACCAATCCGACGCTGAACACCTGGCTGGGCATATTGGCGCTGTCACTGGTCATGGCCGTGGGGCTGAGCTGGTCACTGGTGCGCCGCCGCCTGTCGGGTCAGGCCGATGTGGATGATGTGGACGCCTGACCCCTGCGCAGCGGGTCAGGCACATTTGTTACGGGTATTTGAGGAACAAAGAGGGCGCTAAGGCGCAGGCAGAGCAGATCGCGTTGCGTGACGGGTTGCGCCTGTGGTGTGTTTTGCCTACATAGCGCGGCAGACCAGAGATACAGGCAGGCCACCCATGGAAAACGTCGTCCTTACCATCCACCTTCTTCTTGCCCTAGGGCTGATCGGCGTTGTGCTGCTTCAGCGCTCCGAAGGCGGTGGTCTGGGCATGGGTGGCGGTGGTGGCGGGGCCGTGACGGGCCGCTCGGCAGCGACCGCACTGGCCAAGGTCACATGGATACTGGCTGCGGCCTTTATTGCCACCTCGATCACGCTGACGGTGATTGCCGCACAAGACGCCGCTGGTGTTTCGGTGCTGGACCGTTTGGGCGACGCCCCGGTAACCGAGGAAGCACCCGCAGATGTCACTGCGCCCTTGGGCGGTGGTGATCTGGTGCCGCCAAGCAATGACAGCGCACCACTGGTGCCGCGCGCCGACTGACCCGCGCCCTGCACCGGCTGATCCGTCCGGGGGGGCAGCCCCCCAACCGACCACTATCACTTGAGTACTGCGCCCCGCGCCGCAACAGCATCTTGCGGTCTGCATCTTGCCAGATCGGGGCGAATCCTATATGCGACGAGTCCCGTGGTACAGCGGTCCGAAAGGGCCGTTCGGGCCTTTGTTTTTTGCGATAATTTCGCGCCTCAGACTACGGGAGTTGCCGACAATGGCACGCTATATTTTCATCACCGGCGGTGTTGTGTCCTCTCTTGGCAAGGGGCTTGCCTCGGCCGCGTTAGGGGCGCTGTTACAGGCACGCGGGTTTTCGGTGCGGTTGCGCAAACTTGACCCCTATCTGAATGTCGATCCCGGCACGATGTCGCCGTTTGAACATGGCGAGGTATTCGTCACCGATGATGGTGCCGAAACCGATCTGGACCTTGGCCATTACGAACGCTTTACCGGCGTGCCTGCCCGCATGACCGATTCCGTTTCCTCGGGGCGGATCTATTCCAACGTGCTGGAAAAGGAACGGCGCGGTGATTATCTGGGTAAAACCATCCAAGTGGTCCCCCATGTTACCAATGAAATCAAAGACTTCCTCAATATCGGCGATGACGAGGTTGATTTCATGCTATGCGAAATCGGCGGCACCGTCGGCGATATCGAAGGCCTGCCCTTTTTCGAGGCCATCCGCCAGTTTTCCCATGACAAACCCCGTGGCCAGTGCATTTTCATGCACCTGACCCTGCTGCCCTATCTGGCCGCATCGGGCGAATTGAAAACCAAACCGACGCAGCATTCGGTCAAGGAACTGCAATCCATCGGCATCGCGCCCGACATTCTGGTCTGCCGTTCCGAACAACCGATCCCGGAAAAAGAGCGCGAGAAAATCGCCCTGTTCTGTAACGTGCGCAAAGAGGCCGTGGTCGCCGCCTATGACCTGTCCACCATCTATGATGCGCCACTGGCCTATCACCGCGAAGGTCTGGATCAGGCGGTGCTGGATGCGTTCAACATTTCCCCCGCGCCGCGCCCCGACCTGACGGTCTGGGAGGATGTGTCAGACCGCATTCACAGGGTCGACGGCGAGGTGAACATCGCCATCGTCGGCAAATACATCCAATTGGAAGACGCCTATAAATCAATCAAAGAGGCGCTGACCCACGGCGGCATGGCCAACCGCGTCAAGGTCAACGTGAAATGGGTCGATTCCGAAGTGTTCGACAAGGAAGACGCCGCGCCGCATCTGGAGGGCTATCACGCCATCCTCGTGCCCGGTGGCTTTGGCGAGCGCGGCACCGAGGGCAAAATCAAAACTGCCGAATTCGCCCGCACCCGCAAGGTGCCCTATATGGGCATCTGTCTGGGCATGCAGATGGCCGTGATCGAAGCCGCCCGCAACGTCGCGGGCATCAACACCGCCGGATCCGAGGAATTCGACCATGAATCCGGCAAAAAGCGTTTTGAACCCGTGGTTTACCACCTCAAAGAATGGGTGCAGGGCAACCACACCGTGCAGCGCAAGGTCGGTGACGACAAGGGCGGCACCATGCGGTTGGGCGCCTATGACGCGACCCTCAGCGAGGGGTCGAAAGTGGCCGAAATTTACGGCGGCACCGCAATCGAGGAACGCCACCGCCACCGTTACGAGGTCGACACGAAATACCGTGAAAAGCTCGAATCCTGCGGCATGTCCTTTTCCGGTATGTCCCCCGATGGCCGCCTGCCCGAAATCGTGGAATGGTCTGATCACCCGTGGTTTATCGGCGTGCAATTCCACCCCGAACTGAAATCCAAACCCTTTGCCCCGCACCCGCTGTTCGCCGATTTCGTGCGCGCCGCTGTCGAGGCAAGCCGTCTGGTCTGATCCGGCTTAGCCGCCTGTAAAACAAAAACGCGGCCCAAATCAGGGTCGCGTTTTTGTTTATCCGGGCTAGCCTGTGATGGATGAAAACAATTCGCGCAGCAGGCTGACGCGCTTGGGGCGTTCGGGCACCGCGAAAATATCCTTGTCTATGGATGCGCTTAGCTGCCCCGGGCTGTCAGGCAAGACCGACGCCAGTGTCAGCGGCTCGAACAATGCGGGCGTGAAATTCCACCGCCCCCTGCGCCCGTTGGCGCGATCCGTATCCTGACCCGCGATCCATCGCATCATTGCTGCGCGCTCGTCCCCCAATCCGCTCTCGGGATCGGGCAGGTAAAACCCTGCAACCAGCCTTTTGTGTATGGCATCCAACAGGTTACAACGCTTGCGGTCCGCATCGGAAATGTCGCGTTTGTGCATGTGCTGAAACCGGATGGGATCGCCGTTCAGAAACACCCGCGCCGCAGTGCCAAGGTCGATATCCTTTTGCGACATCATCCAGCCAAGCCGGTTCAGATCCCCCGCGGCCCAGTCAAACCCGCGGGCCGCAGAGCGACGGTCATCAAGACTGCCGCCGCGCACGACAGCCAGCATTTCGCTGACATCGTCCCCCGTCCAATCCGCCGCAACACGTTGTCCCATGTCTGGTTTTCCCGTTTCACCGTTTATTCTCAACGTCTGTAATCTCTCGCTCAATGCGGGTAAAATTGCGGAGCAAATGTGGCCAGACTGCGGTTCGCCTTGACCTGCCGCTTGGTCACCTGCACTTTCCCGCCACAGAGGAGGACTTCATATGCCCAAAGGTTATTGGGTGGCCCATGTCGATGTGCATGACGCCGCCGTTTACGACACATACCGCGCCGCAAATGCCGCGCCTTTTGCCGAATATGGCGCGCGTTTCATCATCCGTGGCGGTGACCAGCAGGAAATGGAGGGATCAACCCGCAAACGCACCGTGGTGATCGAATTCCCCAGCTATGACGCCGCTATGGCCTGTTACAATTCACCCGGTTATCAGGCGGCCAAGGCGCTGCGCGATCCGGTGTCGGATGGCGATTTGGTGATTGTTCAGGGCTATGAATGACTTGGCATCGCTGCGCTGCCCCCTATATGTGACGCTATGTTTGCTGATTTCCTGAACCGCCTGCTGGCGCCCGCCCCCGAAACGCTGCCCGACAGCGATGCCCGCCTTGCATTGACCGCCTTGCTGGTGCGTCTGGCCCATGCTGATGGCCAATACGAAGTGGCCGAGATCGAACGGATCGACGCCATCACACAGGCCCGTTTCGGCTTGGATCTGGACGGGGCCAAGGCGCTGCGCCGCGACGCCGAAGCACTGGAAGGAGAGGCCCCCGACACCGTGCGCTTCACCCGCGCGATCAAGGATGCAGTGCCCTATGACGAACGGCTGGCGGTGATCGAATCCCTGTGGCAGGTCGCACTGGCCGATGGCGTGCGCGAAGCCGAAGAAGACGCCCTGCTGCGGCTGGTATCGAATCTGTTGGGCATCAATGATCGCGACTCGGCTATGGCGCGCCAACGGGTTGCGGCGCAGGGCTGATCCGGCGCGCCCTGCCGCAACCTGTCGCCACGTTACCCGGACAAAATGATCAAATTTCACGCGGTTTGACGGTTTCGGGGGGCAATCCGGCGCTCTCAGACATTGCAAATGCCTAAAAACTCGGCCCTAATCTGACCCAATGATAAAAATCGACGGGGAAGATCACGGCGTGACGGATAAAAAGCCGGTTCTTGAAATACGCAATCTGCACAAAGCTTATGGCGAACTTGAGGTGATCAAGGGCGTGTCCATTGCCGCGCCAAAGGGCTGCGTTGTGTCGCTGATCGGGTCATCAGGGTCGGGCAAATCCACCATCCTGCGCTGCGCCAACCTGTTAGAGGACAGCCAGAAAGGCGACATCCTGTTCAAGGGCGAAGCGGTGCATTGGAAAGGCACAGGCCACGCCCGCCGCCCCGCCGACGCCAAACAGGTGCTGCGCATCCGCACAAACCTGTCGATGGTGTTTCAACAGTTCAATTTATGGGCGCATATGACCATCCTGCAAAACGTGATGGAGGCCCCGGTGACCGTGCTGGGGCGTGACCGCACCGAGGTCGAAAAATCGGCCCGCGCCTATCTGGACAAGGTCGGGATCGGCGACAAATGCGATGTCTACCCGGCGCAATTGTCCGGTGGCCAGCAACAGCGCGCCGCCATCGCCCGCGCCCTGTGCATGGAACCCGAAGCCCTGTTGTTTGACGAACCCACCAGCGCGCTCGACCCCGAGCTGGAACAGGAAGTCGTCAAAGTGATCAAAGCCCTGGCCGAAGAAGGCCGCACCATGATGATCGTCACCCATGACATGCGTCTGGCCGCTGATGTATCTGATCACGTGGTGTTCCTGCATCAGGGCCTGATCGAAGAACAAGGCACGCCGGACGCGCTGTTCGGCCAACCGAAATCGGAACGGCTGCGCCAGTTCCTATCGCATTCCGTGCCCGCCTGACCGACCGGCACGGGGCAAACGCAACCGCCGGGCGTCACATGAACCGGCAAAACCTAACGGGAGAAACCAAAATGAAAAAACTGATCCTCACCACCGCCGCACTTGCGCTGACCGCAGGCATGGCCATGGCCGAAAGCCACGGCATGACCGTCCGCCTGGGCACCGAAGGCGCCTATGAACCCTATAACTTTCTGAACGACAACGGCGAAGTAGACGGGTTCGAGCGCGAGCTGGGCGACGAGCTGTGCAAACGCGCCGAACTGAAATGCGAATGGGTCACCAATGACTGGGATTCGATCATCCCCAACCTGACATCGGGCAACTACGACGCAATCATCGCGGGCATGTCCATCACGGACGAACGCAAGGAAGTCGTTGATTTCTCTGAAAACTATACGCCCCCCTCGGCTTCGGCCTATGTGGCGATGTCCGCCGATGCCGACATCACCGGCGGCGTGATCGCGGCGCAAACCTCGACCATTCAGGCGGGCCATGTGACCGCAACCGGCGCCACCCTGCTGGAATTCGCCACCCCCGACGAAGTCGTCGCAGCGGTGAACAATGGCGAAGCCGACGCCGCAATGGCCGACAAGGATTACCTGCTGCCGCTGGTCGAAGCTTCCGGCGGATCGCTGGTTTTCGTCGGTGACGATGTGCCACTGGGCGGCGGCATCGGCATGGCCTTCCGCAAATCCGATGCGGAACTGCGCGGCAAATTCGACGCGGCCATCAAATCAATGAAGGCCGACGGCACCCTGAACCCGCTGATCAAAAAATGGCTGGGCGAAGACAGCCCTGTATTCGAATAAATCCCGATCGGGGGGCCAGCGCGGCCCCCCTTTCACTGTTCTAAAAATACCTAAACCCACCCCGCCAAGAGGCCCGCCATTTTCAGCTATTGCGCAGACCCGTCCACGATCGAAGGACTGACATGGCTGTCGTGTTACCTCACGACGGGCAAACATATGGCGTTCTATTCCAGCTTTGGCACCGTGTTGCTGCTGCTGGCCGTCACCGCCCCCGTGTCGCTGGGGTTCGGGTTTGCGGGCGCCTCTGCGGCGCGGGCAAAATTCCTGCCGCTGCGCCTGTTGGGCAAGGCCTATATCGCCATCGTGCGCGGCGTGCCTGACATTGCGTTTTTCCTGTTTTTCGTCATCGCGCTGGATCAAGGATTTGAATGGCTGCGCCATAAGGTGAAATGCCCCGACTGGGATGAACCTATCCGGCAGGGGTCGGATTTCATCGTCTGTCAGGCCGCCAAAATGCCACTTGGCAATTCCCCGCAATGGGTCCACGAGGCATACGGGTTTTCGCTGGCAGTGCTGACATTTGCCATCGTGTTCGGTGCCTTTGCTGCCAATGTTTTGTTCGGCGCCATGCGCGCCGTTCCCCGCGCCCAACTGGAAACAGCCGAGGCCTACGGCATGACCACGCGCCAGACATTCTGGCGCATTCTGGTGCCGCAAATGTGGGTGTTCGCCCTGCCCGGTCTTAGCAACCTATGGATGGTTTTGATCAAAGCCACGCCCCTGCTGTTCCTGCTAGGGGTCGAAGATATCGTCTATTGGGCGCGCGACCTTGGCTCTACCAAAACGCCGCGCTTTACCGACTATCCCCATGGCGACTGGCGCATATATTATTTTCTGGCGCTGCTGGTGTTCTATCTGGCCTTTACCCGCCTGTCCGAAATCGTGCTGGACAGGTTGATGAAACGCCTGACCCGCGGGCAGGCCACCGCCGCTGGCGAAGCACAGCGAAAGGCCACGGCATGAGCTGCGCCCAAACCATCGCCAATTACGGGCTGCGTTCGCTCGGCTATGGTGAACGCCTGTTGCCGCGCAATGATTTTACCCTCTGTGAACAGTTCACCCTGATCGGATCGGGCATGATCTGGAACATCTGGTTTGGCACATTCGCCCTGTTGCTGGGGTTCTTTCTGGCCATCGCGGTGGCCATGGCCAAGGCCGCACCATACCGTCTGATCCGCAAACCTGCGGAATGGTTCATTTTCGTATTTCGCGGCTCGCCCCTGTTTATACAGTTCTTTTTCGGCTATTTCCTGTTCCTGTCGCTGAAGGGCGTATCCCCCATTTTCACGCCTTTTACCTCGGCCACCTTTGGCGCATTGGTTGTGCTGTTTCTGAACACCGCCGCCTATTCAGCCGAGATATTCTACGGCGCGTTGCAATCCATTCCCAAGGGCGACACCGAAGCCGCCGATGCCTACGGGTTTTCCGGCTGGAACAAGTTTCGCAAGATCACCCTGCCCACCATGCTGCGCCTTGCATGGCCCGGTTACACCAACGAGGCGATATTTTTGTTCCACGCCACGACGCTGGTGTTTTTCACGGGCTTCCCCGCATATCAACAACGCGGTGATGCGCTGTATTATGCCAGCTATATCGCGGATAAGACCTTCAACCCCTTTATCCCCTATCCCATTCTGGCGGGATATTTCATTGTGCTGACGCTGGTGATCATCAGCATTTACGGCGCGATCAATTCACGGCTGAACCGCCATCTGCCGCAGGAACGCCGCCAGAAAATCACCTTGCGTCCACGCCTGATCCGCTAATATGATCAAATTATCGCACCCCCCTGCCGGGACACCCCGCAACAGGCTTGGGCGCACGACCAAGGGACCACCCCGATGAACCGCAATATGATGATCAACTACCTGCGCAAACACCCCGAGGTGCGCACAATCCGCGTGGCCGCTGCCGATCTGAACGGCCAGCCGCGGGGCAAACGGGTGCCCACCCGTTTCGCCGACAAAGTGGTCGAGGACGGAACCCGTTTTCCCCTGTCGGTGCTGAACCTGGACATCTGGGGCGAAGATATCGACGACAGCCCGCTGGTGTTTGAATCCGGCGACCGCGATGGCGTGCTGCGCCCGACCGAACGCGGTTTCGTCCCCATGCCATGGCTGGAGGGCGCATCCGCCCTGCTGCCGATCTGGATGTTTCGCGAAAACGGCCAGCCCTATGATGGCGACCCGCGTCAGGCCCTGCGCGCCGTGGTCGACCGTTACAAGGCCGACGGCCTGACACCCGTTGTGGCGGTAGAGCTGGAGTTCTTTCTGATCGACGATTCGGGCCGCAACCTTCAGGTGCCGATCAGCCCGCGCTCCAGCAAACGGCGCAAGGCGGCCGAAACCATGTCGATCCGCGCATTGGATTCGTTTGACCGCTTTTTCACCGATCTCTATGACGCCTGCGAGGCAATGGACATCCCCGCCGACACCGCCATATCCGAGGCAGGTCTGGGCCAGTTCGAAATCAACCTGATGCACCAAGAGGACGCGCTGCGCGCCGCCGATGATGCATGGTTGTTCAAGATGTTGGTCAAAGGGCTGGCGCGTTCACACGGGTTTGCCGCGTCCTTTATGGCGAAACCCTATGACGATTACCCCGGCAACGGTTTGCACACGCATTTTTCGGTGCTGGACCGTGACGGCAACAATATTTTCGATGATGGCGGCCCCAATGGCACCGATGTGCTGCGCCATGCCATCGCGGGCTGCATGAACGCCATGTATGACAGCACCCTGATATTCGCCCCCCACGCCAACAGCTATGACCGGCTGGTGCCTGATGCCCATGCGCCCACAGCGATTTGCTGGGCCTATGAAAACCGCACTGCCGCCATCCGCGTGCCATCGGGTGCCTCTGCGGCGCGCCGCGTGGAACACCGCGTCGCGGGCGGCGATGTGAACCCCTATCTGATGCTGGCCGCCATTCTGGGTGCGGCCCTGACCGGGATCGAGGACGCAGCAATGCCCCCCGAACCGATCACCGGCAACGCCTATGCGCTTGGCCTGCCCCGCGTGCCGGACAACTGGAAAGACGCGATTGACGCCTTTGAAAATTCACCGCAGGTGGCGCGGATCTTCTCGCCCGAGATGATCCGCAACCTGACCCTGACCAAGCGGCAGGAACTGCACTACATGGCTGAACTGACCCCCGAAGAGCAGGTCGAAATCTATCTGGACACGGTGTGACGCCCCCTTGCGAGGGGGCCAACCCCGCATTAGCCTGACCCTATATCCAACCCTTGGTGATTCATGAAAATCGGCATCCTGCAAACCGGCCACGCCCCTGATGCGGTTCAGGCGGACGGGGGCGATTACCCCGCCATGTTCGCCCGCATTCTGGACGGGCAGGGTTTTGAATTTCAAACCTATGATGTGACGGCGATGCAATTTCCCGCCGCGCCCGATGATTGCGACGGCTGGATCATCACCGGATCACGCCATGGTGCCTATGAACCCCACCCATGGATCGCCCCGCTGGAACAGTTGATCCGCGACATTTACGCCGCGCATCGACCGCTGGTCGGGGTGTGTTTCGGGCATCAGATCATCGCCCAAGCCCTTGGTGGAACTGTGGAAAAATTCAGCGGCGGCTGGTCAGCGGGCAAGGTCGATTACCAGTTCGACGATGGCCGCACCATGGCAATGAATGCATGGCATCAGGATCAGGTCACCCGCCTGCCCAAAGGGGCGCGCACGATTGCCCGTTCGGATTTTTGCGAACATGCGGCGTTGATCTATGGCGATGATATCCTGACCATCCAACCCCACCCCGAATTCGATGGCACCACCATCGGCCATCTGATCGACATTCGCGGCGACCTGCTGCCACCCGATGTGCTGGACCGCGCCCGCGCAGGGCTGGACCAGCCAACAGATGCCGGTGATTTCGCCAACCAGATGGCCCAATTCCTGAAACGAGGCGCAAAATGACAACCGACTGGACAGAGTCCCTCCCCGACGCGGCCAATGCCTATCTTGAGGGGCGGCGGCTGGACGAGGTTGAATGCATCATTTCCGACCTGCCCGGCATTGCGCGGGGCAAGGCTGTGCCTGCATCGAAATTCGCGCGGCAGGAATATTTCCACCTGCCCGACAGCATCTTTTACCAAACGATTACCGGCGACTGGTCCGATTCCGCGGGCGAAGAAGGGTTCATCGAACGCGACATGATCCTGCGCCCGGACATGAGCACCGCCACCGCCGCCCCATGGACGGGCGACTGGACATTGCAGGTGATCCACGACGCATATGACCGCAAAGACAAGCCGATCCAATGCGCGCCGCGCAATGTCTTGAAACGGGTTGTCGACCTCTATCGCAAACAAGGTTGGGAGCCAGTCGTCGCGCCGGAAATGGAATTTTTTCTGGTGGCGCGCAACATTGATCCGGCGAAACAGATCGAACCGATGATGGGCCGTTCTGGCCGCCCCGCCGCTGCGCGGCAGGCCTATTCCATGACCGCAGTTGACGAATTCGGCCCCGTGATCGACGACATCTATGATTTCGCCGAAGCGCAGGGTTTTGAAATCGACGGCATCACCCAGGAAGGCGGCGCAGGCCAGTTGGAAATCAACCTGCGCCACGGCGATCCGGTAAAGCTTGCGGACGAGGTGTTTTACTTCAAACGCCTGATCCGCGAGGCCGCGCTGCGCCACAATTGCTTTGCCACCTTTATGGCGAAACCCATCGCGGATGAGCCGGGTTCGGCGATGCATATCCACCACTCGGTGATTGATATGGAGGACGGAACCAACCTGTTTTCCGGCCCACAAGGTGGCGAAACCGATGCGTTTTTCCACTTTATCGGTGGCTTGCAGACCTATCTGCCCTCGGCCATCGCGGTGCTGGCGCCCTATGTGAACAGCTATCGCCGCTATGTGCGCGACCACGCCGCGCCGATCAATCTGGCATGGGGGCGCGACAACCGCACCACGGGCATTCGCGTGCCCCTGTCCGGCCCGCAGGCGCGGCGCGTCGAAAACCGGCTGGCGGGGATGGATTGCAACCCATATCTGGGCATCGCGGCCAGCCTTGCCTGTGGCTATCTGGGCCTGATGGAGGAAAAACGCGCCGGACCATCCTTTAAGGGCGACGCCTATGAAGGCGAAGAGGATATCCCCCGCGTGATGGGCGAAGCACTTGATTTGTTTGAAGAAGCCAAAACCCTGCACGAGGTGCTTGGCCCTGATTTCGCCCGCGTCTACTCCATCGTGAAACGCACCGAATACGAGGAATTCCTGCAAGTCATCAGCCCGTGGGAACGTGAACACCTGCTGCTGAACGTGTGACGCCAATGAACCTGCTGCACGCCAACGACACCGCCGGTAAATACCCCAGCAGCTGGTATGCGGCCACCGCCCATGACCTGCCCGCATTCCCGCCGCTGGCCGGGGATGTGCAGGCCGATGTTTGTGTGGTCGGGGCGGGATATACCGGCCTGTCCGCCGCGCTGCATCTGGCGCAAAAAGGCCGCCGCGTTGTCCTGCTGGATGCGCAACGCGTGGGGTTCGGCGCATCGGGGCGCAATGGCGGGCAGCTTGGCTCGGGCCAGCGACAGGACCAAAAAGCTCTGATCAAAATGGTCGGCCCCGCAGATGCCCGCAAGCTGTGGCTGCTGGCAGAAGAGGCAAAACAAGTCACCAAAGGGTTGATTGCAAAACATAATATCCACTGCGACCTGAAACCGGGGGTGGCATGGACCGCCAGCAGCCCCCGCGAGGCGCAGCATATGCAGGATTACGCCCACCTGCTGGAACACGAATACGGATATGACCAGATCGAACATCTGGACGCTGAGGCCTGTCATGCGCTGTGCCCATCGCCCGTCTACAAAGGTGGCATTCTGGACATGGGCGCGGGGCATTTGCACCCGCTGAACTATGCCATCGGGCTGGCCCGCGCCGCCCATGATGCAGGGGTGGTGATCCACGAAGGATCCGAGGTGCAAACCATCACCGATGGCAGCCCCAGCGTGGTGCGCACATCGGGCGGAACGGTGCGCGCCGATGCGGTGATACTGGCGGCGAACGGATACCTTGGCGGGCTGAACCGCCACGTTGCGGCCCGCGTGATGCCGATCAACAATTTCGTCGCCGCAACCGAACCGCTTGGCGCAAACGCGGCCAAGGTGCTGACACGCGACGTGGCCGTGGCGGATGACAAATTCGTGGTGAACTACTTTCGTCTGTCAGCGGACGGGCGGTTGCTGTTTGGTGGCGGCGAAAGCTATGGCTATAAATTTCCCGCCGACATCGCCGCCAAGGTGCGCAAACCCATGGCGCAGGTTTTCCCGCATCTAAAGGACGTGAAAATCGACTATGCGTGGGGCGGCACTCTGGCCATCACCATGAAACGCCTGCCCCATTTCGCGCGCCTGTCGCAAAACGTGCTGTCGGCCTCGGGCTATTCCGGCCACGGGGTTGGCACCGCGACCCACGCGGGCATGTTGCTGGCGCAAGCCGTGGCGGGGCGATCGGACGGATTTGACACCATGTCGGCCCTGCCTACCCCCGCATTCCCCGGTGGCTTCGCAATGCGCAGCCCGCTGCTGGCCCTTGCGATGACATGGTTCGCCCTGCGCGACCGGCTCGGGGTTTAGCGAAACACTCCCGCCTGCTCACCGCGCATCACAGATGCGCATTCGCAATTGGGCGCGGCCCTCGGCTGACGCCTCGGGCACCCCGCCCTTTCATTGTTCCCCAAATACCTCCCGCCGGAGGCATCCCCCCTTTCAAACCCGTAATGCGCGCAGTTTTTCGCCCAACCGTCCCCCAGATTTCGTTTTGCATACGAACGAAATTCGTTTAGAATTCCCGAAAGATCATTTCAGGAAAGCCGAAAAGACCATGACCCTAGCCCCCAATGTCTATGACGCCGAACCGATCCCAGCATCCGCCAAAGCCGAAATAGAACGCCTGCTGCAATCGGGCGACCTGTTCCGTTATACCGCACCTGAAAAATCGCCCGTATCAATGCTGGAACGCGAATTCGCCGATTTCATGGGGGTGAAATATGCGCTTGCTGTGTCCTCCTGCTCGGCTGCTCTGTTCCTGTCGCTCAAGGCTCTTGGCCTGCCGCGCGGCGCACGTGTGATCATCCCCGCCTTTACCTTTGCCGCCGTGCCATCGTCGATCGTTCACGCCGATTGCGTGCCGGTCCTCTGCGAAGTGGGCGAAAATTACCGCATTGATATCAATGATTTCGCCACCAAACTGGACGACACCATTGGCGCGGTGATCATCAGCCACATGCGCGGCCACACATCCGATATGGATGCAATCATGGAACTGGCCGCCGCCAAAAACATCCCCGTGATCGAAGACGCAGCCCATTCGCTTGGCACCCAATGGGGCGGTGAAAAGGTCGGCACCATCGGCAAAATCGGCTGTTTCTCGTTTCAAAGCTATAAGCTACTGAATTCAGGCGAAGGCGGCATCATGATCACGGATGACGCCGACGCCTTGGCCCGTGCGGTCATCATGTCGGGCGCATATGAACACAACTGGAAAAAGCACATCGCCCGCTCGCCCGAGGACGAGGCAGAGCTGGAAGCCGCCTTTGCCCGCTGGCAGAACAAACTGCCGCTGTATAACCTGCGACTGAACAACCTGTCCGCCGCGATCATCCGCCCCCAAATCGCCGAGGTCGCACGCCGTGTCACCGATGGCCGCCGCAACCATGATTACGTTGCTGCCAAACTGAACCTGTCACCATGGATCGACGTGCCGGAGAAACTGGAAAAAGAGCTCCGCGCACCGGATTCCATCCAGTTCAATCTGGTCGGCATGGCGGAAAACGAAATTCGCGCCTTTCAGGATGCTGCCGCCGCGCGGGGCGTCAAGGTGCAGGTGTTTGGCATGTCCACCGACAACGCCCGCGCATTCTGGAACTGGCAGTTTCTGGATGACCAACCCGACCTGCCCCAAACACGCCAGATGCTGATGAAGGCCTGCGACACCCGCCTGCCCGCCCGCCTGCAACGGCCCGATCTGGATCTGATCGCCGATGCCTTGGTGCGTGCCGCACAGGATGTCATGGGCAATACCCGCGCCTTTGGCACCTGATACCCGAACGGACAGAACCGAAAAAAGCCCCGCCTGATCCGGCGGGGTTTTGTTTTCTATCAACGACTTACAGAATACGCAGGGTATCAGCCATAAACGGGTATGCCTGCACCGCAGGGGTCAGGATTGTCGCCTGCAAAATCGGTTTCAGACGGGCCGCCACTGCGCCGGGCATATCGCCCAACATATCGCGGCGCGCAGTCAGGGAAATCCGCCGTGACAGCGGCGCAAATGGCAGGTCCAGCACATCCAGCTGACCAGCAAAGCGGCGCGCGCGCGACAGCGCCAAAGGGGTCAGAATGGTCCAGCCCGCCCCCTGCCCGACCAAGGCCAGAATCGCGTGATAACTGTCCAGTTCGAACCGGTGGTCCAGTGTCAGTTTTTGCTGTGCCAGATGCCCGGCGATCAACCGCCCCATATAGTGGCGTGTGGTATATTGCACCAATGGCAGCGCCTTGAGCTGGCGCAAGACATCGCCCCCGGCATCAATCGCCCCCTTTGGCGCGGCAACGATGAAACCTTCTTCCAATATCGGGTGGACCTCTGCCCAGTCGGGCACGCTGCCCATTTCAGCGGCCAGAATCACATCCAACGCCCGTGCATCCAGCTGGTCATGCAGGAAATGGCTGGCCCCTGTTTCCAACAGGAACTGGCAGCCGGTCATGTCCTCTGCCAGCTCTGTCAGCAATTGCGGGGTTACGTCTGCTTCGAAATCCTCGATCATGCCCAAACGGAACCGCGTTAGCGTCGCGCCCTCTGACATCGCCAGTTCGGCACGGGCCAGGGATGCCTCGTTCAACACAGCCGAGGCGCGCCGGCGGAACAGCTCCCCCGCATGGGTCAGGGCCATGGGCCGCGTATTGCGCGCCAACAGGGCCACGCCAAGCGCACCTTCGAGGTTGGTCAGTTGCTGGCTCACCGAAGAAGGACTGGCCCCCAACCGCCGTGCGGCGGCTGAAATCGACCCTTCCTCGGCCGTGGCCACAAAGACCTCGATCCCCCACAGGGTGATCCTGCCGGGGCTGTCTACCATGCTGTGTTACTTATCCATCTTGGAAAGTTTGGCCTGCAATTCGGCCAGTTGTTTCTTGATCGCATCCAGACCGGGGTCTTCTTCTTTTGCTTCGGCTTTGGCTGCGGGTTTGGCGCCCGGCTGCATTGCGTCCCATCCGGTTCCCGTCGCACCGCCCTGCCCTGTCATCGCTTTCAAAAATGCTTCTTGCTGCGCTTGCAGTGCTTCGAAACCCGGCAATTGCGCCATGGGATTCGCTTTGGTCATTTTCTCCATCATCTTGGATTGACCATCGCGCAGCGCATCAAATGACATTTGCAGAAATTGCGGCATCATCGAATTGGCCTGAGTGGTATAGCTGCGCACCAGATCCATCAGCACCCCGACCGGCAACACAGATTCGCCACGGCTTTCGTGTTCTGCAACGATTTGAAGCAGATACTGGCGCGTCAGGTCATCGCCCGATTTCAAATCGACGATCTGGATTTCGCGGCCATCACGAATGAAACCGGCGATATCTTCCAATGTCACATAGTCGCTGGTTTCGGTGTTATACAACCGGCGGCTTGCGTAGCGTTTGATGAGCAGCGGTTTCTTTTCGTCCGGCATGTCACATCCCTCCCTGAAATGATGCAGTGCAGAAAAAGCCTAAGCCAGTGTTTGACAAAAAGAAAGGGCGGGCTCGTGAAAGCCCGCCCTCGCGTGAAACGCATCCATCAGGGAGGAGGAGGAGAAGGACGCGTTTATCCCTTGGGGGGATTACTTGGCAGTTGCTTTTTTCGCAGCTGCTGTGGCGTCTTTGGTCGCTTTCTGCACGGCGGCAGATGCTTCTTCGGACATATCTTTGCCTGCGGCCATCATCAGTTCGACGGTGTCCATCTGGACTTTTTTCGCGATTTCAGCAAAAGCGGACAGGTTTTCCGAAGCAACTTCGGAATAGGCCGATGCGAAATCGGTCATCGCTTTGGCGTAATCTGCGGGTTCGGTTTTTGCTTTGGACATTTCGGTCAGCTTCGAAATTGTCTCTTTGGTCCATTTGCTGGACACTTCCGAGGATTTCTCGGCTGCTTCCAGTGCAACACCGGTCAGTTTCTCGCCCAGGGCAGCCTGAGTTTTGAAAGTGTCTTCCATCGCTTTGGTGTCAACGGGGAACGCGCCCATGACGTCTTTCATCATCGCGGTGAAGTCTTCGGTGGTCTTTGCCATTGTCTTAAATTCCCTAGTCAGCGGTCCGGGCCCACCCCGGTTTTCTGCGCCTGCAAACAATATGCATGCTGCGGCGCAGAAAAGCAAGGGGTTTATGCTGCACCGCAGCACAAATGCACTTAATAAGGGAAATCAGACGGTTGGACACCCCACAACATAGGTGCCCGGCGCATCGCATATGGCAGGATGCGACGAATCACCCGGCTGCCGTGCAGGCACCATTTTGCCCGACCGCTTGGTCAGCCATTTGTCCCAGCGGGGCCACCACGACCCGTCTGTCCTCTTTGCGCCTGCCAACCAGTCATCGGCAGACAGGCTAAGATCGGCATTGGTGAAATGGCCGTATTTCTTTTTGCTGGGCGGGTTGATGATGCCCGCGATATGGCCGGATTCAGTCATGATAAAGGTCTTGTCCTTTGACCCCATCAGCTGCGCCCCGCGATAGCTGTCCTTCCATGCGGCGATGTGATCGGTTTCACAGGCAATCAGGCACACAGGCAGGTCAACATCCCCGATTTGCAGCCGTTCACCAAAAAATTCGATACCGTCCTCGGCAAACTTGTTTTGCTGGCAAAGTCCGCGCAGATATTCCTTGGCCATGCGCGCGGGCAGGTTCGCCCCGTCCCCGTTCCAATACAGCAAATCAAAGGCAGGCGGCGTTTCCCCCATCATATAGCTGCGGATCGCGGGCTTATAAATCAGGTCGTTCGATCGCAGGAATGAGAAGGTGCGCGCCATGATAAAACTGCGCAGGATGCCGAATTTGTCCACTTCCTCTTCGATTCCGTCGATGAAATCATCCTGAAGGAAGGGGGTAAATTCCCCCTGTTCGGAAAAATCGGTCAATGCGGTGAAAAATGTGGCGGATTTTATGGAATTGTCGCCGCGCTGTTTCAGCAATGACAACACCATGGCCAGAGTGGTGCCCGCGATACAATAGCCGACGCAGTTCACCTGTTTCTGGCCTGTGATCGCCTTGACCTCTTGGATGGCAGTTAAATAACCATCCTCCATATAGGCCTCCATGCCCGTGTCGCGATAACTGGTATCGGGGTTGATCCATGACACGACAAACAGGGTGTAGCCCTGATCGGTGATCCACTTGATCAGCGAATTTTCGGGCTTTAGGTCCATGATATAGAATTTGTTGATCCATGGCGGGAAAATGATCAACGGGATGGCGTGAACTTCCTCTGTTGTCGGCGCATATTGGATCAGTTCCATCATCCGGTTGCGGTAAATCACCTTGCCCGGTGTTGCCCCGATGTTTTCGCCCAAACGAAAGGCCTTGGTATCGGACAGCCGCACCAGCATTTCACCGTTGTTCGCCTCCAAGTCGGAAACAAGGTTCTCTAACCCTTTGACAAGGCTTTCACCTTCGGTCTCGATCGCTTTTTCCAAAGCATCGGGATTGGTGCCCAGAAAATTGGTGGGGGCCATCATATCCGCGATCTGGCGGGCAAAATAATCCAGCTTGCGCTTTTCCTTGGGGGCCAGCCCCTCTACATCGTCCACGGCCTGGGTCAGGGCGCCGACGTTCAGCATGTATTGCTGTTTGATAAAGTTGAAATAAGGGTTGGTTTTCCACAACGGGTTCTTGAAACGCGGATCATCGGGGGTGCGATCCTCTGGCGCTTCCAGTTTGCCGCGTGACAGCGCCTGCTGCGCTTCCATGAAATGTTTGACCGACTTGCCCCAGAATTCCAGCTGGTGTTCGAAAATACGCGCAGGTTGCTGCGTCATATCACCCATATAATTGGTGGCGGCCTTTGCAAACAGCTCCTGATCGGGGGCATCAAGCGTCGGATTTGCCGGATTTCTACGCGCAAATGCATCGACAAGACGCTGCGTCAGTTCCTCTACCCGTGCCATATTGGCCTTCATCCGGTCAGAATCGACAGGCATGGCTGCGTCTTTTGTTGTCATATTAAGGAATCCCCCCTATTGTCGCTGCTATGCAGCATTTTGCGGTGTCCTCCCGACAATCGGGCGTGAACCCGAATGCCGCACCAGTGGAAAAGGAGTCGCCCATGCGCTTCATGGCCAGCTATGACATGATGGAAACCGTCCGGAACACAAACCAATGGCTAGGGGCGACTGCCCTATCCGTTGCATCATATCCGGTTTTCAGCATGGTGCCAAACCCTGCTTTGCAATGGATGGCAGCATGGGGCGAAGTGACCGAACGGTCATTTCAGCGCATGGTGGTCAAACCCGATTGGGGCATCCACAGCCATACCTGCCCGGACGGCAAGGATCACATCGTTCATGTCGAAACGGTGGTCGAACGCGCCTTTGGCGATCTGATCCATTTCCGCGTTGCTGGCCGCGAACCGATGAAACGCCGCGTTTTGCTGGTTGCGCCCATGTCGGGCCACTATGCTACGCTGCTGCGCTCGACCGTGCTAAGCCTGATCCCCGATTGCGAGGTCTATGTCACCGACTGGCACAATGCCCGCGACATTCCGGTATCCGAAGGCAAATTCGACATCGAGGATTACACCCTCTACCTTGTTGATTTTATGAAAGAACTTGGCAGCGACATTCATGTCATTGCCGTTTGCCAACCTGCGCCGCTGGCCCTTGCTGCCACCGCATATCTGGCCGAGGAAGACCCCAAGGCGCAACCGCGCTCTATGACCCTGATCGGTGGCCCGATCGACCCGGACGCGACGCCAACCGACGTGACCGATTTCGGCAATCGCGTCACCATGGGATCGCTAGAGCAGACCATGATCCAACGGGTCGGGTTCAAATACAAAGGTGTGGGGCGCAAGGTTTATCCCGGCCTGCTGCAACTTACCTCTTTCATGTCGATGAATTCCGATCGCCACGCTTCGGCGTTCAAGGAACAGATCGCGCGCGCCGCCCGCGGCGAAGCATCGGATCATGACCCCCACAACCGTTTTTACGATGAATATCTGGCCGTTATGGATATGCCCGCCGAATTCTACCTGTCCACCGTGGACCGGATTTTCAAAGAGGGCGAGATCGCCAAAAACGAATTCACCGTAGCGGGCCGCAAGGTCGACATCGGCAAAATCACCAGCGTTGCGGTCAAAACAGTCGAGGGTGAAAACGACGATATTTCCGCCCCCGGCCAGTGCAAGGCCGCTTTGGACCTGTGCACCGGCTTGCCGGATGATAAAAAGGCGTTCCATCTGGAACCGGGCGCGGGCCACTACGGCATTTTTGCTGGCAAAAGCTGGCGCAACAACATCCGCCCGCTGGTGTTGGAATTCATTGACGCCAACAGCGACGCCCCCGAGAAAGCGGCGAAAAAGCCGGCAAATAAAAATGCCGCAGCGCGCTAAGATACACCTGTAACAGTGAAAAAAGGCGTCCCTTTGGGGGCGCCTTTTTGTTTGCGGTGCTGGGATATATTTCTATTTGCCGAACAGATAGCGCCAGAGCGGACGGATATCCAATGCCGCCACGGTCACCCCCAGCGGCAGCATCCAGAACCCGACCACGGGCAAGAATCCGAACAGGCCACCGATGATCAACAAAACCCCAACCACCAGCCGCATTCCCGGTGGCAAACGCCTGCCCGACCAGACCTGAACAGACCGGCGTAAAACCTGCAGGCGGCGGCGCAGGCGGTTCTGGCGCAGGGGCCGGTTTGATACAGGATCCGCTGTCATGGGATATGATATAGGGCAAAGGTCACACATTAAAAGCCGCCGCAACCCAACCTGTTCTGGCGAAACCTAGTGTGATACCAACGGCTTGCGCAGCCAGTCACGGATTGCATCATTCACAATCTCTGGCTGTTCCAGCACCGGCAGGTGGCCTGCATCCGCGACCACTCGCAGCTCCGCATTGGGGATCAACTCTGCCATGAACGAATGGCGTTTCAACGGGGTCAACGTGTCCTGTTCGCCGCATAAAACCAGGGTGGGCACCTTGCATCGACGCAGCGTAGCCTGCTGGTCACGGCGTCGTTGCAGGGCGCGCACCTGACGGATAAACACCTCAGGGCCTAGCCCCGCGGCCATTTCTTCTAGCAGGGACATGATCGCCATGCGGTGCGGCGTGGGGGCCAGATGCTCCGGCCCCAGAATTTTCAACAACACCTGATTCAACCGCCCCGCCCGTGCGCCCACGATCATCGGTTCATAGGCCGATGCCGATTGCGGCGTTTCCGCCAACGGATTGGTGTCCATCAGGGCCAGACGTGTGATCCGGTCAGGGGCGCGGCGCAGGATTTCCATTGCGACGATCCCGCCCATCGACAGCCCACACAGGGCAAATTTCTGCGGCAAGGTATCAAGAATATTCGAGGCGATCTCCTCGATCCGTTCCCCGCGCGTGATGGGGGCCACGGTGACCGAATGATCGCGGCTTAGATCAGCCAATTGCGCCATGAATATCCGCGCATCGCACATCAATCCCGGCAGGAAAACCAGCCCCTCTTCCATTCTTGCCTCGCCCCTGCCCTAGCATTAGTCCAGCGACAATTTCGCAGATCAGACGGGCGCGTCAACGTCCGAATTGCATGAAGCATAAGGATAGGCGATGCCACGCAGAGGCGGAAAATCGTGATAGGCGGCGGCCCGGGTCGTTTTTGCAGCGGTCAAAGCGCGATTGCGCGACAGCAACACCCCCTTGGGCGCAACATAAGACATGATTTTGCGCTGCGGGGCGGATGACCATGCCAGGTTCATCGCGCAAAGCTTTGGAAACACACAAATATACGAGAATGGCAGATGGTCGTGTATCCACCACGCCAGATCGCGCCAATCACGTCCCCGCGCATATTGGTCGGCAAACCACGGGATCACGATGGTTGCGCCAGCCGCCAGCCCCCCGCCGACCTGTTGATCCCAAATGTGATGGCCAAATGCCGGGTCATTGGCGTTGCTGGCGCAGGACAGGCCACGTTCGTTGCCAAAGGCATTGATCGCAGCCGCCCGGTAACCGGACCTGATTTCGATCCGCCCGAATGTGTCTTGCAACGGTTCCAGCAGGTTTTCGCACAGCGCCCGCCCTGCTTTGATCGCCATATCAGGGTCATCCGGCACATTAGGGATGCCGTGCATCACCCCGATTTCAGACAATAAAAAATCACGCATGTAAAAATGGCGCGACAGGCGGATGCGGCCTAATTCCTCATACCCGCGCATGGTGGCGGGTTTGCGCATCAGTGCCCGTTCCAGCGAAATGCGCCCTGATCCGACAGGGGCGAAAACGGGTTAAACGCGATTTCCCAAATATGGCCATCGGGATCGGAAAAATAGGCGATGTGCCCGCCCCAGAACACATCATGGGGGTCTTTTAGCACCTTTGCACCAGCGGCGCGGGCGGCATCGGTCAATTCGGCAACCTCTTCTTTTGTGCGGGTGTTCAACGCATAGGTGGCCAGACCAGTGCCAAGGCTGCCGGGATCAACGCCCATGTCCCGCGCCAGTTGTTCAGCCGGATACAAGCCCAGCGACTGCCCCAGCAGGTCAAACACGACAATCCCATCCGGAGTTTCGACCTGTTGCCAGCCCATATCCTCGTAGAATTGCGTGGCGCGCCCGATGTCATGCGTGCCAAGTGTGACCAAAGAAATACGTTGTTCCAATAACCTAACCCCCATTGCTCATGTGGCCGCGACAGCCCGCGCCAACACTTTTTCCACGGTTCTTTCGATCTGTATAAGGCAACTGTCATCAGAGAAGCGATGATCGGCCCCTTTAACCAGAGACAGGCGAATATCATCCCCGGTGACATGGTCCAAAAGCCGCATTGCAACGGATTGATCCACATCTCTATCGGCGGTTCCTTGTAGAAATCGAACAGGAATGCGCAAATCCAGCGGTTCACGCAATACCAGATGGTTGCGCCCGTCCTCGATCAGGCGGCGGGTGATAGTATAGGGCGCATCGTAATCCGATGGGATCTGGATTGCGCCCTTTTCCATCAATTCGGCCCGCTGCGCGGCGTCGAAACCGGCCCACATGCTGTCTTCGGTAAAATCGGGCGCGGCAGCAATGGTGACCAATCCGGCCACCCGCGCGCCCATGCGGCGGCACATCAGCAGCGAAATCCACCCCCCCATGGACGAGCCGACCAGAACCTGCGGCCCCGTGGTCAACTGCTCGATCGCGGCCATGGCATCTTCGGCCCAGTCACCGATGCAGCCATCGGTAAATCCTCCGCTGCTTTCTCCATGGCCGGAATAATCCAGACGCAAAAACGCAATGCCGCTGCGCTTGGCCCACTCATGTAAATGCACGGCCTTTGTTCCGCCCATGTCCGACATGAAACCGCCCAAAAACACGACACCGGGGCCGGTTCCTTTTGTGCGGTGATATGCGATCCGGCGTCCCTGTGGTGTGTCGATAAATTCGGTCATGGCAGCCCCCCTTTTCCGGCAATCTGCCCTAAGGTCAGAGCCGGGTCCAGCCCCGCCCACAGACATGTGTTATCAGGCGGATGCTGAAATAAATTAAGTTACCATATTGTCACGTGACTATAGAATCACATATAGTCACCCCATGGACCAGATATTCAAAGCCCTGAACGACCCCGCCCGCCGCGCCCTGTTGGACAGTTTACGCCAACGCGACGGGCAAACCCTGAGCGAGCTGGAAGCCCAGCTGGACATGACCCGCTTCGGCGTCATGAAACACCTGAACCAGCTGGAACAGGCGCATCTGATCATCACGCGCAAACAGGGCCGGTTCAAATATCACTATCTCAATGCCCCTCCCCTTCAGGAAATGATGGACCGCTGGGTCGCGCCATTCCTGCAACCACAGGCCCGCGCACTGACCGCGCTTAAGGCCAAACTGGAAAGAGATACCAAGATGAGTAAACCCGATTTCATGATGCAAACCTTTATCCGCTGCACGCAGGATGCCCTGTGGGATGCCCTGACCGAAGCCGACCAGATGGCGGCCTATCATTTCGCCTGCACTGCGGTGCAGGGCAATGCCGCCGTGGGTCAGGCCAGCACGTTTATCCTGCCTGATGGCGCGGCCATGCTGCGGCAGGTCACAACGGAAATGGACCCTAAAACCCGCATTGCCATGACGTTTGAGCCGCTGTTCATGGGGCCGGATGCCCCTGCCAGCCATATGGTTTACCTGATCGAACCACAGGGCGACACCTGTATGTTGACGATCGAACATTACGACATCGCAGCGGGCCAGGAAGGGTTCGGCGAAGGCTGGGCACGGCTTGCGGCCTCGCTTAAATCCTACCTTGAAACCGGCACGGGCATCCGCGCCGCGATGCGCGCATAGGGGGCTGGAACATGGATCTCACCTCTGATTTCCCCACCGAACTGGGCATTGTGACCTGCCTGATGCTATTGGCTGCAACCCTATGGATTCCTTATATTTATGGGCTAAGCACTGATCCCGCGCAACCCGAAGGGTTCACCCACCCTGCGGACCAGACCCAATTGCGCCCGTGGGTGCGCCGCGCCTTTCGCGCCCATCTGAACCTGCTGGAACAGGGCGTGCCCTTTGCCATTCTGGTGCTGATCCTTGATCGCGTCGGCGGGTTCAACACGCTGACCTATTGGACAGCCATCGCGTTTTTCTGGCTGCGCATCGCCCATGCGGCGGGCATGATCACGGGCATCGCCAGAATGCCGCTGCGCCCGATCATTTTCTGCCTTGGCTGGCTGTGTTGCCTGATCATGGGCTATGCGGTGTTCGCCGCAACTTAGGCCCCAATGACACACCCCACCTGCGGCCCCGCAGCCCCTGCTTGACAGGCGCGGGGCCGCAGGTCATTCAGACCAAACATATATAACCCGCAACCGGGCGTTCCGTGGGCGCCAAATCGACGAGGAGGACAACCATGTCCCAGATCTCACTCACCTTTCCCGATGGCAATGCGCGCAGCTATGACGCAGGCGTGACCCCTGCCCAAGTCGCCGAAAGCATATCCAAATCCCTGTCGAAAAAGGCGATTTCCGCTCAGGTAGACGGCGCGCATTTCGATTTGCAATGGCCGATCCACAAGGATGCGCAGATCGCCATTCACACCATGCAGGATGACGAACACGCGCTGGAACTGATCCGCCACGATCTGGCGCATGTCATGGCCCGCGCGGTGCAGGAATTGTATCCCGATGTTAAGGTCACCATCGGCCCGGTGCGCGATTACGGCTGGTTCTACGATTTCGACCGCGCCGAAGCATTCACCCCCGAAGACCTTGGCCAGATCGAAGCCAAGATGAAGGACATCATCAACGCCCGCGACCCCGTGCGCACCGAGGTCTGGTCCCGCGCCGATGCGATCAAACATTACGAGGACGCAGGCGAACCGTTCAAGATCGAGCTGATCAACCGCATCCCCGAAGGCGAGGATTTGCGCATGTATTGGCACGGCGACTGGCAGGATCTGTGCCGCGGTCCGCACCTGCAAACCACCGGCCAACTGCCTGCGGATGCGTTCAAACTGACCCATGTGGCCGGTGCATACTGGCTGGGCGACAGCACCCGCCCGATGCTGCAACGTATCTATGGCGTGGCGTTCAAAAACCGCAACGACCTAAAGGCCCATATGACCATGCTGGAGGAGGCCGCGAAACGCGACCACCGCCGCCTTGGCCGTGAAATGAACCTGTTCCACATGCAGGAAGAAGCCCCCGGACAGATTTTCTGGCATCCCAACGGCTGGAAAATCTATACGCAGTTGCAGGATTACATGCGCCGCCAACAGGAACGCGACGGCTATGTCGAGGTGAACACCCCACAAGTGGTTAACCGCAAACTGTGGGAGGCATCGGGCCACTGGGAAAACTATCAGGAAAATATGTTTATCGTCGAAGTGGACGAAGAACATGCCCGCGAAAAGACAGTGAACGCGCTGAAACCGATGAACTGCCCCTGCCACGTGCAGGTGTTCAATCAGGGTTTGAAATCTTACCGCGACCTGCCGCTGCGCATGGCCGAATTCGGGTCATGCAACCGCTATGAACCGTCCGGCGCGTTGCACGGCATCATGCGGGTGCGCGGGTTCACGCAGGATGACGCGCATATTTTCTGCACCGACGACCAGATCGAATTTGAAACCGCCAAATTCATCAAATTTCTGGCCGGCATCTATGACGACCTTGGCTTCCATGACTGGACGATCAAACTGTCCACCCGCCCCGAAAAACGCATCGGGTCGGATGCCAGCTGGGACCGTGTGGAAAAGGCGCTTGGCGATGCCTGCCGCGCGGCGGGTTACGATTTCGAAATCCTGGAAGGCGAAGGTGCGTTTTACGGCCCGAAACTGGAATTCACCCTGACCGATGCCATCGGCCGCCAATGGCAATGCGGCACCTTGCAGGTGGATCCGAACCTGCCCGAACGGCTGGATGCGAATTACATCGGGCAGGATGGTGAAAAACACCGCCCCGTGATGCTACACCGCGCGGTTTTGGGATCGTTCGAACGGTTTATCGGCATCCTGATCGAAAACAGCGCAGGCCGCTTGCCGTTCTGGCTGGCTCCGCGTCAGGTGGTGGTCGCCGCCATCGTGTCCGACGCCGATGAATATTGCACCGAAGTGGTCGCCGCGTTGCGCGCCCAAGGCATCCGCGCCGAGGCCGACCTGCGCAACGAAAAGATTAACTATAAGGTGCGCGAACATTCACTGGGCAAGGTGCCCGTGATCCTGGCCTGCGGCGGTCGCGAAGTCGAGGAACGCACGGTATCGGTGCGCCGCCTTGGTGAAAAACAGACCTCTGTTACATCTCTGGACGAGATCGTGAGCACCCTAAAGACCGAGGCAACGCCGCCCGATCTTTTGTAACAAATGCCAAAGCATAGGCACGGCCCGTCGGTGAAACACCCAGCGGGCCGTAACATTTCGCACCAGACCCCATTGAAATAAAACGATTTATCGCTCACGCGGGGCTGACACATCCTGACGGAAGCGTGAACCACGTTCCTGTGAATGGTCCGTGATGCACTGTGAAGGCTAGGGTTTAGCCACCGCAACGGATCAACCGCGGCGGACAAGTTTTAATAATGCTTAACCCAACCTGAGGAGAAAACCACATGTCCAACACTCTGAAACTCGCCGCCATCGCAGGCGCCGTTGCAACCGCTTTGGCCGCGCCGGGCGCCCATGCTGCGGGCAAGGAAAAATGCTTTGGCGTGGCCATGGCAGGCGAAAACGGCTGCGCCGCCGGTCCCGGCACCACCTGCGCAGGCACATCCAAAGTGGATTACCAAGGCAACGCATGGTCGCTGGTTGACGCGGGCACCTGCATGGAAATCGAAGTGCCCGCCATGGCGGACGGGTCCAAGCGCATGGGCTCGCTGGAAGCACTGGATCGCGACATCCCGTCCTGATCCCTGACGTTTCGGGGCGGGCTGTTACCGGCCCGCCCCACCAAAACACCGAGGATGCCATGCCCCTGCCCAACACCGCCGGAATCGGCTATAAACCCCAGCATTACAACGACTTGATGGCCAACCCTGCGCCGGTGGAATGGCTGGAAATCCATGCCGAAAATTATATGGGGGCCGGTGGTCGCCCGCAGGCGCAACTGCGCCATTTGTCCGAACGCTTTCCCTTTTCTGCCCATGGTGTTGGCCTGTCAATCGGTGGCGAGGGGCCGCTGGATCCCGCCCATCTGGCCCGATTGAAACACCTGTGCGACACCCTGCAACCCGCCAGTTTTTCCGAACATCTGGCGTGGTCGACCCATGACAGCCACTATTTCAACGACCTGCTGCCCCTGCCCTATACCGATGCCACGCTGACCCGCGTGTGCTGCCATATTAACCAAGTTCAAGACGAATTGGGCCGTCAAATGCTGCTGGAAAACCCGTCCAGCTATCTGGCCTTTGATGAAAGCACCATTTCCGAACCTGATTTCCTGCGTCAGGTGGCGCTGCGCACGGGATGCGGTTTGTTATTGGATGTGAACAATGTGTTCGTCTCTGCCGTTAATCTCGGCTTTGATCCGGTAGCCTATATTGATGCCTTTCCCCTTGATAAGGTTGGTGAAATCCACCTTGGCGGCCATGACGAAGATACGGATGACCACGGTGCGCCACTGCTGATCGACAGTCACGGACAAGAGGTCGCAGACCCGGTTTGGGCACTGCTCACGCATGTTTTGCGCGCGACTGGCCCCCGCCCCTTGCTGATCGAATGGGATACCGATGTGCCCGAATGGCCCGTTCTGCGCCAAGAGGCCAGCCGCGCCGCCTGCGCGCTCGCCAGCGTCCAGCAGGTTCCTGCATGAAAGAAGCCAGCTTCTTAGACGCGGTTTTGCACCCCGATGCGCCGCCCCTGAACGGTCTGACAGACGGCGCAGGCCGGCCCGCGGGGCGCCGGTTTTCCGTCTATCGCAACAATGTTGCGGTGTCCCTGACAGAGGCGTTGAAAACAGGTTTCCCCGCCGTAGCCAAGGTGTTGGGAAGCGAAAATTTCAAAATGGTTGCAGCGGGTTACCTACGAAAATCACCCCCGAACACGCCGATCATTTCGCAATACGGGGATGGGTTTGACCGCTATCTTTCGACCATTCCCCCCCTGAAAAACATGCCGTGGCTGCCGGATTTAGCGCGTCTGGAACTGGCCTTGCGCCATGCCTATCACGCCGCCGATGCGCGAATATTTACAGCCAATATGATTGCCGCTCTGCCGCAGGAAAATTTGCCCGCGCTGCACCTGCATTTTGCTCCAGCTACGTTCTGGATCGAAACCCCCTATCCTGTCTTGTCGATCCGCGCGCAGGCATTGGGATTGCAACCCACTGAGGACACTGGGGAAATTTTGATAACACGCCCCGAGTTCGACCCCGTCGTAACTGCGCTTCCGGCGGGCAGCTTAACCTTTATGAATGCGCTGCGTGATGCCCCGTTGGGTGTCGCTATGGATCAGGCTGAACAGGGGCAGGACCTGACCGCGATCCTATCGGTTTTGCTGACCAGCGGCGCCCTGATGCAGCCAGAGGAAACCCCGTGAACACATTGATTTCCCGATATAATCGCTTGGCCCACTGGTTCTGTGGAAAGGACCAAGTGCTGGGGCTTCTGGCCCGCATGACCTTTGCCATGGTGTTGCTTCGCTATTTCTGGAATTCGGCCTTAACCAAATTGGACGGCGGACCGATTTCCATTTCGGTGAATGCCTATGCCCAGATTTTTCCGCGCCGGATCGAAGCAGCAGGATACGATCAAACAGCCCTGCCATTCTGGACAGATATTATAGTATTTTCGGGCACATACGCAGAATTCATATTGCCAGCCATGATCGTTCTGGGCCTGCTGACGCGGCTGTCTGCGCTTGGCATGATCGGGTTCATTGCATTGCAAACCTTAACAGACCTGTTCGGCCATGGCGCCATTTCACAGCCTGAAACCATAGGTGCCTGGTTGGACAGCACACCGGATAGCGTGATCATGGATCAGCGTTTACTTTGGTTAACATTGCTGGTCACATTGCTGATAAAAGGCGGCGGTTGGCTGTCCCTGGACCACGCGTTCAAAAATGCGCCTTGGGTTCATCAGGTTGCCCCGCAGCCAGACCTATAATCGCCCCAAGCGCCAAAAACGAGATCGGAAACATCGTAAAGGCGTTGAAACCAAAGGCGAAAAACATTCCTGCGGCTGACAATCCCATTAGGACACCGCCCCAAATCGCGCGCACTTTGACCATACCCGCGCCCGCGATCGCCAAAAGCGGCGATAGGAAACTGGCAGTGCGGATGACTTGCGGATTGGCGACCTGTTCGAACAGGCCCTCTACCTCTCCATGTTGTTGAATTAATTCAGTATATCCGAAGGAAAAGAAACCGACAAACAGGCCGATCAACCCACCGATAAGACCCAAAATCAAAGCCGCATTACGCATACTATTCCTCCTGCTGAGACACAGATAGGCATTCGAGCGGCACTAACCAAGGAGCCTGTCTTGCACGGGTTTGGTCCAGCCCAGATACAGTGTTTCACCCGTGTCAATTAAGGGGCGTTTCATCAATGTCGGGTGATCACGCAGCAAATCCAGAGGCGCACGCATACGTTCACTTTCGGTAAGATTGCGCCAGGTGGTAGAACGGCTGTTGAGCAGTGTTTCGCCAAATTTAGCGAAAGCACGCGCCAGCAATTCGGGCGGCACACCATCCGCACGGACATCCACGAGCTCTGCATTACCAAGCGATTTCAAAGCCTTACGGCAAGTATCGCAATTCTTAAGACCATATAATTTCATACCTGCCTCCGTTCTTGGCACTTGCATATTTAACGGGCAATCGGGGGCAGCGCACCCTGCTTTTGCTTGATTTTTACAAATGTCGTGCAATCCTTTGCTTACGTAAGGAAATCGGGCCTTGGCTTTTGACAGGACGGTTTGGCTTGATTTCGATCGAGAGTGGCCCCGCATTTCGGGCGTAGGACAAGAGAAGGAGACACGGAAATGCCCACCGGCACCGTGAAATGGTTTAACACGACCAAAGGTTATGGATTCATTGCGCCCGATGGCGGCGGCAAGGATATATTTGTGCATATTTCAGCGGTCGAACGGTCAGGGTTGACCGGGCTGGCAGACGATCAGAAGGTCGGTTACGACCTGCAAGAGGGCCGTGACGGACGCGAGATGGCGGCCGACCTGAAACTGATCTAAGTATTTGAAATAATTAGAAAGGGGCGCGCCTGTGGCCCGCCCCGCATATCGTGTTTTGCGCTGGATCAAGCCGCGGTTAGCGCCCTGTGTAGCAGCCTTTTTCGCCCACAGGGCAGACGACGCGGGCGCGGTGGATGACGCGTTTGCGAACGACTTTTTTGCGGGCAACAGGATGGGCCTTGGCTTGCTGGTAGCTCATTGACTGGTTGGGCGTGCCACAGCAGATCACACCGTTAAGGGTGATAGGCTGGAGGCCGGCGGGGCAGTGGTTAGCGGAGGCCGCGTAGGAATAGACGCGCGGCTGGTCGGCCAGGGCCGGTGCGGCGAGGGCCATAAGGCCAATTCCCGCGTAAAGAGCTGATTTCAAAGACATTTTGTCCCCCGTTTAACTGATAGCAATAATCTTACACGGATTAACCTTAACAGGGTATGACAGGGCGGGAAACACATTGTTTCCCCGTCGCTGGATCAGGTCAGCAACTGCGTGATTTTCAGGCCCGCATAGGCAGATATGGCCGTGAGCGCCGCGCCCCATACCACATCCAGTGTCACCATTTGCCAATGCCAGCCTTTCAGGGTGGCGAAATTGGTGAATTCATAGGTGCCGTATGCCATGGCGCCCAGAATGGCGGCGGGGAGGAGCGCGGCGGTGGCGCTGCCTGCATTGAGGGCGGGAACCGAGACGAAAAACAGCACCCCCGCGACGTAGAAGAGATAAAAGATCACAGCGGGGAGAATATTCAAATCTTCGCGTAAAAACAATGAGATATGGGATTCGAACACGGGGCGCATCACGGTTTTGAGCATCACGGCATCAAGGCCGAGGAACACCACGGCGGTCGCGATGTATAGGATGGCGGTTTGCATGTCGGCCCCTTTGCACGCTGCGTTAATATTTAGGGATACGATGGCGGCGCGGGGTTGGATCAAAACGCGGGTTCGGGATCGTATAATCCGGCTATGGAATCGTATGAATCGTATGTTTCAAGGGGGTTGATCCATGAAAAGACCCTGCCGCATCTGCGACAGGGCTATCCGTGGTGCAGGCGCCGCGCATTGCCGCACAGCCGGACGGGTTATTTGCAATAGGCGTGGGGGACATCGCCGCCGGAAATCACCAATTGCCCCTTGGCGTTGCGGGTGAATTTGCGCGTTTTGCCGTTGTTGGCGTATTTCCCCTTGCGGTTGAGTTTGTAGGAGGAGGCAAAATCGCGCCCCTTCCAGCGTCCTTTGTAGGATACCGCCCCTTTGGCGTTCGCGCGCGAAAACGTAATGGTCATCGGCGCACCGCCAGCCGTGCAGGTGAATGATTTTCCGCTGACAGCGGCGACCAGATCATCGCCCAGCAATTCGTCGCTGGCTGCGATTGCGCCGGATGCGAAAAGGGAAAGAAGTGCCGCGGAGATAAGAGTTTTCGATGTGGTTTTCATTCCGGGTCGGTTCCTTATTACATTTGCTTAATACAATACTTAGGCGTTGAACCTAGCGGACTGCCACGCGGCAGATCAACCTGTGATTGGAACGGTGGTTACGGCTGGCCGCGATGGAACGGTCCGGTCGGGCGTTACGGGTCGGACGGATTTGGCCACCGCCGAGGCCAGAGGGCATGTTTGTTTGGGGCTGTTTGGCTGGCGCGGCGTGTTAATTGCAGACCCGCGTCCGAGCCGGGGTGGGGGCGGAACGCGCCCGCCCATGAGGGGTGAGGACTGGTCGCGGGCCTGCCCGCGATGGAACGGTCCGTTGGACCGTTCCAAAGAACGAACGGGTTTGGCAGGAGCCTAACCCGTTCAGCCGAAATTGATAACTAGTTAGCTATCATTCTTCCTTTTTAAGAAGTCCGCATACCAAACACGAGCCAAATCTTTGCTTTTTGCAAAGATTTGTATCTGTTCTTCAAGCTCACCTTTGGACAGCAGCTGCTTATCACCTCGCGACCACACAACAGCCTTTCGCTTGAACACCCCTTTCGAAACTTCTTGTTTTGGAAAAAACAACACTTTCCCATTGGCATCTTGGAAGTCGGTGAGCGTGAAAACAGAACTCTCCAAAACGGTCATAAACAGACTCGATTGAAACTTGTCGAAGCCAATTGAAGACCAAGGGCACAAAAAGATTGGACAAAACTTCCCTTCATCCCTAACCACTGCAATTCGCTTTACTGGTATCGCAATCTCGCGGCTGATTGGAAAAGCCGTAGAAAACTCGGAAAATGCCGCAATCCCTTTTATGGGATGGGCTTCGACATGATCGAAAAAGGAATCTACCAATTCGGAATTATAGAAGCGCCCTAGCGGGCTGCCTGCCTGCGCAATGACTTTGTGCCCTGTTTCTCGGTCGATGCCGTCTTCAAAATGGTATTGAACAACTTTTCTGCTAGGTTGGTATCCCCAACGAGGGCCGCCTTTCAAAAAAGAAAAGATTTTTCTTGCCGTGGAATTTATGTCCGGCTGTTGAAACCGAGACCAGTTTTCAACGGTTGGAGGTCTATCAATCTTATTCATCGAGCCCATGGTTAACTCCTCTTTACTCGACGTTTAGGTAATTCATGCGCCTCTATTAGTTCTCTGGTTATTTCCATCCCCACGTTGAGGGCACCTTTGTGGTGCCAAACAACGTCCCATGTTCCTCCCCTTTCATGGGACATTTCAACTAGTAGACTAGCTGGCATGCCGGAATAAAATTTAGCCAAATGACGAATGAATGCTTCATCTTGTCCACTCACATTTGCATCGGCAACCACGAAACAACCTGTTTCGTAATCAACCTTTGTGGCTAGTTCACATATTTCCCTCCGTCCAAACTTCTTAAATAGGTTGTATATCTCACGGAAAACAGGCCCATACTCCCATGCTTCGATCTTAGCCGACACTAAAGGCCTAGCATACTGAGCAATGAAATCGACGTGCATGAAGAACAAGGCTTTATTCAAATGAAGATTAGTCATCTTTACACCAGACTTCCGAGCTTCATCCAAAATGATATTTGCTATCCCTCTGACGTCATAGCCTTTTTCCATTGAGTCGCCCAAACCGGGTGTTTCGCTTTTGTTCATGCTAGCGCCCAAACAACCTTAAGGCAACCTTTCACCCATCCACCATCTCCATAAACTCCCGCCACTCTCTTTTGCTCATGCCGGAGTTTTCGGGACTCACGTCCTCTCCTTTTAGCATGCGTTTTACGCAATCGACCATTTGGGCGGACATGGTGACGGAGCCGAGGCGGTAATCCTCGAACGCCTTATATGCGTGTGGCACCCAGTCGGCGACGATGTTGCAGATGGCATCGGCGTAGACGCGGATTTCGTATTGGGCGTGGGCGTCGGCGCGCAGGCGGAGGAAGTGGAGGAGGTTGTGCAGGTCCACCTTCCAATACCATTGGGTGTAGATATTGGCGGGGAGGTTCATACGCGCCAGTTCGCGCGCGAGCCCCTGTTGGCCGTCCTCGGAAATCATGGATTCATAGTGGTCATAGGCGCGGTTGGCGTCGGATTTGAGGATGTCGAGGACGCGGGCGGCCTCTTCTCCCTCCAACACTTCGCCGCGGCCCTGATTGTTGATCACGGATTGCGCGTTCAGGGCATCGGGGGCGGGAATGTAGAATTCGCGATCCAGGATCGAGTAGCGGGCCGAGTATTCGTTGACGTTGGCGGTGCGGTGGCGGATCCATTGGCGGGCCACGAACACCGGCAGTTTGACGTGGAGTTTCAGTTCGCACATTTCAAACGGGGTAGAGTGCCAGTGGCGCATCAGGTAGCGAATGAGGCCTTCGTCGTTTTGCACGGATTTGGTGCCTTTGCCGTAGGACACGCGGGCGGCCTGACAGATGGCGGGGTCGTCGCCCATATAGTCGATCACGCGAACAAAGCCGTGATCCAGCACGGGATGCGCGGTATAAAGGTGTTGTTCGATGCCCGGCGATGTGGCGCGCAGGGTTTGGGTGGGGGCGCTGCGTTGCGCGTCGATTTCGGCCTGCTGTTCGGGGGAAATGGGCATTTGGGAACCTTTCTGCGGCGGTCTGGTGCGAGGGGCGAGTCGGGCGCGACTATATCTTGCGGATGGGTGTGGACGAACATCTATATGCGGGGAATGTTCACGGGGCAACAGATGGGGTGCAAAATAGCATCAAGGTGCTATCTGGCGTTGACTTTTGAGGGGGTTGCGCGGATTTTTGTCAAAACCTTTATTATAACGGGGCAGGCAGCAGTGAAACGGGCAGTTTTTGCAGTGATGGTAACGGGTGCGTTGAGCGCATGTGGCGGCGATGGCACCAACCCGTTTGACGATCCGGTGGAAGTGACAGAACCGACCACGGGGGAGACCGAGGAGGTTTCGACCCTGGACCCGAACGTGCGCGAGGACAGCCGGTTTCTGTTTGATCCTGAAAACAAGCTGACGATGAATGCTGTTTCCTATGATGCGACGGCGAATGAACTGGTAATCAACAACCTGCCATTTGACGGACCTGACCAACGTTATACGGCTTATGGGTCGCGCAACGGGGCGGATTTTTATGCCAGCCAGAAAACCCAGACAACAGGCCAGATCCAGCATTATGCGGTTTATGTCGCCTCGGGTGATATGCAGGCATTTGCCGCGGCGGGTGCGGAGTGGAATGATTTCGGCTTTGGCGGGGCCAATGTTCGGCGCAACGATTTTGCGCTGCCGGGCGGCGTTGGCGAATATGTTTACCTTGGCACCTATGCCGGTGTGCGCACCTATAGTGATCGCGGCGGGCTGGATCTGGTGACGGGCGATACACGGTTGCTGCTGGATATTCTGGATTTCGATCCCGATGGCGGGGTGCAGGGCGCGATCACCGGCAGGGTGACCAACCGCGTGCGCACGCGCCCGGGTGGCCCTGCGGTGCTGGCCAACCTGCCGACGCTGTATTTGCAGACCGTGACGTTCAATTCCGACGACGGCACGTTTGAAGGCGGCATCGCAACGACATATGATTTTGACGGGGTCGTGCGCGAAGATGGCACTTATGACGGCATGATCGGCGGGGCGGCTGGTGAAAATCTGGGTGTGGCCAGCGTGATCGAAGGCACAGCAGAAATGCAGCAGGTCACCTATGATGTGGTGACATGGACCAACACCGAAGTGGTTGCAGTGACCGACCCTGTCACCGGCATCACCTATAATACCAGCGTGACCACAACCGGCGTGGAAAGCGGGTTGGAGCAGTTCGGGTCTGACAACCTGCAAACACTGGTGGAATCGGGGCAACCTGTGGGGCATCTTTCGGCCAATACCGGCGGCATTCCGGCAGGTGCGTCGACCGAAACCGAAACCGAAACCATCACCATCACCAGCGATTTTGATGCGCGTGAACTGGGCGTGATCGTGACCGATCAGGTGGTTCCAACACCTTGACAGTCAGGCGAACGGGGCAAAACGGGCCCCTTTGGCGGGGGAGACCGGTGGTGAGGTCGACGAGTATGACGCAGATCGCGGGGCGGAGCAGAGGAATCCTGTGCCAATGGGCCGTGGCGTTTTCCATTGCCATGAGCCTTGCCACTGCCCCGTCCGCGCAAGCGCAAGAGGTGCGGCTGTCGCCAAAAGAGGCGCGGGTGTTTGCCGCGCAACTGGGAAAAAACGGACAGTTTCGTGCGATGCGCGAGGTGGCGCTGGGGCTGTTAAAGGCCGACCCCAAGGATTTTGCCGCGCTGTTGTTGTTGTCGCGGGCGCAATCGGAACTGGGCCAGCACGGGGCGGCCATTCGCAATGGCAAACGGGCCTGGGCGGTGGCGGATGACGACACGCAGCGCTTTGCCGCTTCTTATGCGGTGGCGCAGGGGCTGAACGCCGACAAACGCCTGACCGAGGGGCAGTTCTGGCTGCGCCGCGCCGCGCAATATGCCCCCGACGAGCGGCTGGGCGAGGTGGCGCAATCGGAATTCCAGAAAATGCGCCGCCGCAACCCCTTGCAGGTGGAATTGCGGTTCAGCGCCCAACCCAGCAACAATGTGAACAACGGCACCCGCGAGGCATGGTCCCCCGACGGGATCGGGCTGGTGTTCGTGCCCACGGGCGGGTTGTTGCCGCTGTCGGGCACAGAAATCGCCAGCGGTGTGACGCTGAATTACACATTGGCCGAGGGCGCCAAAAGCCGCACACGGCTGGGGTTTGAATTGGATCACCGCACCTATGCCCTGTCCAGCGAGGCAAAGCGGACCGCGCCGGGGGTGCGGGGGGATGATTTCGCATTCACGTCTGCCACTTTGCGATTGCGGCGCGATCAGGCGGTGAGCGACAAAACCGTTTTGAATTATGGCGTTAGCGCGGGGCGGCTGTGGTATGGTGGCGACCCCCTGTCGGATTTCGCAAGGTTGGAGGCAGGCGCGCTGCACCGGCTGGGCACGGCGGATAGCCTGCAAATCATTGCCTCTGCCGAGGTGCATAACGGCCATGACCGGCGGCGCGATTCACAGATGTGGCAGCTCACAGGCGTCTGGCATCACAAGCTGGGCAATGGTGACCGGCTGCAAATGTCGCTGGGCGGATTGGTGTCGCAATCGGATGATGTGACCATGGATTACCGGCAGGTGCAGGCCGGAATCAGCTATCGCAAGGCCAAACCGCTGGCCGGTATGGGGCTGGAATTCGGGCTGAATATCAGCCACCGCCGCCATGATGTTTTTGCCTTTTCCGCAGACGGCCAGACGGGTGGCGAGGCGCGGGCGCATATCGCGGCGCGGTTGGAAAATCTGGATTACTACGGGTTTGTGCCGGTTTTGAAACTGGAGGCCGCCAAACGCACATCGAATATTCCGCTGTATGAAAGCGAATCATTGGGCCTGTCGCTGGGGGTGCGTTCGGCGTTTTGATCGCGCGACGTGAAAGCGGCGGCGAAGGGTCGACAGACCCGCGCCGCGCACTATTGTCCGCCCCAGGACAAAGGAGAGCCAGCGATGAAAATCAAATATCTGCACACAATGGTGCGCGTCAAAGATCTGGAAGCAACCATGGCGTTTTTCGCGCTACTGGGGCTAAAGGAAACCCGCCGGATGGACAGCGAGGCGGGACGGTTTTCCCTTATTTTTATGGCCGCAGAGGGGCAGGAGGAATGCCCTGTGGAGCTGACCTATAACTGGGATGGCGATGATGAACTGCCATCGGATTCGCGCCATTTCGGGCATCTGGCCTATGAGGTAGAGGACATTTACGCGATCTGCGCCCATTTGCAGGCCAACGGGGTGGTGATCAACCGCCCGCCGCGTGACGGGCGTATGGCCTTTGTGCGCTCGCCCGATAATATTTCAGTGGAATTGTTGCAAATGGGCGATGCGTTGGAACCTGCGGAACCATGGGCCAGCATGGAGAGCACCGGCCACTGGTAGGGCGCGCATCATCATAGGCAAAGCGAAGGCGCGAGCGGGAGAACCGCCGCGCCTATTTCCCATCCGCCCCGACGGCACAGGCCGTGGGATGGGTCAGTAGATATAGCGGATCTGGTCGGTCCAATAGCGTTCGACCCGACGCAGGGAGGATGCGATTTCTTCGATCCCGTCGGGGCCAAGCACGCCCTTGGATTGCAACCCTTCGGCGTGGCGGGCGAACAGCCCCCCGACCACATCGCGGATATGGCGGCCCTTTTCCGTCAGGCGCACCCGCACCGAGCGGCGGTCGATTTCGCAGCGTTGATGGTGCATATAGCCGGATTCAACCAGTTTTTTCAGGTTATAGCTGACATTGCTGCCCTGATAATAGCCACGCGATTTAAGTTCGCCTGCCGTTACCTCGTGTTCGCCGATGTTGAACAGCAACAGCGCCTGCACCGCGTTGATTTCCAACACGCCAACGCGTTCGAATTCGTCCTTGATCACGTCCAGCAACAGGCGGTGCAGCCGTTCCACCAGTGCCAGCGCGTCCAGATAGCCGGTCATGAAGCTACCGTCTTCGGTGCTTAGGCCGGTCATCGGGGGCTTTGGCCCCGGAGTGCTGTGAATGCTCATTTATCTCTCCGTGCGTGTCGTATCGGATTTGGACACTGAGGGATAAAGACCAATAATCGGTTAAACCGAACCAAGTGCTGATAAAATTTGAATGATTTTAGTTTTGGCCGGGCTTGCGCCCTATGGCGCGCCGACCATCACGCGGATTTCGGTGATCAGCGCGGCCAATGCGGCGGGGGGTGTGGTTTGGCCCGACACCCATTGGTATAGATCCTGATCGTTTTCATCCAGCAGTTGTTCGTATCTGTCCAGCTGGGCATCGGTCATCGCGGCCATGCGTTCGGCGGCAAAACGCGACAGGATGATATCCATTTCCTTGATCCCGCGCCGCATAGACCGCATGGACAGGCGTTTCAGGCGGGTTTCGCGGGGTTCGGCGGGCATGGTCATGGGCATATTCCAGGTGCTGGCAACGGGTGGGGCGGCGCGCGGGATACGCGCCGCACATGCCCTGCCCTACCCTTCCTTCAGGGTCTGGCGCAACTTCTTTTCCAGCCGTGCCAGCCGGTCCGAGGCCGCCGCAAGCCCGGTTTTCACATCGCGGATTTCCAGCAGCAGGTCGTTTATATCGGTCGGGATCAGGCTGTCATCGCCGGGCGCGGCCACGCCTTCGCCTTCGCCGTTCAGCAGCCACATCAGCGAAACATTCAACAGCCCCGCCATCATGGACAGCCGGTTGGCGCGCGGTTCGGACAGGTCTGATTCCCAATCCAGCACGGTGGCGTGTTTCACCCCCAGCCGTTTCGCCAGCTTTTTCGAACTGAGTCCCGCCGCGTCACGCGCCGCCGCGATCCGGTCGCCAAGGGTGGCAACATCGCCGCCATACCAGTCATCCGCGTCGTTGCCCGTGTCAATCGCAACGATTTCGGGGCTGTCACCGCCCATTTCGGTATCATTATCGGCCATCATCAATCCTTTCGCGGTCTTGCCGCTTGAACGGGGTCACGGGCAAGCCTAGAAGAAGGCGCTGCCAGATTCAAACCGGAGCCCGACAATATGGCCTTTCTTTCCGACACTTTATCCCGTGTGAAACCGTCGCCCACCATTGCCGTGTCCAATCTGGCGATGGAGTTGAAGGCGCAGGGGCGCGATATTATCAGCCTGGGCGCGGGGGAACCCGATTTCGACACGCCGGACAACATCCGCGCGGCAGGGATTGCGGCGATCAATGCGGGCAAGACGCGATATACTGCGGTTGATGGCATCCCCGAGCTGAAACAGGCCATTTGTGCCAAGTTCAGCCGCGACAATGATCTGCAATACACCCCTGCGCAGGTCACCGTGGGCACGGGCGGCAAACAGGTGTTGTATAATGCGTTGATGGCGACGCTGAACCCCGGTGACGAGGTGGTGATCCCCGCGCCCTATTGGGTCAGCTACCCCGATATGGTGTTGCTGGCCGGTGGCACCCCCGTTGCGGTGGCCGCCACGCTGGACAATGCGTTCAAGATCACAGCCGAGCAGCTAGAGGCGGCGATCACGCCGAAAACCAAGTGGTTCCTGTTCAATTCGCCTTCGAACCCGACCGGAGCGGGCTATTCATGGGATGAGCTGAAGGCGCTGACCGATGTGTTGTTGCGCCACCCGCATGTCCATGTGTTGACCGATGATATGTATGAATTGCTGGCCTATGATGATTTCAAATTCTGCACGCCTGCGCAGGTGGAACCGCGCCTGTATGACCGCACCCTGACCGTGAACGGGGTATCCAAGGCCTATGCCATGACCGGCTGGCGCATCGGATATGCCGCCGGGCCAGAGGAATTGATCAAGGCCATTCGCAAGGTGCAGTCGCAATCCACATCGAACCCCTGTTCGATCAGCCAGTGGGCCGCCGTAGAGGCATTGAACGGGCCGCAGGATTTCATCGCGCCGCATAATGCGATGTTCACGCGGCGCCGCGATCTGGTGGTCGATGCCTTGAACGCGATCGAGGGCATCACCTGCCCCCGCCCCGAGGGCGCGTTTTACGTTTACCCGTCGATCAAGGGTTTGATTGGCAAATCCACGCCCGATGGTGTGGTGATGGAAAATGACGAGGTATTCGCCACGCAATTGCTGGAGCAGACCGGCGTGGCCGTGGTGTTTGGCGCGGCCTTTGGCCTGTCGCCGAATTTTCGCATCAGCTATGCCACATCGGACGAGGCATTGGCCGAGGCCTGCCGCCGGATTGCGGCATTTTGCGCCGGATTGCAGTAGAATAAGGTGACGTAATGGGCCGATGCGTAAGGGGCGGGCTTGACGGCCCTGCCCTGCGCCGTCACCATGTTACAAAGGGGACTATGATATGAGTGAATTGCCGGACTATTATTTCCGTGTGCGTGACAACGGGGCGTTTGTGTTTCGTGTCGACACGGAAAACCGGCATCGCCGTATTGAAATGGACCAGATTGCGGTGGTCAACATCCGCAATGGTGAAATCAAACCCCAAGGGGATCGCAAGTTATCAAACGAGGATCTGAAGGTCATTCAGGAGTGGATGACGGACCGGATCGCGCTGTTGGGCCATCGCGATATCGACGATATCCACCGTGCGGTGGATTATCTGAACACCACCACCCATTGGGCGCAAAGCCGCGCCACGGATGAACAGCTGGATGCGGTCACTGATGCGCTGTTGCTGGCGATGCATGATTTGCGCAGTGTTCTGGTGCGCAAAAAGGCCGACCGGATGCTGGCGGCCGCTGCGAAAGAAGCGGGCGAATAGGGTTTCGCGGTTTTCGGGATGTGTTTTGTTGCATGAGGGCCTGCCCCGCCGGATAGCTGGGTAGGATGGGACTGCCCCGCTGGATAGCTGGGTAGGATGGGACTGCCCCGCTGGATAGCTGGGTAGGAGGGGCCAGCCCCTCCGGGTGAAATCAGGGATTTCCCCCTCCTCCCCGGAGTGTATTTGCCAAGAAAAAGCAGCGGTGGGCGGAGAGGGTTTTGCCCTGATTTCGGGGCCATCGGTTTTCGGGGGGCCGCTTATCCCCGGCCATCGGGTTGATGCGGGCGCGGTTTGGGGCCGCGGTGGTTGGCCGCAAGCCGTTCTGCCAGCCCCGTTGCATAGGCGGATTTGCGGTGCGAGATGCCAATCACGCGCGTGCCCGCCATGGCGTCGCGCAGGGGCAGCACCACGATATCGTCACGATGATCACCATGCGAGCGTGGCACAAAGGCGATGCCAAGCCCGGCCGCGATCAGATCCAGCAATTGCTGGTCATTCGTGGCCTGTGCCGCCGCTGTGGCCCTGAGCGGTGCCAGTTCCATCTGGTCGGCATTGGGGCAATAGGGCCGGTGGATCAGTGGCTGGTTCTGGATATCGCGCAGGGTTAGCCCGTCGGGTTGCGCCGCAAGCGGATGAAAGCGGGGCAATGCGATGCAGAACGGCTCTTGTGTCAGGGGGATAAAGCGGTGGCTGTCGGGCAGGCATTGGTCTGACAGATAGGCCAGGTCGCTTTGATCCGGGTCATTGGTAAAGCTGAGGCTCAGGTCGGGCGTATCGCGGCACAGCCGGTTCAGCCCTGCTGTGATCCCCTGCATCAACATATCCGGTGCGCAATGGACCCGCAGTATTTGTCGGGGTTGTTGGGCCAGTCGCGTTTCAAGCGTCGCCAGATGCGCCACGCTGTCGACGACATCATGATACAGCCGGATGGCCAGCGGCGTTGGTTTCAAGCCGGATTTCGAGCGGCGGAACAGTGCTGTGCCCAGTTTGTTTTCCAGTTTCTGGATCGCGGCGGACACTGTGGGTTGGCTGACATCATTGACGCGGGCCGCCTGACTGAAGGTGCCGGTTTCGAATGCGGTGGTAAAGTAGCGCAATGTGGTCAGCTCTATCATAGTCGATGACTATACCAAGTATAGATGGGATAGCAATTTCCGATTTCAAAAAAGGGTGGCACTGTGGCTGTATTGAAACCAGAAGGGGCCAAGTGCCATGCAGATAACACCCGTAAACGCAGACAAGACCGTGATTGGTCAGGTGCTGGCCAAATTCGCCGCTGGCGATCCGTCGATGTTGGGCTTGATGGCCGAAAACATTGATTTTCGCATTGATCATTTTCGCGACGAGGCAGACACCGACTGGCAGCAGGCAGGCACGCGCGATGCCTTGGTTTCCCTGTTGGGGCGATTGGCCGAGGAGGTATTTCCGCAGGGCACCGAGGCGCTGGGGATTGATTGTTTTGAGTTGGGGGCGGGTTGGTATCTGACCTGTTTCAACCAGCGGTTTTTCTATGGGCTGCGTCAGCGCGAGGTCACAAGCCTGACCTATATCATATCGCATGAGGCGGATGGTTTGCTGGATTATTTCCGCGAGACAGTGACCAATATTGTGGACGCGCCCTAGGGGGGTGCGGGGGTCCGCTGGGGTATGGATCGGGAGGGGTATGGATCGGGCGGGCTATGGATCAGGTGGCGGGGATCTGTTTCACCGCGACGGACCAGAACCGCCACATCATCAGCACGGCGGCGGCCGTCAGGCCGATGGCAAGGCCAATCCAGACGCCGATGCCCTGCCAATCCAGCACAAAGCCAAGGATATAGGCCGAGGTCAGCCCGATCCCCCAGTATGACAGCCCCGCGATCAGCATGGGGATGCGGGTGTCCTGCACCCCGCGCAGCAGGCCCAGCGCGATCACCTGTGCCGCATCGACCAGTTGGAACAGCGCCGCCGCCGCCAGCAGCCCCGTGCCCAGCGCGATCACCGCGCTGCGTGCGGGGTCATCGGGTGACAGGAACGCGCCGATCAGGGTTTGCGGTGCCAGCAGAAAGGTTGCGGCCATCAGCAGTGACAGCGCCAGCGACAGCGCAATCACCACCCGCGCTCCGCGTTTCAGGCCGAATGCATCCTGGCGCCCCAGTGCCTGACCCGCACGGATTGTGGCCGCATTGGACAGGCCCAGATGCACCATGAATGTCATCGAGGCAATTTGCATCGCGATGCCATGCGCCGCCAGTGGCACGGTGCCCAGCCAGCCCATCATGACCGATGAGGCGGCGAACAGCCCCACCTCGGCCAGGTTGGTGATACCGATGGGCCAGCCCAGGCGGAACACAGCGCCGATCGCCTGCCAGTCGGGGCGCCAGATCCGTTGGAACATGGCGTGTTCGGGTGTGACCCGCATCACATACCAGACCAGCAGCACCAGCGAAAACAGCGCCCCGAGCAGGCTGGTGATGGCCGCACCGCGGATGCCCATTTCGGGGGCGCCCCAGTTGCCGAAAATCAGCGCATAGTTCAGCACCGCGTTCAGGGCCAGCCCGGCAAGGGTGATCAGCAGCACAACGCGGGTGCGTTCCAGCGCCGCAAGGTAGGATTTCAGCACCATGACCAGCAGCGCGGGAAAGATCGACCAGCCAATGATGGTCAGGTATTGCCCTGCCAGTTCGGCGATATCGGGGTTCTGGCCCAGCGCGATCAGGATCGGGGTGGCGAACAGGAATACCGGCATGGCCAGCAGGCCAAATCCGGTGGCCAGCCACATGCCCATACGGGTGACACGGCGCACCCGTTGCAGATCGCCTGCGGCTTCGGCTTTGGCGACCATGGGCATGACGGCAAAGGCAAATCCCGATCCGACGATGAACAGCACAAAGAACATGGTGCCTGCCAGCACCTCGGCGGCCAGTTCGTCAACGCCATACCAGCCCAGCATGACCGCATCGACCAGATTGATGGAAAACTGCGCGACGTGGCTGCCGACCAGTGGCAGGCCCAGAATCAGGATCGCCCTGAGGTGGGATTTGGGTGACGGCGCGTTTTCCATGGGCCAATCGGTAGGGTTTTGTGCGGGCGGGTGCAAGCCCGTGGTTTTGCGGGTCGTGTTACAGGGCCGCCAGCACCAGTTGCAGTGCCAGAATGGCGATGATCAGCCCGGCGGCCAGTTCGATCAGTGCCTGAAGCCGCGCCGCGCCTGTGCCCGGAGCCAGCCGTTTCAGCGTGGTTTCGCGCAGGGTAACGGCGGCAATGGCCACGGCTACGGTGACCGATGCGGTGCCCAGCCCCATCACAAACACCGATGCGATGCCAACCAGCGGAATGCCCATGGCGAATGTCAGGATCAGCACGAACAGCGCTCCGGTGCAGGGGCGGATCGCCACCGCCCCGATCAGGATCAGCGCATCGCGCAGGCTGTGGACGGCGGCGGCCTGTTCCGGTGTCGGACCATGGGCATGGCCGCAGCCGCAGGTGTCGTCGTGGTGGTGGTGATCGTGGTGCTGGTCGTGATGGTGATTGTGATCATGGGCAAGGTGATGGGCATGATTGCGGGCAAGGTCATGGGCATGGTTGTGGGAATCGCCGCGGGAATCGCCATGGGAAACGCTGTGGGAAACGCTGTGGCGATCAGCGGCCAGCGCCCTGCCCTGCCACAACCGCCACATGCCCCGCGCACCACGCAGTGCCAGCCACAGCCCGACCAGCCCGACGGCGGCATATGATGCAGGCGCCAGCAGGGTTTCGGCCGTGCCGGTCAGCCGTTCGCGTGACCAGTTCAGCAATAGCCCCCCCGCGCCCACCAGCAATACCGCACTGACCGACTGCCCCAACGATGACAGCAGTGCCAGCACCGACAGGCGCAGCACCGGAACGCGCCGTCCCATGCCATAGCCACCGATCAGCAGCTTGCCATGGCCCGGCCCCGCCGCATGAAAGAACCCATAGGCGAAACACAGCCCCAGCAACCCCGCCAGCGCCCCGCCATCACCGCGTTTGATCGCCCGCAGAGGGTCGGCCATGGCGCGTTGCACATCGCGCTGCCCTTCCGCCGCCCAATCCGACAGCCGCGCGCTGCCGCCGCCCAGCCACAGCCATGCGGCCAGCGCAAGAACAGCGACGAACAAGGCGACCAGCGCAATGGCGCTGCCTGAGGGGCGGGTTTTCATGGCGCGCATGTCACTGGCTTTCGAATATCACTGGCACCGGACCTGCACGGTATCGGCAAAGGCATCGCCAACCTCGGGGTAGTCATCAGGATCGGCGGGCATGGTTTTCAGCGCCTCGGCGACGCGGGCCTGTGCGGCGTCGATATCGGCCTTTTGCACCTGCACGGCGCAGCCCTCGGGGGCGGTGACCCCTCCGGTCAGATCATAGGCCGTATAAAACGTGGGATCATAGGCGCGCAGCACCAGTTGATCCACCGGCTGTGGCAGGGTCCGCAGGTGGCGCGTGGTGATGCGCCCCTTGTCGAATGCGACGCCCATCGGCGTTGGCCCCGACAGATCCAGCGCGCCCCCTGCCGGGAGGCTGGCATATAGATCACCCATATAACCATCGACCCACTGCATATCGAACCCGTCCAGTTGGGCCAGTTCGGCCTTGGTCAGTTTGCCGTCATAGTCGCCGTCCAGTTGTTTATCCTCGAGCAGGAGCAGGGAATAGAGGTCGTCATAGGCCCATGTGACCTCGACCCCGGTGATCTGGCCAGAGGCATTGGTGACCAGCCGCAAAGTGGTATCCACAAAAATATGCGGATGCGACAGGGCCGCAAACGGCGAAAGGGCAAGCGCAAGAGCGCAGATCAGGGTGCGAAACATGGACATAGGAATACCCCCCGCCGCAGCGCCATAAAAGAGGCAATGCGCAGCCAGCCCCGACACAGCTGAAAACCAGCAAGGCCTTGCCGATCCAGTTCACTGCGCCCGCTGCACTGCGGCGTGACAGGCGGCACAGAATCGCGCCAAAGTCGCACAGCGGAGCAAAGCAAAATCAAATTCCGCACTGCAAAACGACTGGTGAGATCTGGGAGGATTCCAATGAAAGACATTTTCAAACCCGCAGCTGCGGGCATGGCTGCGCTGTGCCTGATGACAACACCCGCATGGGCCGAAAGCCACAGCCATGATGATGGCCAGGGCAAGGACATGGCGTGGACCGAGTCAAAATATGGCCCCGATGACGAAATCGGCGCGGCCAACCTGCTGACCCCCGAACTGGCTAAAAAAGCCGCGGGTCTGGTCACCACCGGCAAAACCTATTCGCTGGGCATCGTGCTGGACAGCGAAACCCCCGCATTCGCCCCGCGCAGCATGTCGGTTTCGATCCTGCAACCCGGTCAGGTCAATAATTCCGGGCTGGGGCACACCCATACCACCTATAACGACGATATTTTCATGGGCTGGCTGGGGATCGGCAGCCAGATTGACGGGCTGGGCCATATCGGCGTGGACCACACCTATTACAACGGGTTCCAAGGGTCGGAATTTGTGATGGCCGACGGGATGACCAAACTGGGCATCGAAAAGGTGCCGCCCATGGTGACGCGCGGTGTCATGCTGGATATGGCGAAATTCCACGGCAAGGATATGCTGGAGGAGGGCACCGCCTATACCCGCGAAGACATCATGGCAGCGGCAGAGCAACAGGGCGTGACCTTTGAACAGGGTGATGTGGTGCTGTTCCACTCTGGCTGGCTGAACCTGCTGGAGGAAGGCGGCGACCGCACCCGCTATGGCTCGGTCGAACCGGGGCTGGGCAAAACCGGCGCTGAATTCCTGATCGAACAGGGCGTTGTGGCCGTTGGTGGCGACACATGGGGGCTGGAAGCCGTGCCATTCGAAGAAGGCGTTGGCATTTTCGAAATCCACCAGATGCTGCTGGCCCATAACGGAATTTATATTCTGGAAAACATGGACACCCGCGCATTGGCCAAGGACGGCGTGCATGAATTCATGTTCGTGCTGGGTCAGGCCAAAGTGCGCGGCGCGGTGCAGATGATCATCAACCCCGTCGCGATCCGGTAATTGCCAAAAAACCAATGGTGCGGGCGCTGGCGCGCCCGCGCTGTATTCTTTTCGCGCAAGCGCGACGGGGGCGTTGCCCCCAAGCCCGAAAGGCAAGCCTTTCGCACTTTCCCCCAGAGTATTTTTACCAAGAAAAAGCAGACGCGGCCCTGGCTTTTTCTTGGCAGCAATACTCCCGCCGGAGGCATCCAACACCCGCAGAGCAAACCGGAATATGCGGTCAAAGCGTTGCCTGTCCGCATATTCCGGAAACCTGTGCGGCGCAGCCGCCCTGCCGGGTTACGCCCTGCGATGGTCGGGATGCAGGGCGGTGCCTAGGATATGGTCGGCGCGGTGGATGACATGCCCTGCCCCGCCCACGATCAGCGGGTCGGGCGCATGGGCGATATGCAGGTCCTTGTCCGGGTAATCCAGCGAGTTCAGGAAGTGCAACATGCAGTTCAGGCGCGCTCGTTTTTTGTCGTTGGATTTGACCACGGTCCATGGGGCATCGGCGGTATCGGTGTAGAAAAACATCGCCTCTTTGGCTTCGGTGTAGTCCTCCCATTTATCCAGCGAGGCCTTGTCGATGGGGGACAGTTTCCATTGTTTCAACGGGTCGGTTTCGCGGGATTTGAACCGTGTGCGCTGTTCTTCTTGGGTGACGGAAAACCAGTATTTGTAGAAATTGATGCCCGAGCGCACCAGCATCCGTTCAAGATCGGGGGTTTGGCGCATGAATTCCAGGTAATCATTGGGTTCGCAGAACCCCATCACCCGTTCGACCCCGGCGCGGTTATACCACGAGCGGTCATAGAGCACGATTTCGCCTGCTGTGGGCAGGTGATTGATATAGCGTTGAAAATACCATTGGCCCCGTTCCTCGTCCGAGGGTTTGTTCAGGGCGACCACGCGGGCATGGCGCGGGTTCAGGTGTTCGGTGAACCGTTTGATGGTGCCGCCCTTGCCCGCCGCATCGCGCCCTTCGAACAGCAGCACGAATTTCTGGCCGGTTTCCTGCGCCCAGTGCTGCACCTTGAGCAATTCGGACTGGATTTTCGCCTTTTGCGATTCATAGCTGCGGCGCGACAGTTTGGTGTCATAGGGGTATGCGCCGGTTTCAAAGGCGCGGCGGATTTCATCCGGTGTGGGATGGGGTTTGTGCGGGGTTGGTTTTTGGGTTGGGACCGGCGCGGGTTCTGCGGTGATCGCGCCATTAACGGGCGATGATGCAGGCGCGGTTCTGGCCTCGTGTGGATTGATTTCAGCAGGTTTGGGGGTTTGCGGTGCAACCATGGGGATTCCTTTGCCGGGTTCCGTTTCGTCGTCACCAGAGTGTCACAAAACGCAACGGCACGCTTTGACCCGCGTCAAATTCGCGTCACTCTGTTATTTGTAAATTGAGGGAGAGGAGCCCCGCCATGCTAAGCCACCACATCGAATTGAACGGGCAGCCGTTCCATTACCGCGCATGGGGGCATGCGGGCGCGCCTGTCATGTTGTTCCTGCACGGGTTTCCCGAATATTCCGGCGCGTGGAACGCTGTGGCCAGCCGCATGGCCGATCAATACCACTGCATCGCGCCCGACCAGCGCGGATACGGGCAAAGCTGGGCCCCTGCGGATCTGGGCGAATACAGCGCCGGTAAGCTGGCAGGGGATATGGCCGCGCTGGTCGAGCATATCAGCCCCGATGCACCCGTCATTCTGGTGGGGCACGACTGGGGCGCATCCGTGGCCTATGCACTGGCGTTTTCCCGCCCCGATCTGGTGGCGCGGCTGGTGATCATGAACGGGGTGCATCCCTGGTGTTTCCAGCGCGAGCTGGCCAAGGGCGGGGCGCAGGCCGAGGCCTCGCAGTATATCCATTTCCTGCGCGCCAAGGGCAGCGAGGAAAAGCTGGCAGAGGATGATTACAACGGCTTCATGCGGCTGTTTTCCGCCAGGATGGATATGTCATGGATGACGCCGGAACGGGCCGCGGAATACAAAACCGAATGGGCACGCGCGGGGCGCCTGAGGGGCATGGTCAACTGGTATCGCGCCACGCCGCTGGTGGTTCCGAAACCGGGTCAGGGGTTTGACCTGCCCGAGATGGACCTGAGCAAATTGCAGGTCACAATGCCGCATATGGTGCTCTGGGGGGATGGCGACACTGCGCTGCTGCCCGATTGTCTGGACGGGCTGGACCAATTCGCGCCCGACCTGACCATCCGCCATATCAAGGGCGCGGATCACTGGATCGCGCATCAACAACCCGATGCCGTGGCTGAAGCCATGCGTGACTGGCTGCCCGCCCCGACCTGAACCGCAAGGGGGCTCTCCCGCCCGCCGTCATGGCATCACGGATGCCCCGCCGCCCCTTGGGCATAGCGCCGCGCGGGGGCGCGGCGCACCACCGCAACACAACAGACGACCCACCCTTTCATTGTTCTAAAAATACCTTTGGGGTGTAACCGGCACAGGCCGCGGCCTGTGCCGGTAGGGGCAGCGCCCCTTTGCCGCCCACCAAGGAAAACCGCTGCCCTAAAAGCTGAAAGCCCGCCTTTCCCTTTGCCTACCCATTCGGTATTGCATCTAACAAAGCAAATTCGCACCAAAGGACCGCACCGCCATGGCCATGGAAAAGACATTTGACGCCGCCACCGCCGAATCCCGCCTGTATGAGGCATGGGAGAAGGCGGGCTGTTTCACCGCCGGGGCCAATGCCAAGCGGGCCGAGACATTCTGCGTTATGATCCCGCCGCCCAATGTCACCGGCGCGCTGCATGTGGGCCATGCGTTCAACAACACGCTTCAGGATATACTGGTGCGCTGGCACCGGATGCGCGGGTTTGACACCCTGTGGCAACCGGGACAGGACCACGCGGGCATCGCCACCCAGTTGCAGGTGGAAAAGATGCTGGCGGCCAATGGCGAGCCGGGCCGCCGTGACATGGGGCGCGAAAAATTCCTCGAAAAGGTCTGGGAATGGAAGGCGCAATACGGCGACACCATCATCAACCAGTTAAAACGCATCGGTGCCACCTGCGACTGGTCGCGCAACGCATTCACCATGTCCGGCGCGCCCAGCGCCCCCGAAACCGAACCCGAGGGCAATTTTCACGAGGCCGTTCTGAAGGTCTTCGTCGAAATGTATAACAAGGGGCTGATCACCCGCGGCAAACGGCTGGTCAATTGGGATCCGCATTTTGAAACCGCCATTTCGGATCTGGAGGTCGAGAACATCGAAACCCCCGGCCATATGTGGCATTTCAAATACCCGCTGGCCGCCGATGAAAATGGCAACCCCGTGACCTATGAATACGTCGAAAAGGACGAGGACGGGAATGTCACCCTGCGCGAGGAGCGCGATTATATTTCCATCGCGACCACGCGGCCCGAAACCATGCTGGGTGACGGCGCGGTGGCGGTGCATCCCGATGATGCGCGTTACGCCCCCATCGTGGGCAAGCTGTGCGAAATTCCGGTTGGACCCAAGGAACACCGCCGCCTGATCCCGATCATCACCGATGAATACCCCGATATGAATTTCGGATCCGGCGCGGTGAAAATCACCGGCGCGCATGATTTCAACGATTACGGCGTGGCCTCGCGCAACGGCATTCCGATGTATCGCCTGATGGACACACGCGGCGCGATGCGTTCGGACGGTGCGGATTACGCCGAGGCATCAGCCATGGCGCAGGCCCATGCCAAGGGCGCGCAATTCACCGTCATGGGTGTGGATGCGATCAACCTTATCCCCGACGATCTGCGCGGGCTGGACCGGTTCGAGGCACGCGAGCGGGTCGTGCAACAGATCACCGAGGAAGGTCTGGCCGTGATGGTGGCCGAAATCACCAAGGACGAGGACGGGGCCGAGGTCACCACCATGGTGCCCTATGTCGAAGCAAAACCGATCATGCAGCCCTTTGGCGACCGTTCAAACGTGGTGATCGAACCGATGCTGACGGATCAGTGGTTTGTCGACACTGCCCGGATCGTGAAACCCGCGTTGGACGCGGTGCGCGAGGGGCGCACCAAAATCATGCCCGAAAGCGGCGAGAAGGTATATTATCACTGGTTGGAAAACATCGAGCCCTGGTGCATTTCGCGCCAGTTGTGGTGGGGCCACCAGATTCCGGTCTGGTACGGGCTGGACCTGTCCGCGCCCGATTTCAAGGATGACGAAGGCGACGGCGCGCTGGACATGGTGGAAATCGGCCGTTTGTTGAATGATGGCGGCATGTTGCACGCGGGCGATGTGATGCACGCGGCCCATGATTTTGACGCGGTGATCCCCGCGTTTCATGGTGAACTGGCCGACACGCCGATGCCGATTTCGCAGGCCCGCGTGATCGAAGTGACCGACAAACACGCCGCGATCCACGCCTTTGCCGCGTCTTTGGCGGAATACGCCGAAACCCAGGACCCGATGAAACTGGTCTATCCGGTCTGGCGCGACGCCGATGTGCTGGATACGTGGTTTTCCTCCGGCCTGTGGCCGATCGGCACGCTGGGCTGGCCCAACTGGGATGACAGCACATCGAAATATTTCCCGACCGATGTGTTGATCACCGGACAGGACATCCTGTTTTTCTGGGTGGCGCGCATGATGATGATGCAGCTGGCCGTGGTCGATCAGGAACCGTTCCACACCGTCTACCTGCACCAGCTTGTCCGCGACGAGAAGGGCAAGAAGATGTCTAAAACCACGGGGAATGTGATTGACCCGCTGGAAATCATCGACGAATACGGCGCCGATGCCCTGCGCATGACCAACACCGCCATGGCGGCGATTGGTGGCGTGCTTAAACTGAGCGAGGAGCGCATCAAGGGCTATCGCAACTTTGGCACGAAAATCTGGAACGCGGTGCGGTTCGCCGAAATGAATGGCGTATACGAGGGCGGCGCGCCCTCGGCTGACATTCCGCAGGCCAGCGAAACCGTGAACCGCTGGATCATCGGCGAAACCGCCCGCGTGCGCGAAACCGTGGATGCGGCGCTGGCGGCCTATCGGTTCAACGACGCGGCGCAGGCCTTGTATGGTTTCGTCTGGGGCAAGGTTTGCGACTGGTATGTGGAATTTTCCAAACCCCTGTTGATGGACGGAACTGAATCCGAGCGCGCCGAAACCCGTGCCGTCATGAGCTGGGTTCTGGATCAGTGCATGGTGTTGCTGCACCCGATCATGCCATTCATCACCGAGGAATTGTGGGGTGTGACAGGGGAGCGGCCGAAAATGTTGATCCATGCGGATTGGCCCGAATATAACGCGGCCGATCTGGCCGATGCGGCGGCGGACCGTGAAATGAACTGGGTGATCGGGCTGATCGAAGAGGTGCGCTCGGTTCGTGCGCAGATGCATGTGCCTGCGGGGCTGAAGGTGCCGCTGCTGCAAACGCAACTGGACGATGCAGGCCAGGGCGCATGGGAGCGCAACGAGGTGCTGATCAAACGGCTGGCACGCATTGAAACGCTGTCGGCGGTTGAAAGCTTTCCCAAGGGCTGCGCCACCATCGCCGCCGAGGGCGCGGCATTCGGCCTGCCCTTGGCCGATATCATCGACGTGGCCGAAGAAAAGGCGCGGCTGGAAAAAACGCTGGGCAAACTGGCCAAGGATCTGGGCGGGCTGAACGGCCGTTTGAAAAACCCCAAATTCGTCGCCAGCGCCCCAGAGGAGGTGATCACCGAAACCCGCGAATTGCTGGCCCTGAAACTGGAAGAAGAAGCCACGCTAAAGGCCGCACTGGCACGTCTGGCCGAAGTCGGCTGATTGGCCGAGGCCTTTGGAAAACAGGGTCGGATGCGATGCCTCCGGCCCTGATGAAGTGACATGCGCCAATTGCGAAGAAGTGGTGGGCCAGCCCCCCAACATGAAAGCACAAGGCTTTCATGTTCCCCCCCGGAGTATTTTCACCAAGAAAAAATCGGTGGGAAAACCATGCTTTTTCTTGGCATAAATACTCCCGCCGGAGGCATCACAACGGGCCGTTTGCGCAGCGTTAGAATTTTGGCGCGCGGCCCTGCATATTGGCGGCGATCACCTCCATTTGGTGCGCGCCACCGATCAGGTCGGCCTGTTCGCGGCTTTCCTCATATAGCACGGTTTTCTCGCTTGCGCCGGATTCGGCCACGTCAATCAGGCGTTTGGCGGCGCGCACGGCGCTGGGGGATTTGCCCGCAATGGTGGCGGCCAGCGCCTGCGCACGGGCCAGCGGATCGTCGTTGAGTTCGGTCACCAGACCCCAATCCAGCCCCTGCTGCGCGGTCACGGGTTCGGCGGTATAGGTCATCAGGCGCAACACATCCGAACGCATCAGTTGCGGCCAGACCACCATGCCGCCCATATCGGGCACCAGCCCCCATTTCATCTCCATGATCGCCAGTTTGGTATCGGGGTGGGCGATGCGGATATCCGCCCCCATCGCCAGTTGCAGACCGGCCCCAAAAGCCACGCCATGCACCGCGGCAATCACCGGCACCGGCACCTTGCGCCATGCGATACAGACCTGTTGCATCAGGTTGGCATCACCATGGGTGCGCGGCATCACCCGTTCAATCGGATCTTGCGTTGCGAATTTGGCGAAACTGGCCACATCCAGACCGGCACAGAACCCGCGCCCCTTGCCCGAAATCACCACTGCGCGGATATCGGCGTTATTGGCCAGCTCCTCGCCCGCGTTGACGATGGCATTGGCCATGTCGGGGTCGACGGCATTCATTTTGTCATCACGCACCAGGGTGACATGGGCGACGTGGTCGGTGATTTCGATGGTAACGCGGGACATTGGTTTTTCCTCCGGATGTTTCGGGCAAGAGTGGCGCGAGGGGCCAGACAAAACCAGAGGGACGTTACGGAAGTGGCCCGGCTGCGGCCCCCCCCCCCGCGTCAGGGCACGATCCGGTCAATCGCACGCATCGCGCCGACAGATTTGTCATAGACCAGCGTCAGGATACGTTTCTGGCGCAGTTGCGGCAACACCCGCGCGGCCACGGGCGGCAGGGCACGGGCGCTGGCGGCGGCCAGACCTGTGGCCAGAAACCCGCGACGGGTCAGTGTGGGTTTTTGCATCGGATCGCTCCTGTTTGATGGGGCTATCTATAGATGGGGATGCGATCACGCTGGACGAGGGGGAATAGTTGCGCTTATCTCCCCCCTATGACTGGACCTCGATATACCGCGCTTGTTCAAAGCCTGCCCGCCACCGTGCCGTTTGTCGGCCCCGAAGCGCAAGAACGCACCATGGGGCGGTCATTTGACGCCCGTCTGGGGGCGAATGAAAACGTATTCGGCCCCTCGCCCATGGCGGTGCGCGCCATGCAGGACAGCGCGACAGACATCTGGATGTATGGCGACCCCGAAAGCCACGAATTGCGCCATGCGCTGGCGGATTTCCATGGCGTCAGCCCCGCCAATATCGTGGTCGGCGAAGGCATCGACGGCCTGCTGGGTTACCTTGCGCGGATGCTGGTGGAACCGGGCGACGCGGTGGTCACATCGGATGGGGCATACCCCACGTTCAACTACCATGTGGCGGGGTTTGGCGGCGTGTTGCACAAACTGCCCTATACTGATGACGCCGAGGACCTGGAGGCCCTGATCGCCCGCGCGGGCGAAGTTGACGCCAAGATGGTGTATTACGCCAACCCCGACAACCCGATGGGCACATGGCGGCGCGGGGTTGATGTGGTGGCCGCATTGGCCGCATTGCCCGATGGCTGCCTGCTGGTGCTGGACGAAGCATATGTCGAACTGGCCCCCGAAGGCACCGCAGCACCTGTGGCGGCAGATGATCCACGCGTGATACGAATGCGCACCTTTTCAAAGGGTTACGGAATGGCGGGGGCGCGGGTTGGCTATGCCATCGGGGCCGGGAGCCTGATCAAGAGTTTTGATAAAATCCGCAACCATTTCGGCATGAACCGCGCCGCGCAAGCCGGGGCATTGGCGGCGCTGCAGGATGATGCATGGCTGGACGTGACCCGCGCCAAGGTCGCCGCATCCCGCGCCGAAATTGGCCGGATCGCGGTAGAAAACGGGCTGTCGGTGGTCGAATCCGCCACCAATTTCGTGGCGGTGGATTGCGGTGGCGACGGGGTATTCGCCAAGGCGGTGCTGGACGGGCTGGTGGCGCGGGGCGTGTTCGTGCGCATGCCCTTTGTCGCGCCGCAAAACCGCTGTATCCGCATCAGCTGTGGCCCGGCCGAATTGATGCATCTGTTCGCCCGCGCCCTGCCCCTGGCATTGACCGAAGCACGCGCGAAAACCTGACAATTGAAGGCATTTTTCGCGGCGATGGCCCACCGGTTCACGGTTTTTCAACCCCTATGCGCTGTAATCGGGGTGATATTTCCGGCCACAGGATCGCGCAATGTTGGACCCGAACCACAAATCAAACGACGCCACGCGCCATGAATTCCGTCAGGCAATGTGGCTGATCGCGGGCATCAGCCTGTTCTGGATACTGGGCATGATCTGGGCCAATCTGGGCGCAGGGGCGCTGGTGCTGGTCACCCTGTCACTGAACAGTGCAATCACGCGGCTGCAACGCAACCTACCACCCCCCAAAGAAAAACCTGATTAGCCATGCCCCGGTGAAAGCCCCCTCTACGGCACGTCGCCTGTCGGCTTGCGCCGCGCCCCCGTAGCGGGACGCGAAGGGGCAAGATATCAGGTGCGGCGCAGCCGCTCTTGCGGATTACGCCCTGTCGTAACGGGGCTGGTCGTTATACCGGCTTGGCCGGTCATTCCGGTTTGCGCGAGTGGACACCCGTTTGCCAAACCAGACACCCGTTTTCCCACCGCGTTTGCCCAAGCAGATACCCATTTGCGTGACACATTAGCCCAAGCAGACACCTGTTTGCGCGAAAGGAAACGGCTGTGGGTCAGGCCTTGGCCATGACCTGTGTTGCTGCGTCCAGCCCCCCGGCGCCATGGGCAATATCCAGCGCCACAAAGGCCGATTGCACCACGCCCAGCATCCCCATCACCATATGCGCATTCAGATGCCCCATATGGCCGATGCGGAAAAACCCGTCGGCCTCGGGCGATCCCGGTTCGGCCATGCCCAGACCAATGCCCAGGGTCACGCCGGTCTTTTCCTCGACCCAATTGCGCAGGCGGGTGGCATCGGGTGCGGCCAGCGACAGGGCCGTCACCGCACGCGAGCGATAGGCCGGATCGGGCATATTGAACCGCAGGCTGCCCCCCTGCCCCCATGCGTCACATGCGGCCCAGATGGCGCGGGCCAGGCGGTCGTGGCGTGCCCATATGGCCTCGATCCCTTCCTCTACCATCAAATCCAGCGCGGCGCGCAGGGCGAACACGTGATGGGTCGGCGCGGTGCCGCCCCAGTATTCGTAATACATGGCCGGGCGCGCGCGTTTGGCCCAATCCCAATAGCGCGGCACGTTGTCCAGAGCAGCCCGCGCCGCCGCAGCTTTGGGGCCGAACCAGACGATGCCCATGCCCGGCGGGGTCATCAGCCCCTTTTGCGATGCAGAGACGGCCACATCCACGCCCCATGCATCCATTTCAAACCGGTCACAGCCCATCGAGGCCACGCAATCAGCCATCAGCAACGCCGGATGCCCCGTGTCATCCATTGCGGCGCGCAGGGCGGGAATATCATTCAGAATTCCGCCCGATGTATCCACATGGCTGACCAGCACGGCCTTGATTTTACGGGATGTATCAGCGCGCAACGCCGCCCCCACCGCAGCCGGATCAAGGGGGCTGGATTTGCCGAACTCGGCAATCTGCACATCCATCCCCTGCCCCCGCGCCACATCGGCCCAGCCATGGCCAAACCGCCCTGTGGCGGCGACCAGCACGGTTTCACCTGCGCGCAGGGTGTTGGCCAGCGCCGCCTCCCATACGCCATGGCCGTTGCAGATATACATGGCCACGTCGTGCTGCGTGCGGGCCACATATTTCAGATCGCGGGTGATGGTTTCGGTCACGCCGACGATCTCGCCCTCGTATATATTGGGGGCGGGGCGCTGCATGGCGCGCAGCACGGATTCGGGCATGACCGAGGGACCGGGAATAGCCAGATAACCGCGACCGTGTGACAGACTCATGGGGGACCCTTTCAATTTTATCGGGCGAGATTACGCCGCAAGCGGGCGGGGTCAATTGCTTGTGTGCAAATGACGCGAGGGAAAGGCGGACAGCGCCGCCAACTTGCCTAAACCCCGCCCGCCCGTTAGGGATCAGACAGGCCAAGCGCCGCAAACCGACCAGAAGGAGCCCGCGCATGAGCGCAGATGCATCAAGCCGCACATTGCTGGGGTGGCTATGGCGCAATTACCTGCACCATTACAAATGGTTGCTGGGGCTGGCGTTTATATTCATGGCGATGGAGGGGTCCATGCTGGGCGCCCTGAGCTGGATCATGAAACCGATGTTCGATCAGGTGTTTCTGGCCGGTGACGCATCGGCGCTGTGGATGGTCGGCTTTGGCATTCTGTCGATTTTCGTGATCCGCGCCCTGGCCAGCATGGCGCAAAAGATATGTCTGGCACGGATTTCGCAGGGATCATCGGCGCGGATGCGCGTGGATCTGCTGGACCATCTGATGCGGCTGGACGGGCCGTTTCATCAATCGCACCCGCCCGGATTTCTGGTGCAACGGGTGCAGGGCGATGTGGTTGCGGTGAACGGTGTCTGGAACGCGGTTCTGACGGGCGCGGGGCGCGATGCGCTGGCGCTGGTCATCCTGATGGGGGTGGCGGTCAGCGTTGACTGGCGCTGGACTTTGGTCGCCTGCATCGGCACGCCGATTCTGGTTTTGCCCTCGGTTGCGGTGCAGAAATTCGTGCGCCGCCGCGCCCGCGAGGCACGGGATCTGGGCGCGAAACAGGCGACGCGGCTGGACGAGGTATTTCACGGCATCGTGCCGGTCAAACTGAACCGGTTAGAGGAATATCAATCCGGTCGTTACCGCGAAATCACGCAAAATCTGGTGCGCGCCGAGGTGCGGGCCGTCACCGGCGCAGCGGCCATTCCCGGCCTGATCGACATCATGGCGGGCATCGGGTTTTTGGGTGTTCTGGTGTTTGGCGGCGCGCAGATCATCGACGGGCAGAAAACCGTGGGCGAATTCATGTCGTTTTTCACCGCCATCGGGCTGGCCTTTGAACCCCTGCGCCGTTTGGGCGCGATCAGCGGCGTCTGGCAGGCGGCGGCGGCGGCGATCGAGCGCATCAAGGAGTTGATGGACACGCGCCCCACGTTATCCTCCCCCGCCGATCCGGTTGCGCCCCCGGTAGGCGTGCCCGAGGTGGCGCTGGCGGCGGTCGATTTGTCCTATGGTGACAGTCAGGTGTTGCACGGTTTGGACCTGACCGCCGAGGCGGGCAGGACCACCGCATTGGTCGGCGCATCCGGCGCGGGAAAATCCACCGTTTTCAATCTGTTGACACGGCTGGTTGATCCGCAACACGGCAGCGTCACCATTGGCGGGGTGGCGGTGCGTGACATGGCGCTGACCGATCTGCGCGGGCTGTTTTCCGTGGTCAGTCAGGACGCCGCGCTGTTTGATGAAACCCTGCGCGAAAACATATTGTTGGGCCGCACGGATGTATCCGAGGAACGGTTACAAGAGGTTCTGGACGCCGCCCATGTCAGCGATTTCGCCGCCAAGTTAAGCCAGGGGTTGGATACGCCCGTTGGCCCGCGCGGGTCGGCATTATCGGGCGGGCAACGCCAACGCGTGGCGATTGCGCGGGCATTGTTGCGCGACACGCCGGTGTTGCTGTTGGACGAAGCAACCAGCGCGCTGGACGCGCAATCCGAGATATTGGTGCAACAGGCCTTGGAGAAGCTGTCAGAGGGGCGCACCGTATTGGTGATCGCGCACCGTTTGTCGACCGTGCGCGATGCGGACAAGATTGTGGTGATGGATGCGGGCCGCGTGGTCGACCAAGGCCCGCACGAGGAATTGCTGGCGCGTGGCGGATTATATGCCACCCTGCACGAGTTGCAGTTTCGCGATAACGGCCCTACCGCTGATAGCCGCGCGCTAGCGCGTCAGGCGAAGCGCCGCAAAGGTAGCGGAAAAGGGTCCAAAGGTTTGATGCTCCCTGACGAATCCAGCCTTTTTGGACGTATTTTCGGGCGCTGGTGGTCACGCTAAGCGGGATCTGGCGGTGCTGGCCACGCAGGCGCTGCGCCATGGCTACGTCCTCCATCAAGGGCTGGTCGGGGCATCCGCCGATCCGGTCGTATAGGGCGCGCGAAATCAGCAGCGCCTGATCGCCATATGGCAGCCCCATACGGGCACGTATGTTGGCCCAAGCGGCAGTGACACGGGCCATGGGCGCGGGGCAATCAAACGACAGGCGGAAATGCGCGGCCCGGGTTTCGTGCTGTGCCATGTGATCGCCGGCTGCCGCGGTCCAGCCCGGTGGCAATTGCGTATCGGCGTGCAGGATCAGCAACCAGTCGGCGGTTGCCGCCCCTGCCCCGCGCGCGATCTGCCCGCCGCGTGACGCCGCGCCGCTGACGATATCCGCGCCAATGGCCTCGGCTATTTTCAGGGTGTCGTCGGTGGATCCGCCATCGGAAATGACCAGTTGCCGGATCAGGCCGGATTCCACGCCCTCCATCAATGTTGGCACGCTGCGGGGCAAATCAGTGCTCGCGTTCAGCGTTGGAATGATCACGGATATCGGCGCGCGCATAAGACCCCCTGTTGCCTGTCCCGTTTCAGCCTATATTACATGGGCGCGCAGGACGGGAGGGCGAAATGCCACGAAAGATATATCGGATCAGCGGCAAGGATGCGGTGCATTTCCTGCAAGGGCTGGTGAGCAATGACGTTGAAAAACGGGCCGATGGGCCGGTTTATGCGGCGATTTTGACGCCGCAGGGCAAGTATCTGGCGGATTTTTTCCTGATTGCTGATGGCGATGCGGTGTTGATGGATATTGATGCCGGGATCGCGGCCGCGACCATGGCGCGGCTGAACATGTATAAATTGCGTGCCGATGTGGTGATTTCTGAAACTGATATTCAGGTGCGGCGCGGCACGGGTGCGGCCCCGGCAGGTGCGGTGGCCGACCCGCGCCATTCCGCCATGGGGTGGCGGTTATATGGCGCGGATGCGGGCAGTGACGGCAGCGATTGGGATGCCATCCGGGTGGCGCATTGCATTCCCGAAACCGGGATCGAGCTGACGCCCGACACCTATATTTTAGAGGCGGGATTCGAGCGGCTGCACGGCGTTGATTTTCGCAAGGGCTGTTACGTGGGCCAAGAGGTCACGGCGCGGATGAAGCACAAAACCGAGCTGAAGAAGGGGCTGACCCTGTTGGGCATTGATGGCGCGGCCCCTGTGGGCGGCGATATTACCCGCGATGGCAAACCCGTGGGGCAGGTGTTTACACAATCCAACGGGCGCGCCATTGCCCATGCGCGGTTTGACCGTCTGGGCGACGGGATGCAGGCGGATGGCGCTGTTTTGCACGTGGTTTAGACGCTAGAACAGCCGCCCCAGCAGGGGTTCTGCCAGTTGGCGCAGCGCCTTTGTTGCGCGCAGGCTGCGACCGTCGTTTTGCACCACAACCAGCACCGCATCGCGTTCGGGCACCAGCACCAGAAACGCATACCAGCGGGTGTTGGACCCGTCGTGCAGCACCATATGCAGGCCCGATTTGCTGTTTTGCACGCCCCAGCCCAGCCCCATGCCCCCTGTGCCCGCATGCTGCATCCGCTGACAACTGGCCACCGTGATGATGCCGCCATTGCGACAGGCATTCAGGTGCGCCTGCCCCCATTTCAACAGATCGGGCACCGAAATATGGATGCGCCCCGCTGGCCCCATCACGGGCGGATTATCGGCCCCCGGATCGGTGGGCGGCACCGGTTTTTGCCGCAGCCCCGCACGCCGATGGCCAAAGGCCACACCGGGGCCGGATGGTGGGCCAAACCCCAAAGAGTGCAGGCCCAGCGGCTGCGCAATGTTTTGTTTTACCAGCATTTCCCAACTGCTGCGGGCGCGCAGTTCAATCAGGTATCCGGCCAGCACATACCCCAGATTGGAATAGGAAAACTGCCCCTGCTTGCCCTGTATTGGTTTGCCCCATAGCGCCGACAGGGCGGTGCGACGCGCGGCGGTGGCATTGCCCTGCCCTGCCAGTTCGGCCTTGTCCCAATCGGTATCGGCAGGCAGGCCGGCGGTATGGCCCAAGAGGTCGACAAAGGTCAGCCCCTGCCAGTCGCGGTGCATCTGGCCGCTAAGTTCCGGAAACTGCGCGCCAATCGGCACGTCGATGTCGATCTGCCCTGCCTCGTGCATCTGCATCACCAGCGTCGCGGTAAAGCTTTTGGTGATCGACCCGATATGCCAGGGCGCATCTGCCGCCACCGCGCCGCCGCCGTCGCTGCGGGTGCGACCGGCCACATGGATCAGGGGGGCGGTTTGCCCCACAACATAGCCCGCCGCCAGCGCCATAGGCGCATGGCGCGCCGCGACACGGTCAAAGGTCGCGGTGAACACATCCTGTGCATGCAACTGCGGGGCGCCAACAATGACCGACAGAAAAGCAAAGCTGATTTTACGTAATAAGGCCGTTGGCATGGGGACCTCGGGTTAAAATGGACACACAATATATTGCGAAATTCTGCGCCCACCCCACAAGAAATGCAACCCTTTGGGGCGCTGGGCCGTTAAAATACCGCGATGGGTGAGTAAATACCGTCCAGAATGCAAAAAGGCCGGACGCAATGCCCGACCTGATGCGGCCTGTTCAGACCCGAACAAAAAGAACGCAGCGTTACGCGCGTTCGGAATATTCCATGGTTTCGGTGTTGACGATGATGTCTTCGTCCTGCCCCACAAAGGGCGGCACCATCACCTTGACCCCGTTATCAAGGATCGCGGGTTTGAAACTGTTGGCCGCTGTCTGGCCTTTGACCACCGGTTCGGTTTCGACGATCTTACAGGTGACTTTCTGCGGGACGGTTGCGTTCAGGGCCTCGTCTTCGTGGAATTCCACGACGATGGTCATGCCATCCTGCAGAAACGGGCGCCGGTCCCCCAATAGATCGGCGGGCAGTTCGATCTGGTCATAGGTTTCGGTATCCATAAAGCTGAGCATACCGTCGGTTTCATAAAGGAACTGCATATCCTTTTGTTCCAGGCGCACACGTTCCACTTTATCCGCGGATCTAAACCGTTCGTTAAGCTTTGATCCGTTACGTAGATTTTTGAGTTCGACCTGGGCAAAAGCGCCGCCCTTGCCGGGCTTGACGTGATCGACTTTGACAGCGGCCCACAGGCCCCCGTTATGTTCCAGCACGTTTCCCGGGCGGATCTCGTTTCCGTTAATTTTAGGCATTTGGCAAAACCATGGCAAAAGGTTGAAGAGATTTTGACCAGACCTATATCTGGGGCAAGGCCCCGTGACAAGCCGACGATATCCTGTGCTGCAAACGCAGCATTTGTGCAAAATTTGCATAACAGCCATGCATTTGCGCCCTATCCGAATCGAACGGGATACGCCATAAGGAACGGCACGCCGAAAAGAGCAAGAGCAATAACAAAGGACGAATCATGAGAGATTTCGTTGACGGCACGGCCTACAATAACGAACAAGGTAACCGTGCGCGTAAACTGTTTGCAGCCGTTGTGTTGGCTGCCCTCGACGACGCGATCGCCGATGACAAGAAATATGGCAATGGCCCCGAACAGATCGCCCGTTGGGCGCGGTCGCGTGACGGGCGCGAGGTATTGTCCTGCGCGGGGATCGACCCCAACGAGCGCGTGGTCAAGGGCCTGATGGAATTTGTGGACAAGGGTGTGCGCACCTCTGTTGCGCTGTCGCGTGAAGAAAGCGAACGCCGCAACGCTGCCCAACAAGAGGCCGAAGCCGCCTGATCCTGTCGCATGATTGCGATGTCAAGCATATGAAAAGGCGCGCCCGTTTCTGGGCGCGCCTTTCGTTTTGGAACCGGCGTTAGGGGCCAGTATCCGGTTCAGTGCCGGGGTATGTTCCGGCCCGCGCACCATCGCGCCGATGCCACAAGGGCGCGGGGTTAAGACAGCGTATCCTCGCCCTGCCCGTTCACCCGCAACCAGCGGGCATTTTCCCCCAAAAGATCGTCGATATCGGCCTGACTGCGATCCAGCCAGGCCAAAGCGGCACCAGAACAGTCGAACAGTTTCACCTGAATATTGGGCGATGTCCCGGCAAAGGATGCATAGCGTTGCATCAAATCGCGCCCCGGCCCGTCACAGGGCACCAGCATCGCCTGCCGCGATATGCGCCCCGTTTCGGCCAGCATCATAGAGGCGCGCAGGGCGGCGCTCATCACGGCGGCGCTGTCGAATTCGCCGCCGGTCATCTGGCGGGTATCGGTCAGTGAATCCATGCCCGGTATGAAATCCGGGTCGGTGCCGAATGCCTGAAACAGGGCCGACATTTCTGCCGGTTCACGAATGCCCCATTGCCGGATCAGCAGCAATTCCAACGCGGTGTCGATCCTGTATTCTACGCCCATTCCCCCCCCATTTCTTGCTCATAGCATAAATCGCCCCAAGCGCGCCTAACCGGCGTCAATCGTATCCTGCCCGACATCTATAACCAATTTCCAGTCGCCCGTTTCCAGATAGGTATCGGGGTGGCCGGTCAGGCCCAGCCATTCCAGCGCCTCGGCGGGCGTATCAAAACGGCGCACATCCAGATTGGGATTGGTCGCGGCAAAGGCCGCGTAACGCTGCATCATGTCGAATCCGGGCGACCCGTAGGGCGCGATCAGCGCCTGTTTCACCGGATCGGGCACCTTTGTTTTCATCATCGACACGCGCAGGGAATTGCCGACCAATTCGCTGGTTTCGACCTCTCCTCCGGTCATGGCGCGGGCATCCGCAATGGAATGCATCCCCACGCTGTATTCTTTGTCCTGCGCCAGCATTCGGAAAAACGCGGGGGCATCCGACAGCTTTCGCAGCCCCGTGTGCCGCACCACCAAAAGGTTTTCGGCGGGTAAAATCCTGTATTCCATGCTCACTGTGCTGCCCCCTCCGGCCTGCATGTTTTCCGGCGCCGCGGTAACCGCCATCCTGAAAACGGCGCATAAAACGGCGATTTGTGCCACTGGACGCGGCGCGTTTGTGGCATTACCCCTGCGCCACTGCGCTAAGGCTAGAACAACCAAGAGAAGCAAACAATTGACAAATACAATTATGGTGCAAGGTTGCGGGTCGAACGTGGGGAAATCCATGGTGGTGGCGGGGCTGTGCCGTGCATTTCGGCGGCGCGGGTTGTCGGTGGCCCCGTTCAAGCCGCAGAATATGTCAAACAACGCGGCTGTCACACCGGATGGCGGGGAAATCGGGCGGGCGCAGGCATTACAGGCGCTGGCCTGCGGATTGGCGCCCCATGTCGATATGAACCCGGTTTTGTTGAAACCCGAGGACGAGACAGGCGCACAGGTCATCGTGCAGGGGCGGCGCGTCGGCACGATGCGGGCATTCGGTTATAGCGGGCAAAAACAATCGCTTATGACCGCCGTTCTGGACAGTTTCACACGGTTGAAGGCCGCGCATGATCTGGTCGTGGTCGAAGGCGCAGGCAGCCCCGCCGAGATCAATCTGCGCGCGGGTGACATTGCCAATATGGGGTTTGCCCGCGCCGCAGGGGTGCCCGTGATCCTGATGGGCGACATTGATCGCGGCGGGGTGATTGCGCAACTGGTCGGCACGCAGGCGGTGCTGGAACCGGGCGACGCGGCGATGATACGCGGCTTTGCCGTCAACAAGTTTCGCGGTGATTTGCGGCTGTTTGACGATGGCCTGACCCAGATAGAGGCGCGCACAGGCTGGCCTTCGCTGGGGGTGTTACCCTGGTTTCGCGATGCCTGGCGGTTGCCCGCAGAGGATGTGATGGACGTGGCATCCAGCGGCGCAGGAGCGGTGAAAATTGCGGTGCCACGGCTGGGGCGGATTGCGAATTTCGATGATCTGGACCCGCTGGCGGCAGAACCGGGCCTGCGGGTTGAAATTATCGAACCCGGCCGCCCCCTGCCCGGCGATGCCGATCTGGTGCTGATACCGGGGTCAAAATCCACCATCGCCGATCTGGCGCAGTTTCGCGCCTGCGGCTGGGATATTGATCTGGCGGCGCATCTGCGCCGTGGCGGGCATGTGCTGGGCCTGTGCGGCGGTTATCAGATGCTGGGCCAATGGATCGACGACCCCGAGGGGATCGAAGGCCCGGCAGGACGGGTCAAAGGATTGGGGTTGCTGGATATTTCCACCGTGATGCAGGCGGAAAAACGGGTGGGTGCGGTGACGGCACGGCATCTGGCCACAGGCGACAGATTGGAGGGATACGAGATTCATCTGGGCCAGACGGATGGGCCGGATTGCGCCCGCGCATGGCTGGAACTGGACGGCGCAGACGGCCCGCGCAAAGAGGGCGCGGCCAGCGAGGACGGGCGCGTCACGGGGTGTTATTTGCACGGGCTGTTCGCATCAGACGGGTTTCGCGCCAGTTGGCTGGCACGGTTTGGCGTGCAATCCGGTCTGGATTATGGTGCGGGCGTAGAGCGGGTGCTGGACGCATTGGCCGACCACATCGAGGCCCATATGGACCTGAACCGGATGCTGGACATTGCCCGTCAGGGCGCGGATCGGGACATAGATCGGGGATAGGCCGCGCCGCCCCCCGCCTGCGCCGGATCAGTCCAGTTCGTGACTGGCCAAAGCGCGGTGGATTTCGCGCCGCACCAGTTTGCGCACATTGCGGGTGATGCGTTCGCCCAATGCGCCCTGCAATTCCTGCCGCACGATATCGGCGACCATTTCGCGCAGGGCCTCTTCGTCAAGGATCGCATCCTCGGCGCTGGTGAAATCATCGTCCTGGGCGTCGCCGTAATCGTTATCGGCATCCTGCGCTGCGGTCATCGCGTCATCCGACGCGGCATATCCGGGTTCGGCGTGGCGAAAATGCGCTGTTTCAGGGTCGACTTCGACCTGCTCGGGGGCAGCGGTTTCATCTTCGACATGGTCTTCCCATGCCAGTGTTTCTGTCGGGGTGGCGGCATTGGCATCCGCTGCATCGCCGTCCGGCTCCCAATCGCCATCCTGATCGGCCACCACGGCCTCCATCCGGGCGATCCTGTCCATCAAGGCCGAGGACACGGCCGCAACAGGCGCAGCGGTTTCAATCTGCGCCGCCGGTTCATGGTGACCCTGTTCATGGTGCCCCTGTTCATGGTGACCCTGTTCGGGGTCAAATCCCTGAAGGGGGGCGTCGCGCAGGGCATCAAAATCAAAGGAGTCTTCGGTTGCTGGCTGCTGTGGTTCCGCCGCCGCAGGTTCATCAGCGGTTGCGCCGGTTTCGGACTGCCGGTCCTGATCGTCGCTATCCCCGTTCAGCACGGTTTCGAGCGCGGGGGCATGTTCGGACCACGGGTCGCTTTCTTCTTGTACGTCCTGTTCGATATCGCTGGCTTCGGCCTGATCCGGGTCTTGATCTTGATCTTGATCCGGGTCTTGCTGGTCCTGCGCCGTAGCATCCCGGGTATCAACATCGCTGTGATCGGGCAGATCTGCCTGCGCATCATGCGCTTCGACCTCATGCGTTTCGCCATCATGCGCTTCGGCATCGGGCATTTCGGCATCGAGCTGTGCCGCATCCTCGGACAGGGATTCGGTATCCGTTGCGCTCAGATCCAGCGGCGGTTCGATCGGGGAATCGGCAACGCGCAATGCGGGTGTCAGCACCAAACGATCAGGTTTTACAGGGGCTTGCGGGCGCAACGGCGGCCGCGCCTCTTCGGATACAAGCCGCCGGATAGAGGATAATACATCCTCGATTTCCGAATTTTTTGCTGGATCGGACATCTATTTTACCACTCTTGCCTCTGCCCCCAGTTTACCCCGATGGCAGGTTTCACACAACAGAAGGACACAGTTTTACTTTTTATTCAGCGACTTGAGGACTTTGTCCAGCTGGGCGCCCTGTTTGGACACGGGGTAAGGCGCGTCCTTAACCAGATTGTAATAGGCGGTTGGATCATACTGCGGCACGTTCAATTTCAGGTCTTCGGCGGTCAGTAGCCCCATGGCCGACAACAGCGCATAGCCCGCGACATATTCCTGCGCCCGTGCTGTGATCAATGACGCCTGCGCATCCAGCAATTCCTGTTCGGCGTTCAGCACATCCAACGTGGTGCGTGCGCCCAATGTCGCCTCTTCGCGGACCCCGCGAAAGGCCACGCGGGCGGCGCGGATTTGTTCCTGCGTGGCGACCACAGCCGAACGCGCCACTTCGAGCCGCGCATAGGACGAGCCAACCGCCTGTGCCACCTCGACCGAGGTCTGGCGCAATTGCGCACGGGATGCATTGGCCTGCACGATGGCCTTGCGACGGCGCGACGCCAGTTCGCCACCACGCGAAATCGGGCCTGATGCCTCGATCCCGATGGTGCCGCGCTTGGTGAAATCACGCTGGTCCATTCCTTCGACCATCGACAGGCGACCGACCAGATTCACCTCGGGAGAGGCACCGGAACTGGCGATCATCACACCGATATCATTGGCCGCAACCCCGTGTTGTTGCGCCTTGATCGCGGGGTGATGGCGCTGTGCTACGCCCTTGGCCGCATCCGGTGATTTGGCGGGATTGCGATAGGTGGGCGGCGGTGACAGACGCCCCGGTTTGCGCCCTACCGCTGCACGGAAATCTTCGATTGCGATGGCCAGATCGCCCTGCGCCTGCACGAAATTGGCATTGGCTGCGGCCAGCCGCGCCTCGGCTGTGGCGACATCGGTGCGGGTCACCTCGCCCACTTCGAAACGGTCACGCGCGGCGCGCAATTCTTCGCGAATGACGCGAATGTTGTTTTGGCGCAGCGCCACGGTTTCGGAACTGGAGCGCACATCCATATAGGCCTGCACGGCGGTCAGCAGCACGTTCTGTTCGATCCCGACCAATTGTTCGCGAGTGGCCAGAACGGTTTCTTTGGCCACATCGACCTGCAATTTCGTGCGCCCGCCATCATACAGCAACAACGAGGCCACCAAAGACACCGTCACATCGGTGGAATCGATATTGCGTTCGGTCAGGAAATAACGGCCGGCAAAGGCGCTATCAGAGCCGCTGGCCCCGGCGGTGCGGGTGAAATCCGCCGCCCAGCTGAGGATCGGGCGCAGCGCAGCGGTGGCGATGGCCACATCTTCGTCTGCGGCCTGCAACAGGGCGCGGTTTTGTTCCAGCAGGCCGGAATTGCGATAGGCATCGGCCAGCGCATCGGCCAGTGTTTCGGCCCAGGCGGCAGGTGCAGCCAGGGTCAGCGCCAGCACCATAACCCCCTGTTTCAGCCGTGTTTTCAGCCCGATCCTGTTCGCTCCGATCCTGTTCGCTCCGATCCTGTTCGCCATGCCCATCATCATTATCCCGCTTTTGCGTTGCCATTTCGATATTGGCGTCTTGTGGATGTATGTTCTGAAAAATTTCAGAAAATTCTATGTATTATACCGGAAGCAAAAAGGGGCCACACGCCCCTTTCGCCATTCCTAGCTGTGGATCACAGGGTAAAGGCCTGATGCCGTTCAAACCCCGCAAGCACCGGCGCACCGGCGTTAAAGACAAAGCGCCAGTTCATCTGGCCGTCGATTTTATACCCGATCCGCACCGCCCCCAGCGCGCCCTCGGCAAACAGCACCGCGATGCGCCCGCCCTCTTTCAACTGGGCGGTGATGGCCTCGGGCAGGTGTTCCACTGCCCCCTGGACCACGATGACATCATAGGGGCCGTGTTCCGTCGCACCCGCCGCCAGCTGGCCGGTTTGCGGGATCACGTTGTCGGCGTTGTTGCGCGACAGGGCGGCCTGCGCATCCGCTGCCATGGAGTCGTCTTCTTCCAGCGCCACGACGGCTTCGGCCATGCGGGCGATAACAGCAGAGGAATAGCCAAGCCCGCAACCGATATCCAGAACCAGTTCGTCGTTGCGCACATCCAGCGCATCCAGCATTTTGGCCAGCGTGCGCGGTTCGAACACCACGCGCCCCGCGCCCAGATCAACGTTTTCGCCAATATATGCGGCCTCGCGCTTGTCTGCGGGCACGAATTCCTCGCGCGGGACAGACAGCATGGCTTCGATAATGGGAAACTTGGTCACATCCGAGGGGCGCACCTGCGTGTCCACCATGGTTGTGCGGCGAGCGGCATAGTCGGTCATGGGCTAAACTCTTTCGTTCAGAATCCTTGTTCTGTCTTTTGTCACATCATTGCACGGGCGGCAACGGCGAGAAAATTCAAAACCTTTATATGGTGACTTGCGGCCACGGATCAGATCATATAATTCGCCAGAAACCACAGTGGATGCCCGCATTCACAGACCGGCGGCGAGTTGGCGGAGTGGTTACGCAGCGGATTGCAAATCCGTGTACACCGGTTCGATTCCGGTACTCGCCTCCACCTTATTTTACTGGACATTTCGTAGTACTTTCACCCTTCAGGTAGGGCATGAATTTGGCCGGTTTACACACTGGTTTACAGCGGCATGGGTTTAGCAGCTGATATGTCGAGCAGAGAAACCATCAGTATCTCGGCAAAAAGGACCGCAAGGAGTAATCCTCACAGTCCTTCTTGGCGCCCACCACCATCAGCGATATTTTTCCGCACCCTTCCGGCCGGCCTGATTGCCGCAGCCAACAGGCCCCTCACGACCTTCCGGAAACAACGCGATGCGTTCACACCCCTTCCATGGCGGTGTCACAGGTAGCGACCGGAAAAATTGAGAACGTCCTCTACTTGTGTGTCTCGGAGCGAAAAACAGTGAGCTTTTCCAGCACCTCGTCAGATACTTCCGGCACCAGGGCTGCATAGTTCTCAATGACATTTGCAGCATGTCGCAATCCCCACCCCATACGCGAGGTGTTTTTAGCGTCGTACTGCTGCACCACATGCAACGCCGAAAGAAAGTGATACTCTGCAAAACGCGTTGCAAGTTCGGCTGTCTCGACATCAATTTGTCTTCCTGATTTACCGAGCAGAAACTGAAGCACAATGAGGTAGCGCAGGACTGAAAATCCGATCCGACGGATAAAGGACCTGGGCAAAGCGGTCTTTCCCCATGATTTCCGGAGATCACGCCACCATTCCTTGAGGTAAGGCAGCACTTCATCGTTTAGCTCATAGGCTCCACCAACGTCGTCTTGGGAACACAACGCATCCCATATTTGGGCGAGCTTTCGGCGCCGGCGCTCAACACGTTCACCTTCAAAGTAAATGAAGTGATCGAACATGTCGGTGTCATTTCGGGGTGTTGCCAGATAGTAGTTAAATCTTTGACAGAAGCCGTCGAGCATACTGGTAAGGTCTACGTCATTGCTCCAGGTTTCATCGACCGAAAGCCCGTGAAACGTGAAGAATGGCCGCTCTATGACAAGTTTCGACGTCTCACTCTTGAGACGATTTGCGATCGGCTTGTGAGAATATGCATCCAGACACCAAGATTTAATGCGTGTGTAATTCCCCTGTGTCAGTATAGCCTTGAAACACTTGCCGACTTCATCTTGGAACCAGAACGCCCCATTATTGTCGTGCAATTCAACAATCCACTGAGCGTCGGTAGCGCCTGTAGGAAGCCTTGTAGGCACCTCAGAAGCACCAATTGAAACAATCCGATCAATCTCTTCCGCAGCAAGTGTTTTTGACGACCCGGAGCCAGCGAGGCCGACTGACCATAGAGTGGGCAAAGTGCGTCCCACTCCAGGCACATCAAGGAAAGCACCCTTCTGAGTCAGGACGGATGCGGCGGTCATAACGACCTGCATGATCGGCAAAGCATAAGAAATATCCGTATCGTCAAAATGGCGAGAGATCCTGTCGATAAAACAGCCCCTTGGTGCAAGACTGTGAATATCGAATTGATCCGCACTCGCTTTCACTGCGAACATCTGGATAAGTTGCCGTTGTTCCTCTTTCGAAAGGTGTCTTGTTCCTTTTGGCGTTTTAACCCTCATCTCGGATATTAGAACATGTTCGGCGGAGCTTTTGGATTTAGGCTTCATCGGTCTCTTTCCTGATTTATAAGGAGGAGATGCAGACAAGTATTTCGCCACGGAAATTCGGGCCGCCAAAAAATTCGCAACAGGTTGATTTTAATGCAAACTTAGCGACATCGAACAGCCGACACGGGGCCGACAACTTTCCGCACTGGTTCCACCTATGCTATTGTTAAGCCAAGCTGCTCCCGATAGCCTGTCAAAAACCCTATTATTTACAGGCCCTTCAATGCTCACAGGCACCATTCGCACGCAAATCGACCAAATCTGGAACGCCTTCTGGTCTGGCGGCGTCTCCAATCCGCTCTCTGTCATCGAACAACTGACTTTCCTGCTCTTCATTAAGCGCCTCGACGAGATTCACACCCGTGAGGAGAGCAAGGCCGAGATGCTGGGCACGACTATGGAACGCCGCATCTTCCCTGAGGGGCAGGATGACAAAGGCGAACCCTACGACAACCTGCGCTGGTCCCGTTTCAAGAACTTCGAAGCGCGTGAGACGATGCGCATCGTGGATGAACACGTCTTCCCCTTTCTGCGCCAGATGGGGGAAGAAGGCTCATCCTACGGCACACATATGAAAGACGCGCGTTTGGGCTTCTCCAACCCCAACCTGCTGGCCAAAGTCGTGCAGATGCTCGACGACATCCCGATGGAGGACCGCGATACCAAGGGCGATGTGTTTGAATACATGCTGGGCAAGATCGCCAGCGCGGGCCAAAACGGCCAGTTCCGCACGCCACGCCATATCATCAACCTGATGGTCAACCT
>ERZ1699650.56-NODE-56-length-80262-cov-9.624447_pt1 | contig 80262 bp, 82 predicted proteins | sample MGYA00581512_ERZ1699650 | MGnify/ENA primary metagenome ERZ1699650 (study PRJEB42348, sample SAMEA6618698) | metagenome | isolation source: Polyester-degrading enrichment culture growing on monomer terephthalic acid, Te | collected 2019-05-17 ... | reverse complement strand
CCCCCCCCCCGCCCCCCCCCCGCCCCGCCCCCCCCCCCCCCCCCCCGGCTCCCCCCTCCGCTCCCCCGCGGGCCCCCGGGGGGCGTTCGTCGGCGGGGGCGGGGGGGGGCGGGGTTGGGGGGGCCGGTGCTTGGGGCGCGGATGCTGTTGCGGCGGATGCTGTTGCGGCGGTTGCTGTTGCGGCGGAGTCCGCTTTTGCAGTGCGGCGTTTGGCCAGCAGGGCGCTGGCGCCGCCGGCCGCGCGGGTCAGCGCCGATTTCAGGCTGGCGGCGGCAGTGATGGCGGCAGTGGCAGAGGCGGCGCGGGCACGTTCCACTGTCGGCTTTGCCGTTGTTTTTGTGGATGTTTCTGTGAAGATTTCTGTGGGGGTATGCGCGTTTTTGGCCGCAATGGCGGGTGGTGCAGGCTGTTGGCGCAGGGTTTCGGCCAGCGGCGCGGGCGCGGGGGGCAGGCGGTTTTCGGCGGTATCGGGATCTGAGGAAACGATATCGGTGGTCGTGACATCGGTGGTAACGAGATCGGTGGTAACGACATCTGTGGCATCAGCATCAGTGCTGTCGACATCGGGCAGATCGTCGGGGTCAATCGGGATCGAGGGCGCATTGGCGCCCGTGTCCATCGCGGATCTGGCTGGCGTGGCATCGCGGCTGGCACCGGACAGGCGGCCCGCGCCGCTGGCGGGCGTATCATCGCGCCGCGCGCGGATGGATTGGAACGAGATCGGGCCGATCCCCGCGCCATCGCCGGTTTTTGTGGCAGGGCTGGCGGGCGGTTTTTTTGCGTCTTTGGCCGGTTTGGCTGGCGCGGGCAGGGGCGGGGCGGGCGGCAGCGGCGCGGGGGGCTGGCTGCGCTCGGCCTTGCGTGCGGCGCGAAACGAGGGGATTTCGGGAGCCGGTTCGGGGTCTGGTTCCGGTGTCGGGTCGGGTTCCGGCACCTCGACAGGGGGCGTGATCGGGGATTCGGGTGTGGAATCGGGCGCGGGCAGGTCCGGCGCTGCGGGGATTTCCAGCGGCGCATCGGGTTGCGGGGGTGTTTTTGGTGCGTCTGGTTCTGGCGCGTCTGGTTCTGGCGCGTCTGGAACGGGCAGATCGGGAACAGGCAGATCGGGCGCGGGTATTTCCTGATCGGGCAGGTCCGGTTCGGGCAGATCCTGATCGGGCAGTTCCTGTGGCGCGGGATCGGGGGTTTGATCCGGTGCGAGGGGCGGGACGGGTGTTGGTTCTGGCGTCGGTTCGGGGTCGGGCTGTGGGATATGGGCATGGCCGATCACGCGGATCGGTTGCATATCGCGCGCCACGGTGGCGGTGGACCCCAGCGCGGTGCGGGCCGAGGGCGCGATGCCAAGGAAGGGTTCACCGGGGAAATCCAGCGCATCGGGGATCGAGACAAAGGACACGGGCGTAAAGCCGTGTTCGATGGCAAAGGATTCGGCCTCGGCCAGGGTTTCTCTGGCGACGGCGGCGATATGGGTGTTGTCGCCGTCCACCGTCCAGTCATAGGCCAGATCATGCACGTCGTAGGGTGTGGCCCCGTCCAGCGCGAGGGTGACGCGCTGTTCGCGCATGACCTCGTCCGGCAAAAGGCCGGTCTGGATGGTCAGGTAACGGATCTGTTCATTGGGCAGCACCAGTTTGCACAGCAGGCCCGAGGGGTCGATTTTCTGTGCGGTGTCGCGCAGGGCAGACAGGGCGGCGGGCAGGTCGGGCGCATCCAGCGCGACATCGCCCACAAGGTGCCAGCCCGACGGCACGCGGTGCAGCAGGCGGATGCCGTCAAACGACAGGGTCAGGGCAAAATTCGGTTTCATCGCGCACGCTTTAACACTGGCAGGTCCGCCCGTGAAGCGGGCAGGATTGGAGCGGGTATTTTAGGGCAGGTTGTCGCGCAATGAAAGGGTGGCGCGGCGATTGCTGCGGGGGTGGCGGAAATAGGTATTTATGGAACAATGAAAGGCGGGTAGGGCGCGCGACCGGGGTGGCGGCGCGCCCTTTGGTTGCGGGGGTGGTTAACCGATTGCGTTCAGCGCCTGATCCAGGTCGGCAATCAGGTCATCGGTGTTTTCGATGCCGATGGAAATGCGGATCACATCGGGGCCTGCGCCTGCTGCGATTTGCTGTTCTTCGGTCAGTTGGCGGTGGGTGGTCGATGCGGAGTGGATGATCAGCGAGCGGGTGTCGCCCAGATTGGCCACATGGGAGAACAGGTTCAGCCCTTCGACCAGTTTGACGCAGCCGTCATAGCCCGATTTCAGTTTCACGGTGAACAGGCCACCCGTGCCGCGGGGGAAGAGTTCGGCGGCGCGGGCGTGATAGGGCGAGGATTTCAGCCCGGCATAGGTGACGGCATCCACGGCGGGGTGGTTTTCGAGCCATTCGGCGACTTCGATCGCGTTCTGGCAGTGGCGTTCCATGCGCAGGGACAGGGTTTCGATGCCCATCAGCGTGTAATGCGCCGCCTGCGGGTTCAGGGTCATGCCCAGATCGCGCAGCCCGATGGCGATGCCATGGAAGGTAAAGGCCAGCGGGCCGAAGGTTTCGTGGAATTTCAGGCCGTGATAGGCGGGTTCCGGTTGGCTGAGCGAGGGGAATTTATCGGAGGCGGACCAGTCAAAATTGCCCGAATCCACCACCACGCCGCCGGTCACGGTGCCGTTGCCTGTCAGGTATTTGGTCATGGAATGCACCACCAGCGTGGCGCCCATTTCGATCGGGCGGCAGAGGTAGGGCGTGGCCGAGGTGTTATCGACGATCAGCGGCACGCCGGCCTTGTTCGCCACCTGGGCGATGGCGGGGATATCGGTGATGACGCCGCCGGGGTTGGCGATGGATTCGCAAAACAGGGCGCGGGTGTCATCGTCGATGGCGGCGGCCACGGCGGCGGGGTCGTCGAAATCAACAAAGGTCGCGGACCAGCCAAAGCGTTTGATGGTCTGGCTGAACTGCGTGATCGTGCCGCCATAAAGTTTGTTCGACGCCACCACGTTGCGCCCCGGTGCCATCAGCGGAAACAGCGCCATCAACTGGGCCGCGTGGCCGGATGAACAGCAGACCGCGCCAACGCCGCCCTCGAGCGTGGCCACGCGTTCCTGCAGCACGGCAACGGTGGGGTTGGTCAGGCGGGAATAGATGAATCCGACCTCTTGCAGGTTGAACAGGGCCGCGGCGTGGTCGGCATCGCGAAACACATAGGCGGTGGTTTGATAAATCGGTGTCTGGCGTGCGCCTGTGGCCGGATCGGGGCGTGCGCCCGCGTGGATTTGCAGCGTGTCAAAGCCCAGTTTGGGTGTGTCGGTCATGGTTCATTCTCCCTTTGGAAATCACTTTGGCAAATGGGTAGGGGTTGCGCCGCAGGGGTGCAATGAAAATACGTGGGGGGATGTTGTCAGCATAGAATCAAAGTATGTTGACAGGGGTGTGATCGCAGCATAGAGTCAAAGTATGTTGAGGCGCTTTTGGAGTTACTGATATGAGCGACGCAGTTAAAGAAAAATCCGCGAAAGCCGTTAAAGGCAAGGGTGCGAAACCCGCAGAGGCGGGCAAGAAAACCCGCGCAGCGCGGTTGGAACAACTGACCAAAGCCAGCACCCTGACCGTGGTTCTGGAACCCGGCGTGCGCAAGCTTGCGGCGGGCATGGCCAAACAATCGGGTCTGGATATGAACCATTTCATCCAGAAACTGGTCGAGGACAAACTGATCGAAGAGGGCGAGGCGGGCAACCCGCTGGTCGAGCGCCTGCGCGCCAAACGGGCGGTGATTTCGCGTGTGGTCGATCTGGCCCGCGAAATGGACGCTGGCGGCAAATTCGACGAGAATTTCATCCTTGAGGTGGTCAAGGCCGCATCGAAGGACAAGGATTTCGCCGCGCAATACGCTGTGGCCACTGGTGCCGACACCGAGGGCAAGGCCCCCGCAAAATTCGCCCGTGCGCTGAACCAGCAAATCGGCCGTGTGATCAAACGCGCCGTGGGTGCGAAAAGCAAACGCAACGACGCGGGCCGCATTGCCCGGGCGCAGGTCACGGGCGAGGTGATTTCCACCTACACCCTGCTGGAGCGCGCCGCGTAAAACCATCACCCCCAGCCATGCGGGTATCGCCATTCCCGCATGGTTCATCGGAAACGCCCTTCGCCCCCGGAGGGCGTTTTTTTGTGCTGTAACAGGTGGTTGCGGGGTGTTGTTTATGTTTCGTCGAACACGGCGATCATGGCATTGCGCAACCGGGCGACATCCTGATCGGGGGTGGCGGAGGGATCGCAAATAAAGGGCGGCAGCACCTTGATCCGCACTGTGCCGCTTAGCGGAAAGAACCTGCCGCGCGGCAGCAACCTGTCGGAATCAAGGATCACGACGGGGCGGATGCTGCGGCCGGATTCGCGGGCGACCAGCACCGCGCCTGCCTTGAATTCGCCAAGGGATGCGGAGGTTTTGCGCGTCCCTTCGGGGAACAGGACGACGGAACGGCGGGCGGGCATGTCGCGCACCGCCGCGCTGAGCGTTTCCATCGCGACCTTGCCGCTGGCGCGGTCGATTTCGACCAGCCCCGCGCCCTTGAACCCGGTGCTGAGCAGGGCGGCATCACAGAGTTCTTTTTTCGCGGCGAAGGTGAACCATTTCCGGTCTGGCACGGCATCCATCAGGGTGAATCCGTCCAGATGGCTGCGGTGGTTGATGACGATGACGCTGTTTTCATCATCGGCCAGCGCCTGTTGATCGGCGGCGGATATGTCAACGCGGATGCTGAGCATGGTCAGCAGGTGCGAACAGGCGCGTTTGACCCGTCGCCAATACCAGCCGCGAAACCCGCGTTTGCGCGCACAGATCAGCGGCACAAAGGCGATGAACAGGAAATAGGCCGGACCCAGCAGGATCAGCAGGGCGCGTTTGATCCCGCGCAGCAGCAGCGGGTCAATCGGGGTGGTGGCGGTATTTTGCGGGGTGTTTTGCGGAGTTTTTTTCACGGCAACCTGACATGGGTTATGGCCCAAATCGGGCGTTTTGCCATGTGGAACCGGCGTTAGGGTCGCTCTATCCGATAAAAAAGCGGTAAATTCAATCCTATTCCTTGCCGTAGGGGCAGGGTGGGGGTGGTTGGCGTTTGCCAATGGATCGCGCCTTGCAAACGGGGGTTGGCGCGCATAGGTTCCGGCGAGATTTGAAAGGGGGTATGATGCCCCTTTTGGCCCATAGACAAGACGAACAACAAAGGACCGCCCCCCATGGAAGGCATTACCCAGTTTATTCCGCTGCTCCTGATCTTTGCGATCATGTATTTCCTGATGATCCGCCCGCAGCAGCAAAAGATGAAGCAGCACAAGGCCATGGTCGAGGCGCTGCGCAAGGGTGATCAGGTGGTCACGCAGGGCGGGCTGATCGGCAAGGTCAGCCGTGTCAAGGACGAGGGCGAGATCGAGGTGGAACTGGCCGAAGGTGTGAAAGTGCGTGTTGTCCGTTCGACCATCGCGCAGGTTGTCAGCAAGACAGAGCCAGCGGCAAACGCCTGATATAATTGGCGGTTTCGCCATTTGGCCGACCCTGATGCGGGGTCGGCATTTATGCAATTCACCCATGCCGATGCTGGCATGAAGAAACCAAGGAGCCGCAATGCTTCAGTTTGATCTGTGGAAGCGGGTTTTGATCTGGGGCATCTGTGCCCTTGGCCTGCTGTTGGCGATGCCCAATGCGTTTTACACGCGGGTGGAAACCCACAATGACGCGGTCACCGCGATGGAGCGGGGCAGCACCGCACCGGGGTTGCAGGAACAGGCGGGCATGTGGCCGTCGTTTTTGCCATCCGGTCTGGTCAATCTGGGGCTGGATTTGCGCGGTGGTGCGCATTTGCTGGCCGAGGTTCAGGTGGCCGATGTGTATGAAACGCGGATGCAGGGCATGTGGCCCGAAATTTTCGCGGTTCTGCGCGAGGAGCGCGGCCAGATCGGCACGATCCGGTTGCAACGCTCGGCCCCTGATGAATTGCGCATCCGGTTGAATGAAAAACCCGAAGCGGTCGGGGAGGCCGCCGCATTGGTGCGCGGATTGGCGCGCCCCGTGGTCAGCCTGACCGGGGCGGGATCAAGCGACATCGAGGTCACGACCGAAGGCGCGGATGTGATTGTCGCGCTGAGCGAGGCCGAACGGCTGGCCACGGATGATCGCACCGTGCAGCAGTCGCTGGAAATCATCCGCCGCCGCATTGACGAGGTGGGCACACGCGAACCCACGATCCAGCGTCAGGGATCGGACCGGATATTGATACAGGTGCCCGGCATCGGGTCGGCATCCGAATTGAAAGACATCATCGGCACCACGGCGCAGCTGACATTCCAGCCGGTTGTCACCCGCACGTCAAACCCCGACATGCCCGCAGGCGCAGGCAATGAACTGCTGCCCGCCGAGGGCAACGACCCGTCCAGCCGCGCCAGCGAAGAGGGCGTGTATTACGTGCTGGAAAAGGCTCCCGTGGTCACGGGCGAGGAACTGGTCGATGCCCAGCCCTCGTTCGATACGAACGGGCGGCCTGCGGTTTCGTTCCGGTTCAACCCCACGGGCGCGCGCAAATTCGGCGATTACACTGCCAATAACATCGGCAACCCGTTTGCCATCGTGCTGGACGATGCGGTGATCAGCGCGCCGGTGATCCAGTCGCATATACCCGGCGGCAGCGGCATCATCACCGGCAATTTCACCGTCGAGGAATCGACCAATCTGGCGGTTTTGCTGCGGGCGGGGGCGCTGCCTGCGGGGCTGAGTTTCCTTGAAGAACGCACCATCGGGCCGGAACTGGGTGCGGACAGCATCGCGGCGGGCAAAATCGCCTGTATCGTAGCGGGTGCTGCGGTCTTGTTCTTTATGATCGCGTCCTACGGGTTGTTCGGGGTCTTTGCCAATGTGGCGCTGGTGATCAACGTGGCGCTGATTTTCGGCATGCTTAGCCTGATCGGGGGCACGCTGACATTGCCCGGCATCGCGGGGATCGTGCTGACCATCGGCATGGCCGTGGACGCCAATGTGCTGATATTCGAGCGCATCCGCGAGGAGCTGAAAACCGCCAAAGGGCCAGCCCGCGCCATTGAACTGGGCTATGAAAAGGCGCTGTCGGCGATTGTCGATGCGAACATCACCACCTTCATCACGGCGCTGATCCTGTATGTTATGGGGTCGGGTCCGGTGCGGGGCTTTGCCATTACTTTGGGGCTGGGTATTCTGACTTCGGTTTTCACGGCGATCTATGTGACGCGCGTGATCATCGTGATCTGGTATAGCCGCAAGCGCCCACAAAAAATCGAGGTGTGATTCCATGCGTTTAAGACTTGTTCCCCAAGAAACGAACTGGGATTTCTTTGGCCGTTGGAAGCTGTGGTTCGGCATTTCCGGCCTGATGATCGTGCTGGCCATGGTCAGTTTCGGCACACGCGGATTGAACTATGGCATTGATTTTCGCGGCGGCACCACCATCCGCACGCAAAGTGCGGAACCCGTGGATGTGGGCGCCTATCGCGATGCGATTGCGGCGCTGGGGCTGGGCGATGTGACCATCACCGAGGTATTCGACCCCAATTTCGCCGAAGATCAAAACGTGGCCATGGTGCGCATTCAGGCCCAGGACGGCCAGGAGGCCGTGACCGCGCAGATGATCGCGGATGTCGAAGGCGCGTTGCAGGGCGTTGTGCCCGATATCAACTTTGTTTCGGTCGAATCGGTGGGGCCAAAGGTGTCGGGTGAATTGATCCAGACGGCGGTGATTGCCGTGGTTCTGGCGATTGCGGCGGTGCTTTTCTATATCTGGTTGCGGTTTGAATGGCAGTTTGCGGTGGGCGCGGTTCTGGCGCTGGTGCATGACGTGGCGCTGACGATCGGGGTGTTTTCCGAACTGAACATCCGGTTCGATCTGGCAATCATCGCCGCGCTGCTGACCATTGTCGGCTATTCGCTGAACGATACGGTGGTGGTGTTTGACCGCGTGCGCGAAAACCTGCGCAAATACAAACAGATGCCCCTGAAACAGCTGTTGAACCTGTCGATCAACGAAACCCTGTCGCGCACCATGATGACATCGGTCACCACGCTGATCGCGCTGATTGCGCTGTTCGTGCTGGGCGGTGATGTGATCCGCGGGTTCGTTTTCGCCATGATCTGGGGCGTGATTGTCGGCACCTATAGCTCGATCTTTGTCGCCTCGGCCATATTGCTGCGGTTGGGTGTGAAACGCGACTGGAGCAAACAGGACCCAAGCGCGGGCACGCGGTTTGCCGATGTAGATGCCTGACGGGTTGGCCCTTGCGTTTGCAACGCCGGGGCTGATCTGGCTGGTTGCTGCCTACGGCGTGGCCGGTGTGGTGCGCGGGTTCACCGGATTTGGCACTGCGTTGATCGTGATGCCATTGGCCGCCGCGCTGTTGCCCATGGCCGATGCGATTGTGGTTTTGATGGTCACGGGCATCGGCAGCTGGCCGGTGATTTTGCCACGGGCCTGGCGTATGGCGCACCGCCGCGAGGTCGGCGTGATGGCGCTGGCCGCTGTTATATGTGCGCCCATCGGCATCGCATTGCTGGCATGGCTGGATGTTTTGACCCTGCGCTGGCTGGTGTCGCTGGCCGCAGCCGCCACACTGGTCGCGCTGGTCACGGGGTGGCGGTATCGCGGGCGGATCACGCGCGGCGGGTTGTTGGGTGTGGGCGCGGCATCGGGCGTATTGGGCGGGTTGACCGGCCTGACCGGCCCGCCCGTGATCCTGTTCTATCTGGCGGGGCAGGGCAAGGCGGCGCAGGTGCGTGCCAATGTGATCCTGTTTTTATGCTGTCTGGACATCGGCATTGTTGCCAACCTGTTGCTGCGTGGCATGGTGGGGATGCAGGCAATCTGGCTGGGGCTGATACTGGCGCTGCCCTATATGGTCACCATTGCGCTGGGGCAGTGGTTGTTTCGCCCCGCGCTGGAATCGGCCTATCGTTGGGTGGCATATGCGGTGATATTTCTGGCGATCCTCAGCGGGTTGCCGATATTTGGATAAGGTTTCCAGAGAGGAGTTCGGTCGATGGAATTGCACGAGGTCACATATGACGATGCGGTGCCGGTTGACAGTTACGGCCCCGGATTTTTCCGCGTGGCGGGGCAGGTGTTTCACGGGCCATGCATCGTGACCGCATCGGCGGCGCGGGGCTGGGGCGGATTGGATGACCTGCCCGGGCTAGAGGCGCTGTCGGGCGCGGTGGATGTGATATTTCTGGGCATGGGGGCCGAAATTGCCCATGCGCCCAAGGGGTTGCGCGCACGGATGGAAGAATTGGGCATGGGCGTAGAGGTGATGAATTCCCCCGCCGCCTGTCGCACCTATAACGTGCTGGTCAACGAGGGGCGGCGCGTGGCGCTGGCGGTTTTGCCCGTTTGAGCGCGGCAATCATCGCAATCGGGGCAATCGGCGCAATCGGGGTGCGCCACAGGCGTCATGTCGCAGTTGCCGCCGCTTTCGCGCTGGATCAGGATGGGGTAAACCGTCAGCCATGGAATTAACGGTTTCAGATCTGGCGGTGGCGCGCGGCGGTGTGCCGGTCCTTGAGGGGGTCAGTTTTGTCGTGGCCAGCAAAGAGGCGTTGATTTTGCGCGGTCCCAACGGCATTGGCAAAACCACGTTGCTGCGCACGGTGGCGGGGTTGCAGCCCGCGCTGGCGGGGGATGTGTCGATGCCCTCCGAGGCTATGGCCTATGCCGGGCACGCCGATGGCATCAAATCGGTGTTGAGCCTGCGTGAAAATCTGGAATTCTGGGCATCGGTGTTTGGCACCGACCGCGTGGGCGCGGCGCTGGATGCGTTTGATTTGCACGCCCTTGCCGCGCGCCCCGCAGGGGCGTTGAGTGCGGGACAAAAGCGGCGGTTGGGGCTGGCGCGTATGGTGGTCACGGGGCGGCCGGTTTGGGTGATGGATGAACCCACCGTATCGCTGGACGTGGATGCGGTGACGATGTTCGCGGACGCCGTGCGCGCCCATCTGGCGGGCGGGGGGCTGGCCCTGATTGCCACCCATATTGATCTGGGGCTAAGCGAGGCCCGCGCGCTGGACGTTGGCCCGTTTCGCGCCAAAGCCCCGATGCTGGATGATTTTGACGGGGCATTTTTGTGATTTCCTTGCTGACACGGGACATGCGGCTGGCGGTGCGGGCGGGGGGCGGTTTTGGCCTTGGGCTGGCGTTTTTCCTGATCGTGGTGGTGTTGGTGCCATTCGGCGTGGGACCGCAAAGCGGGTTGTTGGCACGGATCGCACCGGGGATTTTGTGGCTGGGTGCATTGCTGGCCTGTCTGTTGTCGCTGGACCGGATTTTCGCACTGGACTGGGAGGATGGATCGCTGGACCTGTTGGCCACATCCCCCGTGCCGTTGGAGGGGTTGGTCAGCATGAAGGCGCTGGCGCATTGGTTGACCACGGGGTTGCCGCTGGTGTTGGTGACGCCGGTGTTGGGGGTGTTGTTGAACCTGCCCGCCGCCGGATACGGCCCGCTGGTTTTGTCGCTGTTGCTGGGCACGCCTGCGTTGTCGGTGATCGGCACATTCGGCGCGGCACTGACCGTGGGCATCAAGCGCGGCGGGCTGTTGTTGAGCCTGCTGGTGCTGCCATTATATGTGCCGACATTGATTTTTGGCGCCGAGGTGGCGCGGCGCGGCGCCGAGGGCTTGGCTTATACCGCGCCCTTGGCGATGCTGGCGGGGATCACCTGCGGCGCGATTGCGCTTTTGCCTTTTGCCTCGGCTGCTGTATTGCGAATTAACCTTAGGTAGGGATGGAACATGGCCTCGATCTGGGAATACGCGAACCCTAAAAAGTTCATCGACACCACTGACCGGCTGTTGCCGTTCATCGCTGTTGCGGCGGTGGCGGCGCTGGTGGTTGGTTTGGTCTGGGGGTTCTTTTTCACACCCGAGGATTACCGGCAGGGATCGACCGTAAAAATCATCTATCTGCATGTGCCTGCGGCATTGATGGCGATCAACGCATGGTTGATGATGCTGGTGGCGTCGCTGGTGTGGATCGTGCGCCGCCATCATGTGTCTGCTTTGGCGGCGCGGGCGGCGGCCCCGGTGGGGGCGGTGATGACGGTGATTGCGCTGGTCACGGGCGCGATCTGGGGCCAGCCGATGTGGGGCACATGGTGGGAATGGGACCCGCGGCTGACCTCTTTTCTGGTGCTGTTTTTGTTCTATCTGGGTTACATGGCGCTGTGGTCGGCGATTGAAAATGACGACACGGCGGCGGATCTGACATCGGTTTTGTGCCTTGTCGGGTCGGTCTTTGCTGTGCTGTCGCGCTATGCGGTGAATTTCTGGAATCAGGGTTTGCATCAGGGCGCATCGCTGTCGCTGGACAAGGAAGAAAACGTGGCGGATGTGTTTTATCACCCGCTGCTGGTTTGCATCGCGGGGTTTATTTTGCTGTTCGTCGCGCTGGTGTTTTTGCGCACGCAAACGGAAATCAGGGCGCGGCGCACAAGGGCGCTGTTGGCGCGCGAAAGGTTGGGATGATGCCGGAACTGGGCAAATATGCGGGCGCGGTGCTAAGCGCCTATGGGGTGTCGCTGTTTCTGATCGTCGGGCTGGTGGCTGTGTCGATCCTGCGGGCGCGGGCGGCGAAACGTTTGTTGAATGACGTCGAGGCGCGGCGCAAAGGGGGCAATCATGGCTAAGGTATCACCGCTGATGGTGGCCCCGCCGCTGGTGTTCGCGGGGATTGCGGCCATGTTCCTGTGGGGCATGGGGCGCGAGGGGGCGGATGACTTGCCCACAGTGCTGGCGGGGAAAAATGCGCCTGTCGTGTTGGTCACTCCGCTGGGGGATTACCCGATGTTTGGCGATGCGGACCTGCGCGATGGCCGCGTGAAACTGGTGAATTTCTGGGCATCATGGTGCGCGCCCTGCCGCGTGGAACACCCCAACCTAGAGGCATTGGCCAAGGATGGTGTGGAGATTTACGGGGTGAATTACAAAGACCAGCCTGAAAACGCGCTGCGGTTTATGGCCGAGTTGGGCAACCCCTATGCCGCGATCGGTGCGGATGAGACGGGGCGGATGGCGATCAACTGGGGTGTTTACGGCGTGCCTGAAACCTATGTGATTGATGGCGAGGGGCGGATTTTGCTGCGCCATGCCGGGCCGATCACCCAGCGGGTGATTGATGCCACGTTGCGCCCCGCGTTGGAGAAAGCCGCGCAGTGACCGGCGCTGCTGCGCGCCCGTTCGGGCGCGCTATGCCCAACGCCGAATACCGGGCCTTTGGCCCTGTTTGAGGGGGCGGGAGTGTTTTGTTTTATGTTATGTGCAGCGGATGGGCGGGGGGCTGTGCCCCCCTTTGCTGTAGGTATTTTTGGAACAATGAAGCGGTTTGATTGTGGTCAAATGCAAAACGCCCCGACGGTGAGGTCGGGGCGTTTCTGTTTTTCAGGATCAGATGTTTACGATTTGGCGAGGTTGCGCAGCACATAGTGCAGCACGCCGCCGTTTTCGACGTATTCGATTTCGGGTGCGGTATCGATACGGCATTTGATCTGGATGGTTTTGGTGCTGCCATCGGCCATGGTGATGTGGCAGGGCACAACCGATTGCGGTTTCAGATCGCCGGACAGACCTTCGATGGATACGGTTTCGGTGCCGGTCAGGCCCAGCGATTTGCGGCTGTCGCCACCGGTGAATTCGAAGGGGATCACGCCCATGCCAACCAGGTTGGAGCGGTGGATACGTTCGAAGTTTTCGGCGATCACGGCCTTGACGCCCAGCAGGGCGGTGCCTTTGGCGGCCCAGTCACGCGAGGAGCCTGCACCGTATTGTTCGCCGGCAAAGATCACCAGCGGGGTGCCTGCATCCTGATAGGCCATCGAGGCGTCATAGATGGTGGTTTGTGCGCCATCTGGCCCTTTGGTAAAGCCGCCTTCGACACCGTCCAGCATTTCGTTCTTGATGCGGATATTTGCGAATGTGCCGCGCATCATCACCTCGTGGTTGCCGCGACGCGAGCCGTAGGAGTTGAATTCGCGCACCGGAACATCGTTTTCGGTCAGATACTTGCCGGCCGGTGTTTCGGGTTTGAACGAACCGGCGGGGGAGATGTGGTCGGTGGTGACCATATCGCCAAGGATGGCCAGCACTTTGGCGCCTTTGATGTCGGTGATCACGCCCTTTTCCGCGCCCATTCCCTGAAAGTAGGGCGGGTTCTGGATATAGGTCGATTCAGGTGGCCAGTTATAGGTTTCGGAATCGGTGGTTTCGACGCCTTGCCATTTTTCGTCGCCTTTGAACACATCGGCGTATTTTTTCAGGAAGGCCTGACGGGTCACCGTTTGTTCGACCAGATCGGCGATTTCCTTGTTGGTGGGCCAGACGTCTTTCAAGTAGACATCATTGCCGTCTTTGTCCTGCCCCAGCGGTTCGCTGGTCAGGTCGATGTTCATGTCACCGGCCAGTGCATAGGCCACGACCAGCGGCGGCGAGGCCAGATAGTTGGCGCGCACATCGGGGGAAATGCGGCCTTCGAAGTTGCGGTTGCCGGACAGGACCGAGGTTGCGATCAGGTCGTTGTCGTTGATCGCCTTGGACAGTTCGGGCTGGATCGGGCCGGAGTTGCCGATACATGTGGTGCAGCCATAGCCGACCAGATTGAAGCCGATGGCGTCCAGATCCTCTTGCAGGCCTGCGGCCTCGAGGTATTCGGACACGACCTGCGAACCGGGGGCGAGCGAGGTTTTCACCCATGGTTTGCGGTTCATGCCAAGCGCGCGCGCCTTGCGGGCGACCAGACCGGCACCGATCATCACATAGGGGTTGGATGTGTTGGTGCAGGAGGTGATGGATGCGATCACGACGGAGCCGTCGCGCAGTTCATACTCCTCGCCTTCGACCTTGGCGGTTTTGCGCAGGTCGACGGGTTTGGTGGCAATCGGGCCTTCGGCGGCCATGTCTTTGGCATCCGGGGACACGTCGATCCCGCGATATTCGCCGACGACATTGGTGAATGCGGCGGCAGCGGCGGTCAGGGCCACGTAATCCTGCGGGCGTTTCGGGCCGGAAATGGCGGGTACGATGGTGCCCATGTCCAGCGACAGGGTGGTGGTGTAGATCGGGTTGTAATCGGCATCGCGCCAGAACCCGTTTTCCTTGGCGTAGGCTTCGACCAGTGCCACGCGGTCTTCGTCGCGGCCGGTGTTGCGCAGGTAGCGCAGGGTTTCGCCATCAATCGGGAAGAAGCCGCAGGTCGCGCCGTATTCCGGTGCCATGTTGGCGATGGTGGCACGGTCTGCCAGCGGCAGGTGATCCAGGCCGGCGCCGTAGAATTCGACGAATTTGCCAACCACGCCCAGTTCGCGCAGCATTTCGACCACTTTCAGCACCAGGTCGGTGCCGGTTGTGCCTTCGACCATTGCGCCGGTCAGTTCAAATCCGACCACTTCGGGGATCAGCATGGAAATCGGCTGGCCCAGCATTGCGGCCTCTGCTTCGATGCCGCCAACGCCCCAGCCCAGAACGGCCATGCCGTTGACCATGGTGGTGTGGCTGTCGGTGCCGACCAGCGTATCGGGATAGGCCACCTGTTCGCCGTTCTGGTCGGTATCGCTCCAGACGGTTTGCGCCAGATATTCCAGGTTGACCTGGTGGCAGATGCCCGTTCCCGGCGGCACAACGCGGAAGTTGTTGAACGCGCCCTGACCCCATTTCAGGAACTGGTAGCGTTCCATATTGCGTTCGTATTCGCGGTCCACGTTCATCTGGAAGGCGCGCGGGTTGCCGAATTCGTCGATCATGACCGAGTGGTCGATGACCAGATCAACCGGGTTCAGCGGGTTGATTTTTTGCGCGTCGCCGCCCAGTGCCTTGATCCCGTCGCGCATGGCGGCCAGATCGACCACGGCGGGAACGCCGGTGAAATCCTGCATCAACACGCGGGCAGGGCGGTATGCGATTTCGCGGGGGTTCTTGCCGCCCTTGGTCGCCCATTCGCCGAATGCCTTGATGTCATCGACCGAAACGGAAAAACCGCCATCTTCGAAGCGGAGCATGTTTTCCAGAACCACCTTGAGCGCGGCGGGCAATTTGGTGAAATCGCCAAGCCCGGCGTCCTGCGCGGCGGGGATGGAGTAATAGGCAATCGTGCTGTTGCCCGCTGTAAGCGTGCGCCGCGTTTTGGCGGTATCGTGTCCGACGGTGATGGGCATGGTGGCCTCCCTTTATCAATGGATTTGAGGGGTTTTGCTATCTTGCTAATGCCGCATGTCGCGGCGTCATACAAGGGGAGATATGTTGTTTGTATACCATTGCACACAATTTTTTCCGAAAATTTGCGCTACCTTGGCCTCTGTGGTGAATTTAATGGCATATGTGCCTGTGTTCACGCCGGTTTGATCGTGCGCAGGGGCGGGCTGACAAAACCTTGATTGGTTATTACAGGGTGCATTGGCTAGGGGTAGGGCAGGATATGCAAAAGGAATGATCGGGCATGATGCGAGGGACGTTAGCGATGCTGGCCATGGGCCTGTTCGGGGTGGGCACCGCCCCCCTGCGCGCCGATCCGGTTGTGGTGGAATTGTTCACCTCGCAGGGGTGTTCCAGCTGCCCGCCCGCCGATGCCTATCTGGCCGAACTGGCCAAGCGCGACGATGTGATCGCCCTGTCGCTGCATGTGGATTACTGGGATTACATCGGCTGGAAGGACAGTTTCGCCAGCCCGCATTTCACCGCCCGCCAAAAAGCATATGCCCGTGTCGCGCAGGAACGGTCGGTCTATACGCCGCAGATGGTGGTGAACGGGCGCGAACGGGTGGTGGGCAACCATCCGCGTGATGTCGGGTTGTTGATCCGCCAGCACGGGGCGCAGCCGGATGTTATTGATCTAAACCTGACGCGTGCAGGTGATACCGTGATGATCAAGGCAAAGCCGTTACAGCGGATTGCCGGGCCTGTCATGGTGCAACTGGTGCAGTTTGCGCCAATGGAAAAAGTGCGGATCAAGCGCGGCGAAAACGCCGGACGGGTGATCGAATATGCCAACGTGGTGACCGATTGGCAGCGCGTTGGCGAATGGGATGGCAAGGCCCCGCTGGCGCTGCCGGTGACGGTGACGGCCAGGGGGGGCGGTTCGGTGGCGGTGATCCTGCAAGCGGTGGCTGGTAAAACAGGCCCCGCCGAGGTTCTGGCGGCGGCGCAGCTGCGCTAGGTATTCGATTTCGCGGGGAATGTTTCGCGATACCAGACATATACACCGGCGGCGACGATCATGACCGCGCCGAAACTGGTCCAGAAATCGGGCCATTCGGTGAAAAACACCGCGCCCCAGACGGTGGCGAAAATCAACCCGCTATAGGCAAAGGGCGCCAGCATCCCTGCCTCGCCCAGCGACAACGCGCGGATCAGGCAGAGCTGCGAGAGCGTGCCGCAGACGGCAATCACCAGCATCAACAGGATCGCGGTGCCATCGGGGCGCACCCAGTGAAACGGCACAATGGCCGTCAGAACCACCGCGCCAAACAGCGCAGTATAAAGCAGCGAGGTCCAGTTGCTGTCATTGTGCGACACGAACCGCGTGACGATATTATAGCCCGAGTAGCTGAAGGCGGCGACCAGCGGCAGCAAGGCCCAGGGACTGAACACCGCGCCGCCGGGGCGGATGATGATCAGCGCAGCAACCAGTGAAATTCCGATCGCGAAAATGCGGCGCGGGCCAATGGATTCGCCCAGAAACAGCGCCGCGCCCAGGGTGATCAACACCGGATTCAGATCCATGATCGCCGTGGCTTCGGCCAGACCGATATGGGCGACGCCAAAGAAAAAGCACCCCGTGCCGATCAGTAGGAAAATGGACCGCAGCAGTTGCAAATAGGGGTGGCGGGTGCGCATGGCGGCGGGCAGGTTGCGGTTGATCAGCATCAGCACAAACAGGCACTGGCCGGTGTAGCGCACCCAGATCGCGGGGATGGACCCGACCCGTGGCGCAAGCCCTTTGGCGCAGGCATCCATGGCGGAAAAGAACAGCATTGCGGTGATCATCAACAGGATCGCCTGTGCGCGGGGGCTGAATGGGCGGGTCATGGCGGGGGTCCGGTGATTGGCGGTGTCAAACAGACCGCGACCCTATGCGGGGTTTGCGGGCCTGTCCAGTGGTGGGGAGCGGGTGATTTTTGTGATCATGTCCCTGACTGGTTTTGGCGTTGATAATATATGTTTTTCAATATGTTGTGGCGCAGTTTTGAATGCGTTTTCGCAGTGTTTTCGACCAGATTTGCGGGTGCGCCAGATCCAAAGGCAGAAATCGGGGGGCAAAGGACCCGGGGCAGTTTTCCGGCATATCGGGGCGCGTGCGGCCATAGTATTTCTGCGTGCGACGGGCGATGCGCGGGGCGCGCCGCCAAAGCGGCTGATCCATCCAGACCATTGTATCGGCGCGGGCCATGCGTTCGGGCCATGTGGCGGAAAACCCGCCTTTGAGTATCCGGCGGTCCTGCGCATGGACTTTGGCACAAAGAGCGGTTTTTTCTGCGCGGCTGCGTTCGACCCAGCGGGGGCGGAAATGGATGCGGTCGATATGCACCACGGGCAGGCCGGTCGCATCGCCCAGCAGGCGGGCAAAGGTTGATTTGCCCGATCCGGGTTGGCTGATCACCATAACACGCTGCATGACGCGCCGCTTTAAACAACATGTTCCCTGCAAAGAGGGGATCGGTATCACGCGGTGGCAGGGGGGGGCCAGTGCGGTGTTAATCCTCGTCTTCGTCCTCGTCATCACCGGAGCGCAACATGATTTCGCCCGCGGTTTCCAACTGGCGGATGGCACCCACGACCTCGGTCATGGCGTCTTCGCCCTCTTTCGCTTTGACCTTGCCTTTTTCCTCGATCTGTTCGCGCAGACCGTCGGCCATACGGGACGACATATTGGTCAGGATGAATTCGACGGTTTTGGCGTTCATTTCGTTGGTGGCGGCGGCCATGGCGACGACCAGCACATCGGGGTCCACAGCGCGGGTCACCTTGGATATATCGCGCGGGTCCAGACGTTGCGGGATATTGGCAAAGGTGAAAATCGCACGGCGCACCAGATCGGCAAAGGGTTTGTCGGTTTCATCCAAACCTTCCAGCACGTCCTCGCGGGTATTGGCGGGGGAGAAGTTGAGGATGGCACCAACCCGTTCTTCGGGCACGTCCATGAAGGCGCGTTCGGGGCGCATATCCATCTGACCAGCAAGGGAAATTCCGATCCGGTCCACGGCTTCGGGGGTGACCTGTCCGGTCAGGGATACGGCATAGGTGATGCGGCGCGCCTTGTCCCCGGGCAGTTTTCCCAGCACGGCGGCGGCCTTGGCGACCTCTAGTTTCGACAGGACCACAGCGGCGATTTCGATGGCTTCGTTTTCCAGAATCGGCAGGATCTGTTCCACTTCGAGCGCGCGAATGCGGGTCCATGGATCGCCGGACTGGCGCACGCCCGCCTCTTTGCGCAGGCGCGCGGCGGTTTGCGGGCTGATTTTGCCATCCAGCGCTTGCAGGGCACCGGCCAGACCACGGGGGAAGATCACCCCGACCTCCTCTAGTTGGTCGGCGAATTCATCGACCACATTTTGCAGGGTTTCACGATCAACATAGCGCATTGACCCCATCTGCTGGGTCAGGCTGGCCTGCAAATCCTCTGGCAGTTCGACCAGCGGCACATCCGTGCCCTCGTTCACAAGAAGGCGCACGATGATCGCGGCCTTTTGGCGCCGCGTCAGATGCGCGCCGCCGCTGCCCATCGGGCCGGAAAGCCGCGCCATCGGTGTAAGACTGTTCATGCCATTCCCCGGGATTCATTCACAGGCCAGTCTAGGCCAATAAGGGTGAACAAACCCTTTCATCCCAAGGCATGGACAAAGAAAAAGGCGCGACCCCGGGGAAGGGGGCGCGCCCGGATCAGGTGTTCGCGGGGCAACGGGCGGTCAGGATGCGCCAAACACCCGCGCAAAAATCGTATCGACGTGTTTGGTGTGGTAATCCATGTCGAATTTGGCGTTGATCGCATCCACCCCAAGGGCGGCAACCACATCGGCATCGGCCAGCAACTGTTCGCGGAAATCAACGCGGTCTTCCCATACTTTCAGCGCGTTGCGCTGCACCATGGAATAGGCATCCTCGCGCGATACTCCGGCCTGCGTCAGGGCCAGCAAAACGCGCTGCGACATCACCAGACCCGGGAATTTGTTCATATTATCCAGCATGTTCTGCGGGAAGATCAGCATTTTTTCCACCACGCCGGTCAGGCGGGCCAGCGCGAAATCCAGCGTGATGGTCGAATCCGGCCCGATGGCGCGTTCCACGGATGAATGCGAAATATCGCGTTCATGCCACAGCGCCACGTTTTCCATCGCGGGGATCACCGACATACGCACCAGACGCGCCAGACCTGTCAGGTTTTCGGTCAGCACGGGGTTCTTTTTATGCGGCATCGCGGAGGAGCCTTTTTGCCCCATCGAGAAGAATTCCGCGCCTTCCAGGACCTCGGTGCGCTGCATGTGGCGGATTTCGATGGCGACGTTTTCGATGCTGCTGGCGATCACGCCCAGCGTGGCAAAGAACATGGCGTGACGGTCGCGGGGAATGACCTGCGTGCTGATCGGTTCGGGCGAGAGGCCCAGCTGCGCGCAGACGTGTTCTTCGACCCGCGGGTCGATATTGGCGAATGTGCCGACCGCACCGGAAATCGCGCCGGTGGCGATTTCGGCCCGCGCCAGTTTCAGACGGTCAAGGTTACGGTCCATTTCGGCATAGAAACGTGCAAAGGTCAGACCCATGGTGGTGGGTTCGGCATGAATGCCATGGCTGCGGCCCACGCGCACGGTCATTTTATGTTCCAGCGCGCGTTTTTTCAGCGCCGCCAGCAGGGAGTTCATATCGTTGATCAGAATATCGGCGGCCTGCACCAGTTGCACATTCAAACAGGTGTCCAGCACATCCGAGGAGGTCATGCCCTGATGCACAAAGCGGGCTTCCTCGGATCCGACATGTTCGGCCAGATGGGTCAGAAATGCGATGACATCATGTTTGGTCACGGCTTCGATTTCATCAATGCGGGCGACGTCGAATTCGACATCTTTTGCCTTCCACACCGCATCGGCGTTTTCGCGCGGGATCACCCCCAGATCGGCCATGGCGTCGCAGGCGTGGGCCTCGATCTGATACCAGATTTTGAATTTGGTTTCAGGCGACCAGATGGCAACCATTTCGGGGCGGGAATAACGGGGGATCATATGGCGGTTCCTTTGCACTGGCAGCGGTTGGCGCTGTCTTTATAGGCGGCTAGGGTGCGGGGCAAGGGGCGCGTAACGGCGCAGAGAGGGCAGGGTGGTTGTGATCACGTTGGGCGGTTTCATCGGCGACTGGCAGATTGCGCGGGAAATTTACCAGGCAGGCGGGGCGGATGGCCTGCGGGCGGATGCCCTTCGGGCGGATGCGCGGTGTGCGGATGCCCTGCGGGCGGATGCGCGGTTTGATGGGGTGGCGCGGTTTACGGCGGATGATGCCGGTTTGCTGATGCAGGAAACGGGACAAATGCAGATGGCGGGGCAGTCATTTGCAGCCACGCGGCGCTATCACTGGCGGTCCGATGGCGATGGCATTGCTGTGCATTTCGACGATGGCCGGTTCTTTCACCGCTTTTCAACGGCGCAGACCACGGCAAGCCATTGGTGCGATCCCGACAGATATCAGGTGCGCTATGATTTCGCGGACTGGCCCGTCTGGCACAGTGTCTGGCAGGTCGAAGGGCCACGAAAATCATATTCCATGAAAAGCAGGTTTTGGCGGGTTTAAGGCAAAAACAGGGCTATTCCCTAAGATATACAGTAGTTTTTCAGCAGTTTTCGCATCCGTGATCTTTGGTTATGTGATATAGGTATCGTAAGGTCAGGCTGCGTGCATACGGGGCAGGGCCGACGCCACGGGAACCGGCGTATTTACGTTACACATCAAAAATGGGGCAACATATGCGCCTACCGAAAAAATATTTTTTGCTGAGCTATAGCATTTGCATGGGGCTGTGCGCGGTCGTGATAGCCACGTCGATGTTGTATTTCATGGTGCCGCAAGAGCAGTTTATCACAGGGTTCTGGCCCTGCGTTGTGATATCTTCGGTTTTGGGTGGGAGCTTGTCTTATGTCACGGGGTATAAGATGCGTCAGGTGCAAATCCTGTCGGCCCAATTGCGCCGGATGGTCAACCGCGACACGGTGACCAGCACCATGAGCCGCCGCCGGTTTCTGGAAGTCGCCGATGCAGAGCGGTTCGAAGGGGTGTTGGTCATGGTGGACATTGACCATTTCAAAGGCGTGAACGACCGCTTTGGCCATTGGGTGGGCGATGAGGCATTGCGCCATGTTGCCCATGCGCTGAACTCTGCTGCGGGGGAAACGGGATTGGTGTCGCGGTATGGCGGGGATGAATTTGTATTGGCATGGCGGCGGTTGTCACGCGAAGACGCCATTCCTAAGGTAGAGAAACTGCGCGAAAGCCTGAAGAAAATGGGTTTCGTGGCCGAGGGGCGCGAGGTGCCGCTGACAGTCAGTTTCGGGCTGGCGGAAACCCATTCCGCCGAACCGATGGAGGCGGCGCTGCGCCGCGCCGACCGTGCGCTATACAGCGCGAAATCCGCAGGGCGTGACCGGGTGGCATAGGCGGCGGCCCGGCTGTGTCGGGCAGTGTCGGGCAGGGGAGCGCTGCCCTTGCGCCTGCGGATTCTGCACGCCAAAATGGCGATATGACCGAATTTGCCCCCCCGTTGGAAAACCCCGCACAGCCCGTTCTTCAGCGGCATACACCCTATGACCCTGCGGCGCTGAAACCCCTGCCGGGGATCGCGCCCATGCACCCCGATGAATGGCTGCTGGTGGATGAGGCTTTTGCTGCGCAAATGGCGCTGCGTGACGGGCTGTTGGCGCAGCGGTCAAACGATGTGGTTGCCATGCTGCCCGCTGCGGCTGCTGCGGCGGATGAATTGCTGGCGCGGGTGCTGGAATACCTGTCAGGCCAACCGGCCTATAGGGTTGCTGATCATCAGGTCATCCGCCCCGATGGCGCAGAGGTGGCGATTGATCGCGCCCGCCCCATGCAATGCCTGACCAGACTGGTGCAAGAAGACCTGTGCATCATGGAAAAACCCGTAGGGCAGAGCGAACATATTCTAAGCGCCGCCAGCCTGTGCTTTCCGGCGGCATGGTTGCTGGCGGAAAAAATTGGCAGGCCGATGCTGCATATCCACCATACTGTGCCCGACTATGACCCCAACACGGCGAAACGGGTGCAACGCCTGCTGGACGGTGTGCAACCGGGGCGCCCGCTGTGGCGGTTCAACGGCCATGCCCATGTTGACCCGCGCCTGTTCAACCCGCAAAGCATCCACGACAAACGCCCATACCCCGAACAGGAAACAGAACGCTGGTGGCGCACCGAACGCCAAACCCTGACGCGCCTGCCCGACAGCGGCGCGGTGGTGTTCAGTATCCATACCTATATGCTGGACCGGCGCGCCATGACGGGACCGCTGGCGCTGGATTAAGGCGCTGGACTGGCATCCAGCGCGATACAAACGCCGCACCTCGGGCGGACAGGCCCGCCCTCGGCCCGCCGTGCTGTCGCGGACAGATGGATCGCACAGTGCCTGATATCAAACGTGCCCTGATATCAACTGCTTCCGGTGCTTTTTCTTGGAAAAAATACTCCGGGGGGTGTTCATTTGCATGGCAAATGAACCGGGGGGCAGGCCCCCCGACCGCCGCCGCGCCACATTCAGCGGTCGATTTTCGCACCCATGATGGCCAGTGACTGCTGATACACCGTTGCTGCGTTCCATTCTTTCAGCACGCGGTAATTGGTTTGGCCTTCCTGGTATCCGGCGCCGGGTTTCCAGCCTTTGGCGCGCAGGTAATTGGCCGTCGATGCCAGCGCGTCGACCTCGTTATAGAAATCGACCCGCCCGTCGCCATTGCCGTCAACACCGTATTTCAGCGCATTGCCCGGCAGGAACTGGGTGTGGCCTAGCTCTCCGTGTTTGGCGCCTTTGGTTGTGGCAGAGATCGACCCCTGATCCACCAGTTTCAGCGCGCCGATCGCATGGGGCACAAAGAACGCCGAGCGGCGGCAATCATAGGCCAGTGTGGTGATCGCAGACACAACCGCGCTGTCGCCCATAAAGCCGCCGAATGCGGTTTCCATGCCATGGATCGACAGCAAAACCCCCGCAGGCACGCCGTATTGTTTTTCCAGCGCGCCGTAGAATGCGGGGTTGCGGGCCTTGCGTTTGCGGGCCTGCGCCACGATCGTATCGGCACCGCGAATTTTCATGAATTTCGACAGCGAGTATTTGAAGCTTTTCTGGTTGCGGTCTGCCGCGATGGTGCGGGTGGCGTATTGCGCGGATGCCAGTGCTTGCAATCCGCGCTGGCCGACGCCTGCTTTCTTCGCTTCGGCTGCGAATTGGGATTTCCAGGTGTTGAACCCCGATCCGGTGTTGCCGCATTGCGCGGCGGACAGGGCAGGGGCAGACAAAAGACCAAGACCCAAGGCTGTGGCAAGAATGGAATAACGAACGCGGGACATGTGACCCCTCCTGAACAAATGATTTGCGCAGAAGTATTATCATGTGCCCCGCGATTGGCAATTGGCAGCGATGCAAGGGGATATGATGGTCACGCGGCTGTGGCCATGGGAAAGGGCACCACATTGACGGCCATCTGCGGTTCCGGTGTGAAATCGGGGCGGCGCGGTTTCACGCGGCGCGGTTTGACCGGATCGGTCATGGCCAGAAACCGGTCGGCGGGCAGTTCCATTTCTTCTGACAGCCATTGCACCACCGAGCAGGGGAACTGGTGCAACAGTTTCCCGCAGAGCGCGGCCAGATGCGCCTGCATCACGTCATCCTGCACCTGTTCGGCCCAGCCCAGCGGCGAAATCGACAGCACCAGCCGTGCGCTGTGACCGGGACCGGCGCGGTAATCCAGCGCAATGTCCAGCGCAGTGGTGTGGATGGTGACAGCATTGGAACCGATCACCGGCGCGGCGGTGACGGGGATGCCACGGCGGGTACAGGCATCTTGCAGCACGGCGGCCGCTGTGGCCTTGGCTGTGATCGAAAACGGGTGGGAAAAGGCAAGAACCAGTCCGGCTTGGCAGATTGTTTGAGTGGCGGTCATGGTGTGGCTCCTTTGGCAGCGTGTCGTTTGATGACACCCAGCTTCGGGGCCAGTGAGGGCAGGAATGTGGCAGGTTTCGGCGGCTTTGCGGCAAAAAGGGCCGCGTTTGGAAACAGACAGTCCGGTGTTTGGAAATTTCCTATTCGAAAGGCGTAAAAGCCCTATTCTAAAAGGGTAGGAAGGTGGTTAACGGATAAAAAATCAGGTGATTCCCAAGCGGCGTGACGTGAAACGACGCAACGTCACCAAAACAGCACGCCGTTAAATGCCAGCAATGCGGAAAACCCGATCACGATGGCCAGTTTGGTCAGCGCACCCATGGTGCGGACGTTTTCCGTGCCCGATGCATTGATCGAATATTTGCCATTGGTGCCTGCCACGCCAGAGGCCAGACCCCAGGTCACATTCCCCAGCGCCGCGCCGAAACTGTTCAGCACATGCAGCGGCGAAAACCCGCGTTTCTGTTTGACCGGCGCGGGAAAGGGCGGGTCGAAGCGCACCGAAATGCGCCCGTTTGCAAATGCGGCATCCCCCGGCAGGTGGGTGATTGCAACATGGTGCCCGTCGCCCAGCGGCACACGCGCGCCATCATCCAGCGCCCCGCGTCCCGCCAGCGACTGGCGCAACAGATAGGCGGCCACGGCGCGGCTTTGTTCGGGGCTGTGGGCGGTGGGTTCGATTTCCATCGGCTTGCCCAGCCAACCTTCGGCGTGATCGGCGATGAAGCCGGTCAGGCGGCGGCCCTGATCATCGCAACCGGGTGTCCAGACCGCAGGGTGAATAAACAACATGGCGGGCAGCAGGCTGTTTTGTTCGGATTCCAGTTCGTCATAGGTCAGCATCATATCGGTGGGATACCAGATCAGGGCTTCGGGGCGGGCCTGTTCGGACAGGGCCAGCAGGGCGCGGTGCAGGATCGCGATGCAGATTTCCGGCGCAAGGTCGGGCACTGAGGGGGTCGGGTGTTTGGGATCGGGCATTGGCCCCGCACCAAGGCGCAGTTCCACATGGGACACATGTTGGCGTTCGATCGTGCGAAACCTTGCCGGATGGTTTTGCAGAAATGGCGAGGTTTGCGTGGCCGCCATGCGTTGCAGCGGCACTGGCCCGTCATTGATGGCGATATGCAGGTGCATATCGGGGTGGGTCAGCACAGCGGTCGCCGTGACCTCGCTTGCGGCATCGGCAGAGGCCAGGTGGGAAAAGCTGATGCCCAGCGGTTGCAGCCGTGCGCATAGCGCCTGCGCCAGCGCGGCCGGGTCCAGCGCGAGCATACGTTTATACAGGGTGGCCCCCGCCAATAGGTCGGGCGAAAACGGGAAATCGGCGGCGGTGTTGTGCATGGGATGGGACACGGGATGCTGAACCTAATAAATGAATTCGATATCTGTTTCTTGCCCTTGGGTAATGGCAGGAATTGGGCGCAATCGGTTCCATTTTTCGATCAATGGTAAAGCAATGGTTAATCTTCGCGGTATGGTCGTATAACCCGAGGGAAATATGGCATTTTAACGAAATTGCCCCGCAGGGGCGTAATACCTGCGGGGCGTGGGGTGTAGCGGTCGGGTGGTATCAACGGGCCGGTGCGTTACAGCAGGAAATCATCCGCCGTCAGTGCGCTGTTGTCCAGAATGACCAGCCGCGCGTCCTCGGCCCCGTCGCCATTGATATCGACCATGACAATGCCATGCCCCGATGCGGCGGCGATCACGCGGACCTCGGCCACGGCAGTGCCGGAAAACGCCGCGCCGCCGATGAAATCAATCACCCCGTCGGCAATGTTGCTAAGGTCGATCAGATCAACCCCCTGTTCCAGTTCGATCCGGTCACCGGCGGTGCCTGCGCTCATTTCCGCGATATTGGCAAAGACATAGGTATCAGCCCCCGCATCGCCGATCAGCCGGTCCAGCCCTTCGCCGCCGCGGATTTCGTCATCGCCCATGCCGCCACGGATGGTATCATCGCCCAGCCCGCCGTGCAGTTCGTCGTTGCCGCCACGGCCATAGATCACATCGTTGCCGGCCCCTGCTTCGACCACATCATCGCCAAGGCTGCCGTAATAAGTGGTCGCAGTGATATCGCCGCCGACATGCACGCCGTCTGTGCCCAGCAGGCGCACGGTTTCGATTTGATACAGTGTGGTGGCATCGCCATCGGTATAAAGAACATCCGCGCCCGCGCCGCCATGCACCCAATCGGACGAGCCGCTGATGCGGATGTCATCATTGCCGCCACCGGCCAGAATGCGGCCATCAATGGTGCCGCCCAGCCCGGCGAAGATGTCGCCACCGCCACCAAGGTTCACCTCGCCCCGGATCAGGCCTGTGTTGATCACGGTATCAACCGCCTGGTTGACAGAGGCATAGGCCTGTCCTGTGGTGGTGACGGTGCCCGTGTTCAGGAATGTGACTGTGCCCGAGGCTTCGATATTCAATGCGCCCTCGACCGTGCCGTTGCTGGTGAGAATGCCGTGGTTTTCAATATGGGCGGCGGTGACATTGCTGTCGACGCCCATCGTTGATGAATAGAGCCCCGCGTTGGTCGCGGTGACGGTGCCGTAATTGATCAATGTGCCAAAGTCGGAATCGGACAGGAACATACCAATCGAGCGGGAGGTGGTGATCTGGCCATAGTTGGTTGCGATGGAATTTGCGCCCTCGATCAGAATCCCGGTAAAGGTTTCGGCGACGATCACGCCGCTTTCCAGCACCGTGACGCTGTGATTGCCCGCGCTGGGTGCGCTGGCGCGTAGGTTCACAGCGTTGCCAGAGGTGAAAACGCTGCCCGCAACAACCACATTGGTGTTTTCAAAGGAGCCATCGTTATAGATGCCCGAACTGCCGGTGCTGATCAGGGTTGTGCCCTCGGTCAGGACGATGGTTTCTTCGGTCGCGGTGGCGGTATAGGCCGCACCGCCACCGGAAATGTCGGTATCGAGAATGGTAAGTGACATGTTGTGATCCTTTGTCTTTTAACGTGGTTTCAGGGTTAATTCTGCCGCAGGGGCAGTTACAAAATGAAATCATCGACGGTCAGTGTGGCGGTGGACAGCAGCACCAGCCGCCCGTCTTCGGCCCCGTCGCCGTTTTCGTCGAACATGGCGACGGCATTGCCGGATGCGGTGGAAATCGCGCGCAGTTCCATCGCGCCGCTGCCGGAAAACGCGGCGCTGCCGATGAATATGAATGCCTCGTCGTTGATGCCGGACAGATCGACCAGATCGTCGCCCTGCGCGAATACAATGCGGTCGCCATCGGCCAATGCGCCGATTTCGTCAATGTCGTCATAGGCATAGACATCGCGCCCCAGACCACCGATCAAGCGGTCGCTGCCAGTGCCGCCATATAGGGTGTCAGCGCCATTATTGCCGACCAGAGTGTCGGCGAACGATCCGCCGTGCAGCAGGTCATCGCCCAAACCGCCCGCCAGCAGGTCGCTTTGGCTTTCGCCATAGATCGCATCATCGCCCGCGCCGCCCAGAATGGTGTCATTGCCGATGCCGCCGTGCAATTCATTGGCCCCGCCATTGCCGGTGATGTCATTGGCCAGATCATCGCCAAATGCGGTCAGATCATCGGCGCCCAGCAGTTCGATCACCTCGACCCCGGTGGTGTTCAACACATCGGCGCGGGCATAAAGCGTATCTGTGCCGCTGCCGCCCTCGATCTGCGCGTCGGCCTGATCAATATAGAATATGTCATCGCCGTCGCCGCCGTCGATGGTGCCGTTCACCGTGCCACCGATGCCACGAAAGGTATCGGCGCCAGCGTCAAGGCTGACATCGCCATTGATGAAGCCGCGATTGAGCACGGTGTCGTCACCGCTGGCCAGGGTCACCGCATCGGCGGCGGGGTTGCCATTCAGCCCGCCGGTGATGGTGCCAAAGTTGTAAAGGTATCCGGTGCCGGAATAGGCAATGCCGGTGGCGCCCTCGATCAGGCCGGTGTTGGTGATCACCGCATTCGCCCCCTGCGCCCTGATGGCGGCGGTGGTGCCGGAAATCAGGCCGGAATTGACCACGGCGCTGTTTGGCGCTTCGACGCGGAGCGTAATGCCGTATTCGTTGCTTTGGATGCTGCCGGAATTGGAAATGCTGGCGGTTTGGCTGGTTTCAACGCCGGCGTCAGCGCCAAAGATCGCGCCGCTGTTGTATAATTCAAAGGTTGCGCCCACGGCGGCGCCGGACATGAATATGCCCTCTTGACCGCCATAGATCGACCCGAGGTTGGTGATGGTGCTCAGGGCATTTGCCACGGTGAACATCAATATGCCGCTGTCTGTGCCACGGATGATGCCGCTTTCGCCGTTCACAAGGCTGTGCCCGCCGCTGCCCGAGGAAAAGGCCACGCCTTCGTCGGCGAGGGAAACGATAATGCCGTCATTATACAAGACGCTATTGTCATCGGACGTGAACCCCACCGCATCGCCTGCGGTGACAAGCACCTGAACATCGGGCGCGACATAATGGGCGGTGCCCCCGGCAAGGGTTATGGCGGAGGAGCTGGATATAACGATGCTGGCCATGTGGAAAATCCTTTGGTTTTAATCGGGTCACTATGTTGCGTTGCCTGGGGGAAAGGACCGGGAAAAATTATCCGCGGATAGATCAGGGCGGGGCGCGGTGATGCCAAAATGGCAGGTTGAAAAATGCGGCGTGGAAATGGTTAAGCAGGGATCAATCGTTAATGAATTGTTGCGTATGGTGCTGCGGAGCAGGCGGTTTTGTCAATGCTGGCCTGATTCCGGCGCTGTATTGGTGGGGTTTTGCCCAAAGTAAAAGGCGCCCCCGATGCGAGAGCGCCTTTCGTCTGTTCAGACTGCTGCGTGATTAGCAGGAGTAATACAGTTTGTATTCCATCGGGTGCGGCGTGGTTTCATACGCGATGTTTTCTTCTTCTTTCAGGGCGATATATGCCTCGACCTGATCGCGGGTGAACACGTCACCGGCCAGAAGGAAATCCATGTCCGCGCGCAATTCGTCCAGCGCTTCGCGCAGGGAACCACATACGGTGGGGATTTCGGCCAGCTCTTCTGCGGGCAGATCATAGAGGTTTTTATCCATGGCTTCGCCCGGATCGATCTTGTTGTTGATGCCGTCAAGACCGGCCATCAGCAGCGCCGCAAAGCACAGGTAGGGGTTGGCTGCGGGATCGGGGAAACGTGCCTCGACGCGCTTTGCCTTGGGCGATTCTGTCCACGGGATACGAACACAACCCGAACGGTTGCGTGCGGAATAGGCGCGCAGAACGGGGGCTTCGAAGCCGGGGATCAGGCGTTTGTAGGAGTTGGTCGCCGGGTTGGTGAAGGCGTTCAGCGCCTTGGCGTGGGTCAGGATGCCGCCGATGAAATACAGCGCTTCCTGGGACAGGTCGGCGTATTTGTCGCCTGCGAACAAGGGTTTGCCGTCTTTCCAGATCGACATGTTCACATGCATGCCCGAACCGTTGTCACCGGAAATCGGTTTCGGCATGAAGGTTGCCGTTTTGCCGTATGCCTGTGCCACGTTGTGGATCACATATTTGTATTTCTGGATTTCGTCCGCCTGATGGGTCAGCGTGCCGAAAATCAGGCCCAGTTCGTGCTGCGAGGACGCAACCTCGTGGTGGTGTTTGTCGACCTTCATGCCCATGCGTTTCATGGTGGACAGCATTTCGGCGCGAATGTCCTGTGCATCGTCGATCGGGTTGACGGGGAAGTAGCCGCCCTTGACGCCGGGACGGTGGCCGGTGTTGCCCATTTCGTATTCGGTGTCGGTGTTCCATGCGGAATCGATACCGTCGACCTGAAACGATACCTTGTTCGAGGACACGGCATAGCGCACGTCGTCAAACAGGAAGAATTCGGCCTCTGGGCCCATATAGGCCACATCGCCGATGCCCGAGGATTTCAGGTATGCTTCGGCTTTTTGTGCGACGGAACGCGGGTCGCGGTCATAGGATTCGCCGGTGTCGGGTTCCACGATCGAGCAATGCACGCAGAGCGTTTTTTCCGCATAGAACGGGTCAAGGTAGACACTGTCGCAATCGGGCATCAGTTTCATATCGGAGGCTTCGATGGATTTCCAACCAGCGATGGAGGAGCCGTCAAACATGAAGCCCTCTTCGAGGAAGTCCTCGTCGACAAGGTCGCAATCCACGGTCACGTGCTGCAGTTTGCCGCGCGGGTCGGTGAACCGGATATCGACATAGGCGATATCTTCGTCCTTGATCATCTTTACAACGTCTTTGGCGCTCATTCTCTGTTTTCCCTTTGATTGGAATGTTCGTTGTCAGGGTGTGCGGGGGCGTGCTGTCGTCTGTCTGGTCCGGTCGGATCAGATCGCGTCAGAGCCGAATTCTCCGGTGCGGATGCGGATCGCCTGTTCGACGGGCGATACAAAGATTTTGCCATCACCGATTTTGTCGGTGCGGGCGGCTTCGACGATGGCTTCGATGGCGGCATCGACCTGATCGTCGTCCAGCACCACTTCGATTTTTACCTTGGGCAGGAAATCGACGACATATTCGGCACCGCGATACAGTTCTGTGTGGCCTTTCTGGCGGCCGAAGCCTTTGACTTCGATCACGGACAGGCCTTGAACGCCTGCTTCTTGCAGGGCTTCCTTGACCTCGTCGAGCTTGAACGGCTTGATGATCGCCTCGATCTTTTTCATGCGGCTGGCCTCCTCGCCAAAAGTGTCGGTCGTGTTGGACCACTTCTATTCGGTGTCTACAATTGGATAGGGTAGGGGCGCGGGGAAGCCAAGATTGGAATCCATTAATGCGCCCGTTTTTTGGGCTTGATGCATGATATTTGTGCGAAAGTGAATCGCCGAAGGGTTAAAAATGACTGAATTGCTGACATCTGCCCAAATGCGCGCCGTTGAGCAGGCCGCCATCGAGTCGGGTGCTGTGACCGGATTGGCGTTGATGGAGCGTGCGGGGCGCGGCGTGGTTGCGGCCATTTTCGAGCAATGGCCCGAATTGCAGGCGGGCCGAGGGGCCGGCCCCTCGGGCTCCCCGGAGTATTTCGGCCAAGAAAAAGCCAGGCGGGCGGTGGTTTTATGCGGGCCGGGTAACAATGGCGGTGACGGGTTTGTGGTGGCGCGTTTGTTGCAGGGCAAGGGTTGGGCGGTGGAGGTATTGTTTTACGGTGACGCGGCGCGGCTGCCGCCGGATGCGGCGCGTATGTATGGGCTGTGGTCTGCGCAGGGTGCTGTTGCGGGCATGGATGTGGCGGCGGCGGGCGCGCGGCCCGATTTGTTGGTTGATGCGATGTTTGGCACCGGGGCATCGCGCGCGATTGCGCTGGAATGTGCGCAGGCGTTTCAGGCGGTGCGCAGGCGCAAGGGCAGGGGGCGTTGTCGCGTGGTTGCGGTGGATTGCCCGTCGGGCATGGATTGTGATTCTGGTGAGATACTGCTGCCCGTGCCGCCATTTGGCGACAATGACGCGGACATCGCAGGGTTTGCGGCCTTCATGCAGGACGAGGTGACGCCGCGGTTGTTGGGCTGTGATTTATGCGTGACCTTTCATCGGGCCAAGGTCGGGCATTTTTTGGCAGAGGTCGGGGGCGGCGCGCCTGTGGTGGTTGATATCGGGTTGAAGCCGGTTGAAAGCCGTGATCCCGCTTTATTGGGTGTTGCGATCAGTGATCCGGCGGTGGTGCGTTTGGTGGCGCCGCAGATTGTGGAGGGGTCGCGTGCTGCGCGGGTCTGGTTGCGCCATGTTGCGCATATTGGTGGTGGCGGGCACAAGTATGATCGTGGTCATGCGTTGGTTTTGGGCGGCGGTGTCGGGCGCGGTGGCGCGGCGCGGATGGCGGCGCGTGCGGCGTTGCGGATCGGGGCGGGGCTGGTGACGTTAGGCGTGCCCGGCGCGGCCTTGCAGGAAAATGCGGCGCGGATGGATGCGGTGATGTTGCGGTGCGTCGGTTCGGCGGAGGAGCTGGTGCCGGTTCTGGCGGATGGGCGGCTTGCGGCGCTGTGTCTGGGGCCGGGGCTGGGTGTGGGCGCGCGGACGCGGGATATGGTGCGGGCGGCGCTGTCGGCATCAGCGATAGAGGACGGGCACGAGACGCGTCGTTTTGTGCTGGACGCAGATGCCTTGAGCAGTTTTGCGGATGATCCGGCGGAATTATTCGCGCTGTGCCATGACCGCGTGGTGCTGACCCCGCATGAGGGGGAATTTGCACGGTTGTTTGCGGATCTGTCGCAGAAGTCGCGTGTGCAAGAGGGGCGGTCAAAGGTTGATGATGCCCGTAGAGCGGCGCGCCGTGCGGGCTGTTATGTGGTGTTAAAGGGCGAGGCCACGGTGATTGCCGGCCCTGACGGTGCGGCATCGGTTCATCCGGCGTTATATGACCGGCGCGCGCCATGGCTGGGCACGGCGGGTGCGGGCGATGTATTGGCGGGGATGATATGTGGCGTATTGGCCCACCGGATGGGCGGTTTCGCGATCCATCAGGCGTTGGAGGCTGCGGTTTGGCTGCATGTGGAATGCGCACGCTCATTCGGGCCGGGATTGATTGCCGAGGATCTGCCCGAGGAATTGCCTAGGGTGTTTCGGGGTTTGGGCGTGTGAAGCGGGGCATAGGGACGGAAAAACCCCGGTGCCGATGGCAGCCGGGGTGTTCCACGAGGAAATCTGTAGGGGCGGGGCGTCAGGCCGCCTGGCGCATTGCCTTGGCTTCGACGGGGGAGGAGACCTCTAGCCCGTCGACATAGAGAACATGCGGCGCGTCGAATTCGATTTCATAGACAGTGAGTTCGACATCGTGCTGGATGGTAACGAATTCGCCGTCCACAAGGCTGGCGGCGGTCATCAGTGCCTGTTTCGCGCCGGTCAGGGCCTCGGCGCGCCAGTCGCGCACCAGCAGCATCTGGCCCGCGGCCACTGTGACGTCGCGTTCGGGGCGGGTATGGCCCAGCGATCCGGCGCTGATCGACACCGCATCGGTGCGGATGGTGCGCGCAATGATCGCCTTGATTTCTGCCACGCCGCTGTCGCGGGTGATGACACGGTCGCCCGCATTCAGGAATTCAACGGGCATTTCGCCTTCGAGCGTCAGGATGATCGAGCCTGCATTCAGGCCCATCGTGTTTTGTGTGTTCTGCGCTGCGGGGCATGCCCCGGCTGTGCGCATGGCCGTATTCGGTTCCATGGCGGGTTCTCGCTTTTCTATCTGCCTCAAGTTTTTTCACCAGAATATGGCAAGAATGGGTAAATGTCGCGCCTTTTTTGAGTGCCGTAAGGGACATTTATGCGCCGCATTTTCCACTCGCATCCAAGGCAAGGGTTTGCTATTGGCTTTTTACGATACGGCGCGACCTTTGTTTTAAGGGGCGCAAATGGATAGCGGGTGTGGCGGAATTGGTAGACGCACCAGATTTAGGTTCTGGCGCCTTTGGCGTGGGGGTTCGAGTCCCTTCACCCGCACCATATTGAAATCATTGATCATTTCTTGATTTCTCCTTTGCTTGGTCTTGTGGTCGCGTTGCGGTTTCGCAATTGGTTTCGCACTTTCACGTTCTGGTCTTGTTCTGTTCTCTGCGCAGTTGCGCCCGCTTCGATGCGTCTTTCTGGTTTGCTTGGGCGCGATACTTCTGGACCATCGCCAGCGTCTTGTGTCCGGTCACGGACTGGATTTCGCTGTCAGAGCATCCGGCTTCTGCCAGCAGGCGGGCGGCGGTGTAGCGCCAGCCGTGGATGACAAGGCGGTTTTCGCCGCCTTTCGCGCCTATGGCCTCGCGCACATCTTCCACGGCTTTCTGCACCTGGCGCTTTCCAATGGGTTGGGTCAGGTTCTTCGCAAGGATGAATTTGCCGGTGCGGGGCAGGCGGGCAAGATAGTCTTGAAGGCGCGTTGGGCAGTAAACCCAAATTTTCGCCCCGGTTTTTTCTTGGGCCACGGCCATGAATTCGCCGTCAAAGTCCGCCCATGTCATCTTGATGAAGTCGCCGATCCGCTGGCCGGTGCCTACGCCCAATTCGAAGGCGGTCAGCTTATCGTCTGGCCACGCCTCGTATTCCCCGCCCGACAGCTTCTCGATATCGACCACGGGGTTGCGGTCGATCCATTCCAGATCGACAGCATGGCGGCACAGAATCGACAGCACCGCAATCCGCTCGTTTGCCTTTGACCAGGTGTCTTGCAGGGCATCACGGGCGGCAATGGCATGTTTTCGGCGGAATATTCGCATGTCGTTGCCGCCGTTCTTCTCGCGGATCGCTTCGCAGTGGCGGCGGTAGTTCGCCTTTGACCCATTGCTGAGGTTCTGGAAGGCGGGGCTTTTGTAGTAGCTGACGATCAGATCGTTCCATGTCGTCTTGACTGGCTTGCCTTTCTTGCCGCTGCGGATTTCCCAATATTCCTCGGAGAACGCCTCACTATCGATGGGGTGTTTCAGGCGGATGCGGGTCTGCGTGATTGAGGCTCAATTGAGCGGTGATTGCCGCCGTGCGATTTTGACAGAATTAAGCATTTGATTTTCCTTTGCTCGAAGGGTTGCGCCGCATGTCTCGCAGCAGGGATTTCCACGCCTCGCGGGCGGGGTTGGGCTGGCCCATGCCAACCTCAATTCGGGTTTTGCGGGCGTGGCATGGCCCGCACAGGCATTGGAGATTTGCCAGTGAATAGGAGAGTTCGGGGTGAGTTTTGACCGGCTGGATATGATCCACTTCCAGCCGCCGCCGTTCGCCGCATTTGACGCATTGCCAGCCGTCCCGATCCAAAGTCTGCATCCGCAAAGCTTTCCAGCGCGGGCCGCGTGTCACTTTGGCCGAATGCCTTTGGAAGTCGCGCCTCAGCCCCATATGATCCGCCCTCCCTTGCTTTTGGGAGCGCCGGTCATTCGGATGCCTTGAGCCACGGCCAGCACCGTTGCAGCCGCCGGGTCAATGCGCCCGGTGGAACGGCTTTTCGCCAGCTTGTGATTGCCCGCCGGATCAACAAGCGTGATCGCATCCGCGAAGGCGGAGCGCAGCAGTAGGGAAGGGGTTGTCTGCACCTTGCCTTCGAACAGTGCCCGCCGAAACCGCTCCACGCCCTCGCTACCGTCTTTCCATCCGAAGCCGCGATAGATCATCGGCACACGGTCAGGGGATTGCAAGCTCGTAAATCGTGCGTGCGACCGACAGACCATGTTCGTCGCAATGCCGCTTATAGGCCTCCAGCTTATCGTCTGATGTGGGGTCTTGTGATGTTTGACTTGCCCAGTGATACCAAACACAAAGGAAAATGCCGGGAGTTTCAGGAATTTCCTACTGGGCGAGGGGGGAGCGCAGCCGGTTTCCGGTCTATGTCCGGTTTGTGAACGGCAAGGAGGCCTTTGCTCTCAGGGTCAGCCGTATCGAGCGTCATTTGCCCGACGCTGGCGATGTGCAAATACTGAATTTCTCCGATCGTCAGAATCGTTCATTTCTCTGATCAGGGCGGCAGGGCGGCGTGTGAAAATCCGCAGCAACTGGTAATGTTCTGATGCGGCTCGTGTTGAAACCCCGAAGCAAGCCCGAAAATAAGTCATTTTGTTTCAATGGCTTATCTGTGCGGCTGTTATAGCTGTTCAAAATTCGCGGTCCAGCCGCAACACCCGTGCCGCCTTGCTTGACTTTTGCCTTCAAAGCACTTTGGTGACCGCGATGCGACGCGGTTTGTTCTGCGTCAGGGGCGGGCAGTTTTGGCCTGGGGAGATGTCATTATATATAGGGCCAACGGAAATCCGGGTTGGCGGGACGTGCAGCGCGGGGAAACCGCCGCGCTGCACCTGTTTGGTGTTGCATGGAACGCCTGCGGCTGGTCAGCGCAGTTCCTTTAACATGTCCTTTTCATAGGCGGCCAGATCGGCCAGTTTTCCGGCGGCCACCTGATTGGCCCAATCGGGGTTGGCGATCAGGGCCCGGCCCACGGCGACCAGATCGAATTCATCGCGTTCGGCCCGTTCCACCAGATTGTCGATGCTGGCCGGTTCGGCTGCGTTGAAATCGGCTGTGCCATCCTCGGGGAGGAAATCGGCATTCAAGCCGACACTGCCGACAGTGATGGTGGGTTTGCCGGTCAGTTTGCGGGTCCAGCCCGCCAGGTTCAAATCGCTGCCTTCGAATTCGGGTTCCCAGAACCGGCGGGTCGAGCAGTGAAAGATGTCAACGCCCGCATCGGCCAGCGGGGTCAGGAAAGCCTGTAACGCATCCGGAGTTTCACAGAGACGTGCGCCATAGTCCTGTTGTTTCCATTGGGAGTAACGGAAAATGATCGGGTAATCGGGGCCGACGGCGGAGCGCACGGCGCGGATGATTTCAAGCGCGAACCGCGAGCGGGCGGCCAGATCGCCGCCATAGGCGTCATCGCGCTGGTTGGTGCCGTCCCAGAAAAACTGATCAATCAGGTAGCCATGTGCGCCGTGCAATTCGATCGCGTCAAAGCCGATTTCCTTGGCGTCGGCGGCGGCCTGTGCAAAGGCGGCGACCACATCGTCGATGTCCTGTTGGGTCATGGCGTGGCCGGTGACCTTACCCGGTTTGGCCATGCCGCTGGGGCTGTGGCCGGGGGTGTCGCCACCGGGGTTGATGCCGGGGCGGCGGATGGCACCGACATGCCACAGTTGCGGTGCGATTTTACCACCCGCAGCATGGACAGCGTCAACCACCTTTTTCCAGCCTGCCAGTGCCTGTTCGCCATAAAACGCGGGCACATTGGGGTATCCGTTGGCGGCGCTGTGGTTGATTATGGTGCCTTCGGTGATGATCAGGCCCACGCCGCCTTCGGCGCGGCGGCGATAGTAATCGACCACCAGATCATTGGGCACATTGCCCGGCGAAAATGTGCGGGTCATGGGGGCCATGGCGATGCGGTTTTTCAGGGTCAGATGCCCCAGGTTGGCGGGGCGAAATAGGGCGTCGGCATGGCTCATCGGGTATTCCTTGTTCGGTATAATTTCGGGCGCCAAGCGGGAGGGATGGGTTTGTCACCGTGGCAGAGGCATTACATTAGGGCGCAGGCGTGGTGGTGCAATTGTTCCCTAGGGTCACAAAAATGACGAGGTTCATGCCGGAATGCGAATATGTGACGCGTTACAGCCCCAAGTTGCAATTTCGGAATTTACGACATCCGTTTACCTGACGTTCATCCGCATCAGGGTATTTATGCTTTGTAAATGCGAACAGGTGCCAAGGCGGCGGGAGCAGGTAATGCGTGGAATATTAGGGGTTTTTATGATTGTGGCCCTATTGGCGGGCTGGGGAATCGGCAGTCCAGCCAGTGCAGCAGAAAACAGCGCAAGAAAACAATCAGAGGCGGAGGCGTTTAAACTGAACATCGCCGGGCGGCAAAGGATGCTGACACAGCGCATCAGCAAGGCCGCCTGTCTGACCCATATGGGGGTTGATGCGGTGTTGCATGAATCCATGGCGCGTGACGCATCAATGCAGTTTCGTATGACGCTGACGGCGTTGCGCATTGGCAATCCGGGGCGTGGATTGGAGCCGGAGCAAAGCCGTGTTGTGTTGATCCAGCTAAATAAGACCGAGGCCCTGTGGGAGGCGTTTGAACCTTTTGCCAGCCGTGCGGCAGGAAAAACCCCGGATCTGGCCGCGTTAAAAGAGGTCCATGCGCGCAATGTCATTCTGTTGAAGCAGATGAACCGGACGGTCAGCGCGATCCAGGCGGAAATGGATGATGGGCAAGAGGCATCGCAACTGTCGATGGCGTTGAATATCGCGGGGCGGCAGCGGATGCTAAGCCAGAAAGCGGTCAAGGACCTGTGTTTCCTGAGCAGTGGCAATGACACAGAAAACGACCGCAAGGCCCTGACCGAAACCGCGGCGGAATTTGAAAATACCTTGCATGAGCTGCGCGCGGGCAATGCCGCACGCAATCTAATTGCCGCGCCGTCATGGGAAATTGATGCCCAGTTGGAAATGGTTGAAAACCTGTGGTTTGAAATGGCGCCCATTATACAAACCGCGATTGCCGGTGGCGATGTCAGCAAGGCCGACCTTGGCTATGCTGCCTTTATCGCCGAGGCGGTGCTGAACGAAATGAACACTGCGGTTTTGATGTACGAAAAGCTCTGATCCCCCTTGGGGTTTTTCGGCAGCCTGTCTGCGCGCCTTTCCCCTAAGGTTGCGGCGGACAGGACGGAAGGGACGGGCCATGGCGGCCCGTCCTTTTTTATTTGCGTCAGGCGGTGCTGCGATGCGGCAAGTTGCGCGGCTGGCGCAGGGGTAGGGCGGGGAGAGCGAGACAGAGCATAGCCAAGTCATGCCGCTGCGCCAAACCCCCTTGCAGACATGGCTTGGGACCAATAGAAGGGCCGAGATTTGACACATGCACGCGCGGGCACGCGCGCGCCCGAACCTGAACAAGGAAGACATTATGCAGGTCACCGAGACCCTGAACGAAGGCCTAAAGCGCGGCTATGAAATCACCCTGACCGCGGCTGAACTGGATGCCAAGGTAGAAGAGAAGCTGAAAGAAGCGCAGCCCGAAGTCGAGATGAAGGGTTTCCGTAAGGGCAAAGTCCCGATGGCCCTGCTGCGCAAGCAATTCGGCGAGCGCATTCTGGGCGAAGCCATGCAAGAAGCCATCGACGGCGCGATGAACGATCATTTCGAAGCCTCGGGCGACCGCCCCGCAGTGCAGCCCGATGTGAAAATGGAAAACGGCGAAAGCTGGAAACCCGGCGAAGACGTCAAGGTCAACATGACCTATGAAGCCCTGCCCGAAATCCCCGATCTGGATGTCAAAGGCGTGAAACTGGAACGTCTGACCGTCAAGGCCGACGATGCAGCCGTGGACGAAGCATTGGCCAGCCTTGCCGAAAGCGCACAGAATTTCGAGGACCGCAAGAAGGGGTCCAAAGCCAAAGACGGCGATCAGGTTGTGTTTGACTTCCTTGGTAAGGTTGACGGCGAAGCCTTTGATGGTGGCGCGGCCGAAGATTACCCGCTGGTGCTGGGATCGGGGCAGTTCATCCCCGGTTTCGAAGAGCAGCTGGTTGGCGTGAAAGCCGATGAGGAAAAGCAGGTCACTGTGTCCTTCCCCGAGGATTATCAGGCCGAAAACCTGGCCGGCAAAGAAGCCACTTTTGATTGCACAATCAAAGCCGTCAAAGAGCCCAAGCCCGCCGAAGTGAACGACGAGCTGGCCACCAAATACGGTGCCGAGGATCTGGCCGCATTGAAAGCGCAGATCACCGAGCGTCTGGAAGCGGAATATGCCGGTGCGGCCCGCGCGGTGATGAAACGCGACCTGTTGGACAAACTGGACGGGTTGGTTGCATTCGAACTGCCGCCGTCGCTGGTCGAAGCCGAGGCGAAACAGATCGCGCATCAGCTGTGGCACGAGGACAACCCCGAGGTTCAGGACCACAACCACGGTGAAGTCGAAACCACAGAAGAGCACACCAAGCTGGCCGAGCGCCGCGTGCGTTTGGGCCTGTTGTTGGCCGAAACCGGTCGCAAGGCCGAAGTGGAAGTCACTGACGCCGAAATGACCCAGGCGATCATGAACCAGGCGCGTCAGTATCCGGGTCAAGAGCGCCAGTTCTTTGAATTCGTGCAACAAAACCAGCAGATGCAGCAACAGCTGCGCGCGCCGATTTTTGAAGACAAGGTTGTGGACCACATTGTGGAGCAGGCTGAAGTGTCGGAAAAAGAAGTCAGCAAGGACGACCTGCAAAAGGCCGTTGAGGCGCTGGACGACGAATAATCCGGCCCGCCATTGGCGAACGGATCAAAGCCGCCCTTTTGGGGCGGCTTTTTCTTTGGGGTTGTGGTTGTGCCGATTCGGGCGCATGATCCAGAGGCAAGGCATGATTGCCCGCGTGATGCGCTGCAATCCCCCTTTGTTTTCCATCTGTAACCCATGAAATTGCGGCTGTTCAGGCGCGTGGTTTCATCTGTCCCGCCGTCATTGGCGGGCCAATAAAGGAGTGTGTTTATGACTGATATTTTGATCCGTGCGCGGGCTTTTGCGCTGGGGGCCCATGCGGGGCAGACCCGTAAGGGCGCGGCGTCGGAGCCTTATTTTATTCACCTGGAGGAAGTCGCCGCGCTGGTCGCGGCCTATGGCGGTGACGTATTGGCACAGGCGGCGGCCTGGCTGCACGACACGGTAGAGGATTGCCCGGTGTCGCCCGCGTTGATCGCCGCCGAATTTGGCGAGGGGGTCGCGGCTGTGGTGGCCGAGCTGACCGATGACAAAAGCCTGCCAAAACCCGAACGCAAGCGGATGCAGCTGGTCAATGCGGCGCATAAATCGCCTGCGGGGGCATTAGTGAAATCCTGCGACAAGACCTCGAACATCAGGGCGTTGCGTCTGTCGCCGCCTGCGGATTGGGACGTTGCGCGCAAGCGGGCCTATTGCGATTGGGGGCAGGGGGTGGTTGATGCCCTGCCTGATCATGGCGGGCCGTTAAACGCTGCGCGGGCCGGTTTTGCCGATGAGCTGGCGCAGACGCGGGCCGGTTTGGGGCTGTGATCGGCGCAGGGCGGGGGTTGACCTGATCCGCGCCCTTGGCCAGTTTTGCGCCAAACATTCGGGGAGGAATGGACATGGCGCATTTGGGTTTTGACGGTGAAAGTTTTCGCGCATTCAGGGATGTGGCGCGTGCGGGGCCGATTCACATGTTGAATCTGGTCAAGTTCAAGCCGCAGGCGGAATATGACGACGGGCGCAAGGCGACGGGGGCCGAGGCCTATGCCGCCTATGGCCGAGAAAGCGCGCCGGTGTTTGACCGTTTGGGCGGGCGGATTGTCTGGCGCGGCCGGATGGAGCATATGTTGATCGGTCCCGCCACAGGCGAAGAATGGGACCTGTGTTTCATCGCGGAATACCCGTCGGTGGAGGAATTTACCGCGATGATCAAAGACCCGGAATACCGCGAGGCGATGGTGCATCGTCAGGCGGGCGTCGCGGATTCGCGGCTGATCCGTATGAACCCGCTGGAAACCGGCGGGAATTTCGCAGAGTGATGCGCAGGCCGGTTTTCGCGCTGATAATATGGGCGCTGTGCGGCGGCGCGGTGGCGGCGCAGGAGCTGCAAGAGAGCGGCCCCAACACCGGACGCACCCGCGCATTATCCGGCGATACGGTGATTTTTCGCGGCCATGTGGTGCGGTTGGAGGGGGTGAAATGCCCCGCGGCCAATACCGAAAAAGGCATAGGTGCCAAGGCCTTGGCCAATACGTTTTTGCGCAACCCCTATGTGGAATGCGATGTCTGGTCGCGCGATAGCGAGAATTGGCAGGGGCGCTGTGCGGTGAACGGGTTTCGCGTGGCGGGCGGGCGCGACATGGCGCAGGGGATGATTGCCAGCGGTTTATGCGTCGAAAACTAGCGCAGAGAATGGCGGTCAGGGGCAGTGGCGGTCAGGGGCAGTGGCGGTCAGGCACGAAAAAGCCGCGCAGGGTGGGCCTGCGCGGCTTGGATCACGGGGGCGAACCCCCGCGACACCCGATTTGGCTGATTAGCCTTGGGCTTCTTCTTCGTCCGATGCGTCATCCGCAGCGGCTGCGGGTTGATCATCGTCGTCGTCAGAGGCGGCGCTGCCGATATCGTCGAACAGTTCGGCGATTTCGAAGTCAGCTTGTGCTTCTTCTTCGGCGGCCAGTTCCTGGATCGACTTACCGGAGGCTTGCAGTTCTGCCTCTTCCGGGGAGCGGGCGACGTTCAGGGTGATTGTCACCTCGACTTCGGGGTGCAGGGTCACGCTGACGTCGTGCAGGCCCAGTTCCTTGATCGGTTGGATGATAACAACCTGTTTGCGATCAACGGAGAAGCCGTTTTCGCTCGCTGCTTCGGCGGCGTCACGGGTGGTGACGGAACCGTAAAGGTTGCCACCGTCCGATGCCGAACGAATCACGATGAACTGTTGGCCGTCGAGTTTGTCGCCCAGGGCCTGTGCTTCTTTTTTGGTTTCCAGGTTGCGCGCTTCGAGTTGCGCTTTCTGGGCTTCGAAAGAATCGATGTTGGCCTGTGAAGCGGAGAGCGCCTTGCCCTGCAACAGCAGGTAGTTGCGCGCGTAACCGGGTTTCACGTCAACGACATCGCCCATTTGGCCCAGTTTGGCCACACGTTCCAGAAGGATAACTTGCATTGTGCTTTCTCCTTACTTCACTGCGTAGGGCAGCAGGGCGAGGAAGCGCGCGCGTTTGATGGCGCGGGACAGTTCGCGTTGCTTTTTGGCCGAAACGGCGGTGATGCGGGACGGCACGATCTTGCCACGCTCGGAAATGTAGCGTTGCAGGAGGCGCGTATCTTTGTAGTCGATTGCGGGCGCGTTCTCGCCAGAGAACGGGCACACTTTCCGGCGGCGGAAAAATGGTTTGGCTGCCATGGTTTAGTGTCCTTTTTCTGGGGTGAGGTTAGCGGCGCTCGCGGCGTTCGCTGCGTTCGTCACGTTTCTGCATCTGGACCGAGGGCCCTTCTTTGTGTTCGTCGACCTTGATGGTCAGGACGCGCATCACGTCATCATGCAGGCGCATCAGGCGTTCCATTTCCTGAACAGCCGGTGCCGGTGCATCGGTGCGCAGAAAGGCGTAGTGGCCCTTGCGGTTTTTGTTGATTTTATAGGCCATCGTTTTGACGCCCCAGTATTCGGATTCGACGACTTTGCCGCCGTTGTCCGAAAGCACGGCACCAAAATGTTCGACAAGGCCTTCGGCTTGCGCGTTGGACAGATCCTGACGCGAAATAAAGACATGCTCGTATAGCGGCATGTGCACTCCTGTTCTTGTATCTAGGCGCATTTCATAGGAGGGCCTGATCCTTTCGCGGCCCATCCACGAGAGTCTGCGCGGTTCAACGTGATTGCGAAAGGAAGCCGGGCTATACGATGGAAGGCAGCATTGTGCAAGCCCTGCAATGGCGCCCTGATTGGGCCGTAAATCACCCAAACTCTGTCAAATTTGCGCCTTTTTTGAACGTCAGGGTTGTGGCAACGGAATTTATATCAGGAGCCAGCACCATGGCCATGACACAATACGCCAACGAGACAGGTGGTTTTTCCAAGGATCGCGCCACGGCCGTTCCATTGATGGCGGCGACCCATGCGATTGCGCCCTGCACTGTGGCGCGGGCGATGATGCGGTTTGTCGGGGTTGTTGCGATCCTGTCTGCTGTGGGTGTCTGGGTGGTTCAGACCCGTTTGTGGGATGTCGAGATTGTTCTGATCAAGCTGGTGGTATCGGTGATTTTCGGCACGGCGGGCATGGCGATGTTACAGGTTGGCCGTGATCTGGGCGCGGACGAGTTTCACATTGACAAGACCGAGGGCGAGTTGCGCCATGTCAAGCGCGGCTGTGACGGGATTGTGCGGTTGCAGGCGTCTTACCGCTTTGCCGATCTGGGCAATGTTTCGATCGAGGGCGGCATTCTGGAGGCGCAGGACCGCAGCGGTGCGGCGCTGATCCGTGCGGAAATTCGCGATGTGGATGCGGCGGCCGGGTTGAAGCTGGCCTTGCAGGATTGTGCCATTGGCGGCTGATGCCTGCTGTTATTGCTGGTAAAATTGCAAATCCCCGTCACATTGCGTGGCGGGGTTTTTGATGTTCCAGCGGTTTTAGGCGGATAAGTGCCGGATCGAGTGTTCAGCCGTAAACACAATCTGTTGAACCTTGCGCAGTTGCGGGAACGCTGCTGTGCTGCACATAGTCTGACATCTTTAACGCTATTGCTCTTGAGGAGTGCCCTATGACCTTTACCAAATTCGCCGCTGCTGCGGTTACTGCTGCTGTTCTGGCCGCGCCCGCCGTTGCTGCGCCTGAAAAATACATGCTGGATTCCAGCCACAGCCAGGTTGTGTTCCAGTATAACCATCTGGGGTTTTCGACCACATGGGGCATGTATTCGGGGTTTGAGGGTGAAATCATGTTTGACGCCGAAGACCCTGCCGCGTCGTCTGTCAGTGTGACCATGCCCGCCAACAGCCTGATCACCGGCTGGGACGAGCGCACGGCGCATTTTCTGGGCGATGATTTTTTCGGTGCCGAGGCAAACCCGACTGTGACGTTCACATCCACCGCGATTGAAGTGACGGGCGACACCACCGGCAAGATCACCGGCGATCTGACGATCAATGGTGTGACCAAATCGGTGGTGCTGGATGCGGTGATGAACCAGATGGGTGACCATCCGATGGCCAAGAAGCCCTGGGTCGGGTTCAACGCAACGGGCACTGTGGTGCGCAGCGAATTCGACATGGGCCAGTTTGCGCCTTATGTCAGCGACGAAGTTCAGTTGATGATTTCGGTTGAGGCAATGAAGGCTGAATAAGCGTTTATTGTTTCAGGAATGAGGAAGCCGCCGGAGTGATCCGGCGGCTTTTTTCGTGCGGGTGGGTTGGGGAGCCCTTGGCAAGAGGTATTTGGGGAACAGTGAATGGGGGGGCGTGTTGCCCCCCGGTTTTGGTTCGCTGTGCCGGTTAGTTTTTGGTCGCCGTCAGGTTGACGGTGATGGCCACGGTCAGGCCCAGAGTGTCGCCTTTGGGCATGGTTTGGCCGATGTTGTAATCCAGTCGGGCGATTTCTGTGCTGCCTTGCATGGTGGCGGTATTGCCGTCGGTTTGCAGGGTAAAGGGCAGGGAGAGCGGTTGGGTTTGCCCGTTCAGGGTGAGCGTGCCATTGGCGGTGTAGTTTTCGCCGTCGCGCAGGATGTCGGCGGTGAAGGTGGCCGTGGGGTTGGCCGGAGCATTGAGGAAATCGGCTCCGAGCGCCTGATCGGTGACGGAACCGAGTGTCAGAGAGGGGATGGAAACGGTGACCGTGACGTTGCCGTTTTGTTGTTTTGCGGGGTCGTCGGCAAAGGTGATGGCGGCGGTCCAGTCGTTGAAGGCACCTGTGACCCCGGAGCCGAATTGTTGCACCGCGATTTCCAGTGTGCCGGTTTGCACCTGCCAGTCGGAGGCCACCTGTTGCAGTTGTTCTGTTGGGGCGCTGGCCTGTGTGTTGTGTGGTTTGCCAAGGATGCCTGTTGCGAATCCTGCGCCGATGGTCAGCGCCCAGATCGCCAGTGCGGCGATGACAGGTGTGGCGTGGCCCGGTTGTTTCAGTGGCGGGCGTTGCAGGGTCACAGCACCCGGCAACATCCGGCGCAGGGTATCATCGCGGTCAATCACATGGTGTTTCAGCGCGCCCGCGACATGCAGGACGATGGACCCGATCAGCAGCCATTGGAACAGGTAGTGCAGCCCGCCAGTGAGGTCGGCGAGGGTTTCGGATTGTGCCACCATGGGCAGGGTTTGCCCGAACGGCCAGAGGATCGGGGCGAATCCCGCGCTGGCGGCGTGGTGGATCCAGCCTGTCAGCGGGGTCAGCAGCATGGCGGTATAGAGCAGCCAGTGGATGGTTTCGGCCAGCAATGCCTCGGCCTTATGGTCGCCGTTCAGCAGGCGGGGGCGCGGTTGGCTTAGCGCCCACAGGATGCGCGCAAGGGCGGTGAAAAACGTGGCCACGCCCACGGTTTTGTGCAGGGAAAACAGCAGAGCGGCGCGGGAGATGGTGGATTGGTCTGCGCCGGCGGCCCGGGCAGCGTGCGAGGCATCATCGGCGATCAGGCCAAGGGCGATGGCGGTGAGGATCAGCAGGGCGGTCAGCCAGTGAAATGTTTTGGTCACGCTGCCGAAGTGGGTGGTGGTATTGGACAGGGGCATGGGGTGCCTTTGGGTTTGGGTGTCAATTGCCGTCAGGTTTACGATGCCACAGCATGGGGGCCTATTCCATGGTTATGCGCAAGCGCTGTGCGTGGATGCGAAGCCGCCAAGTGCATTGCGCCAAGCGATGTTGCACGGTATTGCGGCAAAAATGCCGTTGCGGCGACAGTGACAGTGACAGAGGGAGGGGACAAGATGACCCGAGCATTCGTATTTCCGGGGCAGGGGGCGCAGGCCATTGGCATGGGGCGTGCTTTGGCCGAGGCCTATCCGGCGGCGAAGGCCGTGTTTGACGAGGTGGACAGCGCATTGGGTGAAAGCCTTTCGTCGCTGATCTGGGAGGGGGACATTGCCGCGTTGACCCTGACGCAGAATGCCCAGCCCGCATTGATGGCCACATCATTGGCGGCGATGCGCGCGCTGGAGGCCGAGGGGGTTTCCATCACCGATGCGTCCTTTGTTGCGGGGCATTCATTGGGGGAATATTCGGCATTGGCGGCGGCGGGATCGTTGAGCGTATCGGATGCGGCGCGGTTGCTGCGCATCCGTGGGCGCGCCATGCAAGAGGCCGTGCCGGTTGGTGTGGGTGCCATGGCGGCGCTGTTGGGGCTGGATTTCGACACCGCCCGCGCCGTGGCCGAGGAGGCCGCGCAGGGGCAGGTTTGTCAGGCGGCCAATGACAATGACCCCGCGCAGGTGGTTGTGTCGGGTCATAAGGATGCTGTGGAGCGGGCCCTGGTCATTGCCAAGGAGAAGGGTGCCAAGCGGGCGATGTTGCTGCCGGTATCGGCACCGTTTCATTGTGAATTGATGGCCCCGGCGGCGCATGTGATGGCCGAGGCATTGGATGATGTGGATATCAAGGCCCCCGCCGTGCCACTGATTGCCAATGTGCGTGCCAGTGCGGTCAGTGACCCGTTAACAATCCGGTCATTGTTGGTGGAGCAGGTCACGGGATCGGTGCGTTGGCGTGAAAGCGTGGGCTATATGGCCGAGCAGGGTGTCACCGAGGTATGGGAAATTGGCGCGGGCAAGGCATTGTCGGGCATGGTGCGCCGTATCGCCCGCGAGATCACCTGTCGTGCCGTTGGCACCCCCGAGGATGTGGCGGCGGCGGTTGCGGCCAAGCAGGAAGGCTGATCGCGGGGCGATTGGCGATTGGCGATTGGCGATTGGCGAATAGGAAAGAGGATACAGGAAATGTTTGATCTGACAGGGAAATGTGCGCTGGTCACCGGCGCATCCGGTGGTATTGGCGGCGCGATTGCCACGGCATTGCACGCGGCGGGGGCGACCGTGGCGCTGTCTGGCACACGGGTAGAGCCATTGGAGGCATTGGCGGCGGAGCTGGGCGCGCGCGCCCATGTGTTACCCTGTAACCTGAGCGATGCTGCGGCGGTGGATGCCCTGCCCAAGCAGGCGATCGAAGCCATGGGCGCGGTTGATATTCTGGTGAACAACGCGGGCATCACACGCGACCAGATTTTCATGCGCATGTCGGATGAGGAATGGCAGTCGGTGATTGATGTCAATCTGACCTCCTCTATGCGGTTGTGCCGTGGGGTGATGCGCCCGATGATGAAGTCACGTTGGGGGCGGATCATCAATATCTCGTCCATCGTGGGGGCCACGGGCAACCCCGGTCAGGTGAATTACGCCGCGGCCAAGGCCGGATTGGTGGGGATGACGAAATCCATCGCCTATGAGGTGGCCAGCCGTGGCATCACCGCCAATGCGGTTGCGCCGGGGTTCATTGCCACGCCGATGACCGACAAGTTGACCGATGATCAAAAGGCCAAGATCAACGCGCAGATTCCTGCGGCGCGCATGGGCACGCCCGAAGAGATCGCGGCGGCTGTTTTGTATCTGGCCAGCGTCGAGGCGGCATATGTCACCGGTGCCACGCTGCACGTCAATGGCGGCATGGCCATGCTGTAAGGCCTGATCCGGCGGGGCGCTGGCGCGCGCTGACTTTTGGATTCTGTCGAGAGGCGGCGCCCTGTTTCGGGGCGTCGTTTTTCGTTTTACGGTTGTTTTTCGAGTATTTTTGCCAAGAAAAAGCCGGTGGAGGTCATTGTTTTCCGGGCTTTGTTTTTAGGGGGTGGTGTTGGTTTTTATGGTGGTGGGGTGACGTTGGTTTCCTTTCGGTCAGGCAAGAAGCGATTTCCGTGCCCTTGTGTTCGCGTCATGTCTGCATATCTGGGTTGCGAAAGCGTTTGCCTATGGGCAATGCTGTGCTATAGGCGCATGCAGACTCGCGAGAGGCGGTCAACGTCTTCGCAGTGCCCGCTTTGCGGGATGATAGCCGCCCCGGGGTTTCGACCCATGGGCACCATGAAATGCCATCCCCGAGGGCAGTGGCAGGAAAGCGGGCCGGTTGGCCCAACGAACGAATAAGGACTGGAACATGAGCGATATTGCAGAGCGCGTGAAAAAGATCGTTGTTGAGCATCTTGGCGTTGAAGAAGAGAAAGTTGTTCTGGAAGCATCTTTCATCGACGATTTGAATGCCGACAGCCTGGACACTGTTGAGCTGGTTATGGCCTTTGAAGAAGAGTTCGGCATCGAGATTCCTGACGATGCGGCCGAGACCATCCAGACCTATGGCGATGCTGTGAACTTTATCCAGCAGGCTTCCTGATCGGATTTCCGCCTATGGCGGTTTGAAATTGCCCCTGGCTGTAAGGTCGGGGGCTTTTTCCGTATCTATGTTATGTTTCATTGGGGGTTTGGCCGGTTTGCGCAACGGGTTCTGCCACCTGAAATTGCAAGAAAATGGCCGTTGGTCGGGGGTGGGGATGGGCAGCGGACTTGCCCATGCGGCCTGTGGCAGGGTATGAGCGGGCCAAAGAGAATTGAGGAGGGGCATCCTTATGCGTCGTGTCGTTATCACCGGGCTGGGCCTGGTTACACCATTGGCCTGCGGGGTCGAGGAAACATGGGCCCGTTTGTTGGACGGGCAGTCGGGCGCGGGGCCGATCACGCGGTTTGATGCGTCGAATGTGGCGACGACCTATGCCTGCGAGGTGCCTTATGGTGATGGCACCGATGGCACGTTTAACCCTGACGACTGGATGCAGCCCAAAGAGCGCCGCAAGGTTGATGATTTCATTCTATACGGTGTGGCCGCGGCGACGCAGGCGGTTCAGGACGCCGGATGGGAGCCTGAGGACGAGGAATCGCGCCTGCGCACCGGTGTGATGCTGGGATCGGGCATTGGTGGTTTGCAATCCATCGAGGCGACGACCAAGTTGATTGCCGAGAAGGGGGCGCGCCGCGTGTCGCCGTTTTTCATTCCCGGTGCCTTGATCAACCTGATTTCCGGTCAGGTCAGTATCAAATACGGGTTCAAGGGCCCCAATCATGCGGTTGTGACTGCCTGTTCCACAGGTGCCCATGCCATTGGCGATGCGGCGCGATTGATCCAGTGGGGCGACGCCGAAGTCATGGTGGCAGGCGGGGCCGAGGCCGCGATTTGTGAAATCGGCATTGCCGGTTTCAACGCCTGCAAGGCGCTGTCGACGGGGCGTGCGGATGATCCGAAATCGGCCAGCCGCCCCTATGATGCGGATCGTGACGGGTTTGTCATGGGCGAGGGTGCGGGTGTGGTCGTATTGGAAGAATACGAACATGCCAAGGCGCGCGGCGCCAAGATTTACGCCGAGGTATTGGGCTATGGTCTGTCGGGGGATGCCTATCACATCACCGCGCCCGCGTCGGATGGTGATGGCGGATTCCGGTCGATGACAGCGGCGTTGGAGCGTGCAGGTCTGGCCCCTGCGGAGGTTGATTATATCAACGCCCATGGCACATCGACCATGGCGGACACGATCGAGCTGGGCGCGGTCGAGCGTTTGCTGGGCGATGCGGCGGGCAAGGCCACGATGTCATCCACCAAATCGGCCACCGGGCATTTGCTGGGCGCGGCCGGGGCGATCGAGGCCATCTTCTCGGTTCTGGCGATTCGCGATCAGGTTGCGCCGCCGACCATCAATCTGGACAATCCGGCGGTGGAAAGCCCGCTGGATCTGGCCCCGAATGCCAAGCGCGAGCGCAAGATTGATGTGGCGTTGTCGAACAGTTTCGGCTTTGGCGGCACCAATGCCAGTCTGGTGATCGGGAAGGTCCGGTGATGTGGCGGCATATTGCCTCTAATTTTCTGACGCTGTTTGTGCTGCTGGTGTTTCTGGGGGGCGGTGTGATCCTGTGGGGTCAATCGGAATACAACGCCGAGGGGCCGCTGGCCGAGGCGATTTGCGTGCGGGTGCCATCGGGGTCGAACATGCGTTCCATCAGCGAGAACCTGGAAGAGCGCGGTGCGATTTCCAGCGGAACGGTGTTTCGGCTGGGATCGGATTACACCGACAAGAGCAGCCGCCTGAAGGCGGGGTCGTTTCTGGTGCCCGAGGGCACGTCGATGTCGGGTATCGTCGATATTGTGACACGCGGCGGGGCCAGCACATGCGGCACCGAGGTGGTGTATCGTATCGGTGTGAACCGCGCGCAGGTTCAGGTGCGCGAGTTGGACCCTGCGACCAATGAATATGTGGAGCGGGCGAAGTTTGATCCCTCCGAGGCCGAGATTCCGGCGGTATACACCAAGGTGCGCGATCAGGCCGACACGCGGTTTCGTATCGCGCTGGCCGAGGGTGTGACCAGCTGGCAGGTGGTTGAAGAGTTGAAATCGGTTGATGTGCTGGCGGGCGAGGTGGCCGAAGTGCCATCCGAAGGGTCGCTGGCCCCGGACAGTTACGAGGTGCGCCCGGGCGATGACCGCGCTGCGCTGATCGCCAAAATGCAGAACGCGCAGGCGGTTATACTGGCGGCGGAATGGGAAAGCCGCGACAGTGACCTGCCGTTGAACAGCCCCGAAGAGGCGCTGATCCTTGCGTCGATCATTGAAAAGGAAACCGGCGTTTCATCCGAGCGCCCGCAGGTGGCCAGTGTGTTTATCAACCGGCTGAACACCGGCATGAAGCTGCAAACCGACCCGACGGTGATTTATGGCATTACCAAGGGGCAGGGTGTGTTGGGGCGCGGTTTGCGCCGGTCGGAATTGCGCGGCGAAACCGAATACAACACCTATGTGATTCCGGCCCTGCCGCCGACGCCGATTGCCAACCCCGGTGCGGCCAGCATTCGTGCTGCGTTGAACCCGGCCAGCACCGATTACGTGTTCTTTGTTGCCGATGGCACGGGCGGTCATGCCTTTGCCACCACGCTGGACGAACACAACCGCAACGTGGCCGAATGGCGCAAGATCGAAGCGGAGCGACAGCAGTCAGGCAACTGATGCGGTATTGAAAACACCGGGAAATTCAAGGCGTCCGGCACTGGCAACAGGTCGGGCGTTTTGCTGTTTCAGGGGGGGGCAGGGGTGGTTCAGGGGTGGTGTTTCACGCCGGAAGTTAAGAAAGTGTGAATGATTAGAACGGGTTGCGTCGGGTCGTGGGCTTGACCCAACGCACGGTCTAACCTATAAGTTATGACATGCTGGAAGAGATGGGCAAGCGGCCTTGGGGGTGACTCCAATGGCCGTTTTTTCGTGTCTTACGTGCGGAGGGATTGGCGCATGAGGCAGAGCGAGCAAACATGACAGACATGACCGAAGAGGTCGGCCCCGACACCCTGCAAAGGGCAATCCGGACCGTCGAAGAACAACTGCTGAGCATGAAAGACGACCTTGAGGATTTGAACCGCCGTGTCAGGCACGGTGAATTCGACGCCCTGAAGGACAGCACGAAAATCACCACGGAAATCCGCCAATGGTTGCGGATCGCCACGGAAATGGAGGCCAAACTTGCAGAACGTCGAAAAACCGAAGAGGGAATCGTCAACGGATACGCCCTTGACCTTGATGCGGCACGAACTCAGATCGGGTGCCGCCTTTCTCGCCTTAGAAGATGCTGCCGTTCAGGATGAGTTTCTGGACAGTTTGAGCGAGCAGGAGCTGATGGCGCTGCCCTATCTGTTTGAATTCTGGGCGATGGAGCATCAGCTGCCACCCGAGGGCGATTGGCGCAACTGGGTGATTATGGGCGGGCGCGGCGCGGGGAAAACCCGCGCCGGTGCCGAATGGGTGCGCGGGCAGGTCGAAGGCGCGAAACCCATGGACAAGGGCCGCGCCAGCCGCGTGGCGATCATTGGCGAAACCTATGACCAGACCCGCGATGTGATGATTTTTGGCGAAAGCGGTATTCTGGCCTGTTCGCCGCCCGACCGGCGCCCGACGTGGCAGGACGGGCGCAGGCGGCTGGTTTGGCCAAACGGGGCCACGGCGCAGGTGTTTTCGGCGCATGACCCCGAATCCCTGCGCGGGCCGCAGTTTGACGCGGCATGGGTGGACGAACTGGCCAAGTGGAAGAAATCGCAGGACACATGGGATATGCTGCAATTCGGGCTGCGGCTGGGGGATCAGCCGCAGGTTTGCATCACCACCACGCCGCGCAATGTTGGCGTGCTCAAGGGGCTGTTGAAATTGCCATCGACCGTGGTGACCCATGCCACGACCCAAGCCAACGCCGCCAATCTGGCCGACAGTTTTCTGGAGGAGGTGCAGGCGCGTTATGCCGGCACCCGTCTGGGGCGGCAGGAACTGGAGGGCGTGTTACTGGAGGACGCCGAGGGCGCGTTATGGACCAGCGGCATGTTAGAGTCGCTGCGGGTCGACACCCCGCCCGAGGTGGACCGGATCGTGGTGGCGGTGGACCCCGCCGTGACAGGCGGCAAGGACAGCGATGAATGCGGCATCGTGGTGGTGGGGGCGCAGACACGCGGGCCGGTGCAGGACTGGCGCGCATGGGTATTGGAGGATGCCAGCGTGGCATCCACCAGCCCCACGGGTTGGGCCAGGGCCGCGATCCGCGCCATGGAGACATGGGGGGCGGATCGTTTGGTGGCCGAGGTCAATCAGGGCGGTGATCTGGTGGAGGAAGTGGTGCGCCAGATTGATCCCATGGTGCCGTTCAAGAAGGTCCATGCCAGCCGTGGCAAGGGGGCGCGGGCCGAACCTGTGGCGGCCCTATACGAGCAGGGGCGGGTGCGTCATGTGCATGGGTTAGGCCCGCTAGAGGACCAGATGTGCCTGATGACGGCGCAGGGCTATGAGGGCAAGGGCAGCCCTGACCGGGTTGATGCGCTTGTCTGGGCGCTGCATGAATTGATCATTGAGCGGGCTGCGAAATGGCGCAATCCGACGGTGCGATCCTTGTAAGGGGCAGGGGGGCAACAGGCAAAGGGGCGGTGCGCAAAAGCGCGCCGCCCTTTTTTCGTTTTCGGGGTGTGGATTGGGGCCAGCGTGCGGTGGGTGTTGCGTGAAATATGAACTTAAGATGCTGATTTATATGTGTTTTGTGATTTATAGCGAGCGTTCGCATCGGTTTACTTTCTTTAAACCTTTGATCCCAGAGTGGCTGCAACAGGTCGGGAATATTCGGGCCTTGCAAATACGAGACGGTCAGCGTGCTGGCCGGTGGACCAGGAAAACGAGGAGCAACACGGGATGGTATTCGATTTCTTACGGCGGGGTGCGACCCGGGAGCTGCCCGAGCAAAAGGCCAGCGCCACCGGCAAGATCAGCGGTGCATTGGTGGCGATGCAGGGCGGTGGCCGTGTGGCCTGGAGCCCGCGTGACACCGCATCGCTGACGCGCACGGGGTTCAACGCCAATCCGGTCGGGTTTCGCTGCGTCAAGATGATCGCCGAAGCCGCCGCCGCGCTGCCGATGGTGTTGCAGGACTGTGAGCGCCGTTACGAGGCGCACCCGCTGTTGGCGCTGATCAACCAGCCCAACCCCGCGCAGGGCCGCGCCGAACTGTTCGAGGCGCTGTTTGGTCAGTTGCTGTTGACCGGCAACGCCTATGTCGAGGCAGTGGGCGGCGAGGATTCGGTGCCGTTGGAATTGCATGTGTTGCGGTCCGACCGGATGTCGGTGGTGCCGGGCGCGGATGGCTGGCCCGTTGGCTATGAATATGCGGTGGGCGGGCGCAAGCACCGGTTCGATGTGCGTGGCCCCGTGCCGCCCGTGGTGCATCTGAAAAATTTCCACCCGCAGGACGATCATTACGGGTTCAGCCCGATGCAGGCTGCGGCGATGGCGGTGGACGTGCATAATTCGGCCTCGCGCTGGTCAAAGGCATTGCTGGACAATGCGGCGCGCCCGTCAGGTGCCATCGTTTACAAAGGGGCCGAGGGGCAGGGCACTCTGTCGCCCGATCAATACGACCGTCTGGTGGGCGAAATGGAAAGCCACCACCAGGGTGCGCGCAACGCGGGTCGCCCGATGTTGCTGGAGGGTGGTCTGGATTGGAAACCGATGGGGTTCAGCCCCTCGGATATGGAATTCCAGAAGACCAAGGAAAGCGCGGCGCGTGAAATCGCGCTGGCATTCGGGGTGCCGCCGATGCTGTTGGGCATTCCGGGTGATGCGACATTCGCCAATTACCAAGAGGCCAACCGCGCCTTTTATCGGTTGACGGTGTTGCCCCTGGCGACCCGTGTGGCGGCGGGCGTATCCGAGTGGTTGTCGCGGTTCGTGGAGGAGGGTGTGGAGCTGCGCCCCGATCTGGATCAGGTCGCGGCACTGGCCACCGAACGCGAAGCCCTGTGGCGGCGCGTCGGCGAGGCCGATTTTCTGACCCCTGCCGAAAAGCGCGCCATGTTGGGCCTGCCCGCGATCAGCGAAGCAGGCGTGGCGGATGACACCGGAGCCGCGGGCGATGAGTGAGCAAGGCCCCGGCGGGCGCTACGGGTTTGAAACATTCGACTGCGCCCCCGCCCTGCGGCTGGAAGCGCACGAGCGCCTGTCGAGCCTGCATCTGGAAGGGCAGAACCGCCGGTTGGAAAAGCTGGAGCAGGTCATGGACAAGCTGGAGCGCCGGTTGTGGTTGACGGTTTATGGCGTGGTCGGCGCGATCCTGGCGCAGGCGTTTCAATCCATTCTCGCGGCGGCGCCATTGGTGCAGTGACGCGGGTGCGGGTTTAGGGATTGGGCAAATAGTGCAGGTGAAAACCCTGCATTTGGAAAGGGTTAGATATGGAACTTGATGCGGGACTTGAACGTAAATTCCACCGCTTTGATGCGGATCTGGTGGTGTCGGATGCCAAGGATGGCACCGTGATCGAAGGCTATGCCAGCCTGTTTGGCGCCTGTGATCAGGGCAATGATGTGGTGGCCAAGGGGGCCTATGCCGCATCACTGAAACGGCTGAGCGGCGAGCAGCGCAGCGTCAAGATGCTGTGGCAGCACGATCCGGCGCAGCCCATCGGCATCTGGGACGAGGTGCGCGAGGACGCGCGCGGTCTGTATGTCAAGGGCCGGTTGCTGGACAGCGTGGGCAAGGGCCGCGAGGCCGCCGCCCTGATCGCAGCGGGGGCGATTGACGGGCTGAGCATCGGCTATCGCACGCTCAAGGCGGCAAAGAATGACAAGGGCCAGCGGCTCTTGACGGAACTGGAGCTGTGGGAGGTGTCGCTTGTGACCTTTCCCATGCTTCCCAGTGCGCGGGTGGCGGCCAAGGGCGACAGCCTGGATGACGACATCCTGCGTGAATTGGCGGCGACCTTTGCGGACGCGCGCCGGGAGTTGGCGCGCGACTGAGCGCAGTCAGGGTCACCAAGGATAGGAAAATTGGATGAGTAAGACCGAGAGCAAGGCTCGGGCCGGGGAAGGTATGACCCCGGTCGCCGAGGTGAAGTCCGCAATCGAGGGATTCGTGAGCGACTTCAAACAGTTCAAAGACGCAATTCACACCAGAGTTCAACAACAGGAAGAGCAATTGACCATGCTTGATCGTAAATCTTTCACCCCCGTTTCGCGCCCTGCGCTGTCCCGTTCAGCCGAGGCCGAAGTGCCCCATCAAAAGGCGTTCAACGCCTATGTCCGCTCCGGCGATGACGACGCCCTGCGTGGTCTGGAGCTGGATGGCAAATCCATGTCCACCGCTGTGAATGGCGATGGCGGCTATCTGGTTGACCCTGAAACGTCGGATACGATCCGTTCGGTTCTGTCGTCCTCCAGTTCGATCCGTGCGATTGCCAATGTGGTGAATGTCGAGGGCACATCCTATGACGTGCTGGTTGATCACGCCGATGTTGGCCATGGCTGGGCGACCGAAGCGGCATCGACCGTGGAAACCGGCACCCCGACGATTGACCGTATTTCCATCGCCCTGCACGAATTGTCGGCCCTGCCCAAAGCATCGCAGCGCCTGCTGGACGACAGCGCGTTTGATATCGAAACCTGGCTGGCGGGTCGTATTGCCGCGAAATTCGCCCGTGCCGAAGCCGGTGCATTCGTGGCGGGCAATGGCATCGACAAGCCCAAGGGGTTCCTGTCGCATCCGTCGGTGGACAATGACAGCTGGACCTGGGGCAATCTGGGTTATGTGCCCACCGGTGCCGATGGCGATTTCAACGGTGCCGATGCGATCATTGATCTGGTGTATGCGCTGGGTGCGCAATACCGCGCCAATGCGACATTCGTGATGAATTCCAAAACCGCTGGCACAGTGCGCAAGCTGAAGGATGCGGATGGTCGTTTCCTGTGGTCCGATGGTCTGGCGGCGGGCGAACCTGCGCGTCTGATGGGTTATCCCGTGTTGGTGGCCGAAGACATGCCCGACATCGCGGCCAATTCCATGTCGATCGCATTTGGCGATTTCGCCAATGGCTATACCGTGGCCGAGCGCCCCGATCTGCGCATCCTGCGCGACCCGTTTTCGGCAAAACCGCATGTGCTGTTTTATGCCACCAAACGCGTTGGCGGCGATGTCAGCGATTTCAAGGCAATCAAGCTGCTGAAATTCGCCGCCTCTTAAGGGTGGTGGATGTGGGGGCCGGCATTCCGGCCCTCACGCGGGCGCGCGCGTCCAGAAATCAAGCGTTGTCCAGCTGCTCCCTCCGTCCGAGCAACGTGAAGGGGCGCGCGTCCGTCAATGGCCCGGGGGGGTCGGAATTATCGGAGTAAAACCCATGATGTTAGTCGAAGAGACCACGGTGCCGCAGGGCGCGCTTCCGGTTGCGGAGTTCAAGGCCCATCTGCGGCTTGGCAGCGGCTTTGCCGAGGATCAGGTGCAGGATGCGGTGTTGGAAAGTTTCCTGCGCGCTGCCATGTCCGCGATCGAGGCGCGCACGGGTAAGGTGCTGATCGAGCGCGAGTTTTCATGGACCCTGAACGGGTGGCGTGATGCGGGCGGGCAGGCATTGCCCGTGGCCCCCGCCAGCGCGATTGTCGAGGTCACGGTGGAGGATCGCACGGGTGATGTGCAATTGATCGACCCCGGTGCCTATCGTTTGGCGGTGGATATGCAGCGCCCGCGCCTGATGCCTGCGGGCACCCTGTTGCCGACCATTCCAACGGGCGGTGCGGTGCGGGTCACGTTCATCGCGGGCTATGGCCCCGAATGGAGCGATCTGCCCGCCGATCTGGCGCAGGCGGTGATGTTGCTGGGCGCGCATTACTATGAATATCGCCATGAAACCGCGCTGGGGTCGGGGTGCATGCCCTTTGGCGTCACCAGTCTGATCGAACGCTATCGCACGGTGCGCCTGCTGGGTGGGGGTGGCGCATGAAACCGCCGCATCTGACACGTCTGTTGGCGCTGGAGACCCCCGAGCGGGTGTCGGACGGTGCAGGTGGTTACAGCCAAAGCTGGACCGAGTTGGGACAGCATTGGGCCGAGGTAAGCGCCCGCACGGGCCGCGAACGCGCGGTTGAGGGCGCGCAGGCCTCCTTGACCGGATACCGGATTGTGGTGCGGGGCGCGCCTGTGGGCAGCGACGCCCGCCCGCGCCCCGACCAGCGGTTTCGCGAAGGGGCGCGGATATTTCGCATCCTTGCGGTGGCCGAGCTGGATCACGCGGGTCGCTATCTGACCTGTTACGCAGAAGAGGAGATTTTGGCATGAGTTACGGTGTTTCTGCGGCGTTGCAAGCGGCGGTTTATCAATGCCTTACGGCGGATACGGCCTTGGATGCCCTGGTTTCGGGGGCGATTTACGATCAGCTGCCCTCGGGCACTTTGCCCGCCGCCTATGTCAGTCTGGGACCGGAGCTGGCCCGCGACAAATCGGACCAGACCGGCCATGGCGCAAACCATGATTTCGCGATTTTGGTTGTGACGGACGGTGCCGGTTTTCAAAGCGCCAAGGAGATCGCAGCCGCGATCAGTGACGCGCTGGACAATCCGCCCCTGCTGCTGACGCGCGGGCGATTGGTGAGCATGAATTTTCTATGGGCCAAGGCCAGCCGTCAAGGCACGGGCCAATTGCGCCGCATCGACATGAGATTCCGCGCCCGCGTGGAAGACTAACGAAAACCCCCAATAAGGAGTGACTGCCATGGGTGCCCAAAACGGCAAGGATTTGTTGATCAAGATGGACATGACCGGCGACGGGTTGTTCGAAACAGTGGCGGGTTTGCGCGCCACACGGGTCAGTTTCAACGCCGAGAGCGTTGACGTGACATCGCTGGAATCGACTGGCGGCTGGCGTGAATTGCTGGGCGGGGCCGGTGTGAAATCGGCCGCGATCAGCGGGTCGGGTGTGTTCAAGGATTCCAACACCGATGAACGTGCGCGCCAGATATTTTTCGACGGTGAAACCCCTGCGTTTCAGGTGGTGATCCCCGATTTCGGCGTGGTCGAGGGGCCGTTTCAGGTCACCAGCCTGGAATTCGCGGGCAGCTATAACGGCGAGGCGACCTATGAACTGGCGCTATCGTCGGCCGGGCTGCTGAACTTTACGGCGCTGTGATGGAAGCGCGGGCCATGGCCAACCCCCACGCGGGCGAGGTGTTGCTGGTCATCGACCGGCAGCCCCATGTTTTGAAGCTGACGCTGGGGGCATTGGCCGCATTAGAGGCCGAGCTGGGCGAGGACAGCCTTGTCGCGCTGGTTGAACGGTTTGAAATCAGCCGCTTTTCCACCCGTGACGTGCTGGCCCTGCTGGTGGCGGGGCTGCGTGGTGGCGGCTGGCAGGGTGACGCGGCGGATCTGGGTCACGCCGAGATCGCGGGCGGTCCGATGGGGGCGGCGCGTGTCGCTGCGCAATTGCTGGCCCGCGCCTTTACCGTGCCGGGAGAGGCGGGATGACCCGTTTCGACTGGCCTGCCCTGATGCGGGCGGGCCTGCACGGTCTGGGGTTGAAACCCCAAGAGTTCTGGGCACTGACGCCTGCGGAACTGATGCTGATGCTGGGGGCAGGGCCGGGGGCGGCCCCGCTGAACCGGGCGCGTCTGGATGAATTGCTGGACGCGTTCCCCGACCAACCAGGAGGGACTGGAAATGGCAGAGATTGACGGGATCGACGGGATGCAAGATCAGGTCGAGGCATTGGAAGCCTCGCTTGGTGATGCGGCTGTGGTCGCTAGCGCCTTTGACGGCGAATTGAAACGGATGCGGCAGGCACTATCCGAAACGGGCAAGGATATTGCCACGGTGGAAAAGGGGCTAAGCCGCGGTTTGCGGCGTGCCTTTGACGGGGTGGCGTTTGACGGGATGAAACTGTCGGATGCCATGCGCACCGTGGCGCAAAGCATGATCAATACGGCCTATGCCGCCGCTGTAAAACCGGTGACGGATCATTTTGGCGGTATGATTGCGCAGGGCGTGGGCAATCTGGTGTCGGGCATGTTGCCGTTTGAAAAGGGCGGATCATTCGCGCAGGGCCGTGTGATGCCTTTTGCCAATGGTGGCGTGGTCAACGGGCCGGTGTCGTTTCCGATGCGCGGCGGCATGGGGTTGATGGGCGAAGCAGGGCCAGAGGCGATCATGCCCCTGACACGCGGCGCCGATGGCAAGCTGGGCGTGCGCAGTGCGGGCGGCAGCCAGCCCGTAAGCATCGTTATGAATATCACCACGCCGGATGCCGAGGGTTTCCGCCGCAGTCAGGGCCAGATCGCGGCCCAGATGAGCCGCGCCCTGGGGCGTGGACAGCGCAACCGCTAATCAAAGGAGCAGGTCATGGGTTTTCACGAGGAAAGATTTCCCGCCAACCTGAGTTTTGGCTCGGTTGGTGGTCCGGAACGGCGCACAGATGTGGTGACGCTGGCCAACGGATTTGAAGAGCGCAACACGCCCTGGGCGCATTCGCGCAGGCGGTATGATGCGGGGGTGGGGATGCGATCCCTTGACGATCTGGAACAGATGGTCGCGTTTTTCGAGGCCCGGCAGGGGCAATTGTTCGGGTTCCGTTGGAAGGACTGGGGCGATTACAAATCCTGCCGTGCCAACGGGCAGGTCGCTTATCGCGATCAGGCGATTGCATTCGGTGACGGGGTGACGGCGGCGTTTCAGCTGGTGAAAAATTACCGCTCGGGGGATCAAACCTATGCCCGCCCGATCAAGAAGCCGGTCAAGGGCACCGTGCGCATCGGGATCGAGGCAAACGAGATGCAGGAAGCGATTGATTACACGGTGGATTGGACCACGGGGATCGTGACGTTCAGCCATCCGCCGGATATCGACCGCGAAATCACTGCGGGTTTTGAATTCGACGTGCCGGTGCGGTTTGACACCGATCGCATTCACACCTCGGTTGCCAGTTTTCAGGCGGGGGATGCGCCCAGTGTGCCCGTGGTCGAGGTGCGTGTGTGATGATGGATACCGCATTGCAGGAACATCTGGCCAGCGGTCTGACGACCCTAAGCCGGTGTTGGTCCATCACCCGCCGTGACGGCGTGGTGCATGGCTTCACCGATCACGACGTTGATCTGGAATTTGACGGGCAGTTGTTCAAGGCCGACACCGGCATGACCGCGCTGGCGCTGGAACAATCCACCGGCCTGTCGGTGGACAACACCGAAGCCATGGGCGCGCTGTCGGATGCCGCGATCCGCGAGGAGGACATCGAGGCGGGGCGTTATGACGGTGCAGAGGTGTTGTGCTGGTTGGTCAACTGGGCCGATGTGGCGCAGCGCAGCGTGCAGTTTCGCGGCTCTATCGGGGAATTGCGCCGCTCGGGCGGGGCGTTTCATGCGGAATTGCGCGGGCTGACGGAATTGTTGAACCGTCCCTTGGGGCGGGTTTATCAGAAACCCTGCACGGCGGTGTTGGGCGATGGTGGCTGCGGGTTTGATCTGGATACGCCGGGGTTTGCGGCGGAACTGGCGGTGGAAACTGTGGACAGTGCGCAGGTGTTCACCTTTGCCCTGTCGAATGGTGCCATTCTGGACGGGTTCGCGGGTGGTTGGTTCAAACGCGGGCGGCTGGTGGTGCAATCGGGCGTGGCGGCGCAGTTGAGCGGGTTGATCAAGAAGGACATCACCAGCGCGGGCAAGCGCGTGATCGAGCTGTGGCAACCGCTGCGCGCCGATGTGGTGGCGGGGGATATGGTCCGGCTGGTAGCAGGCTGTGACAAACGGTTCAGCACATGCCGCGCCAAATTCGGCAATCACCTGAATTTTCAGGGCTTTCCCGACCTGCCCGGTGATGACTGGAGCCTGGCCCTGCCAAGCGCCAGCATCGACAATGGCGGGGGCAGCCGCAGATGAGCGTGACCCCTGACAGCATTGTGGCGGCGGCGCGTGGCTGGATCGGCACGCCCTATCGCCATCAGGCCGCCACCAAGGGCGCAGGCACCGATTGTCTGGGCCTGTTGCGCGGTGTCTGGCGCGAGGTATTGGGACCGGAACCCGAGGTGGTGCCCGCCTATGCGATGGATTGGTCCGAACCGCAGGGCGAAGAGCGCCTGTGGCGGGCCGCCATGCGCCATCTGATCCCCAAGGAGCGCAGTGACACAGCCGCAGGTGATGTGTTGCTGTTTCGGATGCGCGACGGGTCGGTGGCAAAACATTTGGGCATTCAGGGGCGCATTGGCCCCGATGCCAGCTTTATCCACGCTTATTCGCGTCACGCGGTTGTGGAAAGCCCGCTGAGCGCCCCATGGGCGCGGCGTATCGTGGCGCGGTTCTGCTTTCCCGAGGAGATTGGCTGATGGCGACTATTGTTCTTTCTGCGGCTGGGGCCGCGCTGGGTGGTTCGATCGGGGGCACGGCGCTGGGCCTGTCGATGGTGGCCGTGGGCCGGTTTGCCGGTGCCACGCTGGGCCGGATGGTCGATCAGCGCCTGATGGGCAGCGGATCGGATGTGGTGGAAACGGGGCGGATTGACCGGTTCCGCCTGACCGGATCGGGCGAAGGCGAGCCCGTGGGGCAGGTATACGGGCGTATGCGTGTCGGGGGGCAGGTGATCTGGGCCACCCAGTTCGAGGAACATCTGGCGCGGTCCGGCGGTGGCAAGGGTGGCCCGCCACAGCCCACCACCCATGAATATTCATACTCCATCAGCATCGCCATTGCCCTGTGCGAAGGCGAGATCGGCGGCGTGGGCCGTATCTGGGCCGATGGCAATGAAATCGCGCCCAAGGACCTGAATATGCGGGTTTATAAGGGCACCGACAATCAACTGCCCGACCCCAAAATGGAAGCGGTCGAGGGCGCGGACGCCGTGCCCGCCTATCGTGGCACCGCCTATGTGGTGATGGAGGATCTGGACCTGTCGCAATTCGGCAACCGGGTGCCCCAGTTCACATTCGAGGTGACGCGCCCCGATCAGGCGCTGACACTGGACACGCCGGACCCTGTGCATCTGGTGCAGGGGGTGGCGATGTTGCCGGGGTCGGGCGAATATGCGCTGGCAACCACACCTGTCACCTATGCATTCGGGCCGGGGCAGGCGGGCAGCGCCAATATCAACACGCCCTCGGGGAAATCCGATTTCGAAACCTCGCTGGATGCGCTGGGCGATGAATTGCCCCTGTGCGGGGCTGCGTCACTGATTGTCAGCTGGTTTGGCGATGATCTGCGCTGTGGTGATTGCACGATCCGGCCCAAGGTCGAACAGGGCGACCATGACGGCAACCCGATGCCATGGCGCGTGGCGGGCTTGACCCGTGACACCGCCATGCTGGTGCCACGCATTGATGATGCACCGATTTACGGCGGCACCCCGTCGGATCAATCTGTGATCGAGGCCATCACCAAAATGCAGGACGAGGGTAAGGCGGTGATGTTTTACCCCTTTATCCTGATGGACCAGATCCCGGGCAATACGCTGCCCGATCCATGGAGCGACGCCGAGACCCAATCCCCACTGCCATGGCGCGGCCGCATCACCGGATCAGAGGCGCCGGGGCGTGACGGATCACCTGATGGCACCGCCGCTGCTACGGCCCAAGTGGCGCAGTTCTTTGGCACGGCCTCGGCCAGCGATTTCGCCATTGGTGCGGGCACGGTCAGCTATAGCGGCCCTGCGGAATGGTCCTATCGCCGGTTTATCCTGCATCAGGCGGCGCTATGCGCGGCGGCGGGCGGGGTCGACAGTTTTTGCATCGGGTCGGAAATGCGCGCCCTGACGCAACTGCGCGATAATGCCGGTTTCCCCGCGGTGGCGCAGTTGCAAGCGCTGGCCGCCGAGGTCCGCTCCCTGCTGCCCGCTGCCAAACTGGGCTATGCTGCGGATTGGTCGGAATATTTCGGCTATCAGCCGCAGGACGGCACGGGGGATCGCTATTTCCACCTTGATCCGCTTTGGGCCGATGCCAATACCGATTTCATCGGGATCGACAACTATATGCCGCTGTCCGACTGGCGCGATGGCGATGACCACGCCGATGCGCATCACGGCGCGATCTACGATCTGGATTACCTGCAGGGCAATATTGAGGGCGGCGAGGGATACGACTGGTATTACCATTCCGTCGACGCCGAGGCCGCGCAAATCCGCACGCCGATCACCGATGACGAACACAACGAACCATGGGTCTGGCGTTATAAGGATATTCGCGGCTGGTGGCAGAACCCGCACCATGAACGCATTGGCGGGGTGCGTCAGGCGGCGCCAACCGCATGGGAACCTGCATCCAAACCGGTCTGGTTTACCGAACTGGGCTGTGCTGCCATCGACAAGGGCACCAACCAGCCCAACAAGTTTCTGGACCCGAAGTCCAGTGAATCGCAATTGCCGCGCCATTCTGACGGGCGGCGTGACGAGTTGATCCAGATGCAATATCTGCGCGCCATGCTGGGCTATTGGGGGGAGGCGGGCAACAACCCCGTGTCGCCGGTATACGATGCGCCGATGCTGGATATGAGCCGCGCCTTTGTCTGGGCATGGGATGCGCGGCCTTATCCGTATTTTCCCGGCAACGAAACCCTGTGGAGCGACGCGGCCAACTATGCCCGTGGTCACTGGATCACGGGGCGGATGTCGGCGCGCTCGCTTGCCTCGGTGGTGTCGGAAATCTGCCTGCGCGCTGGGCTGGTGCATTTTGATACGCGCGCCCTTTACGGGTTTGTTCGCGGCTATGTGGTGCCCGATGTGACCGAGGCCCGCGCCGCCCTGCAACCGCTGATGCTGCGCTACGGGTTTGATGCGGTCGAACGCGAGGGGCTGCTGACATTCGTCATGCGTGACGGGCGGGTTGATTACGATGTCACCGCCGATATGTTCGCCACCCATTCCGAAATCGAAGGCACGATAGAACAGACCCGCCTGTCAGAGGCCGAAATGGCGGGGCGTATCCGGTTGCGGTTCATCGAAACCGACGCCAATTTCGAAGTGGTATCCGAAGAAACCGTGCTGCCGGACGAGGCCACCCATGCAGTGGCATCATCGGAATTGCCCATCGCCATGACCCGGGCCGAGGGCCGACAGGTGGTCGAACGCTGGCTGGCCGAAACCCGCGTGGCGCGTGATGCGCTGCGGTTTTCCCTGCCGCCATCGCAATTGCGGGTGGGCGCGGGCGATGTGGTGCGCCTGGCCGAGGGCGAGGCACGCGGGCTGTTTCGCATTGATCGGGTCGAACAGTCCGGCGCGCAACTGCTGGAAGCGGTGCGGATCGAACCCGAAACCTATCGCCCGATCGAGGTAGAGGAAGAGGCGTCATCCCTCACGCCCTTTGCCGCGCCGGTGCCCGTCTTGCCGCTGTTCATGGACCTGCCGCTGCTGACGGGGGACGAGGTGCCACATGCGCCGCATCTGGCGCTGAGTGCGAAACCATGGCCGGGCAGCGTGGCCCTGTATGACAGCGTGTCTGACAGTGATTTCGCGCTGAACAAACTGTTCGCGGCGCGGTCCACCATCGGCGTGACGCAGACAACGCTGGCGGCATCCCGCCCCGGCATGATCGACCGCGGCACCGGGTTGCAGGTGAAACTGCTAAGCGGGCAATTGGCCAGCCTTGACCGGCAAAGCCTGCTGGCGGGGGGCAATATCGCCGCCATCGGTGATGGCACCCCCGACAATTGGGAGCTGTTCCAGTTTGAAACCGCCGATCTGATCGACACCGATACCTATCTGTTGTCGAACCGGTTGCGCGGTCAGCTTGGCACCGATGCGGTGATGCCAGATGTCTGGCCCGAAGGGTCCTATGTGGTGATCCTGAACGCGGCGATCAGTCAGATCGAACTGGCCAGCTCGGCCCGCAATGTGTCGCATCATTACCGCGTTGGCCCTGCCAAACGTGGCTATGACGACCCCAGCTATGTGGCGCTGCAACATGCCTTTGCCGGCAACGGGTTGCGGCCCTACAGCCCTGTGCATCTGCGCAGCTATCACGATACCGATGGTGCGTGGCTGTTTGAATGGGTGCGCCGCACCCGGCTGGATGGCGACAGCTGGGAGGCAGCAGAGGTGCCGCTGGCCGAGGAAACCGAAACCTATCTGCTGCGGGTGGTGCAGGGGGCAGAGGTGCTGCGCGAGGTGGTGCTGGAAACCTCCGGCTATGTTTATGACGCCGCGGAACAGGCCAGCGACGGCATCACAGGCGCGTTTCGCATCGAGGTGGCGCAGGTGTCGGCGCGTTACGGTGCGGGGCCATTCAAAGGCATCGATATCGCTGCGTAACATTGCTCACAACAGGTTGAAAGCCGCCCCTGCCACGCGCAAGGGGCGGCTTTTTTATGCCGTAACGCTATAGAAACAAGGGCTTGTGCAGGTCCGCATCTTGCGCCACACCGCGCCATCCGGCTAGGCACCGGTTTGCATATTCATATACGTGATACCCATATCACAGCTTTACGTTTCCCCGTTTCGCAATATCTGCTAGATTAAGTGTTCCAACGATAAGGAAATCCGCCATGGCCGAAAGACGCCCCAACCTCGCTGAACTGGACCCGATCTGGTCCCGCATCCGGCAAGAGGCAGAACGCGCCGTCGAAGACGAACCGCTGCTGGGCGGGTTGATCCATTCGTCAATCCTGCACCATGGCTCGATCGAGGATGCACTGGCCTATCGCACTTCGATGAAACTGGCCTCGGGGGAAATGTCCGAACAATTGTTGCGCGAAATCTGCGATGTCGCATACGAGGATGACGCGTCGCTGGCCCTGTCGGCTCGTGCCGATATCGCCGCTGTGTTCGAACGCGACCCCTCCTGCCACCGTTTTCTGCAACCTTTGATGTTTTTCAAGGGGTTTCAGGCGGTGCAGGCGCATCGCGTGGCGCATTGGCTGTGGAATTCGGGCCGCCGTGACATGGCGTATTTTTTCCAGATGCGCGTCTCCGAAGCCTTCGGCGTCGATATTCATCCGGCGGCGAAAATCGGCAAGGGCATCATGATCGACCACGCCCATTCCATCGTGATTGGCGAAACCGCAGTGGTGGGCGATAACGTGTCGATGTTGCATTCCGTCACCCTGGGCGGCACTGGCAAGGAAAAAGAGGATCGCCACCCCAAAATCGGTGATGGCGTGCTTATCGGGGCAGGGGCCAAGGTGTTGGGAAATATCAAGATCGGCCACTGTTCACGCGTGGCCGCAGGGTCGGTTGTGCTGCATGATGTGCCGCCCAAAACCACCGTTGCAGGCGTCCCTGCCAAAGTGGTGGGCGAGGCAGGATGCGCCACCCCATCGGTCAACATGGATCAACTGCTGGGCATTCGCGGCTAGACCAAAAAATATCGCATTATGAAAAGAGAACCTTTCCCTGTTCAATATTCAGGGGGCGGTTTTGTTGCAAAATGAACATTATTTCGGCGCGGGATAGGGCCAGTATTCCCTTGGCAGCATATAGGCATAGGTCAGAAACGCCCAGTAGCGTTGCCAATCCACGCTGGTCACAGTGATGATCTGCAAATACGGATCATTTTTGCCATAGCGCAGCGTGTTCGGCCCGACATACAGCGCAATATCCATCCACTTTTGGGCCAGTTCCGGTTGGGCTGGCCAGATCATCAATGCGTCCCCACGGGGGCCAAGATCCAGCCCCAACAACCGCAGGCCCTGTGCCTCTGCGCCGGATTGGATCGCGGCGATATGCGCCGGAAATACGTTGCGCATTTGCCTGGCGAACCCTTCGGGGCTATCGCCATCTTGCGGGATCGGTAAAGCCAGTTCAGGGGCGCTGTCGATCGCAGGCAGGATGCCGCGTTCTGCCAGAAGGTTCGGCATCTGGTTCACGTATTTGTCCTCGAAATCAAGGATATAGCCCGCATTCAGCAGCAGGGTGATGATGCCGCGCAGGCTGCGCTCTGCGGCGGGGGCCTTGCTCAGGCCGTAAAACCCGATGTCCTCGGTGGTGACGGGGGGCGTGGCGATCAGCGCCTGCGCCTGCCTGATCAATCCAGCGTCATCGCCGGAAACGTCGCGGGCGAAGGCGATAAATCTGTGTTCTTCGGCCCTTGCCGTGAGCGGGGTAATGAAAACACTGGTCGCCAACAGTATATAAACCCCGACGCAGAAAAGGCCGCGCCGGGGTTTGATCATTGCAAACAGGGTCACAGCAGCCCCGGACTAAGCCAGCATCGCCAGCGGGTTTTCCAGATTTTCCACAATGGATTTCAACAGGTTGGCGCCCACCGCCCCGTCGATCACACGGTGATCCACCGACATGGTGACCGACATGACAGTGGCCACTGATATGTTGCCCTCGGCGTCGACTACGGGTTTTTTGACCCCCGCACCGACCGCCAGAATGCCCGCATGGGGCGGGTTCACAATGGCGTCGAAATTGTCGATCCCGAACATGCCCAGATTGGAAATCGCGAATGATCCGCCCTGATATTCATGCGGGGCCAGCTTGCGGTCACGGGCGCGGGTGGCCAGATCTTTCATTTCGGCTGACAGGGCCGACAGGGATTTCTTGTCGGAATCTTTCAGCACGGGGGTGAACAAACCACCCTCGATCGCGACGGCCACGGCCACATCAGAGGGGGCCAGTTGCAACACGCGGTCACCGGCCCAAACAGCGTTGGCCTCGGGGACCTCTTGCAGGGCATTGGCGACGGCCTTGATGATGAAATCATTGACCGACAGTTTCACGCCCTTGGCCGCCAGTTTGCTGTTCAACTCGGCGCGGAATGCCATCAGCGCGTCCAGTTTGATGTCGCGGCGCAGATAGAAATGCGGGATGGTCTGCTTGGCTTCGCTCAGGCGGGCGGCGATGGTTTTACGCATCCCGTCCAGTTTGATCTCCTGATACGCGCGCCCTTCATACATCTTAAACACGGCATCGGTGGACGGGCCGGTGGCGGCGGGGGCCGCAGCAGCAGGCGCGGCGGCGGGTGTCACAGCAGATGCAGCAGCGGGTTTCGCCGCGGTTGCCGATGCGCCTTCGACATCCGCCTTGACGATGCGGCCATGCGGGCCGGACCCGCTGATCTGGCTCAGGTCCACGCCCTTGTCCGCAGCGATACGACGCGCCAGTGGCGAGGCAAAGATACGTTCGCCATCGGCACGCGCCGGTGCCGCAGGCGCGGAGGAGGCGACAGCCGACGCGGGCGTGGGTGCGGCCTGCGGCGCAGGCTCTCCCGCGTCCGCTTTTTCCGATGATGGCGCAGGGGCTGCGGCGATATCATCGGCGCTTTCGCCCTCTTCCAGCAGCACGGCGATTGCGGTGTTGACCTTTACCCCCTCGCTGCCCTCGGCGATCAGGATCTTGCCGATTACCCCTTCGTCGACGGCTTCGAATTCCATCGTGGCCTTGTCGGTTTCGATCTCGGCCAAAAGGTCGCCGGATTGCACCGTGTCGCCTTCTTTGACCAGCCATTTGGCCAGCGTGCCTTCCTCCATCGTGGGGGACAGCGCGGGCATCAGGATTTCTGTGGGCATCTCGCTCTCCTTACCGGTAGGTCACTTTTTTCACGGCTTCGATCACCTCGGCGGTGGTCAACAGCGCGTGTTTTTCCAGATTGGCCGCATAGGGCATGGGCACGTCCTTGCCGGTGCAGTTGATCACGGGCGCGTCCAGATAATCGAACGCGTTTTCCATGATATAGGCCGACAGGTGGTTGCCGATCGACGCCACGGGGAAGCCTTCCTCGATGGTCACACAGCGGTTGGTTTTCTGCACGCTTGCAAGGATGGTATCGTAATCCAGCGGGCGCAGGGTGCGCAGGTCGATCACCTCGGCTTCGATCCCGTCAGCGGCCAGTTTTTCAGCCGCCTCCAGCGCATAGGTCATGCCGATGCCGAAACTGATCAGCGTGACATCGCTGCCCTCGCGCCAGATTTTCGCCTTGCCGAATGGAATGGTGAAATCATCCATCGCGGGCACATCGAAAGATTTGCCATACATGATTTCGTTTTCAAGAAAGATTACGGGGTTGGGGTCGCGGATGGCGGTTTTCATCAATCCCTTGGCGTCGGCGGCGGAATAGGGGATCACCACCTTGAGCCCCGGAATTTGCGCATACCATGCCGAATAGTCCTGTGAGTGTTGCGCACCCACGCGGGCGGCGGCCCCGTTGGGACCACGAAACACCATCGGCGCACCCATCTGACCGCCGGACATATACAGCGTCTTGGCGGCAGAGTTGATAATGTGGTCAATGGCTTGCATGGCAAAGTTAAACGTCATGAATTCGACAATCGGGCGCAAACCGCCAAAGGCCGCGCCGACACCGATGCCCGCGAACCCGTGTTCGGTGATGGGCGTGTCGATAATGCGTTTGCTGCCGAATTCATCCAGCAATCCCTGCGACACCTTATAGGCGCCCTGATATTCGGCGACCTCTTCGCCCATCAGGAACACACTGTCGTCGGCGCGCATTTCTTCGGCCATGGCGTCGCGGATCGCTTCGCGCACGGTCTGTTTTTTCATTGGTGTGCCTTCGGGCCAGTCGGGTGTTTGCGCCTTGGCCGGTTTCGGCGTGGCAGGCGCGGGGGCAGGGGCCGTCGCCTCGGAGGCCGCAGGGGCCGCCTCTGCTCCGGCGTCGGCTTTCGCCTCCGGTGCGCTGATGGCGATGTCCTCCGCGCTTTCGCCCTCTTCCAGCAGCACGGCGATGGGGGTGTTTACTTTCACGCCCTCGGTGCCTTCTGCGATCAGGATCTTGCCGATCACGCCTTCGTCCACCGCTTCGAATTCCATCGTGGCCTTGTCGGTTTCGATTTCGGCCATGATGTCACCGGATTTGACGGTGTCGCCTTCTTTGACCAGCCATTTGGCCAGCGTGCCTTCCTCCATTGTGGGGGACAGGGCGGGCATAAGAATTTCGGTTGCCATGTGTCTAACTCCCCCTCAGACCTGCGGAATTTCGGTTGCGTAGATGTCAGTCCACAATTCGTCCAGCGCCGGTTCGGGGCTTTCCTTGGCGAATTCGGCGCTTGCGTTCACGACCTCTTTGATCTGTTTGTCGATGGCTTTCAGATCATCCTCGGTTGCGTGTTTTCCGGTCAGCAGCAATTCGCGAACATGTTCGATGGCGTCTTTTTCCTCGCGCATTTTCTGCACCTCTTCGCGGGTGCGGTATTTGGCGGGGTCCGACATGGAATGGCCGCGATAGCGGTAGGTTTTGACCTCTAGAATGTAGGGACCTTTTCCCGCGCGGCAGTGGGCCACGGCCTTTTCGCCCGCTTCCTTGACCGCCAGCACATCCATGCCGTCGACGTTTTCACCGGGGATGCCAAAGGGCGCGCCGCGGGTGTGGATATCTGCGGTGGATGTTGACCGTGCCTGCGATGTGCCCATGGCGTATTGGTTGTTTTCAATGACGAAAATCACCGGCAGTTTCCACAGGGCGGCCATGTTGAATGTCTCATAGACCTGGCCCTGGTTTGCCGCACCGTCACCGAAATAGGTAAAGGTCACGCGGCCGTTGTCCTTGTATTTGTCGGAAAACGCCAGCCCGGCACCCAGCGGCACCTGTGCGCCGACGATCCCGTGACCGCCGTAGAAGTGCTTCTCTTTGCTGAACATATGCATCGAGCCGCCCTTGCCCTTGGAGTAGCCCCCCTCGCGGCCCGTCAGTTCGGCCATTACGCCGTTCGGGTCCATGCCACAGGCCAGCATATGGCCGTGATCGCGGTAGGATGTGACGCGTTTGTCGCCTTCCTCGGCGGCGGCTTCCAATCCGACCACCACGGCCTCTTGACCGATATAAAGGTGGCAGAAACCGCCGATCAGGCCCATGCCATATAACTGACCTGCCTTTTCTTCGAATCGACGGATCAACAGCATGTCGTGGTAGTACTGTTTCAGGTCTTCGCCTGAAGTATTTGATTTGGCTGGGCTTTTTCTGGTTGCCATGCGGCGTCCCCTCCCGGGATAAACGAATGGTTTAGCGTTAAACTAATTTATAGCGGATATTTTCTGTGGTTGCGAGTGTGAATTTGGGTTTGGTGGCAGGCACCATCTGACCTATCATCAAAACATGACGCATTCGCCATTTTCAGACAAACTTTGGCGGGCAATCGGCGTCGCCTATGGTGCTGCGCCGCCAGGCCTGTCCGGCGCGCTCGAGGTTTGCTCCTGCAATTGCTGCATGGACGAGCCAACCCGACAGAAAATTATCAAAACTCCGATGAATGAAATGCCCGGGCCCTTGGTGCAGGAATATTCCAATTCGGCGCATGGGGGGCCCGTCAATCTGGACGACCTGTCGGCGTTTTTGCCGCGGTATCTGGACCTGTTGGCGCAGGGTGAACCCGTGGATTACAGTGGTGTCGGCGCGGAATTGCTGCGATTTGGCGATGCGGTCAGGGCGGGCGGCTGGCCCGAACCTGCGCTATGGGCCGCCTATCAGGACTGGGCGCGGGCTTATGTGCTGCATTGCGGCTGGTTAGAAGCCGTGGGCGAGGGCGGCACGGGCGAAGGCGAGCTGGAAAGCACCATTTATCTGTTCGAAATGCTGCCTGCTGGCGGTATCCCTGCGGCTTGTCTGACGGATGCATTGGATGCGCTTTTCGCCCTGCCTGATTTGGGTGATATGGCGCTGGCGCAATTCCTTGCTGGTTTGGGCAGTTCGGCAACAAAGCGCAATCCGGGCCTGTTTGCGCTAGGCTATGTGCCCATGGCGCAGCGGCAGCAGTTGGCGGATTGGCTCAATCAGCTGTTGTTGGCGGATCGGGTGATGGAGGTGTTGTCAAATCCGGCGTTCAAGGGGCCGAATTTCTGGCAGGAACGTGCCAGCAACCTGTTTTTTCGTGCGGGCGTTTTTGACGGAGAAAATATCGCCCAGAAAACGCGAACCTAACGGATCACGATTTCATCGCTGCGGATCAGGCCCAGAACATCACGGGCCTGTTCGTCCAGCAGGTCCAGATCAAGATAGCTGTCAGAGAGGCGATGCGTCAGGTTTTCCATCCGTGCGACATCTTGCTGGATGCGGGCCAGTTCGAATTTCAGATCCTCGCCCTGCGCGACGATTTCAACCCGGCGAAACAGCCCGTAATCGCCCTGCACTGCGGCAAAGGTGAAATAGGCACCCAGCGAAAACGCCACTGCGAAATAGGCCAACAGGCCCAATGCGGGTTTTTTGCGGTTTGCCATCTTGTTTTGCTCTGCCTCTTTGGCGGCGGCCTCTTGATTGGGCCGTCTTGCCGTATCCCCTTATGACACAGGTGATTCGCGCTGTGAATCCCTTTTGCTGTGATTTGCGCAGGTATTTGGCAATAATGGTTTTTTTTTGCCTGTCATACCGCCTGCTTGGCACGGGGCGCAGCCGGGCGTAGAAGGGCGCGACCGGACAAAAGGGGCAGGGCATGACACAGCGGTTTGGCTTTACGTTGAAAGCACAGGACGGCAAGGCGCGGTTGGGGGTGATCGACACGCCCCGCGGCCAGATCCGCACGCCCGCCTTTATGCCCGTTGGCACCGCCGCCACGGTCAAGGCGATGATGCCCGAAAGCGTTGCCGCCACGGGGGCCGATATCCTGCTGGGCAATACCTATCATCTGATGCTGCGCCCCACGGCGGAACGGATTGACCGTTTGGGCGGGCTGCATAAATTCATGAACTGGGACAAGCCGATCCTGACGGACAGCGGCGGGTTTCAGGTGATGAGCCTGTCGGAACTGCGCAAGCTGACCGAAAAGGGTGTGACTTTTCGCAGCCATATCGACGGATCGCGCCATGAATTGACGCCGGAACGGTCGATGGAGATCCAGAAACTGCTGGGCAGTGACATCGTTATGTGTTTCGACGAATGCCCCGCGCTGCCCGCCACGGATGAACAGGTGGCGAAATCCATGCGCCTGTCGATGCGGTGGGCGCAGCGGTCGCGCGATGCCTTTGGCGACCGTCCGGGCCATGCGCTGTTCGGCATCCAGCAGGGCGGGGTAACGCAGGAATTGCGCGGTGAAAGCGCCGAAAAGCTGACGGAAATCGGGTTTGACGGCTATGCCATCGGCGGCCTTGCCGTGGGCGAGGGCCAGGAGGCGATGTTTGGCGTGCTGGAATATGCGCCCGACATGCTGCCGGTTGATAAACCGCGGTATCTGATGGGGGTGGGCAAACCCGATGACATTGTTGGCGCGGTCAAACGCGGCGTTGATATGATGGATTGCGTGCTGCCCTCGCGGTCCGGTCGCACGGCGCAGGCATGGACGCGGCGCGGTCAGGTCAACATGAAAAACGCCCGTCATCAGGACGATCCGCGCCCGCTGGATGAACATTGCACCTGCCCGACCTGCCGCAACTATTCCCGCGCCTATCTGCACCATGTGTTCCGCGCGCAGGAAATGATTTCGGGCATGTTGCTGACCTGGCATAACCTGCATTATTATCAAGAGTTGATGCAGAGGATGCGCGATGCCATCGCGACGGGCACCTTTGCCCAGTTCGAGGCGGATTTCCACGCGCAACGCGCCGAGGGCGATATCGCACGACTGTAAAAGGGAAAAGGCCAATGCGGTTTGCAATGATCTGTCTTGCCTGCCTGATGGTATTTGCGCCTCTGGCGCGTGCTGACGAAAACTGGGTTAGCTATTTCCGGCAGGATGCTGCCGATCCGGTTTCGGTTTTTGTCGATCTGTCGGTCATGGACGAGGGGGTGGCGCTCTCGGACGGGGTTGCGATTGTCATGGCGGTCAAGCTGGCAGATCCGGATAGCAATGGCATGACGCGCCGAAACGAAGCACTCAGCCTGTTTCGGTTAGAGGATTCCATGGTTGATCGGCTGGCCCGTTTGGGCGGGCGTATGGCCGGGCGCACAACCGGACAGGGCCAGCGGGTGTTCTATGTGCTTTTCCCTGACGGGGTTCTGCCCACGGCGGCCAAATCGGTCTTGCAGGATGCGGCGCAGGAATTCGGTTTGAGGGCCGATTTCCTACCGGAATCGCGCAAACCCATGGATGTGTATTCCAGTGAACTCTACCCCGACGCCGCAGAACAACGGCAAATAGGTGATTTGCGGGTGATCACCGGTTTGATTGCCGCTGGCGATTTTCCTGCCGAGCCGCGCCCGATCAATCATTGGTGTGTGTTTAATGGCCCGAAACAGGTCAAACCGTTTCAAGAGTGGATCACGGCCAAGGATTACGACCTGGAGGAGGTCGCGCAATATGGTCAGGATCGGGTCGTGCGGTTTTCGCATATCTCCTCTATCCAGCCTGATGTCATCTTGGCCCATACTGTCATGCTGGACCGAACCTGCCGCGACATGGGCGGGGTCTATGATGGCTGGGAGACGACGCTGGTCAGTGCGCCGGGTGGCGGCGCGCAGGAATAGGGCCAATGCCCGCGGTTTTGGCGAAAATTTGCAAATCTTTGCAAGGCAACGACAATTTCACCGCTTTGTGCGGGTGGGCCGCGTGATTGTGCCCGATCCGTTCACATTGCACCTATTTCGCGCCTTGTGTCCTGCGCGGGGCAAGGGCAAACTGCGAAGCAAGGCTGGTGCGGTTGAAATGATCATGATCGCACCCAAATAGTAAAAACGAATGGAGCCGGATGCGCCGCCAATCTCGGGGCCCGCCGGACTGCCAATATTAAGGACCGAGCATGCAAGAGCAATTGAACCCCTCCTATCCCGTTCTGCCGCTGCGCGATATCGTGGTTTTCCCGCATATGATCGTGCCGCTTTTCGTGGGCCGTGACAAATCCGTGCGCGCCCTCGAAGAGGTGATGGCAGACGACAAGCAAATCCTGCTGTCCAGCCAGATCGACCCCGGTGTGGATGACCCCTCATCGGAAGGCATTTATGACACCGGCGTGCTGGCCAATGTGCTGCAACTGCTGAAACTGCCCGATGGCACGGTCAAGGTGCTGGTCGAAGGTCAGGCACGGGTCAAAATTACCGAATACCTTGAAAATGATGATTTTTTCGAGGCATCAGCAGTGTTGCTGGACGAAGAAGAGGGCGACCCCGCGATGATCACGGCGCTGTTGCGCACCGTGACCGAAGAATTCGAACGCTACGCCAAGGTCAAGAAAAACATCCCCGAAGAGGCGCTGGTCGCCGTGTCCGAAACCTCTGATCCGGCGAAACTGGCCGATCTGGTCGCGGGGCATCTGGGGATCGAGGTCGAACAGAAACAGGAGCTGCTGGAAACCCTGTCCGTGTCCGAGCGGCTGGAGAAGGTCTATGGGCTGATGCAGGGCGAAATGTCCGTGCTTCAGGTCGAGAAAAAGATCAAAACCCGCGTCAAATCCCAGATGGAGCGCACACAGCGCGAATATTATCTGAACGAACAGATGAAGGCGATCCAGAAGGAACTGGGCGACGGCGAAGAGGGCGAAGGCGAGATTGCCGAGCTGGAGGACCGTATCAACAAGACGAAACTGTCCAAGGAAGCCCGCGAAAAAGCCGATGCCGAGCTGAAAAAGCTGAAAAACATGTCGCCCATGTCGGCCGAGGCCACCGTGGTGCGCAACTATCTGGATTGGATGTTGTCGATCCCCTGGGGCGTGAAATCGCGCACCAAAAAGAACCTGCACAAGGCGCAGGATATTCTGGATCACGATCATTACGGGCTGGAAAAGGTCAAGGAGCGGATCGTCGAATATCTGGCGGTGCAGGGGCGCAGCCAAAAGCTGAAAGGCCCGATCATGTGCCTGGTCGGCCCCCCCGGCGTGGGTAAAACCAGCCTTGGCAAATCCGTGGCCCGCGCCACGGGGCGCGAATTTATTCGGATTTCGCTGGGTGGTGTGCGTGATGAATCCGAAATTCGCGGTCACCGCCGCACCTATATCGGGTCGATGCCGGGCAAGATCATTCAGGCGCTGAAAAAGGCGAAAACCACCAACCCGCTGATCCTGCTCGATGAAATCGACAAGATGGGGCAGGATTTCCGTGGCGATCCCGCATCCGCCATGCTGGAGGTGCTGGACCCCGAACAGAACGCCACATTTGTGGATCACTACCTGGAGGTCGAATATGACCTGTCCAACGTGATGTTCCTGACCACATCCAACAGCTATAACATGCCTGGCCCGCTGCTGGACCGGATGGAGATCATCCCGCTGGCGGGTTACACCGAGGATGAGAAACGCGAGATCGCGCGCCAGCATCTTGTTGAAAAACAAGTGAAAAATCACGGTCTGCGCAAGGGCGAATTCGACGTTTCCGATGACGCTCTGACCTCGATCATCCAGTATTACACCCGCGAGGCGGGCGTGCGTAATCTGGAACGCGAACTGGCGAAACTGGCGCGCAAGGCCGTGACCCAGATCGTCAAGGGCGAAGAAACCGAAGTCCACGTCACAGCGGATAATATTTCCGACTATCTGGGCGTGAAAAAGCACCGCTATGGCCTGACCGAGAAGGAAGATCAGGTCGGCGTGGTGACGGGGCTGGCCTATACTTCGGTCGGTGGTGACCTGCTTCAGATCGAGGCTCTGCGCCTTGCTGGTAAGGGTCGGATGAAAACCACGGGTAAGCTGGGCGATGTGATGAAGGAATCCATTGACGCGGCCAATTCCTATGTGCGTTCGATCGCGCCGCAAATCGGGATCAAACCGCCACGCATGGACAAATGGGATATCCACGTCCATGTGCCCGATGGTGCCACGCCCAAGGACGGGCCGTCGGCCGGTCTGGCCATGGTGACGGCCATCGTTTCGGTGCTGACCAAAATCCCCGTGCGCAAGGATATCGCCATGACAGGCGAGGTCACGCTGCGCGGCAATGCCAGCGCCATTGGCGGGCTAAAGGAAAAACTGCTGGCCGCCCTGCGCGGCGGGGTCAAAACCGTTCTTATCCCGGAAGAGAACGAAAAAGATCTGGCAGATATCCCTGACAATGTGAAACAGGGCATGGAAATCATCCCCGTGTCGCATGTCTCCGAGGTGTTGAAACACGCATTGGTGCGCGCACCCGAAGCGGTGGAATGGGACGAAGCCGCAGAAGAGGCCGCAGCCGCTGCTCTGGCCAAGGAAAGCGGCACAAGCGCCACAGCGCACTGATTTCAAACGCATAAAACCATGAAAGGCCCGACAGAAATGTCGGGCCTTTTGCGTTTGGCACTGGCGACTGGCAGGTCGCTGTGCCGTTCAATGCGCGGCCAGAACCGCCCCGATAACAGTTGCCAGCACCAGCAGGACCAGTGTCGATTGCGACGACGATGATGTCGCGTCGGCCACGATCACGGGTGGCTCCATGCGCGGCGGGGCGGGGTGCCCCGCAAATGCCGGTGCCGACAAAGATGTGGCCAAAACAGCCGATAACGCGAGTTTTTTCACAGGTAATCCCCCAAATTCATTCAAACGGATGCATTTTTGCGGGTTTTTTGCGGCTTGGTCAACTGCTCACTGGTGTCGTTAACATTTACGCGCTAGTTTGTTTCCAGAGCAGAAACAACCAAATCGTGTAAATCACGGAAAGGGCTTAACCCCATGGCACGGTCAACGACCACGTCGAAAACACCCTCCACCCGCAGCAAAACCGCTGCGTCCAAAACCACGCCGAAAACCGCCGCAGCCAAGGCGGCCACATCGGTCAGCACCAGCACCACGGCGGCCACCCCGTCGCTTGCGGCAGCTCCGGCCGCGATCACGCCCGAACTCAAGGTGGTTGGCGATGTCACCGCCAAACTGACCACAGGCGAGATGAAAAAGCGCGAGCTGATCAAAGCTGTCGTGGCCCGCAGCGGCACCCGTCAGAAATTCGCCAAACCGGTGGTCGAGGCAATGCTGGCGATCCTGGGTGAGACCCTAGTGGAAGGGCGCGAATTGACGCTGCCCCCCATGGGCAAAGTGAAAATCCAGCGCCAGAAAACTGTTTCCGGCGGCACGGTCACCGTGATGAAACTGCGCCGCACCGCGAATATGGTCGCACAAACCACAACGCCGTCAGAGGATGAAACCGGCGCGGAAAAAGCCGCAGATGATGACAATGAGGCACTTGCAGACCCCGAAGAGTGAGGTTAAAAGCCCGCCCACCGGGTGATTAGCTCAGTGGTAGAGCGCTTCGTTCACATCGAAGATGTCAGGAGTTCGAATCTCTTATCACCCACCAGGGTTTTTTTGATGCAGCCGCAGGCTCTGGCCCCGGTTGCGTCGATATGTCGGGGTCTGACCCGTCTTGCGCCTGTTCCCAGGTTGCGGCAATCAGGCCCCGGTCCGGGTGATTAGCTCAGTTGGTAGAGCGCTTCGTTTACACCGAAGATGTCGGGAGTTCGAGCCTCTCATCACCCACCATTCCCACCATGTCTGACAGCGTGCCAAGTCAAAGGTCAAACCGACATGAGCGAAATTGCGTTTGACGAATATGTGGATGCGATCGGGCTGTTATGCCCCTTGCCGGTGCTGCGTTCCCGCAAGGTTCTGGCGGGTATGGCGCGTGGCGCGGTATTGGCGATTGATACATCAGACCCGATGGCGGTGATCGACATGCCGCATTTCTGCGCCGAGGCAGGCCATGAACTGGTGCTGCAATCCGGTATTGCTGGCGGCACCCGTTGGATCATTCGCCGCGGTTAAGCAGGGCGTGTTGCGGGCATGTCCTCCGGGGTGTTGATGTTGTGAAACGCTTGCGCCCGGGGAAAGGGCAGGGGGCTGGCGCCTGCCTGCTGCGCCCAAAGCCCCATCTTGCGCTCCCCCCGTTGCAACGCGGCAAACAGGCTGTCGCGCAGGGCCACGGGCCAGTTGCCAAAGGTGGGATGCATCCGCCCGTCGTCGCTGGATTGCGCGAATGCGAACCCTGCCGGGGATAGGCGCGCCACCAGATCAACGGGAAAATACGGCGTGTCCACCGCCACGCTGATCACATGGCTGGCCCCCAATGCTGCTGCCCAATCCATGCCTGCGATGATTCCTGCCAATGGGCCGGGGTGGTCGGGCAGGGGGTCGGGCAATACGGGCAGGTCCAGCGGGGCAAAGCGCGCCGGATCACCATTCGCATTGATCGCCAGATGCGCCACCTGTTGGCCAATGCGCGCTGCCACATGGTCAACCATCCGCATGTCACCGAATGGCAGCATTGCCTTGTCCATCCCCCCCATCCGCGTGCCACGCCCCCCCGCCAGAATGACGGCACAAAGAGGGGCGGTTGCAGGGTGTTTCATGGCTGTCTATTCCTTATGCTGCGGCCCTAGTGTAGTCATGGGGCAACAAGGGGTGCAATGACCATGCTGGGTGCAATCACATTGGACGGGCGCGGTGCGGCGGACAGGCTGTTGATGGGGCTGGCGCAGCGGTTAACTGCCAGCGGGGCGCGGTTGTGCGGCGCTGTTCAGGAAAACCGCGAACGCGCGGGGCGCGACAAACCCGATATGGTTTTGCACATGTTGCCCGATATGGCCGAATGCCCCATCACCCAGGATTTGGGCGCATTGTCAGGCGGTTGCACGCTGGATGTCACCGCATTGGAAACGGCCGCGGCGCTGGCAGAATCGCGCCTGCATGGGGCCGATCTGGTGATCATCAACAAATTCGGCAAGCGAGAGGTCGAAGGCCGCGGCTTTCGTGATCTGGTCGGGAATGCATTGGGTGCAAAAATTCCTGTGCTGGTCGCAATCAACCCCGCTGTGCGCCCTGCATTCGCCGCCTATGCGGGCGATATGGTCACATGGCTGCCTGCGGATGAAAACATATTGTATGATTGGTCTAATGCACTGTTAACGCGTGTGAAATAGGGGGTTTCCCTGTCGCGTGAACGGGTGGAAACGCGCCGCAGATACCCAGCGGCGGCCCTGTCTGAAACCCGCCCTGAAAAAACCCTGAAATTTGCCGCAGCTTGCGCTTGACGGGGGCAACAACCCCGCCTATTACCCCTCTCACGCTTTAAGGCAGTGCCTTGCAGCGTGCAGCGAGCGGTTGTAGCTCAGTTGGTTAGAGTACCGGCCTGTCACGCCGGGGGTCGCGGGT
>ERZ1699650.55-NODE-55-length-82512-cov-9.490959_pt1 | contig 82512 bp, 73 predicted proteins | sample MGYA00581512_ERZ1699650 | MGnify/ENA primary metagenome ERZ1699650 (study PRJEB42348, sample SAMEA6618698) | metagenome | isolation source: Polyester-degrading enrichment culture growing on monomer terephthalic acid, Te | collected 2019-05-17 ... | reverse complement strand
ACGAGATGATAGGCTGTGACTGGAGTTCAGACGTGTGCTCTTCCGATCTGTCGCTTGTCCTGCGCCTGATGGCGCGGTCCGGGCCGGAAAGACAGGAGAGACAGGAGAGACAGCAGGCGCGGGCATGGGGATGCAGCGGCCTTGCGGCCTTGGCGCGCCTGCTCGCATGGGCGGTCTTGTGTGCGGGGGCGTTCTTGCCTAATGCTGGGGCGAACAATTTTCCGCCGGAAGGACACCCCGCCCATGCGTCTGTCGCGCTATTTTCTGCCCGTTTTGAAAGAGAACCCAGCGGAGGCGCAGATTGTCAGCCACCGCCTGATGCTGCGGGCCGGTATGATCAAACAGCAATCGGCGGGGATTTATTCCTGGTTGCCGCTGGGGTTCAAGGTGTTGCGCAAGCTGGAAAATATTGTCCACGAGGAACAGGTGCGCGCCGGGCATATCCCCATGCTGATGCCGACCCTGCAACCCGCCGATCTGTGGCGTGAATCGGGGCGGTATGACGATTACGGCGAAGAGATGCTGCGCATCAGCGACCGCCACGGGCGCGATATGTTGTATGGCCCCACCAACGAGGAAATGATCACCGATATTTTCCGCAGCAATGTCAGCAGTTACAAGGATTTGCCACTGACCCTGTATCACATCCAGTGGAAATTCCGCGATGAGATCCGGCCGCGTTTCGGGGTGATGCGGGGGCGTGAGTTCCTGATGAAGGACGGGTATAATTTTGACCTGAGCAAGGAAGACGCGCTGCATGCCTATAACCGGCATCTGGTCAGCTATATCCGCACCTATGAACGCATGGGGTTGCAGGCGATCCCGATGCGGGCGGATTCCGGCCCGATCGGCGGGGATGATACGCATGAGTTTCTGGTGCTGGCCGAGACGGGTGAAAGCGAGGTGTTTTATGACGCCGCGGTGACGGATATCCGGCTGGGTGATCGCGAGATTGATTACAACAATGTCGATGAATGCCGCGCCGTGATGGAGGAATTTACCGCGCTCTATGCCCGCACCGATGAAACCCATGATCAGGGCGAATTCGACAAGGTGCCAGAGGCGCGCCAGCGCAGTGCGCGGGGCATCGAAGTGGGGCAGATTTTCTATTTCGGGACCAAATATTCCGAACCCATGGGGGCCACTGTGCAGGGGCCGGATGGCAAACCCGTGCCTGTGCATATGGGCAGCCACGGCATTGGTGTGTCGCGCCTGTTGGGCGCGATCATCGAGGCGTCACATGACGATAAGGGCATCATCTGGCCCGAGGGCGTGACGCCGTTCCACATCGGGATTGTGAATCTGAAACAGGGCGACGCCGAGGCCGATGCCGCCTGCGAAAGCCTGTATCAGGAATTCACCAGACTGGGGCTGGAGCCGCTTTATGATGATCGCAAGGAACGGGCCGGAGGCAAGTTTGCGGGCATGGATCTGATCGGGTTGCCGTGGCGCATCACCGTTGGGCCGCGCGGGTTGAAAAATGGCGTGGTGGAATTGACCAGCCGCCGCACGGGGGAGAGCGAGGAGCTGGCCCCTGCCGATGCGATTGCCAAGGTGGTCGAAATTTACGCACCCCATCGCGGGGTTTGATCCGGTGGCGGCGGGGCTTTGTTGCCGTTGCTTTGCCGCCCCTGACTGCCCCCGACTGCCCCCTGACTGCCCCCCGACTGCCCCTGCGACCGGCCATTGTGGCGCAGCGGGCGGGTTGACGCCAATGTGATGGACGCGCAGGCACCGGGCGCTAGGTTCTGACGGGAATGTCACGTTTCCGGAGGAAGTTATGCCGCGTTTTGCCCTGCCGTTTTTGATCTTGTCGATTGCCCCTATGGTTGCGCCCTTGCCTGCGCAGGCCTGGGAGTTCGGGCGCAAGAATGTGCCCGGTTTCCAGCCCGCGTTTGAACACCAGACCCGCGCTCCCAAGCAGGACAGCGGGGTGGATTTGCGGGTCGAGGTTGTGGCGGACGGGTTGGCGCACCCTTGGGGTGTTGCCGTGATGCCGGACGGGCGGTTGCTGGTCACTGAACGCGGCGGCGCCTTGCGCATTGTCACTATGGAGGGGTCGAAATCTGCCCCGATCACAGGCGTGCCAAAGGTGTTCGCACGCGGGCAGGGCGGGTTGCTGGATGTGGCACTGGCCGCCGATTTTGCGCAAAGCCGCGTGATTTACCTGACCTATGCCAAACCGGTTGCGGGCGGGTCGGCCACGGCGGCGGCGCGGGCGGTTCTATCGCCGGATGCCACGGCATTGACCGATCTGCGCGACATTTTCGTGCAATCGCCCGCGTCCCCCACGGCCAAACATTACGGGTCGCGCATTGTGATCGACGGGGCGCAGGCCTGGGTCACGACAGGCGAACACAGCAGCCGCGCAGAACGGGGCTTTGCGCAGGATATGGACAAGACCTATGGCAAGGTGATGCGGGTGCCGCTGGACGGTGGCGCGCCGGAAATCTGGTCGCTGGGGCATCGCAATATGCAGGGCGCGGCGCTGTCACCGGACGGGACATTATGGGGGCTGGAACATGGCCCCAAAGGTGGCGACGAGTTGAACCTGATCCGCAAGGGCGGCAATTACGGCTGGCCCGTGGTCAGCTATGGCGAGACCTATGGCGGCGCCCCGATTGGCAGCGCCGCCCCGCGTGCGCAGGGCATGGAGGAGCCGGTCTATTACTGGGATCCGGTGATCGCGCCGGGGAATATGCTGTTTTATCAGGGGGATATGTTTCCAGAATGGCGCGGTGATATTCTGGCCGCATCGCTGAACCCCGGCGGGATGGTGCGGCTGGACATGGACGGCACGCGGGTCGCGGGCGAGGAAAGGTTTCGCATGGGGCAGGGGCGCATTCGCGATCTGGCGGTTCTGGCGGATGGTTCGGTTGTGGCGCTGATGGATGCGCGGGGCGGCGGGATCTTGCGGTTCAGCCGCTAGGTGACAAGGGCGTTACAGATGCGGGCGCGGCCTTGACCTTGGCCGGTTTCGCCCGCAGTGTCGCAGGCGCAGAAACAGGTGTGGAAAACCGCGCCAGACATTAGGAACCGCAGGTCAGATGGCAGGACAAACCGCCCCTTTCGCAGCCTTTGAATGGATGATCGCGTGGCGTTATTTGCGCGCAAGACGCGCCGAGGGCGGGGTTTCGGTGATGACCGTGATCAGCCTTGTCGGGATCACGCTGGCGGTGTTTGCCTTGATCGCGACGCTGGCGGTGCGCAGCGGGTTTCGGGCCGAATTTGTCGATACGATTTTGGGCGCGAATGCCCATGTGACGGTTTATTCGGTCGGGCAGGTGGACCCTGTGACCGGGCGGATTGACCGCAGCCTGAGCGATTACAATGACATGGCGGCGCGGGTGCGCGATGTGGCGGGCGTGACGCGGGTCGCCCCCCTGATCAAGGGGCAGGTCATGGCCAACGCCCGCGACCGGAACGCAGGAATCGAGGTGTTCGGCATCGCGCTGGACGATATGAAAACCATCCCCCGTGTGGCCAATCCCACGGACAGTCTGGGCGATATCGAGCGACTGGCCGAGGGCATCGCCATCGGGTCTGGCGTGGCGCGGGAATTGAACGTCACCACGGGCGACAAGGTGAAAATCATCAGCCCCAACGGCGTGAAAACCGCGTTCGGCACCAGCCCGCGGGTCAAATCATACGAGGTGGTTTATATATTCACTGCGGGCCGCTATGACATTGATCGCACACGGGTTTATATGCCCTTTGCCGAGGCGCAATCCTATTTCAACCGCGAGGGTGTGGCCGATGAATTAGAGGTCATGGTCGCGCGCCCCGAAGAGGTGGACAAAATCGCGCTGCCGCTGATGCTGGCGGGGGGCGAGGGCGCGCAAATCTGGACATGGCGCGATGCCTCGGGCGGGTTTTTGCGGGCCTTGGACATAGAGGACAACGTGATGTTCGTGATCCTGTCGATCCTGGTGTTGATCGCGGCGATGAACATCGTATCGGGCCTGATCATGCTGGTGAAAAACAAGGGCCGCGACATCGGGATTTTGCGCACCATGGGGTTAAGCGAAGGATCGGTTTTGCGGGTGTTTTTCATTTGCGGCGCGTTTACGGGGCTGATCGGCACCGCGTTGGGGGTGATTTTGGGCTGTTTGTTCGCCATCTATATCGACCAGATTTTCGCACTGGTGAACACGGTGGCGGGGGGCGGCGTTTGGGACCCGTCCATTCGCGGAATTTACCAGTTGCCTGCGAAACTGGAATTGCCCGATGTGTTGTCGGCGGTGGGTCTGTCGCTGGGGTTGAGTTTTATTGTGACGATATTTCCGGCGCGGCGTGCGGCGCGGATGAACCCGGTGGAGGCGCTGCGCTATGAGTGATGTGGTGCTGAAACTGGAAGGGATCGAGAAGACCTATAACAAGGGGTTGGCGGGCGCTGTGCAGGTGTTGCAGGGGGTGTCGTTAACCATGGGGCGCGGCGAGGTTGTGGCGCTGGTTGCGCCCTCGGGGGCGGGGAAATCCACCCTGTTGCACATCGCCGGATTGCTGGATGTGGCCGATGCGGGGCGGGTGGAAATCGGCGGTCGCGACATGAGCGGCCTGTCGGATCGCAAGCGCACCGCGGTGCGGCGGGCGGATGTCGGATTTGTCTATCAGTTTCATCATTTATTGCCTGAATTCAATGCCTTGGAAAATATCGTGCTGCCGCAACTGGCCAATGGTGTGTCACGTCGCGAGGCCGCAACCCGCGCGGCGGACCTGTTGGCGCGGGTCGGGGTTGGGGCGCGTGCCGATCACCGTCCGGCGGAATTATCCGGGGGTGAACAGCAGCGCGTGGCGTTTTGCCGGGCGCTTGCCAATGAGCCGCGTTTGCTGCTGGCGGACGAGCCGACGGGTAACCTTGATCCGGCGACCTCGGATCAGGTGTTTGGCGCCTTGATGGAGCTGGTTCGGGCGACCGGATTGTCGGCCCTGATCGCGACGCATAACATGGAACTGGCATCGCGGATGGACCGTGTGTTGCGCCTGAACGCCGGTGTGCTGACCGAAGAATAGGCGGTTTGCGCTGGATCAATGCGCCTTGCCCTTTGTTTTGCCAAGTATTGGAAAACAAAGGCAAAGAGGGCAGCGATGAAACCGATGATCTGGGCGGGAATGGCAATGGTTCTGGCGGGGTGCGCGGTGCAGCCACAGCCGGGGCGGGATGTTTTTCAAACCTATTGCGTGGGGTGTCACGGGCGAGGGGGCGCGGGCGATGGGGCCTATGGTGGCGATCTGCCAGTGCCCCCCGCCAATCTGACGATGCTGTCGGCGGGCAACGGCGGCGTGTTTCCGCGCGAGCGGGTGATCACCAAAATCCACGGCTATCCCGACAGTTTTCACGCCAGTATCATGCCGGAGTTCGGGTCGTTACTGGCGGGTGAAACCGTGATGGTGATGACGGATCAGGGCAAGGTCGCAACCCCCAAAGCATTGGCCGAACTGGTCGCCTATCTGGAGTCGATTCAGGCGGGATGATGCGTGATCTGATGCGGATCAAGGACAGGGGGCGTGGTGGCTGCGATGCTGTGTCATGGCGTTATCAAGGAGGAAGATTCACATGCTGAAATACCTTGCGATTGCGGTGATCGGGGTGGCGGGCATGGCCCTTGCCCCCGTTCATGCCCCCCTTCATGCCCAAGAGGCCGAAGAAGGGCGCAGCATATTCATGCAGCACTGCGCCACCTGTCACGGGTTAGAGGCCGACGGCAAAGGCCCGATGGCCCCTGTGCTGCTGGTTCAGCCTAAGGATTTGTCGCGCCTATCCATTGATAACAAAGGGGAATTTCCGCTGATGCGGGTGGTGATGCGGATTGACGGGCGTGACCCTTTGGTCAGCCACGGGTCATCCATGCCGGTTTATGGCGCGTTTTTTCAGGGGGATGATGTGGCGATGAAAACGGGGGCGGGCCAGCCGGTGATGATGGGGCGGCCGATTGCCGATCTGGTCGCGTATTTGCAGGAGATCCAGCAATGAAACGGCTGGTGATACTGGCGGTTCTGGCGGCGGGGTGCGCGCCTCTGGCGATGCCTGACGCCCCCGAAGGCGCTGTGTTATATGCGGAAAATTGCGCGATGTGTCATGGGGTTAGCGGACGTGGCAACGGGGAGCTGGCGCGGGGCATGCACCCAGCGCCCAGTGATCTGACACGGCTGTCGCGGGGCGGTGTGTTTCCCGTTAGCGCGGTGTTAAGCCAGATTGACGGATACACCCGCATGGATGCCCGCCCCGAGATGCCGGAATTCGGGGTATTGCTGCGTGGCGACACGGTGCCCGTGACCTTGGAGGATGGCAGCCAGTCGCCTGTGGCGCGGCCTTTGGCGGCGCTGATGACCTATCTGGAGAGCATCCAGCGTTAAGGAGCTGTTAGGCCCGGTTAACGGCAGATGCCGCTGATTTCTGCGCCGCGCCACGGGATTTGCACGCGCGGCGATTGCAGTAAATTGTCCAGCCGTTGCAGGGGCATTTCGGCGCTGATCATATCGCGCAGACGTTTGGTGCGCGGCGCGTCCGGGTCCAGCAGGCGGCAGCAGACGTATTCCTCTACTATGGCGCCCTGTTGTTCGTAGCCATGATCAAGGAACGATATTTTCGTATCAGGATCAAACAGATAGGGGTCAGGGTTGCCGGAGTGTTCGCCCGCGCCCTTGAACGGGTGATACCCCGTGCGGGCGCGGTTGGCCCATTGCCAGACATGGGTCATTTCATGGGCGAACAGCATGGTGTCGACCAGATCAAACTGCTGCGGATAGTCGGGCAAGAAGTCTTTGCGATAGAGGTCTGGGCGGAAAAACGCGGTGTGAAATCCGACCATGGCACCGGGGGCGACGGTAACGGTTTCGCCTTTTGACGGGGGCCAGATTCGCTCGGAGCAGGTCAGGCGGGGGCGGATCGGGCGTTTATATGTGACCTCGCCGAACATCAGATCGTCGTTCAGGCGGACCCGTTCGGTGGGGAAATCGGGACCGAAAGTGGCGGCGGTGAAGGCGCGTTCATTCATGGTTAACGGCCGCCCGCAGGCAGTCAGGATGATCAGGGTCAGCAGGGTCAGGGTGCGTTTCATGCCGTCAGAGTAGCGGGGAAAATTCGTATAAAACAGCGGTGATTTCGGTGGATTCCTATGTTTCGGGGGGTGCAATCTGTGGTTTTGGGCGGCGAAATGGGTGTAGGCGGTCAGGACAGTGGATTGACACGCTTTGGCGTCAGGCGCAGATTAACCAATGTTAACAAAATGGTTAATTTTTGCAGTGATGGATGTATTTATGAAGACGTTTTTTATTGCCGTTGTGGCGGCGTGTTTTTCCGCCGGAGTCGCACCTGCGGGGCAGGGTATCGCGCCGGTTTCCGGACTGGTTTTGGGCGGGCAGGAATTGGGCCATGGCGGCGGCTGCCGCAAATCCTCGCCCCCCGGTCAGTGCTGTCATGCGGGGTCGAAACCGTATCACTGCCATTGATGCGGTGAGGACGGCGCGGGCTGCGCCGTGGTTTTAGGTATTTATGGAACAATGAAAGAGGGGCGTGGCTGTTGGGCTGCGTCCTTTTTTGGTTTGGGGCCGGGTGGGGTGCGTGCGCTGTTGGTTGTTGGGTATTGGGTTGCAAATGTTTGGGAGGGTGAGGTGTGGGTATGGGCGAATTGTTGGGTTTGAGTGGAGTGGTGGAGCGGGAGCGGGACGCTCGCCCGCCGCGCCAGAGACCAGAGACGCGGCACCGTATCAAAGATGCGCGGTTTTGGCGCTGGTCTCCCAGTGGCTTGTCCGGGCTGCAAATCGTGTACGTAAGAAAAACGCATTGAGCAGTTAGATGTTGAACATGATCCTGCTTATAGTGAACTTTTCACTACCCTCGGGGCGGTAGTCACGCGGCCTGGTTTGATCTTCCTGTCTGCGCTGAGCCAACGATTTGTGCGGGCGAAGATAGTCATCGGCATTGGCTTGCGAAAGGCCTGCGATGGCTAAGAGTTGCCGCGAGAGATGAGGAAAGGACTGGTGGGCAGATCCTCTGCAAAAATAGGTATGAAAGGGTTTGGAGCCTTTAAGAATCTTCTTTGCCTGAAGGGTGTTGCGGGTTCCGAAAGTCTGGAAGCCCTTATCGCGAATGGCCTTGGCGCTTTGCGTCATAATTCCAGTGGCGCTAGCGCCCAGTTCTGTCGAGAAATTCGAATTCAGAAAAACGCAGTAAAGGGGGATAGAACCTTCGATCGCAGCGTGATCCATTAACTTTTTGTTCTGCACACCAGAAGAATGTGGGTGAAAAAGCTCTGGGATCGTTGTGTTTGTTTTTTCCTGTGTAGACCGTTTGGCTTGAAATAGGAGCGTAAGATCGACTTTTCCGTCAGTGAAAGTGACTTCAAAGTCAGCGTTTGTGACGCTCTCTTTAGATGCGTCAACCTCAACCGAAGGGTCTGCAAGAATACGAAAGTGAGATATGATTAAATCGGTGAAGGTCGTTTCCTTGATCCGCCAAGACGTCGAAAGCTGTTCAAGGTCAAGCAGATTGGCAGTGAGTTTCTCAAGGTGATGTGCGCAGGCGCACGGGTTAGAGATCAAACATCCAACTCCTCAACGAATCTCGCATTTTCCTGAATATACTGGAACCGCAATTCGGGTTTTTTGCCCATCAGGCGTTCGACCAGATCGCCGGTTTCGCCGGGTTCGTCCTCGTCTATGGTGACGCGGATCAGTTTGCGGGATTTCGGGTCCATTGTGGTTTCTTTCAAATCCTTGGCGTCCATTTCGCCGAGGCCTTTGAAACGTTGCACGTCGATTTTGCCTTTGCCGCCCAGACCTGCCTCCATTGCGGCGTCTTTTTCGGCGTCGTCGGAGACATAGAGCCGGCGCGCGCCTTGGGTCAGGCGATAGAGCGGCGGGCAGGCCATATAGAGGTGGCCGGTGTCGATCATCGGGCGCATCTGGCTGTAGAACAGGGTCATCAGCAGCGAAGCGATATGGGCGCCATCCACATCCGCATCGGTCATGATGATGATCTTGTCATAGCGCAGATCGTCGATGTTGAAACGGGTGCCGAGCCCGACGCCAAGTGCCTGGGCCAGATCGTTGATTTCCTGATTGGAGCCGAGTTTGTTGGAGGCCGCGCCCAGCACGTTGAGGATTTTGCCGCGCAGGGGCAGGATCGCCTGATATTTGCGGTCGCGTGCCATTTTGGCCGAGCCACCGGCGGAGTCGCCTTCGACGATGAACAGTTCGGTGCCTTCGCGGCTGTTTGACGAACAATCGGTCAGTTTGCCGGGCAGGCGCAGTTTTTTGGTGGCGGTTTTGCGCTGGGTTTCTTTTTCCTGACGGCGGCGCAGGCGTTCTTCGGCGCGCAGCACAAGGAAATCAAGGATCGCGCCCGCGGATTTGGTATCGGAGGCGAGCCAGTTGTCGAAATGGTCGCGCACGGAGTTTTCGACAAGGCGCTGTGCCTCGACTGTGGCGAGGCGGTCCTTGGTCTGGCCGACGAATTCGGGTTCGGAAATGAAGCAGGACACCAGTGCGCAGCCGCCGGTGATCAGGTCATCGCGGGTGATTTGCGCGGCCTTTTTGTTGCTGACCAGTTCACCGTAGGCTTTGATGCCTTTCAGAACGGCGGCCCAGAAACCGGCAACGTGGGTTCCGCCCTCGGGGGTGGGGACGGTGTTACAGTAGGATTGGATGAAACCGTCGCGCGCCGGGGTCCAGTTGATGGCCCATTCCACCTTGCCCGGGACGCCGAATTTTTCCTTGAAATCGACGGTGCCGGCAAAGGGGGCGTCGGCGTAGGCGGTTGTTTTGCCCAGGGTTTCATTGAGGTAGTCGGCCAGACCGCCGGGGAAATGGAACGTGGCCTCGACCGGAGTTTCGCCGTCATTGATCGCGGATTTCCAGCGGATTTCGACGCCGGAAAACAGATAGGCCTTGGAGCGGATGGATTTGAACAGGCGGGCGGGTTTGAAGCGGTGCGCGCCAAAGATTTGTTCATCTGCGTGAAAGGTGACGGTGGTGCCGCGCCGGTTGGGGGCTGCGCCGATTTTTTCCACCGGTCCCTGCGGGATGCCACGGGAAAAGCGTTGTTCATAGAGTTCTTTGTTGCGGGCGACCTGCACGACCATCAGGTCGGACAGGGCGTTGACCACCGATGCGCCAACACCGTGCAAACCGCCCGAGGTCTGATAGGCCTTGCCCGAGAATTTACCGCCCGCGTGCAGCGTGCAGAGGATCACCTCGAGCGCGGATTTGTCGGGGAATTTGGGGTGCGGATCAATCGGGATGCCACGGCCATTGTCGCGGATGGTCATGGAATAGTCTTCGTGGAGTTCGACCTCGATCCGGTTGGCGTGGCCTGCCACGGCCTCGTCCATGGAGTTGTCGAGCACCTCGGCCACAAGGTGGTGCAGGGCGCGTTCATCGGTGCCGCCGATATACATGCCGGGGCGTTTGCGCACGGGTTCCAGCCCTTCCAGCACCTCGATCGAGGAGGCGTTGTAGTCATCGGGGGCGGTACCGGAGAGGAGGTCGTCGGACATGGGCGCTGCTGCTCTTTTTATGTGGTTGCCATGCAATATGGCAGAGCAGAGCCGAAGGGGAAAGAGGGCAGGGGGGGGGGTGCGTCCTTGGCTGCGGCTTTTTCTTGGATCAAATACTCCGGGGGTGAGCGGCATTTGCATTGCAAATGTGGCGAGGGGGCTGGCCCCCTTTTTTGGCGTGCCGCCGGGTGCCGGTGTGGGAGCCTGCGGCGCGAGTATTTTTGCCAAGAAAAAGTGGTTTGGCGGTCTGTGCCACCGCCCGAAGGCGGCAGCCGAGGGCTAGGCCCAACCGTGTGGGGTTTTCTATGAAAACCGCTAAGCGGGCGGGAGTTGCCCCTTTTCAGTTTTGGAAATGCGCGGCGAGGGAGGCGGGCATTTCGAATTCCTGCAACGCGCGGGCGCGGGCTTCGCTGCTCATCTTGCGGGCGGTTTTGGCGACGATCCGGTCAAGTTTTTCAGGGTCTTGCGTGCCGGCAAAGGGGCCAAGATACCAGCGGATAAAGGTGAAACATGCCACATCCTCCAGCGATTGGGTCAGGGGGTCGCGTTTGATCGCCTCTTTGCGCAGCATGGCGGCGGCTTGGTCGGCGTCGGGTTGGGCATAGCCGTTTGCGGTCATGATTTCGGCGACGCGGGCGCCGTGGCGGCGGCCCTGTTCCTTGCGCCATGTCAGGTAACCTGTGCGGTCCATCGGGAAATCAGAGCGTGGCAGCATCCAGCGTTCGATATGTTGGCCACGCGCCGCGATTTGCAGCACATCGGGCGCATCGGGGTAAAGCAGTTGCAGTTCGGCGCTCATCCGTTCGCCGTATAGTTGCGCCGCGGGGGTGCCTTCGGATGTGTCGGGGTCATGGGCATTGGCGGCGTCGATGGCAGAGAGGGTGTTTTGCAGGTTTTCGGTCATATCGGGGCCTATGGGTTTGGGGGCGGCGTTAATTGCGGTCCAGTTTGGTGGACAGGTGGATCAGGCTTTCGGAACTGTTTACGCCTTTTGCTTCGACAATGCGATCAAGGGTTTCATCCAGTTCCTGTGTGGTGGCGGCGGACAATCCGGCGATCAGATCCCAGCGGCCCGAGGTGGTATGCACGCTGTCAACCTGTGTCAGCGCCTTGAGCCGTGCAATGACGGCGGGTTGGGCGCGGGGTTCGATTGAAATCAGCGCGGTGGCGCGGATGCGCGGGGCCGATTGATCCGACAGGCGCAGGGTATATCCCGCGATGGTGCCGTTGGTTTCCAGCCGGTCCAGCCGCGCCTGCACCGTGGTGCGCGCCAGCCCCAGTTTGCGCGCCAGCGTGGCCACGGGGGCGCGGGCGTTTTGTTGCAACTGGCGCAGCAGGGCGCGGTCTGTTTCGTCTAATTGTGTGTTCATTTGGTCGATCTGCCCGAATTTGGGGTCATTTTGCCACAAGTGCCGCGATGAATCGACAGAAATCACGCGCATGATGAAAAGAAAAAGCTGTTCACCTGTTCAGCGATCAAAAAACGACCTTTCACACGGCCAATACCTCCCGATACCCCCGCAAGCCCCCCAACAAGACCCCAACAGCACGAGGCCCTGATATGCGCGCGACAGTCGATTTTCCCACCCCTATATCCCATTTGATGCGGCTGCGCCCCGACGAGGCGGTCATGTATATGGCCCCTGATGTGGTTGCGGCGCAGGCCCGCCGGTTCATTGACGGCTTTGACGGATTGGTGACTTTCGCGGTCAAGGCCAACCCCCGCCCCGAGGTTTTGGAGGCATTGGTGCGCGCCGGTGTGCGGGCGTTTGATGTGGCCTCGGTCGCCGAAATGCACATGGTGCGTGCGGCCTGCCCTGCCGCCGTTTTGCATTACAACAATCCGGTCAGGTCATTGGAGGAGGTGGCGCTGGCGGCGCAGATGGGGGTGGTGTCGGCATCGGTGGATGACGCCCATGAGTTGGAAAAGCTGCGGCCCCTGTTGGCGGCCAGTGGTGGGCTGACCGAGGTATCGGTGCGGTTGAAGCTGCCGGTCAAGGGCGCGGTTTATGATTTCGGGTCCAAATTCGGTGTCGGGCCGGATGATGCGGTGGCGTTGTTGCGCCGTGTGGCCGACATGGGGTTCACCCCTGCGATGACATTTCACCCCGGCACGCAATGCGAGGAAGGCGCGGCATGGGGTGCCTATATCCGTGCCTGTGCCGATGTGGCGCGGCGTGCGGGTGTGACATTGGCGCGGCTGAATGTGGGGGGCGGGTTTCCGGCGCAGCGGGTGGGCGATGCGCCCGATCTGGGCGCGTTGTTCGCGTTGATTCGCGCCGAGGTGGATGGCGCATTTGGTGCCAATCCCCCCGCGCTGGTTTGCGAGCCGGGGCGGGCCTTGGTGGCCGAGGCATTCAGTCTGGCGGCACGGATCAAGGCGTTTCGCGCTGATGGGTCGGTGTTTTTGAACGACGGGATTTATGGCGGTTTGGCCGAATGGCGCGACATGCCGGGGATGGACCGTGTGCAGGTGATTGGCCCTGACGGTGCGTTGCGCGGTGGTGCGATGCAGGGGCGTGTGGCCTATGGCCCGACCTGTGACAGTCTGGACCGTTTGCCCGACCCCCTGCCGCTGCCACGGGATGCGGCAGAGGGCGATTGGGTGTTGTTTCACGGCATGGGTGCCTATTCGCTGGCTCTGGCGACGCGGTTCAACGGTTACGGGCCAGAGGTGCCTGTGGTGGTAGCCGGGTTGGCGACGTGACAGGTTTTTGGGAAATCCGGTCAATTTTCCTGACATAAAATTCCTGACATAGCTGCGCGGCCTCTGGACAGTGGCGGCTGGCGGGTTACCCTGTGCGCGAAACAGCGAGCGCGAGGGGGCGAGATGGAAAAGTTCGGGAAAAGCCAGCCGATTACACGGGTCGAGGACAAGCGGTTTTTGACCGGCGAGGGGCGGTATATTGACGATGCCCTGCCTGAGGGAGCCTTGTTCGCCTATGTTTTGCGGTCCAATGTGGCGCATGGGCGCCTTGATGCGTTGGATGTCACCGGGGCCGAGGCCGCAGATGGTGTGCATCTGGTGTTGACCGGCGCCGCCCTTTTGGCGGCGGGTGTGACCGAGGGCATGGCCGGTGTGGTGGTGGACAACCGCGATGGCACCAAGGCCGCAGCGCCGCGTCGCCCGGTATTGGCCGAAGAAAAGGTGCGCTATGTCGGTGATCCGATTGCCCTGATCGTGGCCGATACGCTGGATCAGGCTAAGGATGCCGCCGAGCTGATCGAGTTGGACATCGAGGAGTTGCCCGCCAAGATGGATTTCACCCCCGGCGGGGCCTTGGTGCATGATGATCTGGCTGACAACCGCGCCTTTGACTGGGCGATGGGGGATGAGGCGGCGAATGATGCCGCGTTCGCCCGCGCCGCCCATGTGGTGCGCATGGAGGTGGAGGACAACCGTATCGTCGTCAATTCGATGGAGCCGCGCGGCTGTTACGCCGAATATGACGGGCAGCGGTTGCATGTCGGGTTTAGCGGGCAGGGCGTTTGGGTGATGAAGGCACAGCTGGCCCGTGTGTTGAACATGGAGGAGGGCGATGTGCGTGTCACCATCCCCGATGTCGGCGGCGGTTTTGGCATGAAGGTCGCGCCCTATCCCGAATATTTCGCGGTGGCGCAGGCGGCGAAAATGCTGGGCAGGCCGGTGCGCTGGATGTCAGAGCGCGGCGAGGGGATGCTATCGGATCACGGCGGGCGCGACCTGACCAGTCTGGGCGCGCTGGCCTTTGACGAGCATCACAAGATCATCGGTTACCGTGTTGATACCAAGGCCAATATCGGGGCCTATAATTCGAATTTCGGGCAGGCGATTCAATCGGTTCTGTTTTCCAAGGTTTTGATGGGGGTTTACGATGTGCAGGATGCGTTTCTGCACGTGGAGGGGTTTTACACCACCACCACCCAGACCGATGCCTATCGCGGGGCGGGCCGCCCCGAGGCGATATATCTGTTAGAGCGGATGATGGATTATGCGGCGCGTGAACTGGGTGTCGATGTCTGGGATCTGCACCGGATCAATTTCATCCCCAAGGCGGCGTTCCCTTATACAACCGCGACGGGGGAATTATATGATGTGGGCGATTTTCACGCGCTGCTGGACCGGGTCGAGGAAACGAGCGATCGCGCAGGGTTTGCGGCCCGCAAGGCAGCGAGCGCAGCGCAGGGGAAATTGCGCGGTTTGGGGCTGAGTTACTATATCGAAAGCATTTTGGGTGATCCTTCGGAAAGCGCCAAGGTGGCGTTTCACGAGGATGGCACGGTGACGATTTATGTGGGCACGCAATCCAACGGGCAGGGGCATGAAACGGTCTATGCCAAGTTCCTGTCGGACCAGACGGGAATCCCGTTCGAGAATATCCGCGTGGTGCAGGGCGACAGTGATCTGATCGCCATGGGCGGCGGCACCGGCGGGTCACGGTCTGTCACCACGCAAAGCACCGCGACCCTGGCAACGGTGGATAAGATGACGGCGGCGTTTATCCCGTTTCTGGCCGAAAAGATGGGTGTGGATGCGGGGGCGGTGACATTTGATGATGAACGGTTCCGTGCAGCGGGGTCCAACCTGACGCCCAGCTTTGTCGAAGCGGCCGAACTGGCGCGGGCCGAGGGGCGCGAGGACCTGCTGGTGCACGAGGCGCGGGCCACCCTGCCGGGGCGGTCATACCCCAATGGCGCCCATGTCGCCGAGGTGGAAATCGACCCCGAAACCGGCGTTGTGACGCTGGAACGCTATTCCGTGGTCGATGATTTCGGCAACCTGATCAATCCGCGACTGGCCGAGGGGCAGGTGCATGGCGGCGTGGCACAGGGGGCAGGGCAGGCATTGATGGAGCGGGTCGCCTATGACGACGACGGGCAGATGCTGACCGCCAGTTTCATGGATTACGCCATGCCACGGGCCGATGACATGCCGATGTATAGATTTGAAACGCTGGCCGTGCCATCCACGGCCAATGCCATGGGCATGAAGGGCTGTGGCGAGGCGGGCACCGTGGGCGCCATGGCGGCCACGGCCAATGCGGTGATGGATGCGCTGTGGGAACGCGGGGTGCGGCGGGCCGATATGCCGTTCACGCCGCTTAGGGTTTGGGATCTGTTGAATGGGCAATCTGTGGCGGCTGAGTAGACAGGCCCTAAGCCTGATATGGCCGGGGCTGCGCCATGCGCAGTCTGCCCGTCGCGCCACGCGCGGGGCGCTGACCCATGTGATTGTGCTGGATGGCACCATGTCTTCGCTGCGCCGCGGGCGTGAAACCAACGCGGGGCTGACATGGCGGCTGTTGCAGGAAACCGGCAATGATGTGTCCACCTATTACGAGGCGGGCGTGCAATGGGCCGACTGGCGCAGCACGCCCGATGTGGTGGTGGGGCGCGGCATCAACCGCCAGATCAGGCGCGCCTATGGCTATCTCGCCAGCCGGTATCGCCCCGGCGACAGGATATTCCTGTTTGGCTACTCACGGGGGGCCTATGCGGTCAGATCACTGGCAGGGCTGATTGATCAGGTCGGCCTGCTGCGCAGCGAACATGCAACCGAACGCCAGATACAACTGGCCTATCGCCATTATCAAACCGCGCCCGGTGGCCATGTGGCGGGCGAATTCAGGGCGGCATTCTGCCATACAGATGCGCAGATCGAAATGATCGGGGTCTGGGATACGGTCAAGGCGCTGGGCCTGCGCCTGCCGCTGTTCTGGCGCTGGTCGCAACCCGCACATGCGTTTCATTCCCACGCGCTGGGCCATGCCACGCGCCATGGCTACCACGCGCTGGCGCTGGATGAAACACGCGAGGTATACGCGCCGGTGCTGTGGCAAACGCCGGATGACTGGGACGGGCGGGTAGAGCAAGTCTGGTTCCCCGGATGCCACGGCGATGTGGGTGGGCAGTTGGGCGATTTTACCCAGGCGCGGCCGCTGTCGAACATTCCGCTGGTCTGGATGCTGGACAAGGCGGCAGGACATGGATTGCCCCTGCCCGAAGGCTGGCGCGCAGGTTTCCCGATGGATGCCAATGCGCCATCCGTCGGCACATGGTCCGGCTGGGGCAAGCTGTTTTTGCTGCGCCGCAAACGTGTGGTCGGGGCGGATAAATCGGAACGGCTGTATCGCGCGGAACGCGACGCGGATCGCACTGTCATCAACGCTCCGGCCTAAGCGCTCTGGCCTGAACGCTTTGATCCGAAGGCTTTGGCCTGAGGCCAACGGGGGCCTGCTGCCCCCTCGTTCATGCGTTGCATGACCTCCCCCCGCCGGGGCTCGCGCGCCATCGCAGATGATGCGCACCCTATCTGTCAGTTGTTGCAGGCGCGACGCCCGACAGGGACAGCTATTCCGACTTTTTCTTGGCAAAAATACTCATCCGCACCACCGCCCGTCACCGAACCCCCATGGGGCGCGGCCCCGTTGCGCCCAGCCCATCCCGAGTGCCCCGCCAAAGCGGGCGACGAGGCGCAATGTGCGGCCCTGGGGCCGCTCTGACGGATAATGGGGAGTGGATCAGGCGGGTTTGGCGACCTGCATGATGATGCAGGTGGTGGAGCCTGTGGCGTAGAGTTTGCCATCCTCGACGCCGCGGATTTCGCCCGAAGCGATGCCGGTGGAACGCCCCGCGTGCTGGCATTCGCCAATCGCCAGAACATCCATGCCCAACGGAATGGAGCGGATGATATTCACCTTATATTCCAACGTGGTATAGGTCGATCCGCGTGGCACCCGGGTCATCACGGCGCAGGCCATGCAGCTGTCCAGCAGGGTGCCATACCAGCCGCCATGCACGGTGCCCATGGGGTTGGTGAATTCGAATTTCGGCGCGCCACGAAACACCACGCGGCCCTCTTCGACGGTGTCGATGTTATAGCCAAGCTGCCCCGCGATGGGCGGGCCGGGGTATTTGCCCGCGACCATGGCCTGCATCGATTCCAGCCCTGACATTGACATCGCCTCTTCGCGGGTCATCAGGTCATCGGGGGATTTGGCGATATATCTTTCGCCGGTTTTATCGTTGGGCATTTGCGGCTCCTCCTCGCGTTGCGGGCATGAAACCGCGCCACGAGGAGGAGGGCAAGGGCGCCCGGATGTTACGCCACGTTTTCGAGGTTCACCTTGGGCGTGACGCCCAGTGCGTGACAGACATCGCGGGTCAGTTCGGGGCGGTTCAGCGTATAGAATTGCAGATCATTCACGCCGCCATCAATCAGATCCGAGCAGAGTTCGGTGCACAGCGCGGTAGAGAGCAGATCGGCGCGCCCGTCGCGCTCGGCCTTTTCGAATGCTTCGTCCAGCCATGTCGGCACATTGGTGCCGCAGCGCAGGGCGAAATTGCGGGTGCCCTTCCACGAGGTGATCGGCAGGATGCCCGGAATGATCGGCGCATCAATCCCTGCTTTGACACAGGCATCGCGGAAGCGGAAAAACGTATCTGCCTCGAAGAAGAACTGGGTGATGGCGGAATGTGCGCCCGCGTCGATTTTGCGTTTCAGGTATTCGACATCGGCGGCGGTGTCTGATGCTTCGGGGTGTTTTTCCGGGTATGCGCCGACGCGCAGGCGGAATTTCCCTGTTTTTGCAAGGGCTTCGATCAGTTCTACGGATGATGCAAAGCCGCCGGGGTGTTGGGTGAATGCGCCCGCGCCCTTGGGCGGGTCGCCGCGCAGGGCGACGATTTCGGTGACGCCTGCCGCCGCATAGCTGTCGGCGATGGCAAGGGTTTCTTCGCGGGTGGCGGAAACGCAGGTCAGGTGGGCGGCGACATTGACGCCGTAATTTTTATGCAACACGGCGACGGCGTCATGGGTCAGGTCGCGGGTGGTGCCGCCTGCGCCATAGGTGACGGACACGAATGCGGGGTCCAGCGGGGCCAGAACCTGTGCGGTTTCCCACAGCCGGAACGAGGCTTCGAGGCTTTGCGGCGGGAAGAATTCAAATGATACATTCGGGCGGGTCATGTCGGTTTTCGTCCTTGTTGCGTCGCCTCTTGTCGCATGGGGCGGCATGTGAGACAAGCTCATTAAATTCATCTGAAACATGAGGCGCGTTTCATAATGCACATCGAATTCCGGCATCTGCGCACGATCAAGGCGATCCACGAGGCGGGCGGTTTGGGCAAGGCGGCGGATATTCTGAATATCACGCAGTCTGCTTTGTCGCATCAGATCAAGGGGTTGGAGGATCAGGCGGGGGTGGAGCTGTTCGTGCGCCGGTCCAAGCCGTTGAAGTTGTCGGCGGCCGGGATGCGGATGCTGCGCGCCGCCGAGCGGATTTTGCCCGAGGTTGCGGCCCTTCAGGCCGAGTTCAGCGGGTTGCGGGCGGGATCGTCGGGGCGGTTGCATATCGCGATTGAATGCCACGCCTGTTTTGAATGGCTGTTTCCGGTGCTGGAGAGTTTCCGCAAGGGCTGGCCCGATGTGGATGTCGACATTCGCCCCGGTCTGGCCTTTGATGCCTTGCCCGCGTTGATGAAGGAGGAGGTCGATCTGGTGGTTTCCTCGGATCCTGAGGAGATGCCGGGGGTGACCTTCACGCCGCTGTTTGACTATGCGCCGGTTTTTGTGGCTGCGGCGCAGCATCCGCTGGCGCAAAAGCCGTGGATCGAGGCAGAGGATTTTCGTGGCGAGACATTGATCACCTATCCGGTGGAGCGGTCGCGTCTGGATATTTTCAGCCAGTTGCTGACCCCTGCCAAGGTGGAACCCGCATCGGTGCGACAGGCGGAGCTGACGGCGGTGATTTTGCTGTTGGTGGCGTCCAATCGCGGGGTGGCTGTGTTGCCCGATTGGGTGGTGCGCGAGGTAAAGTATTCATCGGATTATGTGACGCGGCCGTTGACCGAGGCAGGTTTGACGCGTCGTTTGTATGCGGCGGTGCGGACCGAGGATTTGGAAAAGCCCTATATGGCGGAGTTGATCGGTTTGGCGGGGATCGAGGCGGCGAAGTTGCAAAGGGCGTGAGGTTGGGGGGAGCCGCTGGAGGGGTGTTTGGGCGCCTGTGCCGGAGCCTGCGGCGCGAGTATTTTGGCCAAGAAAAAGCCGGTTGTGTGGTGGTTGCCCGAGGCGTCAGCCGAGGGCCACGCCCAACCGTGAATATGCATCTTTGATGCGTTTTGAGCGGGCGGGAGTGCGCCCTTTACGCTGTGGTGGATCGAGGCTTGGCAATCGGGGCGTCATTGCTTATACGCGCGGCTTGGACAAACAGGAGCCGGACCGATGCAGGGCAGCGCCAATCTTAACATCATGATCAAGGCCGCACGCAAGGCGGGGCGTTCGCTGGTCAAGGATTTCCGCGAGGTCGAGAACCTTCAGGTGTCGATGAAGGGGGCGGGCGATTTTGTATCCAAGGCCGATATTGCCGCCGAGGAGATTCTGAAAGAGGAGCTGTTGGGGGCGCGTCCGACCTATGGCTGGTTGGGCGAGGAGGGTGGCGGTATCGACGGCAAGGATCCGACACGTCGCTGGATCGTGGACCCGTTGGATGGCACCACGAATTTTCTGCATGGTTTGCCGCATTGGGCGATTTCCATTGCATTGGAGCACAAGGGCCAGATCGTGGCCGGTGTGGTGTATGATGCTGCCAAGGACGAGATGTTTTACGCCGAGAAGGGCAAAGGTGCCTGGTTGAATGATTCCAACCGTTTGCGCGTGTCGGGGCGTCACCGGATGATTGAATGTCTGTTTGCCACGGGGGTTCCTTTTGGCACCAAGCGCACTTTGCCTGCGACCTTGCAGGATCTGGCGCGGTTGATGCCGGTTTGTGCCGGTGTGCGCCGGTTTGGATCGGCTGCATTGGATTTGGCCTATGTGGCCGCCGGTCGTTATGACGGGTTCTGGGAGCGCGAGTTGCAGATTTGGGACATTGCTGCCGGTTATCTGATCGCGACCGAGGCCGGTGCATTGGCGGGGCCGATTCGCGAGGGGCGCGCGCCGCTGGAGCATGGCGAGTTGGTGGTGGGCAATGGCAATGTGTTTGATGCCTTTGCCAAGATCATTCGTTCGCGCGACTGATTGATTGCAGATGGATGTCGGGAGGGTCGGGCCATTGGTCTGGCCCTTTTGTTTTTTGGTCCTTTTGTTATTGCGGTGGTCGGGTGCAGGTATTTTTAGAACAATGAAGGCTGGGGCGGTTAGCGGTCGGATGGGTGGTTGACCCCGTCGGCCCATGGCACCGGGTCCAGATCGCGGGGGTTTAGCCCGTCGATGCCCCCTGCGTTCACCCCGTATTCATCGGGGTTTGACCGGCGTTGGTGGTGGGTGTAGATGCCGCAGCTTTTGCAAAACCAGTGTTTCGCCGTGTTGGTGCCGAATTGATAGAGGGTGAGGTTTTCGCCTCCTTTGACGATGGTGATTCCGTCCAGCGGGGCCGAGAGCGCCACCGCGCCACGCCGGCGGCAGAACGAGCAATCGCAGCGCCGCGCCGTTTTGACACCGTCGCTGAGTTGGACGCGCAGTTCGACTGCGCCGCAGTGGCAGGTGAGGCGGTGTGTGGTCATCGGCGTTTCCTGACACGGGGGATATTGCTGCGGCTTAGGTCATATTCGGCATCGGGGTGGGGCGGGTGGCCGTGGGTGCGGGCCCAGAAGGCCATGCCGCCAAGTTTGAGAAATTTTGGCAGGGTCAGGGCCAGACCGGCGACAAACCCGCCCGCATGTGCCCAGTAGGCCACCCCGCCCATATCGGCGTTGGACCCGATGCCGCTGAAGATTTGCAGGCCGAACCACAGCCCCAGCATGACAAATGCGGGGATGGTAAAGACGCGGAAAAACACGATAAAGATGATCAATATGTCGACTTTTGCCCGTGGAAACAGCAGCAAGTAGCCGCCCATAACCCCCGCGATGGCACCCGATGCCCCCACGGTTGGCACCATGGAGCCGGGCGATGCGACCACCTGTGCCAGTGCGGCGATTACGCCGCTGGCCAGATAGAACAGGGCAAAGCCGGTATGGCCGAACTGTTCCTCCATGTTGTCGCCAAAGATCCACAGGAACAGCATGTTACCGGCCAGATGCATGATGCCTCCGTGCAGGAATTGCGAGGTGACCAGCGTATATGCCCCATCGCCAGAGGTGATGCGTGCGGGGATCATGGCCCAGTCGAAAAAGAAGGCATTGAGGGCGCGGGCGTCGCTGAACATGGGGTAATAGCTGATGAAAATCCCCAGGTTCAGCGCAATCAGCGCATAGGTGACGAAGGGGGTTTTATGGGTCGGGTTGTGATCGCGTATCGGGAACATGGGTGCAGGATTGCGGCCAAGCGGGGGCGGCGTCAAGGGCTGTAATCGGGGGCTGTTATCGGGGGTGGTGCGAGGCATTGATTGATTTTGCGGGTGGGGCCGTCCATGCTGGTGCCGGGCGGGGCGTGCCATCTGTGTTTGCCTATTTGGCAATTGAATATCTGCCGGTCGCAAAACCCTGTGTCGCATTTTGAAAACAAGGAATTTGATATGGCATTGCAGACATTGTTCACCATTTCCACAACGCAGGTGGTGCTGGATGCGGGTGATGGGTCTTATCGCGCGGGCGATGATTTCTATCTGGGACCGAGCGGCGAGTTGGTCACCGAAGCGGATGCGATCGTATCATCGGGCGGCTGGCACAAGTTGCATATTCTTGGCGTGGTCAGTGCGTTTTACGCTGATGCAATTGACCTGCAATCCAGCACATTCGCCGAGGTCATAGTGGGCGAGAGCGGGTCGTTGAGCAGCTTTTATGATCAGGCTGTGGAGCTATGGGCAAGCGAGGCCATGGTGCTGAGCAATGCGGGGATGATCAGCGCGACAGAAGCCAATGGTATCACCATGTCGGCCAGCGACGGGGCGGCGAACATTCAGATGGACAACAGCGGCACGATCAGCGCGAACACGGTATTGCCCATCTCTGCCGCGGCGGTTCTGGCGGCCGGGGGCGGCTATTTACGTGTTGCGAATTCCGGCACGATCACGTCTTCGGGGCATGGGGTGATGGTCAGTGCGACGGGCGCAGCCAGTGACGTATTGCGGGTATTCGTCGAAAACACCGGGGTGATTTCCAGCGCCGGATACGGCGTGTTTGCAACAGCGGGCGCGATGCGGTTGGACAACCTGGGTGTGATTTCGGGCGGTCTGCGGGCGACGGGTGCCTATGATGATGTGATGATCAACACCGGCAGCGTGAATGGCGATGTGTTGATGGGCGAAGGCGATGATGACTTTCGCGGCTTTGGCGGCACGGTTGTTGGCGTGATCTACGGCGAGGAGGGTGACGATAAAATCTGGCTGGATCAGGCGGGCGCAGAGGTGGATGGCGGCGCGGGGCAGGATACGGTTTACGCCCGCAATGACGTTGTGGCGCTGGACGGGGTCGAGGTGATCATCCTTCAGGGTGGGGATGACATCAGCGCCACGGGCGATCTGGGGGACAACGACATTTACGGCAATACCGGCGACAACGCATTGCTGGGCGCGCGGGGCAACGACAGGTTGAACGGGCGGGCGGGCGACGATGTGTTGGACGGTATGACGGGCGATGACATTTTGCTGGGCGGTTCGGGCAATGACCATCTGGATGGCGGCACGGGGAATGACACCTTGAACGGCGGGGTTGGCAATGACACGCTGATTGGCAACACGGGCGACGATTTGTTGCTGGGGGGCATCGGCAATGATGTGATCATCGGCGGGGCGGGCAATGATCTGTTGCAGGGCGGCGCGGGGCGCGATTCCTTTGTGTTTCAGGCCTTGGCGGATGTGGAATTTGGCGTATCGACGGCGCGCATTCTGGATTTCACCCATGGGTGGGATGTGATCGACCTGAGCGATATGGTGGACGGGGCGTTTGCATTTCTGGGCACGGGCGGGTTTTCGCACGCTGGCATGGCCGAGCTGAGATACAGCGTGACGGCCACGGGCCATGCATTGGTCGATATGGATCTGGACGGCGACGGCGGCATTGATGCGCGGGTCATCGTTCTGGATACCACGGCCCTGACGGTGGGTGATTTTTACCTTTAGGCTGGCGGCGTGGTCGCGGATTCAATCCGTGATTGAGATGCACCGGCCAAATGCGGTTTCGGGGTCTGGAAACCCTGACTTTGCGGTCAAAATCCTTGATCTTAACCAAGGTTTACGACAGCCTTGGGCCAAGTGTTTTCGCAATTTGCCAGTTTTTATTCGGATTTGAACCTGCCCCGCGATTTTTGGGCCAAACGACAAAACCCCCGCCGTTTTTTTCAGGCGGTGAAAACGGATTGTTCGCGGTGCGCAGGCACCTGTTATTTTTGAAGGGATTTTGAAATGGCTTTGCAATCTTTGCTGACCTCTTCTTCGACCCAGATCGACCTTGGCCCCAGTGATGATTTTTATCTGGGGTTCGGGGGGGAGTTGTTCACCACCAGCGGTTCGGTCATTGCGGTCAGTGGCAATCATGAATTGCACCTTTTGGGATCGGTCACCGCGTTCAACGGCGATGCGATCGGGCTGACGAATGTCCGTTTTATCGAAATTATCGTTGGCGAGAGCGGATCGGTCACCAGTTACGGGTTGTCGGCGGTGAACGTCGAAGCTGAAGACGTGGTTGCGGTTGTCAATGCAGGGTTGATTGGCGGCACGGGGGCCTATGTTGTCGATCTGGCTGCGTCGGATGCGGGGGCAGATCTCTATTTCAACAACAGCGGCACTGTGGCTGCGAATTCCACATCGATTGGTTATGGGGCGGTCCATATGGCCCCCGGTAACGGTCAGGCCTTGCTGATCAACGCTGGCAGCATCACGGCCCAAGGATTCGGGGTGCGGATGCTGAGCACCGACAGCGGCTATGGCAATGATCTGATCAACACGGGATTGATACAGGGCAGCACGCAGGCGGTTTTTGCATTCAACAGCGCATTGCGGCTGCGCAATGACGGCATGATTGTGGGGGATGTGAATGCCAGTGGTGCGTTCGACGATCTGGTCGTGAACAGCGGCACGATGATGGGCGATATATATACGGGTGACGGCGCGGACCAGTTTCGTGGCTTTGGTGGCAGCGTGACGGGGGTGATTTACGGCGAGGGCGGCGATGATAGGTTCTGGGTGGATCAGGCCGGAGCCGAGGTCGACGGTGGCGCAGGCGTGGATACCGTATATGCCCGCGGTGATATTGTGGCGCTGGACGGGATAGAGGTGATCACCCTGCTGGGCAGCGGTGACATTGGCGCGACAGGCGACAGCGGCGCCAACGATATTTACGGCAATGTCGGTGACAACGCGCTGATCGGCGGCGAGGGCAACGACAGCCTGAACGGGCGCGCGGGCGATGACGTGCTGGAGGGCATGGCGGGCGCGGATGTGTTGCGCGGATCGGACGGCAACGATTACATGGATGGCGGCACATCCGCCGACACGCTGAACGGCAACGAGGGCAACGACACCCTGATCGGTGGCTATCAGGATGATCTGATCGTCGGCGGCACCGGCGATGACCGCATCATCGGCGGGCGCGGCAGCGACCTGATGAAGGGCGGCGCGGGCAATGATACATTTGTGTTCGAAACCGTGGATGACGCGGCATTTGGCACCACCAACGACCGTATCCTTGATTTCGTATCCGGGCAGGACGTGATTGATTTGACCGATATCGGCGATGCGGCGTTCACATTCCGTGGCACGGCCGCATTCACCGGCGGCGGCGGGATGGAGTTGCGATATATCGTGACGGGCACGGGCCATGCATTGGTTGATATGGACACCAATGGCGATGGCAGCGCCGATGCGCGTGTCACCGTATTGAACATCACAACATTGTCGGCGGATGATTTCATCCTTTGATCCGGCCACACACTGATGGCCCGCCGGGGGGCGGGCCGTTTCCACAACCAGCAATTTGAAAGAACGGAGCATTTTCAATGGCTACCATCGTAACCACCAGCATTTTGACCACGGCACCCACGTTAAACAGCGGGGATTATTTTTTCGTATCCGAAGATGGCGGGCACTTTCTGGGCGGGTCAAGCGCGGTATCGGTGACCGGCTCCAATTACGGTGTTGCCATGCGCATCAATGGCGAAATCATGGGCCGCAATTACGGGCTTATTATGTCGGGGACATCGCTGGGCAGCCACGATGAGCTGGGGATTGGCGATTATTCCATTGTGATTGGCGAAACCGGCAGCGTCACCAATGCCTTTGCATCGCAGGACGCGATTGCCGCATGGGGCAGCGACAATGTGTTTTACAATATGGGCCAGATCAACGGCACTTACAGCGGCATCCGCAATTCGGGCGACAGTGCCCAGATTTATAACAGCGGCACGATTTCAGGCATGAATAACAACGGGCTTACACTCTATGGTGAAACCGGGCTGGATTCCAGTGTGGTCAACACGGGCGAGATCACGGGCGGCAATTACGGTGTCTATTCCTCGCGCCACAGTTTGTATCTGAACAATTCCGGCACGATCACGGGCGAAGGCGGCTATGCGGTTTACGCGGGTGGCGGGGGGTATGATGGCGGCCCGGTGGCCAGTGCGGCAATCGAGATTGTAAACAGCGGCATCATCAACGGTGAATTATTTCTGTCATCCTATAACGCGACCTCGGCATTGACCAATTCGGCGGCCGGCCAGATTTTTGGTGATATCAGCAGCTATGATGACGATGACCGCATCGAGAATTACGGGGCGATTTATGGCGATCTGAATGTTGGCTATGGTGACGATCTGGTGGTGAATGACGGGTTGTTCACTGGTGCCATCGTCACAAGTTGGGGCAATGATACTGTGCGCGGGTCCGGGGATTACAGCGATTCGCTGTATCTGGGCGGTAACGATGATCTGTTCGTGCTGGATGGTGGCCATGTTGCGGGCGATGTCGCGGCGGGCAGCGGCAATGATATCATCCGCAATTCCGGCAGCATCGGTGGTGATGTGAATTTTGATGCGGGCACAAATGTTTACATCGGTTGGGGCGGCACGGTTGCGGGCACCATTACCGGCGGCACAGATGACGATCTGTTTTACGTGGATGACGCCAATGCGGTGATCGACGGCTGGACGGGCAATGATACGGTTTATGCGCGCGAAGATGTGGTATTGGTCGGCGGCGTCGAAGAGGTATATCTGATTGGTGCCTCAAACGCCAATGTGACCGGCAGCGATGATGCGGAACTGATCACGGGCAACAGCGGCCATAATGCGCTGGACGCGGCCGGGGGCGATGACACGGTTTATGGTGGCACCGGTGATGATGATATTGCGGGCGGTCTGGGTATTGACGAACTGAAAGGCGGCGCGGGTGATGACACCATCACGGGCGGCAGCGGCGATGACACCATCGCGGGCCAGTCGGGTGACGACGAGGCGTATGGCGATGCCGGTGACGATCTGGTCGCGGGCAGCAACGGCAATGATTTTCTGGACGGAGGCGCGGATGACGACCGCGTGCTGGGGCAGAATGGTAATGACACGCTGTTGGGCGGTCAGGGCCAGGATGTCGTGGTTGGCGGCGCGGGCAATGACGTGATTTACGGCGGCGAGGGGCGCGACATCTTGCAGGGGAAATCCGGCGATGATGTGTTCGTATTCGAAAGCGTCGATGACATCTGGGACGGGGCGCTGGGCGATCGGGTTTCGGATTTCGAAAGCGGTGCCGATCTGGTCGACGTGTCCGGCATTGGCGATGAATCGGCGTTTACTTTCCTTGGCGGGGCGGCGTTTACCGGCAGCGGTGCGCAGGAAATGCGGTTTGTCGTGTCGGGTGCGGGCACCACGGTTGTCTATTTCGACGAGGACGGCAACGGCACCACCGATGCCACCCTGTATCTGGCCGGTGTCGCGGGCGGCGTGACGGCCACCGATTTCGTGCTGTAAGGCGCGCATCGGCGGTTTACACGCGGGGCAGGATGGCTATTGTCGCGCCACCTTGGCCCGCGTGGTGGAATGGTAGACACAGGAGACTTAAAATCTCTAGGCTGGAAAGCCGTGCCGGTTCGAGTCCGGCCGTGGGTACCAAGGTGACTGATATATGCAAAGCGCCCTGCGGTTTTGCGCGGGGCGTTTTGCGTTTTTGCATTCGGTTTGTGACCGGGGCGGCGGCGGGCAGATCAGGATTGAACTGTGGCGGGGCGCTGTTAACCTGCGTGCATGGTTGCAGCAGCGGCCGGATTTGCGAGGCGAGCCATGTCAGATGTTACAGATATCACGGCACCAGCCGTTGCCGCCGCCGATCCGGCGCTGTTGGGGGCGCTGGACAGTGGCAGCACGCGCCATGGCGCGGGCAGTGTGATCACGGTTTATTTCGCGCCGGACGGGACCACGTTGAACGCTGTCACCTCGGACGGATGGAGCAACTATGAAACCCAGAAATTCATGGAGGCGCTGGCGCTGATATCGGCGGTGGCCAATGTCACATTCGTTGAAACCAATGATCCGAATGCGGATTTTCAACTGGTGCTGGATGAAAATGAACTGTCTGGCGCGGGCGATTTGGGGCACATGCAGGGGCCATCGGGCAGCAACCCCAGCATCGGGGTGTTCAACGCGGGTGGCTATGGCTGGAACGCCAGTGGCGGATTGGAACATGGCGGGCTGGGGTCTGTCACCATCGTGCAGCAGGTTTTATATGCGCTGGGGCTGGATTATCCCCATGCGGGCAGCCTGATGGCGGGGGTCAGCGCGCCCTTTGGCGATTATGGTGATTTCGATTTGAATCAGGGTGTTTACACCACGATGTCGTTCAATGACGGCTATCTGGGCGCGCCTGCTGTCAGTTTTGATTACGGGCATCAATCCGGGCCTATGGCATTGGATATTGCCGTGTTGCAGGCGGTTTATGGTCCCAATACCACCCATAACAGCGGCGATAACACCTATGTATTGCCCGATGGCAACGCGGTGGGCAGCACATGGCAGGCGATTTGGGACACGGGCGGGTTGGATGCGATCACCTATTCCGGCACCCGCGACAGCGTGATTGATCTGCGCGCGGCGACATTGGATTACGCCTTGGGCGGTGGCGGTTTCATATCTGCGGCTGGCGGAATTTCGGGCGGGTTCAGCATTGCCAATGGGGTGGTGATTGAAAACGCGGCCACGGGCAGTGGCGATGATGTGTTGAACGGCAATGATGCGGGCAATGAACTGGCGGCGGGGGCCGGTGCGGATGTGCTGCGCGGCTTTGACGGGGCGGACAGCCTGTATGGCGGCGCGGGCAACGACAGGAGCCATGGCAATCAGGGCGACGACAGCCTGCTGGGCGAGGCGGGCAATGACGTTCTGTTTGGCGGGCTGGGTGCGGATACGCTGGATGGTGGCAGCGGCAATGACCGTTTCGAGGGCGGCGCAGGCGGCGACAGCATGATTGGCGGCGACGGGTTGGATATGCTGGATTACCGCCGCTCGGGCGCGGCTGTTGCGGTTGATCTGGGGGCGGGCACGGCATCGGGCGGCGATGCGGCGGGGGACCAGTTTGCAACCGTTGAATGGCTGCATGGGTCGGATCACGGCGACACATTGGGTGGCGATGGCGGGCGCAACTATATCTATGGCGGCGCGGGCGATGATACCATCAGTGGCGGCGCGGGGGTGGATATTCTGGCGGGCGGCGCTGGCGCGGATGTGATCACGGGCGGCGATGGCAAGGATATGCTGGATTACCGGCGTTCGGATACCGGGGTTCTGGTTGATCTGGCCACGGGCAGCGCATCGGGGGGGCATGCCACGGGTGACACGTTCAGCGGGGTCGAGCGGCTGGGCGGATCGGACCATGATGATGTGCTAAGCGGCGACGATTATCGCAACTTTGTTTTCGGGCGCGACGGGGCGGATGTGATTGACGGCGGCGGGCGCAACGACCTGCTGCGCGGCGGCGCGGGGGATGACAGGTTTCTGTTTCACAGCTTTGACGGCGAGGACACGATCGAGGGCGGCAGCGGCAGCGATACCGTTGATTTCAGCGGGTTCGACAGGGGCGATTTCATCGTCGTCGATCTGGGCAGCGGCGACTGGCAGGTGACCGAAATGGCCAGCGGTGATCAGGATGTGCTGAGCAGCATCGAAATACTGCTGTTTGACGATGTGACCTTATTGGCGTGATCGGGGCGGGTGTTGCCACCCGCCCGCAGATGACCCGCAAATGCCCCGCAGATCAATCGCGGGTGCCTGCGAAACGGTCCTGCCATTCGGTGCGCTGGTCATCGGTGATTTTGCTGAACAGGTTGTCGGGCACGGTGAATGCGTGATCGGGCGCAAGGCGGGTCAGGGCGGCGCTGACATCGCTGGGCCACCGGGCATCCACCCCCATGGCGGTCAACATGGTGTCGGCGGCATCGGGGATAAACGGCGCGGACAGCACCGCATAAAACGGGATCAGGTTCAGCGCGAAACGCACCTGCATGGCGGCGGTTTCGGGATCTGTTTTAAAGGTGGACCAGGGCGCGGCCTCTTGCAGGTATTCATTGCCAATGGCCCAGATTGCCCGCAGCTCGGCCGCGGATTTGCGCACCTCCATCTGTTCCATATGGGTCTGGTATGCGGCAAGGCGGGTTTGCAATGCGTCGATTGCGGCGTTTTCCTGCGGGCCGTAATCGGGGCCGGCGGGCACGGCTTCGCCATACTTGGAACGGCAGAATTTGGTGACGCGGGACACGAAATTGCCCAGCACATCGGCCAGATCCTTGTTCACGCTGGCCTGGAAATTTTCCCATGTGAATTCGGAATCCGAGGATTCGGGCGCATGGGACAGCAACCACCAGCGCCAGTAATCGGCGGGCAGGATTGACAGCGCCTGATCCATGAACACGCCGCGCCCGCGCGAGGTAGAGAACTGGCCACCATCATAATTCAGGTAGTTAAAGGATTTGATGTAATCGACCAGTTTCCATGGCTCATCCGACCCCAATATGGTCGCGGGGAAGCTAAGTGTATGAAACGGCACGTTATCCTTGCCCATGAATTGGGTATAGGTCACATCATCCGCGCCCTTGTCGGTGCGCCACCAGCGTTCCCAGTCGCTGCCTTTTCCGGCATCGACCCATTCCTGCGCGCTGGCGATATATTCGATCGGCGCGTCGAACCAGACGTAGAAGACCTTGCCCTCCATCCCCGGCCATGGGGCGTCGCCCTTCATCACGGGCACGCCCCAATCCAGATCACGGGTGATGCCGCGATCCTGTAGGCCGTCACCATCGTTCAGCCATTTTTTGGCAATCGAGGTGGTCAGGATCGGCCAGTCGTGTTTGCTGTCGATCCATGCCTGCAACTGGTCGCGCATTTGCGACTGGCACAGATACAGGTGTTTGGTTTCGCGCTGTTCCAGATCGGTAGAGCCGGAAATGGTAGAGTGCGGGTTGATCAGGTCGGTCGGGTCCAGCTGTTTGGTGCAGTTGTCGCATTGATCGCCGCGCGCGGATTCAAAGCCGCAGTTGGGGCAGGTTCCTTCGATATACCTGTCCGGCAGGAATCGGCCATCGGCATGGGAATACATTTGTTTTTCAACGACTTCGCGGATCAATCCGGCCTTGTCCAGCTGGCCTGCGAAATGCTGGGTCAGTTTCTGGTTGGCCATGCTGGAGGAGCGCCCGAAGTGATCAAAAGACAGGCGGAACCCCTGCGCGATTTCGGCCTGCACCGCGTGCATTTCGGCGCAGTATTCGGCCACGGGTTTGCCTGCCTTGGCGGCAGCCAGTTCGGCGGGGGTGCCGTGTTCGTCGGTGGCGCAGAGGAACAGCACCTCGCGGCCACGGCCACGCTGGTAGCGGGCGAACAGATCGGCGGGCAGTTGGCTGCCCACAAGGTTGCCCAGATGTTTGATGCCATTGATATAGGGAATGGCCGAGGTGATAAGGTGGCGTGTCATTGGGTGATCCTGCTGGTCGCGGTTTGGTCATTCCTACCCCAGCCCCGTTGCGGTGGCCAGAGGCAGGGTTGCAGGATGTGACTGGACAGTCGGGGGGCGTCTGGTGTTAAATCCGGCGCAGCGAAGGGTCGGGTTTTAGCTAAATTTTATGCAAAACCAGAGGCTTCGGCGGTGCCTTTCAACCAATGCGCGAGCGTTGGGGTGCAGGCACCGGAAAGTGTTGCGAAAATCGCGCCGGTGGGAGTGCCGCGTCGCGGTGGAGTTGACGGGGAAATGCCACGGCGGGGGCCGTGGGCCTGCAATGTGCAACCGGACGACCCCGCCGGTATCGGCGGGACAACCAGCGACGCGCCCCGGTAAAGGAGACCGGAACAGGCGGGGCTAGAGGATTTCGTGCTGTGCGCCCATGCGGCGTGGCGGGCCTTGGGTGGGACCGGCCACGAGACTGCGGGGGGCAGGGCGATTGCGCCAGCCGGGGGGCTGGCACGGAACCGGGCGGCCGCTGGGGGGCTTGCCTCGACATTTTTCGGGAGCAACAAATGTCGATCTTTTTCGTGACGACCAACCAGACCAGCACAAGGGTGCTGGCGGCAGGCGATGGTGTGATGATCACCCGCAACGGCGGCATCAGTGTGCCGGGGGGCCACGCTGTCGAGGCCACAGGCACCGCCAATTCCACCAATGGTCAGATCGACGGCTATGCCTATGGGCGCAATTCCGGCGTGTATTTGACAGGCACCGATCTGGGTAATGATGATGCCACGGGCATTGGCGGGCATCTGGTGCAGATCACCGCCAACGGATCGGCGGGCAGCGCCGAGGCGATCAGCGGCTATGGCGGTGTTGTGGTGTCGGGGGCGGGCAGCGTTGTATCCAATCAGGGGCAGGTTTTTGGCAGCAATGCCGGGGTTCTGGCCCATGGAGTGACCACAACCATCAGCAATGGCGGCGCGATCATGGCGGGCACCTGCGGCGTGGAATTTCGCGGTGATGACGGGGTGAGTTTTGCCTATGAACTGGTGAATTCCGGCGTGATCGAGGGCGAAACAGCGGTGGTGCGCACGGGCGGTTTCGGTGAAACGCGCATCGTGAACACCGGCAGCATATCGGCCCTGTCGGGCGGGGTGGCTGTGGCGGTCACGGGCACTGTGGCGGGGGCGTCGTCACTGGTATTGACCAACAGTGGCACGATTTCCGGCGCGGGCGGCGCGATGGTCGCGGCGCAATCGGAACTGGCGGCGACACCGGGGCAAACGGATGACCGCGTTCTGAACCACGGGTTGATCATCGGCGATGTCAGCCTGTTTCTGGGCGATGACCGTTTGCGCAATGACGGGCGCATTGATGGCGATGTCGACCTGGGCGTGGGGAATGATATTTATTCGGGCTATGGCGGCCGGGTGGACGGGGCGATTTCGGGCGGGGATGGCGACGATTTATTCCTTGTCGATCAATCGGATGTGCAGATTACCGGCGGCGCGGGCTGGGATGAAATCCGCGCCTATGGCGATGTCACATCCTATGGCGGGATCGAGGTGATCAAGTTGCAGGGCGGCGGCGCGTTGAACGCCACGGGCGACGATGGTGACAACCAGATCACCGGCACATCCGGCGCGAATATCCTGATTGGTGGCGATGGCAATGATTTGCTGACCGGGCAGGCGGGCACCGATGATTTGCAGGGGGGCGCGGGCAATGACACCCTGCGCGGCGGTGCCGATGCCGATGTTCTGGGCGGCGGCGCGGGCAATGATATCATGGCCGGGCAGGGCGGCCATGACGAGCTGGAGGGCGGCGATGGCAACGACACAATGGCGGGCCATGCGGGCGACGATATCCTGCTGGGCGGTTTGGGGCGCGACCTGTTGGTTGGCGGCGTCGGGTCGGATGTGTTCATCTACGAGGCATTGGCCGAAACCAGCACCGACCTTGCGCAATCCGACCGGATCGCGGGTTTTGTTCCGGGCGAGGACCGGATTGATCTAAGCGAAATCAACGAGGAAAGTTTCGCATTCATCGGCACCGGCGCATTCAGCGCGGGCGGCGGGATGGAGTTGCGGTATTTCGTCAACGGCGTCGGCCATTCGATTGTGCAGATGGATGGCAACGGCGACGGTTTGGCCGATGCGGCGCTGTTGGTGTTGGGGGTTGGCAGCCTGACGGGCGGTGATTTCATCCTGTGATGATTTTCGACTTTTACGAGTGTTGAAAGGTGGTTAATGTCGCAGACGGGATGCGACGACAGAACGTTAAAATGCCGCATATTTTTTTCGCTTGATGCGCAAGGATGTCAGGGATCACGGCCATTGCTGCGGTCTGCGTTTATAATTTCGCAATTCATCTGCACCAAGGTGATGCGCAAGTGTTGGAATTGGCATTGAAACAAATGCGCACCCCCATGGCTTGCCGAGCTGTGCATGGCGTTGCAGGTTTCGAAAATTTTGGCGCGGCGCACTGGCCGCGGCGCCAATCCAGATTTGATGAATGACAGGAAAGACCCGATATGCGCATGAATCCACTGGGCCGCACCGATTTGATGGTCAGCGAAATTTGCCTAGGCACCATGACATGGGGCACCCAGACAGAGATATATGACGCCCATGCCCAGATCGAAAAGGCATTGGATGCGGGGGTGAATTTTTTCGACACTGCCGAAATGTATCCGGTCAATCCGGTCAGCAAGGAAACCGTGGGGCGCACCGAGCGGATTTTGGGCCTGTGGTTTGAAAAAAGCGGGCGGCGCGACGATGTCATTCTGGCGACCAAACATTCGGGCGAGGGGTTGAAATCTGTCCGCGACGGCGCGCCGATTTCATCGGACACGATCCCGACCGTGATCGAAGGCAACCTTCGGCGGTTGCGCACCGATTATATTGATCTCTACCAGTTGCACTGGCCCAATCGCGGATCCTATCATTTCCGCAAGAACTGGGGCTATGACGCATCCATGCAGGACCGCGCATCGACCATCGAACATATGGAAGACGTGCTGGAAGAGCTGCAACGCCAGGTCGACAAGGGCAATATCCGCCATTTCGGCCTGTCCAACGAAAGCGCCTGGGGCACGATGCAATGGGCGCGCATCGCCGAGGAGCGCGGCTGGCCCCGCCCGGTGTCGATCCAGAACGAATATTCCATGATGTGCCGGATGTTTGACACCGATCTGGCCGAAACCGCCCATAACGAAGAAATCGGGCTGCTGGCCTATTCGCCGCTGGCGGCGGGGATGCTTTCGGGGAAATACAGTGGCGGTATGGTGCCAGAGGGATCGCGCATGTCGCTGGTGCCGGAGCTGGGCGGGCGGTTGTCGCCCCGATCGTTGAAAATTGCCGATAAATACGTGGCGATTGCCAAGAAACACGGGTTGCATCCGGTGCATATGGCGCTGGCTTGGTGCATGCAGCGGCCGTTTATGACCTCGACCATCATCGGCACCACCAATCTGTCGCAACTGGGGCATGACCTGAAAGTGGTGGATATCAAGCTAAGCAAAGAGATTCTGGACGAGGTGGATGCGGTGCATCGCGCCAACCCGATGCCGTTCTGACGCAGATGTGAGAAAACAGCGGCGCGTGCAGAAGTGGGCTTTTGCTTTTCTGCTTGGCGGGTGATTGGTGACTGGCCGGATTGGTGACTGGCCGGATTGGTGACTGGCCGGATTGGTGACTGGCCGGACGGATGACTGGCGGTCGGGCGACAGTCTGGCACCGCTGCGATAACGGTCAGGGCAAGGAGTTTCTAACAGGATGTTGTTTGGTTTAAGGTGCTGCGGTTCCAAGGTTTTATCGCGACTTGGGGTTTTGCTGGCGGTGCTGCCATTGCTTGCGGCCTGTATGTCGGATCCGGTGCCCGCCCCGCAGGGGCTGCGCGATGTGACCAAGCCGATCGGGTCGTCAACGCGGTTTGATCCGGCGCGGTTTGGTGGTTTGTGGTATCGTCGTGCCGGGGGCATAAAGGGAAAACCTGCGTTGCGGATCACGCCCGAGGGGGCGGGGTTTGCCGTTGCCGAACTGGGCCCCGACGGGGTGGTTCTGGCGCGTTACACCCTGACAGCCGGTCCCCGTGCGGGACAATTCCAGATGCAGGGTGATGGCGGCACGCGGGCGTTCTGGCTGTTGTGGGTGGACGAAGGGTGGCGCACCATGGCGCTGGGAAACCCGAAGGGGTCGATCGGTGCGATCTATGATCGTGCGCCAACGGGGGGCGCAGACCGGATCGCGGCGGCAACGGAAATTATGACATGGTACGGGTATGATATGGCGCAATTGGCCATGCGACCATGATTGGCATCTGGCCTGCGCGCTGACCGGACCTGGACCCCTGCACGCCCCGCTGTTGATTTGGCGCTGGCAATCCCTGCGGGTGCGGGGCATGACTGCGCCCATGGAATTATGGGTTTTCGTTTCAATTCTGGCGGCGGGGTTTCAGACCCTGCGGTTCATGTTGCAAAAGCAGCTGACGCAGGTCGCGTTGTCGGCCAGCGGTGCGACCTTTGCGCGGTTTCTGTTTGCCGCGCCTTTGGCCCTGATCATCGCCGCCAGTTATGTCGCGCTGCGCGGCGCGGCATTGCCCGACATCGGCGCGCTGTTCTGGATCTATGTGCCGCTGGGGGCGCTGACCCAGATTTTGGCCACGGTCTGCGTGGTTTTACTGTTCAAGCGGCGCAATTTCGCGGTGGGCATCACATTCAAGAAAACCGAGGTCATCCTGACGGTGGTGATGGGCATGGTCCTGTTGGGCGAAGGTGTGTCAGCCATGGGGTTCGGCGCGATTTTGCTGGGGCTGACCGGCGTTTTGGTGCTGTCGGAAATGCCCGATATCAAGGGCGGGTTTGCGGCCCGGCTGATCAACCCTTCGGCAGGTATCGGCCTGTTATCAGGCATATTTTTCGGCATTTGCGCCGTGTGTTACCGCGCCGCAAGTCTGGAACTGGACAGTGCCGACCCGCTGTTGCGGGCGGGGCTGACCCTGACGGCGGTGGCATGGGTGCAACTGATCGGCCTTGGCCTGTGGTTGAAATGGCGCGAGGCGGGCGAGGTCACGCGGGTCCTGCGCGCATGGCGCAAAACCTCGCTGGTGGGGTTGGCATCGACGGGGGGCAGCCTGTGCTGGTTCATCGCATTCACCGAACAAAACGCCGCCTATGTGCAGGCGGTCGGGCAGGTCGAATTGATCATGTCGCTGGCGGTTTCGGTTCTGGTATTCGGCGAACGCCCCAGCCTGCGCGAGCTGCTGGGGCTGGCGCTGGTATCACTGTCGGTGATCTGGCTGGTGCTGTATTTGTAAACCCGCGCAGGGCAGGTTCAGTCGGCCCGCCCGCGCGGGTCTACGTTGCCCTTGAGCCGCAGGAACACGCTTTCTTCGTCGTTATTACGGAAAAACGGCACGTTTTCGGGCGGGGTCAGGTCATGGGCGCGGGCTGCGACCTCGGCCAGGACCACCTCGGTTATAAAGGGCAGGTCGAATTCGCGCACGCGGGGCAGGGGAATCCATTGCAGGTGGGAAAGTTCATCACAGGCGGCGGAAAAATCATCCAGATCGCTGGCGATTTCATCGGCGTCGACCAGAAAGAACCGCGCATCAAACCGGCGCGGACGCCCCGGCGGGGTGATGGCGCGAAACACGAATTGCAGCGCACGGGCCGAGGGCAGGTGGCCGGTTTCGGCAAAGCCCGCCCAATCGGGGTGCGGCGTGCCGGACCATGCGCCCGGCGTGCCAAGGATCATGCCGGTTTCTTCCCATAGTTCGCGGATGGCGGCGACGGCCAGCGGGTGCGACAGGTCGGTGTCGCTGTCCTGTGCCAGACGGGCGCGGCACATGTCGGGCATATGTTCGGCCAGCGGGATCGCCGCATCACCGGCATCGACCGCACCGCCGGGGAACACGAATTTATTGGGCATAAAGGCAGCTTTGGCCCCGCGCTGCCCCATCAGCACATGTGGATCATCCATACGGTTGCGGATGGCGATCACTGTCGCGGCGTTGCGGATTGCGGTTTTGTCCAAGTCTACCCCTCCCTCAAGGTGAGGGGCTGCTGTCGGCATTTCCGAACCCGTTCATCATACGGGCCCATTGGAATGCAATCAGCGCCCCTTTCAATCTGGGCAGAAGGTAGAGCGACAGCGCCACGGTGCCAATAGCGAAGATGGTAAACAGCACCAGCGGTTCGGGCCGCCAAGTGACAAAGGCGATGTGCAACAGCGGCGCCATCAGGTGCCCGACGATCAGGATGGTCAGGTAGGCCGGCCCGTCATCGGCACGGTGGTGAAAGAATTCCTGATGGCAGACAGGGCAGGATTGGCGCACCTTTAGGTATCCCTTGAGCACCGGACCATTGCCGCAGCGCGGGCATTTGCGCCGCCAGCCTTTGAACAGGGCGGGCCAAAGCTCGCGCTCTGGTTGGAGTTGGGTCTGCGTTTGGGTCATCGGTTTTCCATGGATTGGGTTCGCTGAAACTGGGGCATTTGCGGCGGATGTTAAAGTGTGCGCATTGCCCACGCGACGGGATGTCGCAAAAGATGCGGTTTGGTTGCCTGTTTTCGCTGCCCGCCCGCCCGTCGCAAAAAAAATGCGATTGTTGCGACGGAAACCCGTGGGCGGGGCGTTTTACCTTATGAAACGGCCCGGGAGAGGCTGTTTGGGACACTAAAACAGAACGTCTTGAATAAAGTCTTATGGAGACAAGAAAACATGAAACGAGCAACCCTGATTTCGACCGCAGCTGTATTGGCCATTCTGGCAGGTTCCATTGGCGCACAGGCCGCTGGCCGGGATGACATGCGCCGCGGCGACCATGGCCCGCGCTTTTCCTTTGAAGAGCTGGACGCCAATAGCGATGGCAAGGTCACGCCCGAGGAAATGACCGCCCATAAAGCGGCGCGTTTCGCAGCGGCAGACACCGATGGCGATGGCAAGCTGAGCGTCGAGGAAATGGCCGCCCGTGCGGAGTCTGATCGTGCTGAGCGCATGAAAAAAGGTCTGGCACGGATGATCGAGAAGCGCGACACCGATGGTGACGGCCTGCTGAGCATCGAGGAAATCGGCCCCAAGGACGGCGAGAAGTCGCGGTTTCTGGAAAAGCTGGACAGCGATGGTGATGGTGCGGTTTCCGCCGAAGAATTCGCCAAGATGAAGGACATGCGCGGCAAGGGCCATCACGGTAAGGATGGCAAACGCCATGGCAAGGATCGTGATCACGGCAAGGATCGCGGCAAGCCCATGAAGGATGCGCCCGCTGCCAAGCCACAGGCGGACACCCCGCCCGCCAGCGAGTAATCGCAGAGTTTCCGGCGCGCCTGTCTGTCCCCACGGGGGCGCGTTGGAAAACCCCGGTCGCGCGGCACAGGTCGCGCGGCCGACCGGAACAGCAGACGACAAAACACTAGATCACGCAATGTGAACAGGATACGCCGGACCCGTATGCAGATGTTGGACAGCTTGCCCGATACCCCCGACGAGGCGCTTTTGGTGTTATATGCCAATGGCGACGCGGCGGCGGCGCGTTCGCTGACATGCCGGTTGACGCCGCGCGTGTTCGGTCAGGCGCATCGCATGTTGCAGGATCGCGCAGAGGCCGAGGATGTGACCCAAGAGGCATTGTTGCGGTTGTGGAAAATCGCGCCCGAGTGGCGCCAGGGCGAGGCAAAGGTGACCACTTGGTTGTGGCGCGTTGTGGCCAATCTGTGCACGGACAGGTTGCGAAAACGGCGCGGCGTGGGGTTGGACACGATCCCCGAGCCAGAGGACGAACAGGCCAGCGCGGCCGAGCAGATGCAGGATGCGGCGCGGGTTTCGGCCCTGAATGCGGCATTGGATACGCTGCCCGAACGTCAGCGTTTGGCGGTGGTTTTGCGCCACATCGAGGGGTTATCGAACCCTGAAATTGCGGCAAAGATGGACATATCCCCCGAGGCGGTCGAAAGCCTGACCGCGCGGGGAAAACGGGCGCTGAGCGCGGCATTGGCCGGTAAACGCGACACATTGGGATACGAGGATGACTGACATGGCGGATGCAAAACGCGAGGATTTCGGGCTGGAGGCCTATTTCGCCGCTGCCCGCCGCCAGTCGGTGCAGGCAGGTGCGGAGGAACCGTCGGATGCTGTTGATCCGGCGTTGATGGCGCGGATTCTGGGCGATGCCATGGACGTGCAGGTGGCGCGGGTCGGTGATGAACAGGACAGGGGGCACCCCCTACAGGCGGTGGCCGAACCCTATCAAGCGAGCGCATGGCGCCAGTTGCTGGCGGTGCTGGGCGGCTGGCCCGGGGTTGGTGGATTGGTGGTCTCGGGGTTGGTCGGGGTGTGGCTGGCGGTCAGCCCGCCGCAATCGCTGTCAGACCGGGCGTTGGCCTATTTGGGCGGTGACACGGAACAGGTGGCGGATTTGGGCATGGAGCAGACAATCGCATTTCTGAGCGGGGGATTGGCGGATGAGTGAGGCGACGAGGCAAAAAACGGGCATGGCGCTGTGGTTGCGGATATTGCTCTTTGCATCATTGGCGGTGAACCTGCTGGTGGTCGGTCTGGCGGTTGGCGTGATGCGCCACGGCCCGCCCTCGGCCAAGCTGGCCCATGGTGATCCGTTCGGCGGGCCATATTTGCGGGCGATGGAGAAGGACGACCGCCGCGAGATTTACACCAGCCTGCGCAAGGACGGCGAAGGTCGGCGCAGCCGCGACGATGTGCGCGCCGAGTTCAACGAGGTGATCGCCGCGCTGCGCGCAGTGCCCTATCAGGCAGAGAGGGCAGAAGCGATTATTCTGGGCCAGTTCAACGACATCCAGTCGCGGGCGCAATCGGGCACCGATGCGATGCTGGCACGGATGCGCAACATGAGCGATGAGGCCCGACAGGCCTATGCCGACCGTCTGGAAGAGGCGCTGAAGCGCGGCCCGCACAAGGGTAAGGACGGCAAAAAAGGGCGTGACCAAAAGGACCGTGACTATAAGGACCGTGACTATAAGGGCGGGGACCATAAGGATCGTGACGGCAGGGACTGACCCGCAGGGATGCGCCGGGTTTCGGGAAATACCCCCAGTCAGCCCCAGTCAGAAAACCAGCGCCAGATAATAGGTGGCCCGAAAATAGGTCGCCAGATTACAGGTCGCCATATTACAGGTGGTCGGGGGATTCCCGCGGATGAAAAACAAAAGGCGCGCCCGGTTCGGGGCGCGTTTTTCAGGGGGCGGGTGCAAAGGGGAGACCAGGCTCAGGCAGCGGTGCGGCCAAGGGTCACCTGATTGCGCCCGTGGCGTTTGGCGGCATATAGCGCACGGTCAGCGCGATCCAGCAGCGGTTCGATCTGTTCGGCCTGATCCAGATCGGTGCGCCCCATGGTCAGGCCAATGGAAATGGTCACGGTGATCGGCCGGTCGACTCCGGGCACCTGAAACGGGGTGCGCGACACGGTTTTGCACAGGCGTTGGGCGATGAAACGGGCCTCGCGCAGGTCGGTGTCAGGCAGGGCAATCAAAAACTCTTCTCCGCCGATGCGCGACAGCAGGTCGATGCTGCGCAGGGCGTCCTTGATGCGCTTTGCGACCTCGATCAGCACGGCATCGCCTGCGGCATGGCCATAGCTGTCATTCACCTGTTTGAAATGGTCCAGATCGGCCAGCATCACGGCATAGCCCCGCCCACGCCCCTGCGCGGATTCAGCAATGCGCCCCAGCGCGGGCATGGCATACCGACGGTTGTATATCCCCGTCAGCGGGTCAAGCATCGCCGCCTGAAGCCCGTCCTTGAAGCTGTCGCGCAGCCTGTCGGCGCGGCGTTTGCGCCGCACCATCGCGGCGATGCGCAACGCGATTTCGGCTGTGTCAAACCCGTTGGTCAGGATTTCATTCGCCCCCAGATCCAGCGCATCTGCGGCCAGGGCACGGTTTTCCTGTTTCAGGATGACCATCAGTTCGCTGTGGCGCGTATCGGGATTGGCGCGCAATTCGGACAGCAGGCGCAATCCGCTGTCGCGGGTTTCCGGATCCAGGGCAACCAAAACCACATCGGGGCGTGCGCCTTCGGATATATCGCGCATCAGCCCCTTTGGGTCGTGGCAGGTGAAACGCGCCGAAAGCGTGGTTTCCAGTGCCTGTTTCCAAACGATGGCCATGGCGCGGCTGTCACCGGCCAGCGCCACATTGGCGGCCAGTTCGAAACTGGCGGCATCTTCGGCAAAGCCCAGTGCGCGGTAGGTGCAATCGCGCATTCTGAGTTCCTGCGCCGTGTCCCTTGCGCGCAGCAGGCTGCGCAGCCGCGCCTGCAACAGGATGTCATCCAGCGGGCGTGGCATGACCTCCTCCGCGCCGGAACGCAGCGCGGCCAGCCGGGCCTCGCGGTTTTCGGTGGGGGTGATGATCATCACGGGCATATCGGCGGTGGCCGGCTCTGCCTTCCAGCGGGCGCAGAGGTCATGGCCATCCATATCGGGCAGTTTTGCCGATAGCATCACCAGATCGGGGCATTCACTGGCGACCAGCGACATGGCCTCGCGTCCGTTTTTCGCCTGCAACACATCGTAATAGGCGGCCGAGAGTTTAACCCTGAGCACGATCCTGTTTGTCGAAATGTCATCGACGATGAGAATTTTTCCAGCCATAAGTGGAGGGTCCTGGAGGCTTGCGTTTCCGATGCCACCAGTTTTCTATGTGAATGGTTAAGAAACCCTTTCCGGAATATTGAAAATTGCAGCTATCGCAAGAAACCGCCGAAACAACCGCATTGCAGGCTTTGGGCTGGCTGGCGGGCAACGAGGAACTGCTGCCCGTCTTTTTGGGCACCACAGGGGCATCGGTTGGCGATTTGCGCCAACAGGCGATGGACCCCGATTTTCTGGGGGCTGTGCTGGATTTCATCATGATGGATGACGCATGGGTGATGGAATGCGCGGGGGCGATCAATGTTGCGCCCGAACGCATCGTGCAGGCGCGACAATCCCTGCCCGGCGGGGCGCAGATTAACTGGACCTAAACCAAACCGGGGCTATAGCGTTTTCAACGGTGTTTCGCGGTTTTCGTGCAATTTGGTCAACAGTTCGATCAGTCGTTTTTCGTCGCCCGATGCCAGCAGGGCCGACATTTGTTCGGCATTGTCGCGGGCCATCGGCGTGGCCTTGGCAATGGCGGTTTCACCTTTGTCTGTCAGGACAACGCGGCGGGTGCGTTTGTCGGCAGTGCCAAGGGAGCGGGCGAGCAGGCCTGCATCCTCCATCTGGCGCAGGGCGCGGCTGGTGGCGGTGCGGTCAATGCCGACGAAATCGGCAATATCTGATGGTTGCGAGAGGTTTTCGTTACCTACGGCCAGTAGAATGCACCAAGAGGTGCGCGTCAGGCCCAGTGTTTTCAGCTGCTCGTCCAGCCGCCGTTCCTGAATGCGGGCGGCGATGGACAGGTGGTAACCAAGCGACTGGTGAAGGTGATAGGGGGTTTGCGTGCTCATGCTGCGATTGCAAAGGGATTGTCGGGGAAAAGTCAAGCAAGCAAGGGGCTTGCCGCAGCGGCACCAGGCGTGACAAAACGCGGACAAAAGCAAAGGACAGCCCATGCGCGTGGACGGTATCATTTTCGACAAGGACGGCACGCTGTTCGAATTTCGCGCCACATGGGAGGCATGGGCAGCGCGGATGCTGGCGCAACTGGCGGCGGGCGATACAGACCTGTTGGCGCGGCTATGCACGGCGATCGGGTTTGATATGGCGGGGCAGGCGTTTCACCCTGACAGCCCCTGCATTGCGGGCAGCAACCGCGAGGTCGCGCAGCGCATTTGCGCGGTGATGGATGACGATGACATCGCGGGGATGGAGCTGCGCCTGATATTGGCCGCGGATGATGTGCCGCTGGTCGAGCCCCTGCCACTGGCCGGATTTCTGGATGCCCTGCTGGCGCGGGGGCTGCGGTTGGGCGTGGTCACCAATGATGCAGAAACGGGCGCGATCAATCATTTGCGTCAGGCGGGTGTGTTGCAACCATTTGATTTTATTGCAGGTTACGACAGTGGTCATGGCGCAAAGCCCGAACCTGGCCCCTTGCTGGCCTGTGCCGCGCAGCTGGGGCTGGACCCGGCGCATGTGGTGATGGTGGGCGACAGCACCCATGATCTGGTCGCGGGGCGGCGCGCAGGCATGCGCACCGTTGGCGTGTTGACCGGGGTGGCAGGGCAGGGCGAACTGGCCCCCCATGCCGATGTGGTTTTGCCCCATATCGGGCATCTGCTGGAGTGGTTGCCCGCCTGATATCGGGGTGAAATTTCCCGACAATTGAAAATATTCGCCTGATATTAAGAAACACCCGTGCAAGCTGTGCCTGAAACGAGGCGAAGGGGCGCCAATGCATGGATTGATAAATCGCGCGATACAATGTTTCGTGCGTGACACATATAGCAATGAGGTATGGCTGGATGTGACCCGCCGTGCCGGGCTGGAATTTTCCAGTTTCGAACCGATGCTAAGTTACGAAGCAGAGCTGACAGATCAGGTGTTGGCCGCCATCGCCGACGTTTTGAACAAAACCCGCGAAGAGTTGCTGGAAGATGTGGGCACCTATCTGGTGTCGCACCCCAATGTCGAAGCATTGCGGCGGTTGCTGCGGTTTGGTGGCGTTGATTTTGTGGATTTCCTGCATTCGATGGACGAGCTGCCCGACCGTGCCAAACTGGCGGTTGATGATCTGGACCTGCCGGCGATGGAAATGCGCGAACATTCGCAGGAACGGTTCAGCCTGACCTGTTTCAACAGCCCTGACGGCTATGGCCATGCGATGATGGGGATTTTGCGCGCCATGGCCGATGATTACGGCGCACTGGTGTTTCTGGAACATCGCGGCAGTGGCGATGGCCGCGAAATCGTCGAAATAACGCTGGTGGAAAACGCATTTGCCGAGGGGCGACATTTTGATCTGGGCGCAAGGACGGGCTGAATTATGGGACTGGAATTGCCGCTGAACGATTTTCTGGATGTGCTATGCCCGATGCATGTGCGCCTTGATCCGACGGGCCACATCATCCATGCGGGGCCAACCCTGCGCAAGCTGCGGGCAGACGAGCAGCTGGTCGGGCGCCGCTTTCTGGAGGTCGTGGAGCTGCTGCGCCCGCGACGTGCGTCGACTATGGCGGAATTGCTGATGCTAAAGGGGATAAAGCTGCATTTCCAGATGCGCGGCGCGCCCCGAACCGCGCTAAAGGGGGTGATGGTGCCACACGGGCGCGGCGCGATCATCAACCTGTCCTTTGGCATCGGGGTGATTGAAGCGGTGCGCGATTATGCACTGACAAGCGCCGATTTCGCGGCCACCGACCTGACCGTGGAAATGCTGTATCTGGTAGAGGCGAAATCTGCCGCGATGGAGGCATCGCGCAAGTTGAACCTGCGCCTGCAAGGGGCGAAAATTGCCGCAGAGGAACAGGCATTTACGGATACTTTGACAGGGCTGAAAAACCGCCGCGCCATGGACCATGTCTTGGCCCGATTGCTGGAAGCGGGGCAGGAATTTGCGCTGATGCATCTGGATCTGGATTTTTTCAAGGCGGTGAATGATACGCTGGGCCATGCGGCGGGGGATCATGTGCTACAGCGCGTTGCCCGCGTTATGGTCGAAGAAACCCGCGACGAAGATACCGTTGCCCGCGTCGGCGGTGATGAATTCGTGTTGATTTTCAACCGCCAGACGGATCACTCTAAACTGGATGAAATTGCCCGCCGCATCATTGACCGGCTGGAAAAACCGATACCGTTCGAAGGGCAGGTCTGTCGGATTTCGGCCAGCATCGGGGTGGTTTTGTCACTGGATCACGAACATCCCACAGCAGAATCGCTGGTGGGGGATGCCGATGTGGCGCTTTATGCCTCCAAACGGGCGGGGCGGGCATGTCATACATTCTATACGCCCGATTTGCGCGATGCGCCGCTGGCCACGCAGCCCCCTGAACGCATCGCTGCACGTTGACGCGCGCCCCCGTTTCACGCCAGTTTGGCCACAACATGGGGGAGCAGGACATATGACGCAGAAACAGGGGCCGCTGGCCGGGTTGAACGTGGTTGAAATGGCGGGGCTTGGCCCCTGTCCGCTGGCGGGGCAAATGCTGGCCGATATGGGCGCATCGGTGATTGTGATTGACCGCAAAACCGCTTTGGCCGACCCGACGGATGTGAACAGGCGTGGCAAGGCATCCGTGGCACTGAACCTGAAATCAGCCGAGGGATTGCAGGCGGCACGCCGCCTGATTGATCGCGCCGACATCCTGATCGAAGGGTTCCGCCCCGGGGTTATGGAAAAACTGGGGCTGGGGCCAGCGCAGGTTCATAGCGGAAATCCGGGCCTTGTCATGGGGCGCATGACCGGCTGGGGGCAGGATGGTCCGCTGGCGATGACGGCGGGGCATGACATCAACTATCTTGCACTGACTGGCGCACTGGGCGCGATCGGCCCTGCGGATTCACCGCCGATCCCGCCATTGAACCTTGCCGCCGATTACGGGGGCGGCACGATGTTTTTGCTGTTTGGCGTGTTATCCGCCCTGTACGAGCGCAGTAAATCAGGGCTGGGTCAGGTGGTTGACGCTGCGATGGTGGATGGGGTGCCCGCGATGATGGGGCTGATCCACCAATTTCTGGCGCAGGGTCAATGGGCCAGAGAACGCGAGGCGAACCTGCTGGACGGTGGCGCGCCTTTTTACCGCTGCTATGCCACAAAAGACGGGCGCGCCCTGGCCGTTGGCCCGTTGGAGCCGCAGTTCTTTGCCGAACTTACCCGCATCGCGGGCCTGCCCGCGGCACATCAGATGGATCAGAACGACCCCGCCACATGGCCCGAAAGACGAGCGGAATACGCCCGTGTTTTCGCCAGTAAAACCCGCGATGAATGGATGGCGCTTTTTGACGGGTCCGATGCCTGCGTTGCCCCTGTGCTGGACTGGGACGAGGTGGAAACACACCCGCATATGACCGCACGCAAGAATTTCATCCGTGTGAATGATGTGATGCAGGCCGCGCCCGCACCGCGATTTGATCGCACCCCGCCTGCCCACCCGCAGCCCCCCGGCGGGGCAGGGGCGGATACGTCACAAATCCTTGAATCAATGGGGTATTCTACCGATGAAATCAAAAAGTTGCGCCAGTCGGGTGCGCTGACCTAGGGCTTTTTCTTGGTGAAAATACTCCCCGCGGAGCGTCCGGCATTGGCGGCATGGACAGGGCCTAAAGGGCGCGATCCTTGACCGCCTGCATTGATACATGGGTCGAGGTCGATCCGACATATGGCAGGCCGGAAATCACCTCGCCCAGCACCTGCCTATAGGTGGTAATGTCACGGGTGCGGATTTTCAGCAGGTAATCGAACGAACCGGCAATCATGTGGCATTGTTCGATTTCGGGCACATTCATCACGGCCGCATTAAACGCGTTGAGCGCTTTTTCGGTGGTGTCGGTCAGGCGGACCTCGGCAAAGGCGACATGTTCAAGCCCCAGTTTTGCCGGGTTCAGGACGGCGCGGAAACCTTGAATATAACCCTTTTCCTGAAGCCGTTTCAGCCGCACCTGACAGGGGCTTTTTGATAATCCGACCTGCCGTGCAAGGTCCACAACGGCAATGCGCCCGTCGCGTGACAGAACCGATAGTATCTTTCTATCTATTTGGTCTAATGGGTCGTCCATGTGTGATATTCCCGATATTTGGCCTGCGCTAAGGCGATATATTTGGGCTGTTTGGCCGTGAAATTCAATTATACGGGAATTATGGCTATCTGTCAGGTGGTATTCTGAATGCAGGATCGACATTGCATTAGGGAATCGCGCTGTGGCCACTCTTTTTGACCTTCGAACTGCAATCAACGCGGCCTTGCATGCGGGCGAGGAGGCGGCCCTGACCAACCTTGCACAGTGGACACCGGCGCATACCATTCGTGCGCGCGCCGGTGCGCGGGCCGAAGCGATGGTGCGCGAAATCCGCCGCACCAGACCCGGCCTGATGGAGGTGTTTCTGGCAGAATACGGATTGTCGACCCAGGAAGGCATCGCCCTGATGTGTCTGGCCGAGGCACTGCTGCGCGTGCCGGACCGCGAAACCATCGACGAACTGATCGAGGATAAAATCGCGCCGTCGCAATGGGGCGCGCATTTGGGGCGGTCGTCATCCAGTCTGGTGAATGCGTCGACATGGGCCTTGATGTTGACGGGCCGCGTGCTGCGCGAGGATGAAACCCCCGGCATTGCGCAAACCCTGCATGGCGCGGTGAAACGTCTGGGCGAGCCGGTGATCCGCACCGCCGTGGCCCGCGCGATGAAGGAAATGGGCCATCAGTTTGTGCTGGGGCGAGACATCCGCGAGGCAGTGAAGCGGGGCCGCGATCGCGCCAGGGAGGGGTATACTTTTTCCTATGATATGCTGGGCGAGGCGGCGCTGACCGCAGGGGACGCGGCGAAGTATCATAGGGCCTACGCCGATGCGATCCGGCGGTTGGCAGATCAGTGCAAATCGGATGATATTCGCGAAAACCCCGGCATTTCCATCAAGTTATCCGCCCTGCATCCGCGATACGAGGTCGGGCAAAAGGCGCGGGTCATGGCCGAACTGGTGCCCGCCGCATTGGAACTGGCATTGCTGGCCAAGGACGCGGGCATGGGGTTGAACATCGACGCCGAAGAAGCCGACCGGCTGGACCTGTCACTGGACGTGATCGAAGCCGTGTTGCGCGATCCGCGCCTAGCCGGGTGGGACGGGTTTGGCGTGGTGGTGCAGGCCTATGGCACACGCGCCGCGCCGGTGTTGGATTGGTTGTATGCGCTGTCAGAAACGCTGGACCGGCGCATCATGGTGCGGCTGGTCAAGGGCGCCTATTGGGACAGCGAAGTAAAACGCGCCCAAGTCGAAGGGTTGGCGGGTTTCCCCGTGTTCACGGTAAAGCCGGCCACCGATGTCAGTTACCTGTGTTGCGCGGTAAAACTGTTGGGCATGACCGACAGGATATACCCGCAATTTGCCACCCATAACGCGCAAACCGTCGCGGCCATTCTGGAAATCGGAGCGGATTCAAAGGTTTATGAATTCCAGCGCCTGCATGGAATGGGGGAAAGCCTGCATCAGATCCTGCGGCGCGATGCGGGAACGCGCTGCCGGATTTATGCGCCTGTCGGGGCGCATCGTGACCTGTTGGCATATCTGGTGCGGCGGCTGTTGGAAAACGGTGCCAACTCTAGCTTTGTCAACCAGATCGTGGACGAGGATGTGTCGCCATCGGTCATCGCGATGGACCCGTTCGATGCTGTGAAACACGTGCAGCAATCGGATGCGCTACAGGCTCCGCAGGCGATTTATGCGCCGGAACGACCCAATTCCAAGGGGTTCGACCTGCATGATCGTCGCGATCTGGACCGGATCGAACAGGCGCGTATGCCATTTGTCGCGGCAACATGGCAGGCCGCGCCGTTGATGGCGGTGGATGCCACCGGCCAAGAGGTCTTGCAGGTGATAAACCCTGCGGTTCCTGCGGATCAGGTTGGATCGGTGCGTTTGGCCACGGCCACGGATGCGGCGGCGGCAATTGATGCGGCACGGGTTTGGGATGCGCCGGTGGCGACCCGCGCAGCGGTATTGAACCTTGCGGCGGATATGTATGAGGCACGGTTTGGCGAACTGTTTGCCCTGCTGCATCGCGAGGCAGGAAAAACCCCCGCTGACGCTATCGCCGAATTGCGAGAAGCCGTTGATTTTCTGCGTTATTATGCGGCGCAAGCCATGTTGCATAACGGTGTGCCGCGTGGGCGGATCGCCTGTATTTCACCATGGAATTTCCCTTTGGCGATTTTCACCGGACAGATTGCGGCGGCACTGGCGACGGGCAATGCGGTGTTGGCCAAGCCGGCAGAGGCGACGGGGTTGATCGCCCATCTGGCAGCGCAAATCCTGTTGGATGCGGGGGTGCCTGCCCATGCGCTGCAACTGTTGCCGGGGCACGGGGCAGAGGTGGGCGCGGCGCTGTCATCGGATGCACGTATCGACGGAGTTTGTTTCACAGGATCGACCGGAACCGCGCAGGGGATCAACCGCGCCCTGGCCGAAAACGCGGCGCCGGATGCGATGTTGATCGCGGAAACCGGCGGGTTGAATGCCATGATCGTGGACAGCACAGCCCTGCCCGAACAGGCGGTGCGCGATATCGTGGCATCAGCGTTTCAATCGGCGGGCCAGCGGTGTTCGGCCCTAAGAATGCTGTATATTCAAGAGGATATCGCCGGTCCCTTTGTCGAGATGTTAAGCGGGGCGATGGATGAATTGCGCCTTGGCAACCCATGGGACATGACCACCGATGTCGGCCCGCTGATTGATGCCCGCGCCAAGGCGGATTTTGGCGGCTATGTTGCACAAGCCAAGGCCGAGGGGCGCGTGATCAAGGCGATGGATGCGCCGGAACAGGGGCATTTCCTTGGTCCTGTTCTGATCCGCCTGCCCGGAATCACGGCATTGCAGCGCGAGGTTTTCGGCCCCGTGCTGCATATTGCGACATTCAAGGCGGAGGAGATTGACGCGGTGGTGGATGCGGTAAATGCCACGGGTTATGGGCTGACCTTTGGGTTGCACACGCGCATCGACGGGCGTGTGGAACAGATCGCCGAGCGGCTGTGCGTGGGCAACCTATATGTGAACCGCAACCAGATTGGTGCGATTGTGGGCAGCCAACCCTTTGGCGGAGAAGGGCTTTCCGGGACCGGACCAAAGGCGGGCGGGCCGCATTACCTGCCGCAATTTATGGCGCAGGTCGCGATTGAGCGTGCGCAACAGGATGGTCCGGCTGCGGATGTTGCCATGGTGCAGGCACGGCTGGATCGGTTGGCGGCGCGCGGCGCGGCGCAATTGTCAGTCACGGATTTGCCCGGCCCCACGGGGGAATCGAACCGTTTGTCGGAACACGGGCGCGGCGTGGTTTTGTGCCTTGGGCCAAGCTGGGAGGAGGCCAAGCAGCAGGCGCGTATCGCAGAATTGAACGGCTGCTCTGCCTTGGCCGTGGCCCCCGGAGTGCCGCCGGAACTGGGCATCGACGGGGTGTTGCCACGCGATGCCTTGGCCGGGTTGCGCGGGGTTGCCCTGGTCGCGCTATGGTCGGGTGTGGCGGATAAATCTGTGTCGCGTCAAAGGCTTGCCTGTCGCGATGGGGCGCTGATCGGGCTGTCCTGCGGCGAGGATCTGGCGGCGCGCTGCCGGTTGGAGCGCCACGTCTGCGTCGATACCACAGCCGCAGGTGGCAATGCCGCGCTGCTGGCCGCCGAAGCAGAGGCAATGGTGGCAGAATAGCGCAGGGGAATCTGGGGGTGGTGCCCTTGAATTCAGCGGGGTTGCGGCGTCATGTAGGGTGAGTGAGAGGACATATCATGACCCAGACCCTGCGCCTTGAAGTTACCGGAATGACATGTGGCGGCTGCGTACGCCGCGCCGAAACCGCGCTGAGCGGGGTTGATGGCGTTAGCGCGGCGCGGGTCAATCTGGCGACCAGGCGCGCCGAGGTGGATATGGCGGGCACAGGCAGCATTAAGATATTGGCTCAAGCCCTTGAAAAAGCGGGATATCCTGCGGCAATAGAGGACATGCGCCTGCAGGTCGACGGCGCAACCTGCGGGTCATGTGCGGCGCGGATCGAAGGCGCGTTGACGCAGGTTTCGGGCGTTGAACAGGCGGCATTCAACCTTGCCACCGGACAGGCGCGGGTGCAGTTTTTCGCGGGCGCAGTCACGGCGGATATGTTGATCGCTGCGGTCAAGCGCGCAGGATACACGGCAACGGCACAATTGAGTGGGGATCAGGCGGCAACCCGCGAGGCGGAAGAGGTGGCCGGATTGCAGCGGGACACCTTGCTGGCGGCGGGTTTGACACTGCCGGTGGTGGTTTTGGCCATGGGCGGGCATGTGGTGCCTGCATTCCATCATTGGGTTGAAAATTCGATAGGTATAACAACATCTTGGGTGGTGCAGTTTATCCTGACGACCGTAGTTCTGGCATGGCCGGGGCAACGGTTTTTCCGGCTTGGTCTGCCCGCGTTATTGCACCGCGCACCGGATATGAACGCGCTGGTGGTGATGGGGGCCAGCGCGGCATGGGCCTTTTCTACCTTGGCCACATTCGCGGGCGGCTGGCTGCCGCAAGGCACGCGGGATGTCTATTTCGAAGCGGCAGCGGTGATTGTGACGCTGATCCTGATGGGGCGCTGGATGGAGGCACGGGCACGCGGACGCGCGGGCGCGGCGATCCGGCGGCTGGCAGGATTGCAGGTGCGCGAGGCGCGGGTCAAAAAAGGCGAGGAATGGCAAGAGGTTAGTATTTCTTCCTTGGTTCCGGGCGACTGGGTCGAGGTCAAACCCGGCGCCAGGGTTCCGGTGGATGGCGTGATCGTCGAAGGCCATTCTGACATCGACGAAAGCATGGTCACGGGCGAACCCATTCCGGTTTCGAAAATGGCACAAGATCAAGTGGTTGGCGGCACGGTTAACGGGGCTGGCCCCTTGGTCGTGCAGGTCACGGCGACCGGCGGAAATACGGTTTTGTCGCAGATCATGGAGGCCGTGGCCGAAGCGCAGGGCGCGAAATTGCCGGTGCAGGCACTGGTTGATCGGGTCACCGCGGTTTTTGTGCCGATCGTCATGGTTATAGCCTTGATAACATTTGTGTTTTGGTTGGTGTTCGGCACCAGCCCCGCCTTCGGGTTGGCATTGGTTGCGGCCGTGTCTGTTCTGGTGGTGGCCTGCCCCTGCGCGATGGGGCTGGCGACGCCGATGTCGATCATGGTGGGCACGGGGCGGGCCAGCGAACTGGGTGTTCTATTCCGCCGTGGTGACGCGCTTCAACGGTTACAAGCGGTTGATATTATTGCATTTGACAAGACCGGAACCCTGACCGAAGGCAAGCCGGCATTGACAGGTTTTGCAGTCACGGGCGGGTTTGCCAAAGACGAGGTTCTGCAATGGATTGCCGCACTGGAGGCGAAAAGCGAACACCCCGTTGCACGGGCGATTTTGGCAGAGGCAGAGGCCCGAAAACTGCCTGTTCCCGAGGCGAATGCCATGCGGGTGCATATCGGTGAGGGCCTGTCTGGCGATGTCGGCGGGCATCAAGTCCGCATCGGTTCGAACCGGTTTATTGGGTTGGTTCCCAGTGGTTTGCGCGGCAAAGTTGATGCTTGGTCAGCCGCCGGGAAAACGGTGTTAATGGTGTCTGTCGATGATGATGTCGTCGCTGGGGTGGCCATTTCCGATCGCATCCGGCCAGAGGCCGAAACCCTGATAAAAAACCTGCATGACCATGGCATTTCGACAGCCATGATCACTGGCGACAGCCAGCAAGCAGCGGAGTTTGTGGCGCGTGAACTGGGGATCGACCATGTCACCGCCGGGGTGCTTCCTACGGATAAGGCGGATGCGGTTAATGCATTGAAACAGGACGGTAAAACACTTGCCTTTGTCGGCGACGGGATCAATGACGCACCAGCATTGGCCGCGGCAGATGTGGGTATTGCGTTGGCCTCGGGCACGGATGTTGCGATGGAAGCGGCAGACGTGGTTCTGATGTCGCAAAACCTGATCTCGGTGGCAACGGCGCAGCGTATCAGTATGAAAACAATGCGAAATATCAAGCAGAATCTGTTTTGGGCGTTTGCCTATAATGTGGCGCTGATACCGGTTGCTGCGGGGGGGCTGGCCATATTTGGCGGGCCGATGATGTCACCGATGCTGGCCTCTGGTGCGATGGCCATGTCCAGTGTGCTGGTGGTGGTCAATGCGCTGCGGTTGCGCGGGGTGCGGGCGATTTAACGCCATTCAGGGCATAAAAACCTGTATCTCCGGCGTTGTTAACCCTGTTTCAACGGAGTTCTGTCAGGGTCGGTCGCAAGAGAGTCCCACTGCCAGCATAGGTGATATAATTCAGAGAGGTGCAGCCATAGCGAGAAGATGCGAAAAATCGGCCCGCCAGTCGGAAATACCCAGAACTCCGCACTTGGCATACCATTACTTCTTGTCTAGCCTCCCCCAGCAGAAATGGCCCGAGGAGTGGCCATGATCAGGGAGAAACTAGATGAATATGCTGTCGAAAGCCGCAGTTGCGGCGCTTGCTTTTGGATTCGCTTCGCAGGCCGCTGCGACCGAATGGAACGTATCTGTCTGGGGTAAACCGCGGGTTTTTACCTCGCATATTGAAAAGCTGAACGAGCTGCTGCAGGAAAAAACCGGCGGCGAATTCAAGCTGGCGATCAGCTATGGCGGGTTGTCGTCGAACAAGGAAAACCTGGACGGGATTTCGATTGGTGCCTTTGAAATGGCGCAGTTCTGCGCCGGTTATCACGAGGATAAAAACCCCTCGCTGACCGTGCTGGAATTGCCGTTCATTGGCGTGAACACGCTGGAAGAAGAGGTCGCGGTGGCGAATGCGGTTTACGCGCACCCCGCAGTGGCCAAAGATCTGGCACGCTGGAATGCCAAGCTGTTGATGCCGTCGCCCATGCCGCAATACAATCTGGTTGGCACAGGCGAGCCGCGCGACACAGTGGAAAAAATGAATGGTATGCGGGTGCGCGCCACTGGCGGGTTGGGCGAAGCATTCAAAACCGTGGGCGCGGTGCCGACATCGGTCACCGCAACCGAAGCCTATAACGCCATGGAATCGGGCGTGGTGGACACGGTGGCATTTGCACAGCATGCGCATTTTGCCTATCGCACCATTGATCAGGCCGATTGGTGGACGGCCAACCTGAACCCCGGCACAGTGAACTGCCCTGTGGTTGTGAACACCGATGCCTATGATTCGCTTTCGGATGCCGAGCGCACCGCGCTGGACAGCTCGATCGACGAGGCGATGGCCGAGTATCTGGCACAATACGGCGAGATCCTGAAGAAATGGGATGGTGTATTGGCCGAAAAAGGCGTGCAAAAAGTCATGTATTCCGACGAGGAGCTGGCCAAATTCCGCGATGCAGCGGCAGGGCCAGCGCGCAAGGCCTGGGTTGAAAAAATGAACGCCCAAGGCATCCCTGCGCAAGAGTTGGTGGATCTGGTTGACACCACGCTGGCCGGCACACGCTAAGTTTGATTGACGGGACATATGGCGCCCGCCCCTTGCATCAGCGAGGGGCGGGCGTTTTTCAATTGCACCATAGGAAAGGGGATTTTCCATGGCGGGAAATGCTTCGGTTCTGGAGGACGGATCGGTTTTAAGCCGTCTGGACAGAGGGTTAGAGAAGATCGAGATCAAGCTGGCGCTGGTCAGCGGAATGGCCGTTTTCGGGTTGATGTTGCTGGCCGTGGTGTCGGTTGGCGGGCGCAATCTGATCAACCGGCCAGTGCCCGGCTATGTGGACTGGATCGAACTGGCGATGCCGCTGATTGCCTTTTTGGGGGTCAGCTATACCCAACGTTTGGGCGGGCATATTCGCATGGACATCCTGATCGGCAAATTGCGGGGGCGTATTTTGTGGATGGCGGAATTGGTGTCGGTTCTGGTGATGCTGCTGTTGGTTCTGTTCCTGATCTGGGGGTCATGGGCCCATTTTGCGCGCTCGTTTGATTGGGCCGCGCCGCTATGGAGCCGCGATTCGACGATTGATATCCGGATGCCAATCTGGCCAGCCAAGTTACTGGCACCTATTGCTTTTTCCGTGTTGGCGTTGCGGTTGCTGTTGCAGGTCTGGGCCTATTGCCGCGCGATTGTCACGGGCGCAGCGAACCCGATCGCGGTGCCATTGCCATTGTCGGCAGCAGAACTGGCCGCCGAAGAGGCGCTTCATGTAAGTTCTTTGGATAAGGAGGCCCGCTGATGGAAGCGATTGATATTGGTCTGTGGGTGTCTGCCGGCCTGTTGGTGTTCGTGTTTCTGGGCATGCGGGTGGCATTTGCCGCCGCATTGGCCGGATTTGTCGGGCTGACGTGGATCTTCTGGAATAAATTCGGCTATGACCCGTCGAAATTTATCAAAGCCTTAACCATTTCGGTGAAAACTGCCGGGCAGATACCACATGCCAAGGTGTCCAGTCAGGCGCTCAGCCTGATCCCGACGTTTATCCTGATCGGTTATTTGGCCTATTACGCCGGTCTGACCAAAGCCTTGTTCGAGGCCGCCAAGCGTTGGGCGGGCTGGATGCCCGGTGGTATGGCTGTTGCAACAGTGTTTGCCACGGCGGGGTTTTCGGCTGTGTCGGGCGCGTCGGTGGCGACATCGGCGGTGTTCGCACGCATTGCGATCCCTGAAATGCAGGCGATGGGGTATAACAAACGCTTTGCTGCGGGGGTTGTGGCGGCGGCGGGCACGCTTGCCTCGCTTATCCCGCCCTCTGCCATATTGGTGATCTATGCGATCATCGTGGAACAGGACGTGGGCAAATTGCTGTTGGCCGGTTTCGTGCCGGGGGCATTTTCTGCTGTCGTCTATGTGGCGTTGATCGTGGGCATGGCGGTGATCTGGCCATCTTACGGGCCAAGGATCACCGGCTATACATGGGGGCAGCGATTGGCCTCTTTGCCGCCTGCCTTTCCGATCTTTTTCGTGGTCGGGATCATCATCTTTTTCATCTATAACCCCTTTGGCGGCGACCCGTGGGGCACCCCGACCGAGGGCGGCGCATTGGGTGCATTCGTGGTGTTCCTGATGGCAGTGTTTCAGGGCATGCGCTGGCCCGAATTGAAAGACGCTTTGCTGGAAACTGCGAAACTGTCGGCGATGATTTTCACTATCATCTGGGGGGTGCTGATCTATGTGCGCTTCCTGGGCTTTGCGCAATTGCCAAGCGCCTTTGCCGAGTGGATTTCGGGGCTGGAACAATCACCGATGCTGACCCTGGTTTGTATCCTGTTGGCCTATGCCGTGCTGGGCATGTTCATGGATGCGATCGGGATGCTGCTGCTGACATTGCCCGTGGTTTACCCCGCGGTGATGGCATTGAACGGTGGCGAGGCGGTAAGTGCCGCGGATTCGGCATTTGGCATGTCCGGTCCGATGTGTGCCATCTGGTTCGGGATTCTGGTGGTGAAAATGGCAGAGTTCTGTTTGATAACGCCGCCCATCGGCTTGAACTGTTTTGTGGTCGCGGGGGTGCGCGACGACCTGACGGTGCAGGACGTGTTCCGTGGTGTGATGCCGTTTTTCTTTGCCGATGCGGCGACGATCGGGTTGCTGCTGGCATTCCCGTGGATCGTGCTTTGGTTGCCGTCACTGGTTTAGCGACTGGCGACATGAAACGTGAAAAGGGCAGGCCGCAACGCCTGCCCTTTTTCATAGGTAACAATGGGTTAGATGCGCCAGATGTCGTCGGTTTCAGGTGGCGGCGCGGCCCTTGCGGCATGGGCCGTTGTCAGGCGCAGCCCGCCGTCGAAATCGTGTTTTTTCCAATCAAACAGGCAGGGGTCGGTCATGGCGCCAAAGGGGTTCAACTCGATCAGTTCGGCGCGCAGGCCATGGGTGTCATCCGGTTGCATGGCGATATCGACGACCACGCTGTCCATATGCAGGGCGTCGGTCAGGTCGGGTAAAAACCGCCCGATGGCGCGGCGGATATCGCGTTCGTTCCGAGCCAGTTCGGGGAAAAACGCGCGGTGGCGATATTGCGAAATACCCAGCAGCGCGCCAGCATCGAAAAACATGCGAAATTCAGCCCAGGGGGCGATGTCGCGCCAGTCGCGCAGGTGGATGTGGATCGCATCATCCGTGGCCAGTTGCACCATCAGCGCCCGCGCCACACGAGGATCGGGGCGGGTGATAATGCCCAGCAGGTCGTGCATCGTGCGGCAGGGCTGGTGCAGCAGGGTGGACCCTTTCCAGCTGCAATAACCGGTGCGGGGCATGGCGCCGTTTTCAAACCCGGCCAGATGTTGCGACAGCGCATCCAGCAGCGTGTCAGAGAAAAACGCGGCCTTGAAATACGCCATTTCGCGGCAGAATTCGGGGGTGAAACCGCCCAGCACCATGGCATCATCCACCGACAGGGTCAGGCTTTCCCTGCGCGGGGCCAGCGCGGCCAGCGCGTCCGGCCATGCCTCGGGAAAGGTGGCTGCGGTTTGGATGGGGAAGCTCATGTTGCTAATCCAGTTTACGCCGCGGTTACAGGATCAGGTCGATGGCGGGGGCATCATCGGGCGATGCCATGCGCCGCCATGGCGGGGGCATGCCTTCGTCCTCTTCGAAGTAGAACCCGTTCAGCAGCGCGCTAAAGGAGGCGGCGATGGGGAAGATCCGGTTGTTGGCCTCGTCGCCCCATTCCAGATCCATGTTGCGTGGCCAGATCCAGATGCTGCCGTTCGGGGCATTCATTGCCGGATCGGCGGTGAGCGCCATCAGCACCACATCACCGGTGTGGATGGCGGCGACAGGGATGAACCCGTCGGGATATGAATTGGTTTCGCGGGCGGTGTTCAGATCATTCATCAGGCGTTCGGGATCAAGGAAATATTGAACCGCAGCAATGTCATAGCCGGTGATATCAACAAATTCGGGATCCGTTATCCTGACATGGTTGGGAAACACCCAGCCACCGCCATAGCGCGCCATGAACCCCGCATAATCGGCGGGCAGGGCAAAGGGCAGGGCAGTGGCGTCAGCGTTTTTCGGGATGATTTTCATGGTGCGGTCCGATTGATGGCAATGGTTTTAGAAACCTTCGGCATGAGAGCCGGAGTGAACAGAAACGCCACCCGTGTGGCGCGAGGTCGAGTGGCTGGAGGTGGGGACAAGTTCCATTGTGACGCCGTTTTCATGGTGGTGCCATGTGAAATTGCCCTCGTCATAGCCAGCGGGGAGGCTGCCGTTTTGTTTGATATAGGCGTCCTCGGCCAGGCCGAAATCGCCGGTTTCAGAGTTGTAAGAGCGGTTGCCGCGCATCGGGATATCCACCGCGCCTTCGCGCACGCCGGAATAGTCGGGAAAGCCGTTTTTATAGGGGATTGCGGGGCTGCCATTGTTGGGTTGCCACACGCCATCGCCGCGTTCACCGCTGACCCATTCGCCGTTTTTACCCGATTTCGGGGTGGATTCGTATTGCTTGCCTTTCTTGGCGGCGGCCAGTTCGCGGCAGGCGCGGGTGCCGTCGCAGGCGTCCAGCGCATCCTGATATTTCTGGCGGTTGGCGGCTGTTATATCGTCCCAATATTTGGCGGCGGCGCGTTTGGTGCCATCCAGCGCGCGGGCCATGCCGGAATTGGCCACATCCAGCGCCTTGCGGAAGTCATTGAGTTTATTGGCCAAACGGGTGCCTTTGATCGCGTCCCCACCCAGCGGCACCAGCCCGACCACATCAAACAGCGCATCCCCCCAGTTGCCCTTCCACAGCGAGCGCCCGATTGACACCACATCGGCGGCGGTGCCTGCGGGGGGCGGCAACATGGATGCCCCCGCAAGGCCGATGTCGCCCGCCAATTCGCCGTATTGCGAATTCAACTGCTGCAATTCGCCATAGGCGGTGCGGGTTTGGGCGGTATTCACGCCCTCGGCGTCAAGATAGCTGCTCATGTCATTTCCCCGCGGGTTTTCAGCGTGGCAATCATTTCGGGATACCAATAACGGTCATCGGCGGCATGGATGGCGGCGGTGGCCTGATCGGCGGGAAGATCATAGAACCGGTTGATTTTATCCGGGCCTGTCAATTGGCGATTGGCCGCGATTTCGGCAAATCCCGGTTGCAGGTGGAAATTGGGGCCGATGGTCCACATAAAGGTGATGAAATGCGTCTGCGATTCAATATCGCCGATGCCATAGGCGCGGGCCTGTGCGCGCCCGTTCAGCACCATTTCGTGTTTGCCGTCATCGGACACCGACAGCCAGTATTGCGTCAGGCATGTTTTCATAAATTCGTCCACATACCAGCGGGCGAAATCCGCATCCTCGCGGATCGGGGTCAGCATTTGATCGCGGGTGAACCGTATGCTCATACGGGCACCTGTGGATCGGGCACCTGTTCATCGGGCCGGGGTGGCATGGGCAGGCGGTCATGCAGCAGCGCGCCCTGTGGGCCAAGCGCAAAGCGGTGCAGGGTCGCGCCCTCTTCGCCATAGGCGGCGTGAATGCCGCGAAAAAACCCGTGGCGCTGTTCATCGGAAAAAATAGGCAGATAGGTGATCAGGTGTTCGGGCAGGTAGTATTTGAAGAAATAGGTGCCCGCGGCTTCGGCCTCGACCCGGAAAAAGCGTTTGAGTTGGATTTTGAGCCGGTCAAAGGGCAGGTCGGAATGCAGGGTGATGGCGCATCCCGCCCCGTGAATTTCGGTTATATAGTAATCCCATAGCGGGGTTTCGGGGGCCAGTGGGGCCAGCCATGGCGCGACATCTGACAGATCCTCGCGGGCGGCACCGTCAAACACACAGCGCGCCTGATCACTGAACCCTTCCAGCATCACAGGGATCATCGGATCGACCGATGCATCAACCATCAACCACAATTGCGCACCCAATGGGGGCTGCATGGCGCGTGCCAGCGCATCCGACAGTATCGCCTGCGGATCGGGTGCGGGGTCGGGCGTGGCAGCGGCCAGCGCGCTGTGCGGCATAGAGGAGGAGGGAGCGGGAGCGGTCATGCAGGCGCCTTTGACGGGATCGGTTTCGGGGTGCCAATCAGGTGCAGTTCCTGTGCGTTTTCATCCAGTTCGGCCTGAGTGCTAAAGGCCGCGCCCTGATCAAACAGGATATAGGTATCGGGCAGGGGGGCCGTGTTATCAGGCAATGCGATACGAAAGCCGTTGTTGGAAAGATCCCGCAATCTGGCCAGCAGCGCAGGCAGTTCGATGCCCTGCAAATTCAGGTCACAGGACAGGCAGAATTCGCCGTTTAACATGGCCCAGTGCAACCCGTTTTCACCGCGCGTGTAGAAATCAAAGCTGGACCTGTCGCCATATTCCAGCCGGTTGGGTGCGGGCACGTTCAGGGCATTTCCCAGATGCGCCACCATTTTCTGTGGCGAAAGCGGCGGCCGGGCGGTGCTGGTCAAAAATATGAAACGCGACAGCATGGTGTTTTATTCCAATGGGTTACGTGGTTGAGCAATGGTAAATCACGGTGTTTGGCTGGTCATTATTTTTTGCCGGTCGATGATGCCTGACATTCCTGGGCAAAGGCCTTTTTGGTTTTCAGCGCGTCGGTTTGCGCGGGCGACCCTGATGAAAAATCAACCGATGGCGATTTGATTTTCAGGGTGCGGGCCTTGATCGTGATGCCGCCATTGTCGATGGTGATCGACCCGCCGGGGCCAGCGATCACGAATTTTTCCTTGGCGGTCAGGGTGTGTTTCACGGTGCGGGCGAAAATGGATTTCTTGGTTTCGATGTCGTAATCCTCGCCCACGGTCAGTTTTTTGATTTTGCCTACGGATTCAACGGCGGATGCGCCGACGTTGACCACCTTGGTCAGCCCGACCTGTTCCACCGCGGCAACCCCCGTGGTGTCAGAGCGGAAATTGGCCACGACCGTGTTCATCACGCCGGGCAGGGTGAACAGCCCGCCGCCTGAATCACCCAGTTTGGTGCCGGATTTGCGCAGGGCGTCGCCCGCGTCGCCCTTGTTGGATGCGCCGCTGGTCACGCCCTTGCGTCCCTCGTTGCCGCCGCCCGCCAGAAAACCCAATGCGGATGACCCCAGCGTTGCCGCGAATGTCAGCAGGGTGGTGCCGCCGCCGCCCGCCAGTTTGCCGCCCTCTTTGACCAGCTTGCCGGTTTTTGCCGCCAGCCCCGCCATGGACACCATCAGCGTCAGCGCGCCCATGCCGGACCCGCCGACCACGGTGTTCATGGCTTTGGCCACTTCGGTTTTCTGGTTGCCGCCGACCTCGACCATTTTATGCCCGCCGGTGGATGACACCTGATGGCGGTCGACGCGCTGGATCTGGTCGTGCAGCACGCGGGTTGTCATGTCTTTTTGCGCGTGCATGAACAGGTTTTCGTCGCCTGTCTTATCCTCGAATGTCATTTCGTTGAACCCGTTGGCCTGATGGGAATCAGAGCGCAGCACCGAGCGGGTTTTGTTGTCGGGCAATTTATAGGGCGCGGCGTTTTTGCCATTGAATACGCAGCCGGTGACCAGCGGTTTGTCGGGGTCGCCTTCGATGAATTCCACCACCACCTCCATGCCGATGCGGGGGATGACCATGCCGCCCCAGCCGCCACCGGACCAGTTTTGCGACACACGGCAGCGCATGGAATGGGCGGCGTCCAGATCCCAGTGGAACCGGACCAGAATGCGCCCGTATTCGTCGCAGTCGATTTCGCCGTCCCCGACCACAACGGCGGTTTGTGGCCCCTGCACCCGCGCCAGCGGGGTTTTCAATTCGGGAGTCAGCGGTGCCGTGGCAGGCATCAGGGTGTAATGGCCGGTATAGGCGTAGCCGTCGCTGTCCTGCCCGCCGGTGCCGTAAGTGTCGGACACATAGGAATGCGTGGCGGTCAGGCACAGGTAATCGGCGCCAAGCCCCGGCACGTTGTCGCCCGACAGGGTGACCTGACAGCCCGCAGTCAGGGCTGTGATATCGCCCACCGCGCCCATGCGTGCGCCCTGTCCGCGTTCGCCATCGGTGCGCAGGGCGGCCACGGTTTTGCCGCGTCCCTGTGCGGGGAAATCGCCGGGGTAGTCATAGCTTTCGATCTGGCCATGGGCGTGGGTGGCGTCGCCTGTGCGCTCCACCTCCATCGCGGCGATGGGGGTTTTGAAATTGTAATCGGTCAGGCGGATGGCGCCCGTGGTGATGCGCCGTGCGGGGGCCCATTCCCAGAAATGTTCTTCGGGTTCCTGATGGTGGCCGTCATAGGCGCGATAGGGGCGCGAACCGATGGAAACGTGGGATTCGATGCCATCGGTCAGCACCATCTGGTGGGTGCCGTCGCCATGACGGAAATGATAGGAAATGCCGTGGCGTTCCATCAGGCGGGTGGCGAAATCCAGATCGGATTCGCGGTATTGCACGGTATATTCCAGCACCGGATAGTCGCCCGACAACAGGTTGGTCAGCCCCCCCGCATCGCTGTATTCACCCAGCAGGGTGGTCAGGATATCGACCACGGTTTGTTCGTGGAATATCCGTTGGTTACGGCGCAAGGACGCCAGAAACGCCCATGGTTTCAGGGTCAGGCGATAGCGGTGGCCGTTTTCGCCCACGCCCAGCCAGCGGGCTTCGGTTATGATGCCGTCATAGGGCTGTTCGCTGCCGTCATGCGACAGCAGGGTAACGGTGGCATGGGTGCCGATCAGCGCGTCGAAATCCAGATCGGATGCGGTGGCCAGTGCTTCGACCTGATAATCAAACAGCGCGTTCAGCCGGTCGGTGCCTTCGAACCGCATCAGCACCAGAATATCGGGACCAAGGGCGGTGGCCAACCTGCCCATACGGGCGTCTTGTTTGAAAATATTCACCATTGGAAAACTCCCGTACCAATGCGGTGATCGTGGCGCAAAGTCGCGGGCCATGCAACCCTTGCGTTAGGTGCGCTGCGGCGACATCCCGCCAAGGTTATGGCACGGTTTTGTGACGCGGCAATGACGCGGCAAAAACGGGATATTTACAGGGAAAAGTGGCAGCCCGTAGGGGAGTCGAACCCCTCTTTTCAGGTTGAAAACCTGACGTCCTAACCGATAGACGAACGGGCCACACTGTGGTGGTGGGCGCTGTCTAACGGTGCGGGCGATTTGATGCAAGGGGGTTATGGCAGGGTGGTAAAGCGGATTGCCCCATGCGCTGCACGGCGATAGCGGATTTGACTGATGCGCATGACAGTGTGGGCCGCGTTGCGGGTTTGTCGTTTGAGACGGTCAATGATGCATGGCCTGTGGTCGCGGATATGGCGCCGCCTGTCCCGTATTTGCTATTTGTGCTGATGAAAGGTCGACGGGTTCACGGCGCTGTTCAACGGTGCTGCCGACAGCTGTGCATGAACTGCCGCATATCGGCTGTATAACCACTGTATAACCCGTGTATGACGCTGTGGGTGCGGGCGGTCGATTGCTGATCTGCGCGCAGCGCGGGCATGTGGATGGATCGGGGGATAACGCCGGTATATCGCGGTGGAGTGCCGTGGAAAAGTGGCAGCCCGTAGGGGAGTCGAACCCCTCTTTTCAGGTTGAAAACCTGACGTCCTAACCGATAGACGAACGGGCCGCGCTTGGCGTGAAGCGGCTTTTAGGCAAAGGGCCGGATTGGTGCAAGCAAAATTTCGCCCTTTGTGCAGAAAATTTTGCACGGTGGCAGGGCGGGAGGATTTGCACGTGAAATCAGGCGGCAGGGGCGGCATCATCCAGCCGCAGTTGCACGGATTGGCGGCCGCGCCATTCGTTCAGTTCGATCCGGCCCGCAAGGTGGAACCGCGCGCCGCCGTGGTTTTCCAGCGCCGCACCCAGTGGCCCGTCATAGGCACCAAAACAGATCGCATCCATGCGCGCGCCCATGCCATCTCCGAACGATATTTTCAGGTGGGAATCGCCAACGCGACGGGCATGCAGGATGCGCATGTCAGGCAGCACATAACGCGGCGCGGGGGCGGATGCGCCGAAGGGCCCCGCCTGTTCGATCTGCGCCACCAGTTCGGGCGTGGCCGCACCGGGCATCAATATGCCGTCCAGCCGGATGTCGGCAGGGCCACCCGTGCCCGCCCCCTGTTTGGCCAGCAATTCCGACAGGCGGGCCATGGCGGGTTCCAACTGGTCCCGCGCCACGGTGAGCCCTGCGGCCATTTTATGCCCGCCGCCCTTGATCAACAGGCCCTCGGCGGCCAGTTTCTGGATCTGTGCGCCAAGGTCGACGCCGCTGACGGATCGCCCCGATCCTTTGCCAATGTCGCCCTCCAGCCCGATCACGATGGCGGGGCGGTTGGTCGATTCCTTAAGCCGCGCAGCGACAATGCCGACCACGCCGGGGTGCCAGCCCTCGCCTGCGGCCCAGACCAGCGGCGCCTCCAGCCCGCGGTCTTCGGCCTGCGCCATGGCGGCGGCGCGCACGGCGGTTTCGACCTCGCGGCGTTCCGTGTTCAACTGGTCCAGACGTTCGGCCATGGATTGCGCTTCGGCTAGGTTGTCACAGGACAAGAGCCGCGCCCCCAGATCGGCCTGACCGATGCGCCCGCCCGCGTTGATGCGCGGCCCCAGCATGAACCCCAAACTGTAGGACGAGGGCGCACGGTCCATCCGCGCCACATCGGCCAGCGCCACCAGCCCGGGACGGTCACGCCGCGCCATGATTTTCAGCCCCTGACGCACCAGCGCACGGTTCACACCGATCAGCGGCGCAACATCAGCCACAGTGGCCAGCGCCACCAGATCCAGCAGGGCAATCAGGTCTGGCCCCTTAACGCCATCGCCGCGCAGCTGGCGGTTGGATTCCACCAGCATCAGAAACACCACAGCAGCGGCGCAGAGATGCGCCAGATCGCCGGTTTCATCCTGTCGGTTCGGGTTCACCACGGCCAGGCAATCGGGCAGGGTTTCCCCGCCCAAATGGTGGTCCAGCACGATCACATCCGCGCCCTTGGCCGCCGCAATCGGCCCGTGGGACAGCGTGCCGCAATCCACACAGATGATCAGGTCATGCGCTGCGGCCAGTTCGGCCATGGCGGCATCATTGGGCCCGTATCCTTCGTCGATGCGGTCGGGCACATATAACGTGGCCTGCCGCCCCATGGCACGCAGCCACCAGACCAACAGGGCGCCGGATGACCCGCCATCAACATCGTAATCGGCAAAAATCGCGATACGTTCGCGCGCCTTGACCGCCCGCAAAAAACGCGCTGCCGCCGTGCCCATATCAAGCAGGGTCAGCGGGTCGGGCAACAGATCACCCAGTTTAGGGTCCAGAAACGCAGGCACATCGGCCGGTTCCACCCCGCGCCGCGCCAGCACGGCACAGAGGGGCGCGGGCAGGGCGGTTTGCTGCACCAATGCCTCGGTCCTGCGCTCGACCTCGACCCCGGGACCAACCCAGCGCCGCCCCGTCAGGGATGCACCAACACCGAGATAGCTCATGCCGCCCTGCTTTCACTGTTCTCTAAATACCTTCGGGGGGAGGTCATTTGCACAGCAAATGGGCGGGGGGCGGGCAGCCCCCCCGCAACGCCGGATATCTGCACAGACCCCGCGATCATACGCTTTCGATGCGCAGGGCAACCGGATGTTCGACCACCACGGGCAGGGCGTTCAGTTTGTCCAGGGCCACGGCCAGATCGGCGCTGGTGGTTTTATGGGTGACGATCAGCACAGGAGCCTGTTCGTTGACATGGTCATACTGGCGCATCCGGTGGATCGAAACCCCCGCATCCCCCAGCGCCGCCGTGACCTTGGCCAATGCGCCGGGGCGGTCCAGCAGGCCCATGCGTAAATAATAGGGCGCAGGGGTTGCCGATACCGCCGATGGCGCGGATTTCAACGTCGCCGCAGGCTGGCCAAAGGTCGCCAGCCGGAAACCCCGCGCAATATCACAGACATCGCCCATGACGGCGGATGCGGTCGGGCCTTCGCCTGCGCCCGCGCCGCGCAGCACGATCTGGCCCACGGCGTGGCCTTCGACCACCACCATATTGGTGCCGCCTTCCAACTGGCCCAGCGGCGAATCGGCGGGGACAAGGCAGGGTGACATGCGCTGTTCCAGCCCGCGCCCTGTCATCTGCGCCACGCCCAGCAATTTGATGCGATACCCCATATCGGCGGCCTGGCGGATGTCTTCGATCTTGATCCGGCCGATGCCTTCGATTTCGACGCCTGCGAAATCGACGCGGGTGCCGAATGCAATCGACGACAGGATCGCCAGTTTATGCGCCGCATCAATGCCGCCCACATCCAGTTCGGGGTCGGCCTCGAGGTAGCCAAGCCCGTTGGCCTCGTCGAACACCTGCTCGTATGTCAGGCCCGCGCTTTCCATGCGGGTCAGGATATAATTGCACGATCCGTTCATCACCCCCATGACGCGGGTGATATCATTGGCGGCCAGCGATTCCATCAGGGATTTGATGATCGGGATGCCACCGGCCACGGCGGCTTCGTATCTGATGACACCGCCCTCGGACTCGGCCAGTTCGGCCAGTTCCTGACCATGCATGGCCAGCATTGCCTTATTGGCGGTGACCACGTCCTTGCCAGCGCGCAGGGCGGCGATTGTGGCATCTTTGGCAGGGCCATCGGCGCCGCCCATCAGTTCGACGAAGACATCCACGTCGTCGCGGGTGGCCAGTGCAACGGGGTCGTCCTCCCATGCGTAGGCGGTCAGGGGCAGGCCGCGGTCCTTGCCCTTGCTGCGGGCGGATACGGCGGTGACGGTGATGTCACGGCCCGTGCGGGCGGACAGCAGGGCCGATTGCTGGCGGATGATGCGCAGAACGCCGATACCAACGGTGCCCAATCCGGCAATGCCTAGGCGCAGGGGTTGGGTCATCGGGGCCTCCGTTCGGTCAAATTACAAGTGATCTGGCGGCGGGTTTAGCGATATTGGCGAAAGGGTGCAACGCGGCTTTGTCGCAGTGCGGTGCAAGGGCGTGACAGGGGCGGGGTTTGCCCGGTTTTCGGGCGTGTCACAGCCCCGTGGTATCGACCCCGTTGCCCATGCGGCTGCGGGTGCTGCCATCAACCACACTGCCGCGCAGGCGGGCCGCACGGGCGCGCAGCCCCGCCACGCGCGATTGCAGCGCGGGCGCGGTATCATCGGTGATTTGCTGGTCGGCACTGGCCTGTGCCAGCAGCGGTTCCACCGGCACCAGCGCCGGATAGGGCGCGGATCGGGCGGCGGGGGTCAGGCGGTCATCCAGATCGGGCATATCGGTGCAGCCCGCCAGCAGGCTGGAGGCCAGAACCGTGCATATGATCAGGCTGGGGCGCATTTGCATGGGTGGTTTCGGGTCCGGCTGGTTTGAGTTGCCTGCCCTTGTTGCCCCAGTGGCGGGTCATGCGCAAGGGTCGGGGCGGATCGCGCTTGATCTGAACGCCCGTTCAGTTAAGTTGGGCGCCATGGCGCGCACGCAGGGATCACATTCGGAAATCACCGGCCCAAGGGTCGAGGCCGCGGCCCTGCGCCTGTTTGCGCAGCACGGGTTTGCCGCTGTTTCCATGCGCCAGATCGCGGGTGACGTGGGCCTACAGGCCGGTGCGCTATACAATTATACCCCTGACAAACAGTCGCTGTTGTTCGGGTTGATGCGCGGCCATATGGATGCGCTGATGACCGCACTGGAGCAGGCGCTGACAGGCGATACGCCGCTGGCGCAGCTGGAACAGTTCACGCGGTTTCACATCCGGTTCCATCTGGCCCGCCCCGAGGCGGTTTTCATCGCCTATATGGAGCTGCGCAACCTGAGCCCCGAAAACTTCGAGGTGATCGAGGGGCAGCGCCGCCAATACGAGGACGCGCTAGAGCGCATTCTGCGTGCGGGCGCGGCGGCGGGGCAGTTTCAGGTGGCGGATTCCAAGGTGGCCACATTGGCGGTGATTGCCATGTTGACGGGGGTCACGACCTGGTATCGTCAGGCGGGGCGGTTAAGCGTGGAACAGGTGGAACAGATTTATTGGGATATGGTGCGCAAATCCGTATCGGTTTAGGCGGGCGTTTGCGCTGCTGCGGGGCTGCGCGTGCCCAATGGCCTTGTGTTTTCATACGATCCGGTGCAACCCGTTGGGCAGCAACAGGGACGGGCAGGGGTGTGCGCGATGACGAATAATTTGGGAACAGATCCGGGGTTTGGCGATGTCGGTGCCATGGGCATGGAACCGCGCCCCGATGGCAGCCTGTTTGAACTGCGCGCCGCACCCGCACGGCGCTATTTCGCGCTGGCGGTTCTGTATGCGCTGGGCGTGCTGTTGTGCGTGCTGGCGTGGAAAAGCCATGAGGCGGCGCTGGGCTGGCGGTTTGTGATGTTCGCGCTGGGGCTGGGCGTTTTCATGCTGGCCACCCTGCTGGGACAGGCCACCAAGGGGCGGCTGGTGCTGACCGAAACCGCGCTGCTGGACGGAGAGGGCCGCGTGATCACCGAACTGTCCAACATCACATCGGTTGATCGCGGTGCGCTGGCGGTGAAACCGTCCAACGGGTTCACATTACGGTTGCGCAAACGCATCACGCGGCGCTGGCAGCCGGGCCTGTTCTGGGCCCATGGCAAACGCGTGGGGGTCGGCGGTGTGACACAGGCGGGCGCGGGCAAGGCGCTGGCGGAAATGATCCAGATGCGGGTGGTCAAGGATTAGCGCGGCGATTGCGCCATAAGAAAAACGGCAAAAGGCCGGGCGCAATGCCCGGCCTTTTTGATATTTTCGCGCCAGGGAACGCGTATGATCAGGCGTCGTCGCTCCAGACCACTTGCGGGGCGAACCGCGGGCGGGTGAAGACGTAGTGATAGAATTCCTGCTGCGGGAACACCTCTTTGAAGCTGTCGTAGGTGGTCCATGTTTCCACCAGGATCATGCGTTCGTTATGCACCATCACCGGCAGTTTGTCGGCCATGTTGCGCACATCGGTGTTGCTGAGTGCGGCGGGGCCGCCGCGCACCTTGGACCAGTCCAGTTTATAGATGTTGTTGTTGCCGTCCCAGCGCACCACGGTGACCCGCATTTTGGCGGAATCCTGTGATTTGGACAGGAAATTGAACAGGCCCAAAGCGCCATCCAGATATTCATCGTTGATGAAATCCGTTTCCCGCGAAATCATGTCGGACACCGTATAGGCGGCTTTCATGTTGACGCCCGAGGCGCGGAACCCGTCAAAGAAGGCAAAGGAGGACAGAACGGCGGCGGCCAGCATGGGTGCGATCACTGCTGCCTCGACCGCCATAACGCCGGTTTCATCCTTGCGGAAACGGGACAGGCGGCGGCCCAGCTGCGTTGCCGTGCGGCGCATCAGGCCGCCAGACTGCGTGGCATTGTGCCGGTCGTTGGAAAGTCGGGGTTGGAATGTCATGCTCTCTCTCCTCAACGGGGTTCTTGCACGAAAGCAGAGGAGGCGATCATACGGCTGTAGCCGGAGCTGTCGCCATTTGCTTCCATGATTTCGGCCATGTCGGTCCAGGGCAGCACGGGTTTGTATTTCAGGCAGGCGCGCAGGATCATCAACTGGTTGTCGCCACCGTTGTTGAAGGCACGCACCGGGTTGCTTTCTTCGGCATGGTCGATGCAGTTGGCATCGGCGGGCGGTGCGGACCAGTTGCGCAGATCACGGGTGATCATTTCCAGTTGCAGGTTGGCTTCGCAGTTTTTGGCGATGGCCATGCGGTCGCAGATCGCATCCTTGATGTCGTCGTGTTGGAACGCGGCCCCTGTGCCCAGCCGGATGTCACGGACTGTCATGTCCAATGCGCGTTCCAGCTCGGTGTTTTTCAGGGTGCTCAGACCCACCTCGACCCCCCAGAACAGGAAGAAAAAGTAAAACGGCAGCACGGTGATGAATTCGACCGTTTGCGAGCCATCCTGTTCGGCACGAAACCGTTTGATGCGCTGCTTGAGCCGGGAAAACATGGAATGTGTCATGTCGGTCCTCACTGTGTCAGGCGCAGCTGGTTCAGCTGGCGGGCGATGGTGCGGAATGCCTCGGTGATTTCAACACCTTCGACGCGGAAGAAATGGGCGGGGCTGGATGCGCAGTTTTGCATGATGTCGGCGCCGGTGCTGTCCACCTCGAACCCGATCGACCAGACCACGATGCCTTTTTCCTTGGCGGCGTCGCAGATGTTGTCCAGCAGGCTGTTGGCGGTGCTTGTGCTCATGTGTTGGTAGTCCCAGTTGCTACGGTCGCGCGAGTTCACATAGTTGTTCAGATACCATTGGAAGTTATAGCGCGCCCAGTGGTCCTGATGGTTGTAACGGGTCTGGTAATAACGCGAGTTGATCCGGTTGGAGTTCGAGTTGATACCATCCGTCATCAGGATCACGGTTTTCAGCGTGTCCGGGTCGGTATAGGCAGAGGGGCGACCATTGAATTCATGGTCAACGATGCCAGCGGATGACAGGCTGGAAACCATGCTCTGCATCGACGGATCAAGAAAGGCGACCCCCCATTTCATACCCATATAGATCGCGGTGCCCGCACGCGGTTCCAGATCGTTGATCTGGGTTTTCAGCGCGTTCGCGTCCTGGCTCATCGGGCGGATGCGTTCGTAGGAATATTGCGGGCAAACGGTGTCTTCGACCTCGTTGCGGCTGCCAGAGTTCCACTGGAAGTGCTGCGCCTGATCATAGCGGCGGCCAGTGTCAAACGAGGCAGAGCCGAATTCGCTGTTGGGGATTTCCAGACAGTGCGAATAGTTGTGCATATAGTTATAGGACAAGCGGTTGATGATGTCCGGGCCTGCATTCACATGTTCCGAATAGGGCACCAGCGAAATCGAAACCTGCCCGCCCATACCTGTGCCCAGCACCGTATCGACAAAGGTTTTGCCAGCCTGACGCAGGTTTGAAATGCGGCTGCCCGTGGCCATAGAGCCGGAAATATCCAGCACCATCGAAATTTCGACCTTGTTGATGCGTTCTTCTGCTTCGGAGGAGGCAAGCACATCGGGCATCGCAGAACCTGCCATGCTGATCGAATCCAGCGGACCAGAGGCGGTGGCGGAAACGGTGCGGTAATTCAGACCGGCGTCAATGTTGGTGCCTGACACATTGCCGCGCACATTGGCCTTGGCGAAATAGTCGGCGACCACGGCGGCGGGGTCCAGTTCCTGATCCAGATCGGCGGCGGCCAGCACGGCACGGTCCAGCGTATTTTGCATACGCACCCGTTCGCGTTCATGGCGCATAAAGTCGATGCCAAGCCCGCCCACAATCATGATGGACAACATTATTCCGATGGAGAGGATGAACCCGACAGCCCCGTCCTCGTTCCGGCGGAATGCTTTCAGATGCGTTGCCAGACCTGATTTCAGATCAAGTGCTTGGTCCGCGGTTGCCGCGGCCAGCATCGCTTTTTCATTTTCCCACGCGTTTCGCATGTTACTCACCTCTCTCGGCCGGAATGACCGTTCCCTGCCAACAAATGCAGGTATTGCAGAGCATCTTTTGCACGAAGAAAAAGGCGTAATTTTGGCAGCTTAAGGACAAATTAAGACCTTTGGGTGCGAGATCGCGGACAATCATGTTATAGAGGCGCTATTGGCTTCGCTGCGCGGGGTAATCGCGGCAAAGTGAGCCGGGACACGCCGGAAATTTTGTCAGTGGGGGTAGGATGGCGGGAATCTGTTAACCTCATCCTAAGTCCTTGGTGCAAAATTAAGGCGTCAACAGGACGGGGCAACGCGCCCCGAGGGAGAAGTGACCATGGCCGATGGCGTGATGCAGGCGGAGCCAAGTTTCCGCGAAAGTGTGGATTTGATGTTCAATCGCGCGGTGGCGCTGATGGATCTGCCACCGGGACTGGAAGAGAAGATCAGGGTGTGTAATGCCACCTATACGGTGCGGTTTGGTGTGCGGCTGCGCGGGCAGATGCAGACCTTTACCGGCTATCGGTCTGTGCATTCCGAACATATGGAGCCGGTCAAGGGCGGCATCCGGTTCGCCACATCGGTCAATCAGGACGAGGTCGAGGCGCTGGCGGCGTTGATGACATATAAATGTGCGCTGGTCGAAGCGCCCTTTGGCGGATCCAAGGGCGGATTGTGTATTGATCCGCGCCAATGGGACGATCACGAGCTGGAGCTGATCACCCGCCGCTTTGCCTATGAGCTGATCAAGCGTGACCTGATCCATCCCAGCCAGAACGTGCCCGCCCCCGATATGGGCACGGGCGAACGCGAAATGGCATGGATTGCCGATCAATATGCGCGGATGAACACCACCGACATCAACGCCAAGGCCTGCGTGACGGGCAAACCGTTGAATGCGGGCGGCATTGCCGGGCGGGTCGAGGCCACAGGGCGCGGCGTGCAATACGCCCTGCGTGAATTTTTCCGCCACCCCGAAGATATTGCCATGGCCAAACTGACGGGCGGGTTGGAAGGCAAGACCGTGATTGTTCAGGGGCTGGGCAATGTGGGGTATCACGCAGCCAAATTCCTAAGTCAGGAAGACGGGGCCAAGGTGATTGCCGTGGTCGAACGCGACGGCGCGGTCTGCAATCCCGAAGGGCTGGATATTGATGCGCTGCGCGAATGGATTGCGCGACATGACGGTGTGACGGGTTACCCCGATGCGACATTCGTGAGCAATGGTGCCGAAATTCTGGAAGAAGACTGCGACATCCTGATCCCTGCCGCGATGGAGGGGGCTATTCACGCGGCCAACGCTGGCATGATCAAGGCGCGGTTGATTATCGAGGCCGCGAACGGGCCAATCACCGCCTCGGCTGATGAAATACTGCGGCGCAAGGGCACGGTGATTATCCCTGATGCTTTTGCGAATGCTGGCGGGGTGACTGTCAGTTACTTTGAATGGGTGAAAAACCTGTCCCATATCCGTTTTGGCCGGATGCAGCGCCGCCAAGAAGAAGCGCGCCATCAATTGGTGGTGGACGAGTTGGAACGTCTGGACCGATACCTTGGCGATGCCTGGTCGCTGCGCCCGGAATTCAAGGATAAATACCTGAAAGGCGCGGATGAGCTGGAGCTGGTGCGGTCCGGTCTGGATGACACCATGCGCACGGCCTATCAATCCATCCGCGAGGTATGGCACGGGCGTGATGATGTGCCGGATCTGCGCACTGCCGCCTTTATCGTGGCGATCGAACGGGTTGCGGCCAGTTACCGTGCCAAGGGGCTGTAGCGTGCCTGCGGTTGTATAAAGTCGTATAAAACGGGGGGGCGCAATCTGCCCCCCTGCCTGAACCTCTGTTTTGCGTGGAACTGGGCCGGCTGGCGGGATCGGGGCTTTTGATTGATCTGCGCTGGGCTTATATACGCTGCATGAGTCTGCCACCGAATTTTCTGGATGAATTGCGCACACGCGTCAGCCTGTCTCAGGTTGTCGGGCGCAAAGTGATGTGGGACCAGCGAAAATCAAATCAGGGCAAGGGCGACATGTGGGCGCCTTGTCCTTTCCATCAGGAAAAAAGCGCCTCTTTTCATGTCGATGACCGCAAGGGGTTTTACTATTGCTTCGGCTGCCACGCCAAGGGTGATGCGATTTCGTTTATCCGCGAAACCGAAAACGTGGATTTCATGGAGGCCGTGCGCATTCTGGCATCCGAGGCAGGGATGCAGATGCCCGCTCACGATGCGGCCGCAGCCCAAAAGGCACAAAAACGCGATGCCCTGTCGGATATCACCGAAGCGGCGGTGAAATTCTACCGGATGCAACTGGGCGGCGCGGCGGCCACTGCGGCGCGGGCCTATCTGGACAAGCGGGGCATGAATGCCGCCACCCGTGACCGTTTCGAAATCGGGTTCGCCCCCGAAGGCAACGCGCTGCTGGCGCATCTGACGCAAAAGGGCATTCCGGCGGAAAAGGTGATCGAGGCGGGGCTGGCTGCCACCCCCGATGACGGGCGTGCGCCATATGACAGGTTTCGCGGTCGCATTATGTTTCCGATCCGTGATCCGCGTGGCCGTTGCATCAGTTTCGGCGGGCGCGCGATGGACCCGAACGCGCGGGCGAAATACCTGAACGGGCCGGAAAGCCCGCTGTTTGACAAGGGCCGGTCCCTATACAACCAAGGCCCCGCCCGAGAGGCGGCGGGCAAGGGCCAGACATTGGTGGTGGCCGAAGGATACATGGATGTCATCGCCCTGTCGGCGGCGGGGTTCAACGCCACGGTTGCGCCACTGGGTACGGCCGTAACGGAAACCCAGTTGCAGATGTTGTGGCGCATTTCCCCCGAACCGGTGATCGCGCTGGATGGTGACAAGGCCGGCATTCGCGCCGCGATGCGGGTGATTGATATTGCGCTGCCGCTGTTAGAGGCCGGTCAGGCGCTGCGTTTTGCCATTCTGCCCGAAGGGTTGGACCCTGACGATTTGATCAAGGCCAAGGGGGCCAGCGCCATGCAAGAGGTGCTGGATGGCGCGGTGCCCATGGTCAACCTGCTGTGGCAGCGCGAAACCGAAGGAAAAATATTCGACAGCCCCGAACGCCGCGCCGGTCTGGACAAGGCGCTGCGCGAAAAAATCCGGCTGATCCGCGACCCGTCGATCCGGCGTCATTACGGGGATGCGGTGCAGGCGCTGCGCGAGGACTTGTTTGGCACCCGCCGCCGCGATGCCGGAAACGAAGGATTCCAGAAACGGCCCTGGGTGGCGCAGGGCCAGCAGGGCAAGGGCAACTGGAAAGCGCGGGGTGCAGGCAAATGGCAAGCCGCGCCGGTGCCGGTTTCCAGCACGGTTGCATCCGCTTTGGCATCGGGGGGCGATGCCCACACGATGGAACGCCTGCGCGAGGGGGTGATTTTGGCCACCTTGATCTGCACACCCACCCTGATCGAGGAATTCGAGGCGCAACTGGAGCGGATGCGCTGTTTGGATGCGGCGATGGCTGCGGTGCGCGACATGTTGTTGCGGTTGGATATGGCGGCGCTGGACCCCGGCAGCACAAGCGAACCCGCGTCTGCGTCACGGGATACATCGCCAGACATGCCGGGCCTGTCCGACATGCCGGATATGCCCGATATGCCGGACCTGCCCGATATTGCGGACGACTCCGACATGCCCGAAATTCCCGATTATGACGAAAGCTATTTCGATGATCGGTTCGTGCCCGAAGGGTATGAGGGCATGGAGGACGAGGCGGAAATGCGCGATTACGCCCCCTATCCCGATGCGGAGCAGGCAGGGGAAAAACCTGCGCCCGCCACTGGTTCTGCGCTGCCGCCGCTCTATCATATACTGGCGCAACAGGTGGGGGCAGGGGCACTTGAAATGCTGTTCGCCTTGCCCCATGTGCGCATTGCGCCGACGGTGCGGCGCTGGGGCGACGAGGCTATGGCGCGTATGACGCTGGCCGAGGAAATGGCCAAACTGCACGCCGAACGCGGGCTTTTGGCTGAAATCGAGGAGGCCGAGCAGGAGCTGTCCGGGGTGGCCGACGAGGCCGTGACGTGGCGGTTGCAACAGGCCGCAGAGGCGCATCACCGTGCCACGCGCAGCGAGCAAGAGGACAACGCGCATTATGACACCGGACCCAACGGCGCGCATATCAATCGGGAGGAGCGCAACGCCTTTGATGATCTGTTGCGGCGAATCGGGTTGGGGGGCGATGACGGGAAAGCGGGCGATTGAGCAGGAAAGAATCGCTCTGGCTCTTGAATATGCGTTGTTTTAGTGACGTTATCGTAAAGAAGACCGCTTATGCGGGTTACCGAATCAACGAATCACGGTATTGATTCGGTTGGAAACGAATCACCTGCGGCAACCATTGTGAAAACGGTTGCTGGCATGGGGCGCGCCAAAGGCGCGAGGGGACAAAACCAAAGATGTGCTGCGCAGGCCGCGGCGCCTTTGACAGATGAATTGCCACCCCGAAAGGGGCAGCGCCGAGCAGGAGAACTTCATGGCCGCCAAGGACAATGATGACCAGCAGAACAACAACGATCAGGATACCGACGGTTCCCTTGATATGAGTCAGGCTGCGGTCAAAAAGATGATCGCAGAGGCCCGTGAGCGTGGCTATATCACCTATGATCAGCTGAATCAGGTTCTGCCGCCGGATCAGGTGTCCTCGGAGCAGATCGAGGATGTGATGTCGATGCTGTCGGAAATGGGCATCAATATCATCGAGGATGAAGAGGCCGAGGAGGAGGAGGGTAAATCCACCGCCGTGGTCGAGGCCGCATCGAACCGCGAAATCACGCTGGGCTCGGGCACGTCTGAAAAACTGGACCGGACCGATGACCCGGTGCGCATGTATCTGCGCGAAATGGGGTCGGTCGAACTGTTGAGCCGCGAGGGCGAAATCGCCATCGCCAAGCGGATCGAGGCCGGGCGCAACACCATGATCGCGGGCCTGTGTGAAAGCCCGCTGACCTTTCAGGCGATCACCATCTGGCGCGACGAATTGCTGTCCGAGGACATCTTGCTGCGCGATGTGATTGATCTGGAAACCACATTCGGCAACACCATGGGCGACGAAGAGGGCGGCGAACCATTGGTCGCGCCCGGTGCCGCCCCCGCCGCCAACGCGGAAAAGCCCGAGAAGGCGGAGGGCGCACAGGAGCTGGATGCTGACGGCAACCCGATTTCCAGCGATGATGACGATGACGAGGACGAGCAGGCCAATATGAGCCTTGCCGCGATGGAGGCCGCGCTAAAGCCGCGCGTGCTGGAAACGCTGGACCGCATCGCCGATGATTACGCAAACCTGTCCGAAATGCAGGACAGCCGGATTTCGGCCACCCTGAACGAGGATGGGTCGTTCGACGCCGCAGACGAGCAGACCTATCAGTCATTGCGGTCTGAAATTGTGTTGCTCGTCAACGAGTTGCATCTGCATAACAACCGGATCGAGGCCCTGATCGACCAGCTGTATGGCATCAACCGCCGTGTGATGCAGATTGACAGCGCCATGGTCAAACTGGCGGATCAGGCCCGCATCAACCGCCGTGAATTCGTGGATGAATACCGCGGTTACGAGCTGGACCCGACCTGGATGGAGCGCATGGCCGAGAAATCGGGCCGTGGCTGGCAGATGTTCATCGAACGCTCCACCGACAAGGTCGAAGAGCTGCGCGCCGATATGGCGCAGGTCGGTCAATATGTCGGTCTGGATATTTCCGAATTCCGCCGCATCGTGAATCAGGTGCAAAAGGGCGAGAAAGAGGCGCGTCAGGCCAAAAAGGAAATGGTGGAGGCAAACCTGCGTCTGGTGATTTCGATCGCCAAGAAATACACCAACCGTGGCCTGCAATTCCTTGACCTGATCCAAGAGGGTAACATCGGTCTGATGAAGGCCGTGGACAAGTTTGAATACCGTCGCGGTTATAAATTTTCGACCTATGCCACATGGTGGATCCGTCAGGCGATCACCCGCTCGATCGCGGATCAGGCGCGCACGATCCGTATTCCGGTGCATATGATCGAAACCATCAACAAACTGGTGCGCACGGGTCGCCAGATGCTGCATGAAATCGGCCGCGAACCAACCCCCGAGGAACTGGCAGAGAAGCTCCAGATGCCTTTGGAAAAGGTGCGCAAGGTGATGAAAATCGCCAAGGAACCGATTTCGCTGGAAACCCCGATTGGCGACGAAGAAGACAGCCAATTGGGCGATTTCATCGAGGACAAGAACGCGGTGCTGCCGCTGGACAGCGCCATTCAGGAAAACCTGAAGGAAACCACGACCCGCGTTTTGGCCAGCCTGACCCCGCGCGAGGAACGTGTGTTGCGGATGCGGTTCGGCATCGGCATGAACACCGACCACACGCTAGAGGAAGTCGGCCAGCAGTTCAGCGTGACCCGCGAACGCATTCGCCAGATCGAAGCCAAGGCGCTGCGCAAGTTGAAGCACCCCTCGCGGTCGCGCAAACTGCGGTCGTTTCTGGATCAGTAGCGTCGCTGCAAATGTGAAAACGGGGGCGTCCTTTCGGGGCGCCCCTTTTTCGTTTTCGGGTATGGATTCCCTGCCTTTGCGAAATGATTTCCGGCTGTCAGTATCGGGGCATTGATGGCTGGATTGCCAATGTTATCGGAATTTTGCTGATGCCCTTTGAAATTGCCCACCCTACGGATTTCACGCGCAAGTGTGACTGGAAAGCGGCGCACGCCGTGACTATCTATGGTGCAAACAACCCCGGAGGGTCCGATTATGAACCGCGTTTCCCCTGCAATCCTGACCGTGATGTCGCTTGCTGTTTTGTCATCCCCGGCGCAGGCCTATATCGCCGAAAACCGGGTCGAGGTATTGCCCGCAGGCAACGGCAATTTCGCGGTGCAGGACACGCGTGGCGTTGGCCCGATGGAAGCATGGTGCGCCGCCGCATCCTATGCGCAGGTGGTGATGGGGGCAGGGGCCGCCGACCGTGTGTATTTGATGGACGGGCGCGACAGGGGATCGCGCCAGCCGATCATATACACGCTGACCCCATCCGATGCGCTGCGCGCTGCGGGCGCGGGCAAGCAGAGCCTGTCGGTGTCTGTGACCCGCGACGGATACAATTTAACGGTGTCGCACGCCCGCCATTTCTGCACCAACCCCTATTTCGACGACTGAGTGAAAATGCGCATTTGACCCGATATGCGGCGGGTTTGTCAGGAATTTGGAAACCTTTTCGCGCCAACGTCGTTGGTATGGGGAAAGAAGGAGAAACCTGATGCGCCTTACGATGATCTTTGCAGCAATGGTTGCCGGTTTTTCGGCTTTGATGGCGATGACGGTCAGCGCGGTGGCTATGCCCGCGCCGTCCGCCCCGCGTGATGTGGTGGAAATTATTGTGGAACAGCATGAGCTTGGCGCATGTCAGGCGGTGTTGGAACAGGTGTTGGGGCATCCGGTTCAGGATGCTGATACCGCGGTGCGATTGCTGCCGGTGGTGTCAGGCGAAACCGAATTGCCCGCCGCGCGCTGCGTGGTGAAGCAGGGGTAGGGGGCGCGATCCGCCTGTGTGGGCGCGCGCGACCCCGGCGTTGCGCATCACTGCGGCGGGCAAGGACGTGACCTTTGCCCAGAACGCCGAAAGCGATCTGCATTTCCCGACCCGCATCGCCCACCCGCTGGACGCCGTGGCCAAACCAGCAGCTGGGCGGCTGGTGGTGTGCTGCGGTGCTTGGCAGTGCGAGTGCATATCTTTTCCCTGATTGTCGGTCAGACAGGAAAAACTGCAAGTCGTTACAAGCCTATTTTTTGCCGCTCTTGATTACGAAACTATAAAAGAAGGGAGGATTTTCTGCGGCACTGCGACTCTTGACGCGCTTGCCACTGGGCGTCGCTCTGGGCGTCGCTTTCGGCCCTTAGCGGATTTTCGCCAAACTCACGGCCAATCTTCAGGAACGCGAACGACGAAAACTCCATGCCAAGGGTTGTATTCACCACTTACACTCCTTCAGAAAACGACACCAAAATCCAGCCGTTGCCATGACGCCAAAATGCCCGCCCAACCATAAAAATACGAGCCTCAGAGAGCTGGCGTTTATGAATTTGCTATCAGTTCACTAATGTCCACGGGGAGAGCGCAGCTACCATTTCTTCGCGTGAAAAACCGAGTTCCATCATTTGGGTATAGGCGAAACTTTGGGAAAAATCACTATGTCGCAACTGATGCGAATGAAAAGGCTGGAACTCTAACCTGCTGTCACTTGATGCTTTCAGGGCGTCAATAAATGCATGTATCACCGCATCAGATGCCGCTTTGTTTGTGCCCCCGCTGCGAAGGAGCTCTAGGTGGATGTGGCTATGTCTTCCGATCAAAATTTGGTCAAAAATTGAGCTGGCGAAGGGGCGTGGCAATACGATCAATCCATCAACTGGCGTGGTTGGATAAAGCGGCCCCATGTCAAAAGTGGAATGGGGAAAGTTGCCCGTTGCGCCGAAGGTTTCGGCAATAGACTGCGGGGAAGACGTTTCGAAATCCTGATCAGCCGGAAAGGGTAGAAAGTATTGGCGGATTATATTCTCGCGCGCGGCTTCATTTTCCAAGCCCTCAAGAAAACGGCTCAAAGATGGATCGGCGTCCGCATCTGACATTTCCTGCAGGAATTGGTCTTTTAGGCGTGGAAGCCATGCTGCAAGTGCAACGGGAATTGGCGCATGCAGCAGAACGCATTGCGCCAAGATTGCGTTCACCATTGGACTAAGCGTAGCTTTCCGATCTTGCGGCATGAGTTTTCGTGCCAGCAGCATACGGGCAAGCTCGCTGGTTTCGGCAACGCCTAACTGAGCGAGATGTATGAGATCAATCATCGTATCGGATAATCCTCAAACCCGGGATATTCAGGGAAGAGATTAGGCCCCCCAACCAAAATTGTCATGTGCGGTGGGCGCTCGTTCAAGCGACCGGGATGAATGAATTCCTGTACGATTCCTCCCCAAGCCTGTCCTGGAGCCAGAGGAACAGTGCAATCTGCCATAATCTGCACGAAGAAATGCGGCTTGAGAACGTAAAGCGGATTGCTGATGAATACCGTGTGGAAAATTGTACGCGGCCCCCAAGGCCGGTTCGCAAAGTGGTTTTTGGGGCTGTAGAACGCTCGTACTGACATGATCGTTGTGCCTGCTGCCACGTCCGTGAAATGCCAGTAAGGGATGGCCGGACAGCGCGCTTCTCCAGTGGCTGTGTCAGTGGTTGCTTGGCTAACCGAACCCGTTGTCGGCCTGGGAATAGCTTTTTCCTCTCCGAAAATTAGATCCTCGACCTGATCGTAGGCATTGCTGGCTCCTTGGGCCATGGCTTCGCCAAGATTGTTGTGGGCTGCGCGAAACTCTGGGCTGACTGCGTACATGAGCCCATATGCAATCGCGACACCGCCGACATATACAGCGCCGCCTGCTGCGATCGGTGCAGCCATCAAACCACCTCCTGACCGTGCATACGCCGCAGTCCAGTGAGATACGATTTTGCAACAATATCAACCCTTTTGGCCCAGGGTAAATTGTCATTCCGTATGACGGGACCGGACAGAATGAGATCCGTTGCATCCTCATGCATAATAAGAAGAACAAGCGTCAATTGCTCGTGATCTTTCATTTTTGGCACGTCATCTCTCTTATGGTTTTCCATTGCGGTCATGACTTGCAAAGCAATATGAGAAACTCGTTTACGCTGAAACCGGTGCCCCTTGGCATCTCCTCGCGCCAAAACCCGACTTACGAGATTTTCATGAAATTCCATTTTCGTCCGAAAAGTAAGTGCCTTGATGTCAACTTTTGATAGTACCAGCCGCTCAGCCGCCTCTGCTGGCGCCTTTGCACATGCGATCACGACGCGATCATCCTTGCGTGCAATTATCGTAAGCGGATCCTGAGGTCCATCGAGATAGAGTTTCAGAAAAGTTGTAGGGGCTTCTAGGTCAAATAAGTAGTCAAAGATAATGGAAGGGTTCCAAAGCCGGACGTATCGACGCGACCCACTGAAATCCAGCGGCTTTATAAACCGATGAAGATGTCTTCGAAGCTGTTCAGGGGTGGCATTGCAGCGCACAAAAAGAACAGGATTGCTGGGCCACAAGTGTAGCGCGCCCATTGATGGATGACCGCCTGGCACTTCGCGGAATAGTTTTCGCGTAAGATCCCCGTCTGGCGATAATTCTAAAAGGCAGGGCATGACGTCAGCCAAGTCTTCTGCCAAATCCCCCATCAACAAAGATCCATAATACCCAGGTTCGCTTTCAACCAAAGCCAGCCCTTCCTTCACCGATCTGGTGTCAAAAACCGCATAGGTTCTCTGAGGACCATCAAAAAGAGGAGCATACAATTCTTCCGGAATAATTCCGTCCTGTGATGGTGAAAGGCCTGCTATCCAGACAGTATCGACAACCTGGTCAATCAACTCGTTCAATGAAACACCTGCTCCATACAGAAGTAAACTTGAGAACTTAAATACTAACAATTCAGGCTAACTTAGCATAACTCAGCTTTCAAGAGACGCTACCGTTGTGCGCGCGTAATCTGATAGCTCTCAATGGACCGCTATCTTTCCTTTTGCGACTCAAATCAACATCAGCGAACCATCGATAAATCAGATGAATTGCATTCACAGTTGTCCAAGATGCACTGTTCAAGAATTGAATCGGGCTTCTATTGTCACAAGCGGCTTCGTAGAAGTCCAAGTGGTTGGTTTGCACCAGCAGCGTATGTCCGCTTCCCGCCCTCCCCGCCGATCAGCGAGCTCCGCCAGGAACTGAAGGCTGTTATTTGGCTGTTCCCGGTCGCCGGTATCGGGTCCGCGATCTGGGCGATTTGGCCTTGCTTTCATGACCGACCGAACGGGTAAAAGATTCACCATGTTCTACAGTAGGAGTTTCCGCAGACAAGTCTTGAGGTGAATTGCTTGTGACCGCGAGGAAAAGATCGGTAAGCAAGTCGGGAAGCAATTCCGGTAAGCCAATCTCCTCAAACCCTTCGGTGCCGGTGAATGCGATCACCAATTCATTGGTAGAACTGTAGAAGAACGCGCGGCTCTGAAAGCCGGTCGGGGATCCGCCGCTATGACGGGTCGCATGCGCTGTTCTACCTCGATCCGCCTTACCACGGATGCGAGAATGACTATGGCAAGGGCATGTTCGACCGCAGCCAGTTCCGCGCCATGGCCACGCAGCTGGCAGGCATCGAAGGGCGCTTCATCATGTCGATCAACGACGTGCCAGATAGGCGATGACGATCCACTGGACCTGATGGAATGGCACATCAAAGGCCAAAGCGAGCGTCGGAAGCGCGATATTGGCGATGCTGGTTCCCAGCGAGGCAAGTATCATGGACA
>ERZ1699650.54-NODE-54-length-83325-cov-168.463048_pt1 | contig 83325 bp, 77 predicted proteins | sample MGYA00581512_ERZ1699650 | MGnify/ENA primary metagenome ERZ1699650 (study PRJEB42348, sample SAMEA6618698) | metagenome | isolation source: Polyester-degrading enrichment culture growing on monomer terephthalic acid, Te | collected 2019-05-17 ... | reverse complement strand
AGAAAACGCTAAGAACTTGAGTCTGGCGTTCTGAAATTTATGGGACAGCAGTGATACTGGCTATAACCCGGATAAAGGTTACAGAGAGAGCAGGGTACGGCAGGTTTGCAACCGAGCCCTTTATTGCCTGAGTTGGGCGGCATGCCAAGCATTGCTGATGTTATGGCTGTTGGGTACTAATGCGTCGTCGCGGGTAGAGGTGTAGAGCGTCATTGCCTGGTTTGTTGCGAAAACAGTACCCAGGGAGGTATCAACCGTTGACACAACCCGGGACGCTGCAGAGTCGTTATAGTTACCATATGCACTGGCGTAGCTATCCGTGGTGTAAGTCGTTAGTGCCAGGGCAGACAACATGGCTACCGTACTGATGGACGGGAATTTCATGGTTAGTCTCCCTTTAGGCTGCTATATCTGTATCTGTTTAGCATGGGTGTGACTGAGCTCAATAAGTCGAAAGGCTCTAAGCGTAAGGCGATACGAACCCGGTGAATGGATGCAGGCAGAAAAACGTACCCTATTTCCTCAACCAATTGATGGCTTATTGAACTTTTCTACAAGCAACGGTTTATTGCGTTTTAAACAACGCTATTGCAGGGCTGAAGCTTTTCAGCCTTACAAACGAATACCGTGACGGGTCGCCCGCTATCTGTGGTGCATCGGCATGGACCATGCGCTTTGAATTCAACCGCGCTACCACGCAGATACTGTTCCTGTCTGCACCGAGTTAGTGCAACCAGGTTACAGCGGGATCGTTTGAGTCAGCGTTTGAACACGTGTGGTTTTTTTTTCGAAAACGATCAAGAAGCCCGGAGTTCGCTACTGGCATAAGGCGGCAGTATCACCCAAGGATTAATCTGGATGTCACTGACAATTAAGACGTTTGGCGAACTGTCACTGTCGAGTGAAGGACAGGTGACCAAATTACCCGCTTCAAAGCGCACACGTGCTTTGTTGGCGTATCTAGCGATTACCAATCGGCCACATCGACGTGACCGGTTGTGTGAAGTGTTCTGGGACCTACCGGATGACCCGAGGGCAACCCTTCGCTGGTCATTGACCAAACTCAGATCCCTTGTGAATCAAGGGGCACACAAGCGATTGATTGCCGATCGAGAGCGAGTGTCACTGGACGTGACCGACATTGACCTGGATATAAGGCGTATTGCCACTGTTGTCGACCAACCGAATCTGTCATCCGAGGCACTTGATGCCTTACAACGACAGTTATCCGAGCCCTTTCTGGAGGGAATTGATTTACCCAACCAGCCCTTGTTTCAGGATTGGTTAACGTCGGAACGCCAGAATATACGGCGGATGCAGGGCAAGGTCAGGGCACGACTGGCGTCACATCCGACAAATCCACGCGAAACCCAACTGGATCATGCCCTGGCATGGGCGGAACTGGACCCTTTTAACCCGGGTGCGGCGAATCGTGTTCTCGCGTTGCTGCGTTTGTTGGGGCGCACCATGGACGTTGCCCGGTTAACGAACCAGTTTAAAACCCGGTTTCGCAATGCGGGTGTTCAATGGACCGAAGAAGCAGCACCAATCGCGGAAGCGGAGTCGGGTGCGATCAATCAGGAGTCGGTTCGTCATGATATGTTGTCCCGTCAAACAGTCGCATTCTGCACAGCCGCTGATGGAGTAAGGATTGCGTATGCCTCTGTCGGTAAAGGCACCCCTATCATAAAAGCAGCGAATTGGCTCAGCCATCTGGAGTACGACTGGGATGCACCGATCTGGAGCCCGCTGTTTCGGGAGTTAGCGATGGATCATCATTTCATCCGTTACGACGAGCGCGGCAACGGCCTTTCAGACTGGGATGTTGCCAACTTGTCATTCGAGTCGTTCGTATCCGACCTGGAGTCGGTGGTCGAGGCCAACAAGGTTGATCAATTTGTGCTGCTCGGCATTTCGCAGGGTGCGGCCGTATCCATTGACTACGCGGTTAAGCACCCCGACCGCGTTACTCATTTGATTCTGTTTGGGGGGTATCCGGCGGGCTGGCGTATTAACGCCACCGACAATGAGATCCAGGAACGGGAAGCGATAATGACGCTGACGAAGACAGGCTGGGGGCGGGATAACCCGGCATATCGTCAGATATTCACATCAACCTTCATGCCCAGTGCCCGCTCTGAAGAATTAAGCTGGTTCAATGAATTTCAACGGCTCACCACATCGCCCGAGAACGCCGCCCGATTTCTATCGGTCTTTGGTGATATTGATGTGCGCGAAAAACTGTCTAAAGTCACCGTCCCCACCCTGGTGATTCACTCACTGGGGGACCGTCGAATTCCCGTCTCAGTCGGGCGTGACATAGCAGCCGCTATTCCCAATGCTGAATTTGTGGGGTTGGAAAGCGACAGCCATTTACTATTGGGAAGGGAGGCTGCCTCCAAAGCCTTCGTGGATTCGGTTAGAGAATTCATTCAACGTCACTGAAACGCCTCTGATAAGTTGGTTACCACCCAAACGCAAAGAGCGGGGCAATGCCCCGCTCTTAATCTCTTTATTTAACCCAGGCTTTCTAGTGGCATAACAACCGAGCGCTACCCAGCATCAGCGTTAACAGTCCAATCGATAACCCCAGACTGCCTCCACGACCACCACGATGATATAGAGATATCCAATGTCGGCAGCGTTTTTCTATTGCCAAGATTCCTGGACTGATGGTGTCGGCAGTGTCTTCATTGTCGTCATCGCTATTAAGGATTGCCCTGGCGCTTGTGCCTGCTGAGCCAAAACGGCTTAAAACGAAACAAGCCAACCGCACTGTGGTGTGAAGCTGGCTTATGAATAGCTAAAGCAGTCTACCTGCCGTTAACTCGGGAGCGGTTCGTATGGAAATTCATCATCTTCATTTTCTACACCATCGCCGTCAAAGTCGGTTAAGCTAAAGACGACTCTTACTTCCACCGCCGCCAGCGTGTCGGTAAAGCCGTCGTTAGCGGCGACAGTCAGGTTATAGATGCCGTCACCATCGGCATCCACTGGCGCTGAGAAAAACTGAGGGTTAATAAAGCTGAGCTCGCCAGTAGTGGCATCCATGCTGAAGAAGTTAGCATCGTCACCACCGTTAATGGAAAAGGTGGGCGTTTGGCCGTCGCCATCGGTGGCAGTGAAGGTTTCAACGGCGTTTTCGCCTTCGGCTACATTTACTTTTAATAAAGCGGCATTTTCATACCGATTCAAAACATCACTGAAGAATTGAGCGGTAACAATATCCGCACGGTTATCGTTATTTGAGTCGGTAATCAACATGCTCTTTAGGTTCTTCACGCCAGCGATAATGGTCTCGCTGAAGGTTTCATTGCCGTCGTTTTGGAACCAAATCAAGGTGCTGTCGCTTTGCTCGGTGACAATGTCGATGTCGCCATCGTTGTCCATATCCGCCGCTTGGGAAAATTGATGCTTGGTGTCCGTGACCAATGTCTTTTGCGTAAAATTGCCGGCACCATCATTCTCAAACCATGCAACTGTCTCTCCGTTGCTAGCGGTCGCAATTAAGTCGATATCTGTATCGCCATCGATATCGAAGGGCACCATTGAGTTGGTGCTGGTCATCGTGGTTGTGATGCTGTTTTCGGTAAAACTTTCAGAGCCGTCGTTTTCAAACCAAAGGATTGGCGTGCTGCTGTTACTTGAACTTGCCACAATGTCCAGTTCGTCATCACCATTCAAGTCGACGAGGGTGATTGAGTTGTAGAGCCCCCCATCTCCTTTAAGAATCGTTTCGGTAAAACTCTGTGCGCCATCGTTTATAAATAGGCTGACACTGCTACCTGCTCCAACAAAGTCAATGTCGCCGTCGATGTCGATATCCGCTGCGTATACTGTATTGGCATTGTTCAGTGAAAACTGTTGGCTGGGATCTACGGTAAAGCTTTCGCCAGTGCCGTCGTTTTTATACCAGCTAATGAGGTCTGTTCCGGAGTCTGCGGTTAGCACATCCTTAAAGCCGTCGTCATCGATATCCGTTAGAAAAATGGCAGTGCCCTTCGCGCCATCATCGGCGATCAACCGGAGTGTAAAGTCTGAGCTACTGCTCTGCAGTAAACTGTATATTTCACCCGTGGTCCCAGAGGTAAAGACAAAGTCGATAAAATCATCGTTGTTTAGATCACCTGCGGTAATTGCGTGAGGATCTTTATTAACGTTGGACAAATTTGGCGTTAGTGCATCTAAAGACGGGCCACCAACCAGTCGAGTGATTGAAAAGGTTGAACTGACTCCGTTGGTAAAGAAAGGCGCAACGCTGTTTGTCGAATCGTTAGGCGATGGGTCGTTGAGGTTATCAACGCCGTCACCATCAATGTCGGTATCGGTATTATCACCGATACCATCGCCATCGGTATCTGCGCTTTCCGTAGCATCATCCGGAAAGGCATCCAGACTATCAATGATACCATCGCCATCGGTGTCAATATTAACGCTACCCGCAGTGCTTGGCTCAGTTGCCGTTGAATCGCCGCTACCCGAATCACAAGCGCTAACCAGTAAGGCCGCCGCAAGGCTGATGGGGAGTAGAACATTTATCTCTTGCATTGCTGTTGTCCTTCGAAGGGTTAAGGGTTCTTACTAGGGAGTTGTTCAGAAGCTCCCTAGTAACGAACAGGGCACTGCTTTGAGTGCCTTTACATTTATTCTGGCTCCCTAGTTGTGGCGCATTAACCGAACACTACCGATCATCAGCGTTAACAAACCCAACCACAGACCCAGGCTACCGCCGCTGCTGTTACCGCCGCCGTTTGAGCCGGAACGCGCAAGTGGCATTGGTTCATAGACGACGGTCAACGACCGTTTGGATGCAATGGGTCGGCATTTTATGGGTCGACCGTTTGAAGAAGCGTTTGAAGCCGTCTTTTTTCTCTGGAAAGTGAGACTTATTGCTCATTACTGACCTGTTTCAGCTGAAATGGCGGGCATTCAGTCGTTGCTGCCTGCAAGGGAGCCGTGTAGACGACGGTATGTGAGGAAGCCTCGATGGTGGGCTGGTGTCAGGAGGGGCCTATTGAAGCGGCACTGAGTGCCATTGAGATGCTTGATGTGAACGAGGTAAAAGCCAAACCATAGTCCGGTCTGGTAACCCTGCATGGGCGCCTATTGATTGATGTTCAATAGACGCCCGCTGGTGTCATTAACCAGGCAAGTTAGTACAGGTAAACCACGCCTCGGTTGTTCCTGGAATTATCGGCTTGTTCTTCGGCGCTGGCTTGAGTGCCCGTGGCATTGCCGCCTTCGGTTCTTGCAGCAATGGCCAGCGTCTCTCCATCGCCGCTTAGGCTGACGGCATTGCCAAAACTGTCGCCACTGTCTGTGTTCGTGGCTTTCAGGTAAGTGTGCTGAGTCCACGCCTGGCCTGTGCGACGAAACACATAGGCGGCACCCGCCGGGTCGGTGTTGTCGAATTCATTGCCATTAATGCCGACGGCGGTACTGGCTTCATCCACTGCGCCAACCACCAGCACATTGCCAGTATGGCTCAAACTCACGGCGCTTCCGAAGCTGTCACCTGCATCGGTGTTGCTGGCTTTGAGGTAAGCCTGCTGCGTCCAGTCAGCGTCGGTACGGGTAAACACGTAAACAGCGCCAGCACCAAGTGCTTCATTGTTCGACTGGTCGCCATCAATGCCGGTGACTGCACTGTCCTCAAATTGGGTACCCACCGCCAATGTGTTTCCGTCACCGCTGAGGCTAACGGAATCACCAAAGCGATCCTGCGCTTCTGTATTGCTGGCCTTAATAAAGGCCTGTTGTGTCCAGTCGACACCGTCATACTCAAAAATATAGGCAGCACCGGATTTGTTTGCCGCAACATCGAACGCATCACCGTTTACACCAGTATCGCTACTGTCTTCGAAAAAGGCGCCCACGGCCAGGGTGCTTCCTTCGCTATCGAGACTGATAGAGCGACCGAAGAAATCGTCACCCGTGGCATCGCTGGCTTTAATGTAGGCCTGTTGCTGCCAGGTATCGTCATCAAGCGTGAATACGTAGACCGCACCGGCGTTTGAGACATTGTTGTTTTGTTGGCCGTTGATCACCTGGGCATCACTCTGCTCGCTAGGCGCCCCTACGACCAATACCGTACCGGCATCGTTCAGTTCGACGGATTCGCCAAACTTGTCATTGGCGTCCGAGTTGTTGGCTTTGATGAACGTTGGCTCAGACCAGACACCCTCGGCACGGGTGAACACATAGGCAGCGCCGGCATTCGCTGCGTCATTGTTGGTTTCGTCGCCGCCTATTCCATCGGCATCACTGTCTTCGTTATTGGCGCCGACAGCGAGCGTATTGCCGTCTGCGCTCAAGCTTAACGCAACGCCGAACTTGTCACCGGAGCCAGGAGTGCTGGCTGATAACCGCTGTTGTTCTGCCCATTGGCCGGGGCCAGCTTTCGTGAAGACGTAAACAATGCCCACTTTGTCACCACTGCCGTCAGAGAATGCCCTTACTTGGGGGGCACCCACTGCCAGGGTATTGCCGTCGGCACTCAGGCTGACCGCTGTGCCAAAAAAGCTGCCGTTGCCGACATCACTGGGCTTGATGTAACCGATCAGGTCGTTCAGTCCGTCATCGATGGTGAGGGTGCTGGCGTCAATGCAGCCCACTTCGTTGCAGCTTTGCAGAATGTACTCGGCGTCAAATCGAGAGAAAGTCGGGATTTCCAGTGCCAGGGTTTCAGTACCCTGAGCAATGGGGTCACCCAGGGGGCTGAACCCGGATTGGCCGTCGGGGTTTTCCAGCAGTATGTAGTGGGTGGCGCCTTCAACATCGGTCCAGTCGAAGCGCAGGGTTTTTATGGCGTCAAAGCTCAGGCTGACCTCGGCTGCTGCGGGAGCGGTCGGGTCGGTGCTTGGATCAGGCTCGTTTGTTGGCGTGTCAGATTCTGTGTCTTCATCTTGCGAACCGGTTGAGCCTTCAGAGCCACAACCACTGAGCATCGCCAGTATAGCAACGCTGAGTAAGTGGGCTAGTAAATGCGAAGATTTGGGCATGTATTGGTCCTCCTTGGGTTGGTGTTTTCAATCAACAAATTGAGTCATCGATCCCAGGACGAAGCTAGCCCCCTGATTGGATGCAATGGTGATGAATTTAACGGTCTAGCGTTTGAATAAGCGTTTGAAAACGTCTTTTTCAATCAGAAAAGTGAGACTTATTGCACATTGCAGACCTGTTTCAGCTGAAGTTGAATCAATAATGCCGATTGCGAAGTCGGGTGTAAGCTACACGGAAAACAAGTGGGCAGGGTACCCGACAGATGTAGGGTGTGGGTTTGTATTGAGTCACCATTGACACGGATCTTCTCTTGGGTAGTATTTGAAGCATGACTAACTGGATGCACGCACATCGATTTACTGACCTCCGAGTCCTGAAGCAGGGCACGGCGGTCTGACTTTTCCTGTCTGAAAAGCCAACTCCGGGCCCTGGGCTCGGAGGAAGATTCCACAATCCCCCTTGGAATATCGCAGTCATGCCAATGCCGTGACTGCTGGCTTTTTGGAGAACCATCATGTCTACACACCTAACCGCCGACCAATTGGTCGATGCTCTTACACTCCGCGATCTCAGCAACCCGAACCAGGGTGCTCATGCCATGCAACTGCTGCTGGATGACATTCAGCATGCCATCGAATCCCTTTACGACTGTGAGCTGCAACGCTTGTCGGGCCACCCTCTGGTTCGTGTGCAAGACAATTACGACGCCCTTGGTTACCCTGAAGACGGCCCGGCACGGGAAAGCCGGTACAGTCGTTACCTGTCCAAGCGCTGGATGCTTCGAACTCAAACGTCCTGTCTGGTTCCAGAGTGGCTGAGCAGTTGGCGCGATAAAACGCCCCGGAAATTGGGGTTGCTGTGTTCCGGTCGGGTGTATCGTCGCGACAGTATTGATCGGCTTCACGTGGGTGAACCGCACCAGGTGGATGTATGGGTACTGCTGCCTGTCAGCGAGGTTACCCATCCGAAAACGATGTTACGGGAGGCCATCGATGCGGTGATGACCGCCGTCTTGCCAGATCACCCACTGCATCTGGAGGCATCATCGCATCCTTATACCAGGGACGGTGTGCAACTGGAGGCGCTTTCAGAGCGCAACCAACTGGTAGAAGTAGGGGAGTGTGGTCGCATAGACCCGGCGCTGCTGGGCCGTCATGGCTGGGACCCGGAAAAAGTTACGGGCGTTGCAATGGGCCTGGGCCTGGACCGGATACTCATGTTGCGCAAGCATCTGCCAGACATCCGCTTACTGCACAATTCGGATCATCGAATAGTGGCGCAGATGCAAGACCTTGAACGATGGCGACCGGTTTCCTATCAGCCTGCGGTAGTGCGCGACCTGTCCATAGCTGCTGAATCGGATATGGACAGCGAGGTGTTGGGCGACCGTGTGCGTGAAGCCATACCGGAAAGGCTTGACTGGATGGAGGCCATCGAAATAGTCAGTGAAACCGCGGGTGATGACTTGCCTGCAGTGGCCGTTGACCGGCTAGGTCTGATGCCCGGGCAAAAAAATGTGCTATTGCGACTGACCATGCGCCATCCAACGAGGAGCATTGGCCGTGATGAGGCCAATGATTTGCGTAACAGGGTGTACCAGATACTACATCAGGGAAGTGTGACGGTTCTGGCTCAATAGTGGGCATATGGGTTAACGATGCGGCTGGTAGCTGAAACGTGTGCCGACGTTAACCCCTGCAAAAGGGTCGGAGAGCTGCTCACGCTCCTTTTGAATCAAGCAACACACTACTGTCTCCAGAACGGTTTGCTGGTTTCCCGAATGACATCAGCCCTTTTCAAACCTACATCTTTCAGAATGTAATCTGGCAAGCGAGCTAATTGTGCTCGGGTCTTGTAGTTGCGGTACCAGTGCCTCGTGGTGTTACCAATGTAGGTCATTGTCATGCGCGTGCTACGAGCCAGCAAAGTGCAAAGGATGCTAAACAGAGGCTGGCGACTTTGATTGAACGTATCGACACGGGTACTCACAAGAGCTCTCCTTAAGTGACTATCGAAAACGGGTAGTTCCGATTAACACCATGTTAAGCGCACCACCTGAACCGGTACAGATACAGGAAGCAGTGACATTGACCATAACAGATGGTGGCGATAAGCTACTGTTCTGGTTCGTTGTGAGCGATCTGTACTGGTCTCCAGAGCCTCCAACAACGGTAATGTTCTGGTCGATGCTCGACAGAGGGTGCTGATGGAAACCAATCTCTATGCTCAACTTGCCGACTCTCTGGTTGAGCAGATCCGCCAGGGTGTGTTTCGACCGTCGGAAAAAATGCCTTCTGTGCGGTTTCTGGCGCGGCGTGAATCGGTGAGTATTTCCACCGTCTCGGCGGCATACGAACTGCTGGAACGCAGAGGGTGGGTCGAGGCTCGTGAACGCTCAGGCTATTTTGTGCAAAGCAGGCGTGAAGAAACTCTGTCGGCGCCGAAACAGGCACGTACCCGACCCCGGCCATTGCCGACCATGCTGTCCCAGCTGGTTATGGAGGTACAGCGCGGCTCCATTACCGAGGGCGCGAATTTTTCCCGGGCGATCCCCTCGTCAGACTTCCCAATCATCCGTCAGGTACAGCGCACCTATACGCGATTGTCACGAACCCAGCCTTTTCTCGGTATTGGTTACGATACCCCGGAAGGCCTGCTGGCGCTGAGGCAGCAAATTGCCCGGCGCGCTGTGGACGCCGGTGTGTTCGCACCGCCGGAAAGCATCATCGTTACGACCGGCTGTCAGAATGCGATGGCGCATTGCTTGCGGGTGGTCACCCAGCCAGGAGACATAGTAGCGGTGGAGTCTCCCTGCTACTACGGCCAGTTGCAGATGATTGAAGCTCAGGGTCTGCAAACCGTGGAAATTCCAGCCCACCCTGAAACCGGTTTAAGCCTGGAAGCCCTGCAATTGGCTCTGGATAAATGGCCGATCAAGGCCATCATGACAGTGCCAACCTTCTCTAACCCGCTGGGCTGCAATATGCCAGACGAGAACAAACGGGCACTGGCCGACCTGCTCGACCGTTATGACATCCCGTTGATCGAAGACGACATCTACGGTGATTTGCACTATGCCGAACAGCGACCAAAGGCGGTAAAGGCGTTCGACAAGAACGGCCGGGTCTTGTTGTGTTCATCTCTGTCAAAAACCATCGACCCGCAATTCGGAATCGGCTGGATCATTCCGGGGCGTTACTTCGAGGAAGTCGTGCACAGCAAGTTCGTCACCTCGCACGCCATGGCATCGTTGCCACAAATGGTGGCGGCGGAAATACTGGCGCAAGGGGCCTACGAGCGACACCTGCGCCTGGCCCGTGAGACCTACCGGCAACGCTACCAGTTCATTGTTGAGCGAATTACCGAGTACTTCCCACCTGAGACACGGGTGTCTCGCCCCGAGGGGGGATTGGTGGTCTGGCTGCAATTTCCACCGCAGGTGGATACGACGAAGCTGTACCATCGCGGGCTTGCCGAACACATTCGCATTGCACCGGGCGAGCTGTTTTCAGTGACGGGAAAGTACCGTAATTGCATGCGCTTGAATTATGCGGTTGCCTGGTCGCCCGAAAAAGAGGAGGCACTGCGCAAGCTGGGGAGTTGGGTAAAAGAGGCGATGGATGAGGCGTGAGAGGCCTCTGCTGATGAACTGATGACTCAAGCTTCCCGGGTAGCTGCTATGGCATCGGGGTCGTTTTTTGGCAGGCGCAGGTTTTTGGCGAACAGGTCTTTGTAGAGGCCACTTACGGCTTGAACAAAATAATCGACATTTTGTTGTGACCAGGCTCCGATCAGCCCGCCTTGCAGCGTGGCTAGAACCTGGCACGAGCGCTTATAGGCCTGGGGTTTGGGCAGGCCATCGCGTGTGAAAACATCCGTCAGCCAGTTCAAGTTGAGTGCGTAAAAGGCGTCGACAGCGGCGTTGATGTCCGCCGTCAGGGTTGCTCTTTCAACACTCAGCATGGCGCACAAACACACCTGTTTGGAGTGCATCATTTCGGTGTAAAACATCAGGATGTATTGACGCAGCAGTTCCGCCGTGGTGAGTTTTGACTTGGTCGGGCCGGGTAGGGCATGTTCAAAACGCCGGTTGTACCGCTCCGCCACAGCAGTTCCAAGATCCGACTTGCTCGGAAAGTGGTAGTGCACGCTGGCGCTCTTGATGTTCAGGTCTTTCGCCAGGTCGCGGAAGCTGAACGACCCGAACCCACCCTGGCGAATGTAGTGTTCCGCGCGATCTTGTAGTTGTTCGCGGGTATTACTCATGGTTATGGCCTTACTTGTGGGTTCCGGGTAGCTATTGCTGCCCTCAGGCCCTTTTTTTGACCTTTGGGTTGGGCAGGTCGGTGATTGTACCGGCCCCGAGTTCTGCGGCAAGCCCCACGGTTTCGTGCAAGGTCGGGTGGGCGTGAACGGTCAGGGCGATGTCTTCGATGTCGGCTCCGAATTCGAGTGCCAGGCTAAGCTCGCCCAGCAGCTCCCCGGCATTGATGCCTACCAGGCCGGCCCCTAACAAGGTGCCTTTGTCTTTGTGGAAGATCAGTTTGGTTTTGCCTTCGCTTCGATCGGCACCGATGGCGCGCCCGCTGGCTGTCCAGGGGTAGGTTGCGGTCTCAACATTCAGGCCCTGGGCTTTGGCTTCTTTCTCGGTCAGGCCGGTCCAGGCGATCTCGGGGTTGGTGTAGGCGATGGACGGAATGGCGCGTGGCTCGAACACTGCCTTGTGACCGGCGATGACTTCGGCCGCTACATGACCTTCATGCGAGGCTTTGTGTGCGAGCATCGGGTTGCCAATGATGTCGCCGATGGCAAAAATGTGCGGAACCGAGGTTCGCAACTGGTCGTCTACGTCGATAAAGCCGCGTTCATCCACACGAATGCCCGCATGCTCAGCGCCAATTCGGTTCCCGTTCGGGCGTCGCCCGACAGCTACCAGAATGGCATCGTAGGCTTCCTGGCGAGTGTCACCCTGTGCATCCTCAAAGGTGACGTGGAGGTCATCTTGCTTAGCAACTACCGTTGTAACCCGGGTGTTCAGGTGGATATTGAACCGGTCTTTGTTGAACCGCTGGTAGACTTTGACCAAGTCACTGTCGGCAGCGGGTATCAGCTGCCCGGCAAATTCTACAACGGTGACGTCACTGCCCAGTGCCTGATAAACCGTGGCCATTTCCAGTCCGATGATACCGCCGCCAATCACCAGAAAACGCTTGGGGATAAAGGGTAGCTCCAGGGCTTTGGTACTGTCCCAAATGCGGTCATCGTCGTCGGGTACAAAGGGGAGTCGCACGGGTTCCGAGCCAGCGGCGATGACGCACTGTTCGAACTCGATCAGACTGTCTGCCCCGTTACCGGTCACCTCCAACCGGTGGGCGTCTTTGAAGCTGCCAGCGCCTTGGACCACCTTGACCTGGCGGCCTTTAGCCATGCCGCCAACGCCACCGACCAGTTTATCGGCCGACTTCTGTTTGAAGGCGCGAATGGCATCAAGGTCCACTCTGGGCTTATCGAATTGAATACCAATCCGTTCGGCCTCTTCGGCCTCCGTTAAGACCCCGGCCACATGTAGCAACGCCTTGGAAGGAATACAGCCGACGTTCAAACAGACGCCTCCAAGAGTCGGGTAGCGTTCAACCAGGGTAACCTGCTTCCCAAGGTCAGCCAGCCGGAAAGCAGCGGAATATCCCCCCGGGCCAGAACCTAGAACCAGAACCTCAGTCTTCTGTATTGTCGCCATGGCAAATCCCTCAATCAAACTTTACCTATCAGTAGATAGGTTAAAGCTTAACCGGACTTTCGTTGATTGTAAATTGAACGATGACTAACTCTGGCGATAAGCTGCCAGGTGGCTCGAAGTGGTTTCCAGTCATGGTCGAGCGCTGTCTGTTAACAGGCTGGTGTTCTTTAACCAGCTGATACTACTTATTATTTTTTGAAGTACTTGTAGATTAAGCGAGAGCCCTAATAGTCTGAACCTAAGCCATCCCGCTGGTGGGAAGTCACGAGAGGTCTCCATACGCTTATGCGAATTGATGTAGTGTCTGATATAGCCTGCCCCTGGTGCGCCATTGGTGTGAATGCCCTGGAGCGCGCACTGGAACAACTGGGTGATACGACCGATGTCGAGGTCCACTTCCAGCCGTTCGAACTGAACCCGGACATGCCGCCCGAAGGTTTGGGGCTGACAGCTTATCTCACCAGCCGGGTTGGTATGTCGCCAGGCCAGGTGGAAGCATCTCACGACATGTTACGAGAGCGGGGGCGTACCGTCGGGTTCAACTTTGGCGAGCGTTCGATGATATGGAACACCTTCGATGCGCATCGGCTGCTTTACTGGGCCGATGAGGAAGGCCCCGCCGATGCTCAGCGCCGACTGAAACTGGCGCTACTACAGGCGTATCATGGCGAAGGGCGCAACCCCGGAGCTGAGGACGTGCTGCTGGAGTGCGCCGTCAAGGCGGGCCTGAACGAAGCGCGGGCCCGGGAGGTGCTGGAGCAGGGGCTGTTTACTCAGGCCGTACGCGACGCCGAAGAGCAATGGATGCAAAAGGGCGTGCGAGCGGTACCGACGATGATTATCAATCAGACGCAAGCGCTGCAGGGTGTTCAGCCTGTGGCAGTGCTGGAAAAGCTGCTGAGAACCGAGTTGGCGGCTAAAGGCTAGGCATCGTCAAGGCACCAAAAAAACCGCAGTGATGTTCGATGTCGAGAACTACTGCGGTGTTCAAACACCGGTGACTTCAGGGTATTGTGAACGCTGACCATGGGACTGACCACAGGGTGACACCTAATGGAAGCGCTTCCATACTTACGGGAAATTGTGCTGAAACGGGATCAGATTGACGGTTTCAGCCGATACCCGTTTTCTATTCCCGCTGTGCGGGAACTGGATTCTCTCGAATTTGCCCCTGAAGTGACCTTCTTTGTTGGCGAGAACGGCAGCGGCAAGTCTACACTGATGGAAGCGATTGCCGTCTCGCTGGGCTATAACGCGGAAGGCGGCACCAAAAACTTCAATTTCGACACCCGTGCCTCGCATTCCGAACTGAACCAGCACCTGAAAACCGTCAAGTCGTATCAGCGACCCAGAGATGGCTTCTTTCTGAGAGCAGAGAGCTATTTCAACCTGGCCACCAACATTGAAGAATTGGACCAGAACGACCCCGACAGTCTTTGGCCACCGCCGCCGCCTGTGATCGACTATTATGGCGGCGTATCGCTCCACGAGCAGTCACACGGTGAATCCTTTCTCGCCCTAATGCTGCACCGCTTCGGCGGTAAGGGGCTCTACCTGCTCGATGAACCCGAAGCAGCCCTGTCACCGACCCGACAGCTGGCAGTATTAAGCCGTATGCACCAATTGGTCGGGGATTCCTCTCAGTTCATCATTGCAACCCACTCGCCCATACTGCTCGCCTACCCGGGTGCCTGGATATACCAGATTGACAGTACCGGTATCAGCCGCGTGAATTATGAGGATACCGAGCACTACGCGGTTACCAGAGCGTTTTTGAATAACCCGGAAAGATTGTTGGAAGAGATTTTTCAGGAATGAGAGATTCAGTTACATAACCGAAAGGATAATAACCGAGAGTTCTTTCCACTTTTGTCATTCTTGCCCATCATGAAATTTGTGTACTCACGTAATCCACCAATGCTTCATATTAGAGTATTAGATTTTCCAGTTTGTACAGAAATCCGACACTTCATTGACTGAAAAAATTCGTTGGTCTCGGTGACATTCACGAGTTACCTATTGATATATTTTGAAACATTAGTTAACGGAATTCATTCGGTTATCGACTAATAATCAGCCTGGGGTCCGAGTGTGCTGTCCGTGACTCATTCTGTACAGTCGATACTAAGGAAGACATGGAATGAATACGATGAAATCATTGATAGTGATATCTATGGGCATACTGCTCGCCGCTTGCGGAGGGGGTGGCGATGGTGATGGTGATAGTAGCAGTTCCGGGTATTCTGGAAAGACGTCAGCGGCAACGGTTGATGACTCGAACAATACCGCTGTCGCCAAGGGGGTGCATGTCGCCTCCAAACAGGCCGTCAGTACTGAAGAGGGCGGTGGTGCTTTGCGCTCGTTGTTTGTGCCTGACTCTCCCCGCGACATACTGATTGAGCAAAGCCTTAGTGATTCGCAATCGCTGCTTGCCCGAAACACGACGAGTGGCGATTATTCCCAATTTTGTAATGGGGGTGGTTCGGCATCCTATACCCTAACGACTTCGCAGAATGGTGAGTCGGGTGAGTTTACCTATAACTATAATAACTGTACCTATACGTATGGAGAGTATTCCATAACCTACGATGGCAGCATGTACTACGAGTATGATAACAATGGTAATTACTGGCTGTGGGAATATGACCTTACCGTCTCTACGAATTACATGGGAAGTTATACGTTAACGTCCTCATACGAATGTTCCGGTGACCTGGGGTTGGGCAGCTGTACTGTGTCTGAGAACTTCAGTGATGATGGTGTTTCCTATCGGGTAACCGATGTGTCATTCAGCAGCTCAGGCAGTGATTTTGATTTTACAGCGAAGATATACCACGAAGACTACGGATACGTTGAGATCGTAGCGACTGACTTGGTATTGTGTGACAACGGCGGCTTTTCAAGCGGTAGCATCGTTGTGACCGACTCGTCATCCACCGATGTACTAACGTTAACCTATTCCGGTTGTGATGACCCGGTGGTAGTAACCTACAACGGGACAACGTTTAACGTGAACCAGTAGCAGCAGCGGCTATATGCTGTGTTCATAACTGTTAAAAAAAGCCCGCGCTACGCGGGCTTTTTTGCGTTCAACGGACACACTCAAAACAAACTGCTCTGCCCACCCTTCATAAGCGCTTCAATATCCGACGGGTCTTTCACCACATCCTGAGTCAGCACTTCACAGCCGTCGCGGGTCACGACGACGTCGTCTTCAATGCGAACACCAATACCGCGCCAGCGTTCTTCGACGTTGGTGTTGTGCGGTGAGATGTAGAGCCCGGGTTCGATGGTCATCACCATGCCAGGTTCCATGACACGCCATTCGCCGCCGACTTTGTAGTCGCCCACATCGTGCACGTCCATGCCGAGCCAGTGGCCAGTCTTGTGCATGAAGAAGGGGGCATAGGCATTGCTGCTGATCAGGTCGTCGACATTGCCGTCGAGCAAGCCCAGTTCGACCAGGCCCTCAACCAGAACACGCACCGTGGCTTCGTGTGGGGCGATCCAGGGTTGGCCGGGGCGCACGGCTTCGATGCTGGCGTACTGGGCTTTCAGCACCAGGTCGTAAATGGCCCGCTGTTCGGTGCTGAAGTGGCCGTTGGCAGGGAAGGTGCGGGTGATGTCGGAGGCGTAGTATTCCAGTTCGCAGCCAGCGTCGATCAGCACCAGGTCGCCGTCCTGAATTTTGGCGGTGTTTTCAATGTAGTGCAGGATGCAGGCGTTGTCGCCGCTGCCAACAATGGCCGGGTAGGCAGGCCAGGGGCTGCCGGCCATCATGCATTCGTGCTCGATTTCGGCTTGGAGCTGGTATTCCATCATGCCGGGTTTGCAGGCTTTCATGGCGCGGGTATGGGCCCGGGCGCTGATTTTGGCCGCCTCGCGCATGATGGCGATTTCCTGTTTTGATTTGAACAGGCGCAGGTCGTGCAGCAGGTGCGACATGTCAGAGAAATCTTCCGGCGGTTGGGCACCGGTACGAACCTTGGCGCGAATCTGGTTGACCCAGGTCATCAGTTGGTGGTCGAAGTCGCCATCGACTCCCATTTGCGAATAGACGCGGCTGCGGCCTTCCATCAGGCCTGGCAGAATGTCGTCGATGTCGTCGATGGGAAAGGCATCGTCGGCCTGGAATTGTTCCACTGCACCATCGGGGCCGGCGCGGTAGCCGTCCCAGATCTCCCGGGCCGGGTCTTTATCGCGCACAAACAGCACGTATTCGCCCTGTTCGCGACCGGGCATCAGCACCAGTACGGCATCTGGTTCACGAAAGCCAGTGAGGTACATGAAGTCGCTGTTCTGGCGAAAGCGGTGGTGGACGTCATTGTTGCGAATGGTTTCCGTAGCGGACGGCAAAATGGCAATGCTGTTGTCGGCCATCTGTTCCATCAAACGCTTGCGCCGTTCGGCAAATTCCGCCGGGCTGATGTGTTTCATGCGGTCGTCCTCAGGGTCTGTCTTTCCAATAGAGTTAGCGTATTTTTTTCGGCAAGCGTGCCCGGGTCAGTGAACGACCGGGGGTTCGTCGTCGCTGGCGGCGTTGGCGTTGTATTCCAGAAACAGGGTGAGTACGCCCAGACGAACGTGTTCGCTGATTGCCAGGAAGTCGGCCTCGGCCTGGTCGCCTTCGTCATATTCGGTATCGACCTGGGCAATCGCCGACAAGTCTTCCAATACCTCTTCTACGGCTTCGGGCAGGGCTTGGCCTTCCGCCACAACGCCCACCGAGCCAAAGGCACCCAGGAAGCTACCGCTCCAGTCGCTGAGCGCATCGAGGCGTTCATCGAGCGGAGCTTCGTCGGTAGGCAGTAGCAGGGTAAAGCCAAGGCCCGTGTCTTCGAGTGACTGCAGAGTCCACACATAGAGGCCTTTCAAAATAATGTGGTGGCCTTCGGTGACGGTTTCCGTCGGGGCCAGTAGCTCCAGCGCCCAGTGCACCCAATCTTCGCTGCTCATGCGGTGGCCGGCGGCCAGAATGCCCGCCAGAGAGGCATGCAGCGAGGTTGGGGTTTGGCCGGTACCCAGGCGTCGAAACAGCTCGGCGAGGTCTTCGTAGGCCATTTCAGGGGCTTCAGGGCGGGCTTCGGGGTGTTTTGCTGACGAGTCGGACATGAAGTCTCCAATCGGAGGGCCAGGAGGGGGTGGCCCAGAGAATGCGCGGGTCCGGGTCCAGTCCGGACATACTTTTTACCTGGTACATTTTACCTAAAAAACATGCTATCACAGCCCAGGCTGTGACCGCAGTCGTTGACCGTTACCAAGCCGCGTTTATATAGTAGGCCCCCGTAAACAATGCTGGCCTGCCTATGTCTGAACCAACCCTGAAGAGTCTGGAACACAAACTGGACGCCTTGCTCGACCAGTTTCAGCGCCTGGAGCAGGAAAATCAGCTGCTAAAAGCTGAACGGTCGGCCTGGCAAGCCGAGCGCGCCAAACTGATCAAACAGAACGAGCTGGCCCGAGACCGGGTCGAAGCGATGATAGTGCGCTTGCGGGCCATGGAGCAATCGGAATGAGCAATGTACAGACCCTGACCGTCACCATTCTAGACCGCGAATACCGCGTCGCCTGCCCGGAAGGCCAGGAGCCCAAGCTGGAAGAAGCCGCGCGGGCGCTGGACCGCAAAATGAAAGAAATTCGCGTGACCGGCAAAGTGTTCGGCATTGAGCGCATCGCGGTGATGGCGGCATTGAACCTGACCCGGGAGTTGCTCGATACCACCCCGGTGGCCGCTCACGATCAGGACACCCTGGCACGGCTTGAGCAGAAAATCAGCCAGGTATTGCCCGAGCAGATCAGCATTGCGATGGATCTGGATGAGGATGATTGAGGGTAACTTCATCATGCGAAAAATTTTCGATCAGCGTTGTGGGGCCAGGGAGCGCGTCCCAGGCGAGCCGGGCGTTTCAAAGTGATCGGGAAGTGAATAAATCGTATCTGTCAAGACTGTCATTCGCCGCATTTTCATTATAATCCGAGTCATCCCTGGGCTATGCGCCAGCTATGCAAAGTCCTCGAGCCGATAATTTTTACCCAGGTGTTTCTTAGCTGGTAATGTGAGCATGTCCGCTTGTCGGAAAGCCTAATTTATCACGAGGGACGCCGCCTTGAACTCTACGGTTCAAGGTCTCTCATGGCAGCGGTAGTCTGGGGATACCCGTTTTTTGGAGTCTGTTTCGGATGACTCAGCCCGACCCTGAAATAGCTCATCAGAAGCGTGCTTTGCGCAAAGAACTGCGCGCTCGCCGGCGCGCCCTGTCACCAATCGAACAGCACCTGGCTGCTGTAGGCCTGGTCCGTCAGGTTCGCCACCACCCCGATTACCCCCGCGCTCGCCGCATTGCCCTGTACTGGGCGAACGATGGTGAAATCAATCTCGACCCGCTCACCCTGCAGTTGAAGGCCGATGGAAAGTCTCTGTTTCTGCCGGTGCTTAATCCTCTCGACCCGGTACGTCCGCACCTCTGGTTTTGCCATTGGCACCCGGGCGAGCCGATGCGTCCCAACCGGTTCGGTATTCCGGAACCGGCCAAACCGGAACGCATTCCCACCTGGACGCTCGATTGGGTGCTGATGCCGTTGGTGGGGTTTGATGCCGCCGGGGGCCGGCTGGGCATGGGCGGTGGCTTTTACGACAGAACCTTCGCACAGGAAGGACGCTGGCCACAGCAACCGCAACGCCTGGGCGTAGCGCATGAGTGCCAGTGTGTAGAGGCGATTCCCCAGGAAGGGTGGGACCTGCCCCTGGCGGCGGTGATCACCGACCAGGGGATATACAGGTAGCCTGGGCCGTGTAGCATCTGGCCTGAAGCCAGAGCGATTATTGGCGGTTGAGCTCGGTTCCTAACAGGATACCGGACGCCTTGGCATTCACATCATTGATGCGTTCGCGATTGTCTCCCTTCGACATGCCGCTCAGGGTCAGTCCTAACCCGAGGATCAGCGCCAGCATGACCAGAATATCCGGTTTACTGCGTTTCATAGTGGCTTTCTTTTTTTTCGTTGATGTTGGTTAGCCGGTTTTTACCGGTCTGTTTTCACCGGCCTCGACACCGGTGGTACTGCGTTCTACTGTGATACAGCGCGAATTCTGACGCGCTGTCAGAATCGTGGCGAAGTATCTGTCAACTAATGTGACAAATCTGTGATAAAAATCAAAGTATTTTATTCTTAAAATGCACAAACGGACAAAAAGATGGCAAATTGGCTGTTAAAGACCGAACCGGATGTCTTTTCCATCGACGATCTGGCCGCTGCCGGCAAGCAGGGTGAGCCCTGGAACGGCATTCGCAATTACCAGGCCCGGAACTTTTTACGGGACATGACACCGGGCGACCGGGTACTGATCTACCATTCATCCTGTGCAGAGCCCGGCATTGTCGGCGAAGGGGAGGTGATCAGTGCACCCGCCCCCGATCCGGATGCCCTAAACCCGGAGTCACCCTATTACGACCCGAAAAGCTCGGCCGACAACAACCGCTGGTCGGTGGTGCAGGTTCGCTATATCAGGCACTGGCCCGGAGTGCTCAGCCTGAAAACCCTGAAAGCCATGCCGGAGCTTGAAAATATGGCCCTGCTGCGCCAGGCCCGGTTGTCGGTAAGCCCGGTAACGGATGCAGAATGGCAGCATCTTGAACAGCGATAACCCCGGTGTGACCAGGCGCACCGAATGCAGCCGCGGGGTATGGTTTACTGTGGCAACACACAGCGGGGCAAACTAAGCAGGTATGGATAAGCTAAAGCCCGTCAACTACTCCAGCCTCGCGGTCGCCGAACTGATCGACCAGACGACCTGGGCGAATGATTTTACCTGGGAAGAAATCAAAATCCTCGGTGCCTACTTCACCGCTTACGAAGTCGATAAAGGCACCGTTATTTTCTACGAGGGTGCCCGGGCCGATTATATGGGGTTGATCGTAAAAGGCCGGGTGCGCATCAGTAAAACCGGCGCTGATCATTCCGTGATTCCGCTGGTGGTGCTCTCGGAATCCCAGACCTTCGGCGAGCAATCGCTGATCGACGGCGAACCGCGCTCCGGCCTGGCCGAGGCCATGGAACCCACCACCTTTGTGATCACCAAGCGCCACCAGCTGTTCACCATGGCCAAAGAAGAGCCAGACCTGGCGTTTCGGGTGCTGTGGAAAGTCTCTCACCTGCTGAGCCAGCGACTGCGTCACACCAGTTTCAAGCTGGTGGATGCTCCCGGCAGCAAAGTTTAGTTGTATCTACAACCAACGATACGCGAGCATCCCCAGATATTCATGCAGCGCCAGGCTGCTCTGGTGCAGCGCCAGGCTGGACGGTAGCCAGCCCATGCCCGGGGCGCTGAAGTACTGGGTCATGGCCGTGGGGGCGGCCGTTACGGTCAGGCCGCTTTGTTCAAACACCTGAACCGAGCGGGGCATGTGAAAGCCCTCGGTGACCAGCAGAATATGGTCAATGCCCGCCTCTTCCAGCAACGCAGCACTGAAGTCCGCATTTTCCTGCGTGGTGCGGCTTTGTTCCTCCTGCCAGCGGGCGTCGACCTGAAAGCTGAAGTCCAGCTCGTTGGCCATGGCGGCGGCTAAGGTCGTTGCATCGTCCCCGAATACCGACCCGCCGGATACCAGAATGGGAAGCCCCGTTTCCCGATGCAAAAAAGCACCGTAACGCAGACGTAGCAAGGTGTGATCCTGACTGACCGGAAAGCCAAATTCGCGCGCGGAATCATCAATACCACCGGCCAGAATGACGATGGCCTCAGCCTCTGTGGATTCACGCTGCGATTGGCTCAACACGGGGTGGTGCGCTTCCAGCGAGCGCATCAGTGTTGTGCTGACCGTGGGTGACGACAATAGCCACAGGCTGGCCAGGGAGATTACCGCCAGGGTGCGGGCCAGCACAGGGCGCCTGCGCCAGAGCAGAATGGCCAGCAGAGCCACCAGTATCGAGATCATCGGTGGCAGAGCCAGGGTTTTTAGAAAATAGCGCAGAACCATGTAACTTCCTTATTGGGTATCTGTGACGTAACGTGGCTAACCCGTCCGGGTTTGCTGGACGGTATAGAGTGCCTTGCCGCTGTCGTCCGGCTCAAAGTTGAGTCTGGTTTTGATCAGCGCCGGGTGTTCATCCTCGCGGTGGCTGACAAACAGGAGTGTTGTCGGGCCAGTATCCAGGGTGCGCTCCATGGCGGCCAGCACCCGAAAGCGGTTTACGTCGTCCAGGCCCTGGGTCGGCTCGTCGAGAATCAGTAAAGGTGGCTGTTTGATCAATGCCCGGGCGATCAGCACCAGGCGTTGCTCGCCGGTCGAGAGGCTGCGAAAGGCATCGCCGGCGCGGTGATCCAGCCCCAGCAGTTCAAGCCACTGGTGCGCCAGGTGGGCCTCTTCGGCGCCGGTGTTGGTGTAGACCCCAATTGAATCAGTCAGGCCGGAGACCACGGCGGTTATGACATTGCCCGCAACCCGGTAATCCCGATGCAAGGCGCCGGATACCAGCCCCAGGTGTTTTTTGATGTCCCAGATGGTTTCACCGCGGCCACGGCGATAGCCAAAAACGGTCAGGTGGTTGGCGTAGCATTGCGGATGGTCGCCACTGACCAGGCTCAGCAGCGTCGACTTGCCACAGCCATTGGGTCCGATGATTTGGGTGTGCTCGCCCGGCATCAGTTGCCAGTTGAGGCCTTCGAACTGAACGCCGGTGGCGTATTCGACCTTGCCGTTCTGCAAATCGACCAATGGCTGGTCGGCAGGCCAGTCGGGCAATTGAAAGTCCGACTGGCGCGGTGGCAGGGTCAGCGCATCGGCGCGGGTGAAGGCGAGCGCGGCTTGCCAGTCCGGATGGGCCTGTACCTCATCGGCAACACCGTTTAGCACCAGCCTACCGCGATCCAGCAGGGCCAGGTGGCTGGCCCAGGCGGGAATGTCCTGACGCTGGTTGATCAGCAGCATCAGCCACTGGCCTTGGTCGGCCAACTGTCCGAGCGCCTGTTCAAGGTCGTGTCTGGCCTTCGGGTCGAGCCCTTCATAGGGTTCATCGAGCAATAACAGATCTGGCTGTTCCAGCACAGCCCGGGCTAGCATGACTTTGCGACCTTCACCGGAACTGAGCAGCCGGTAACCGCGATCCAGCAAGCCGCTCATGCCCAGGCTGGCGACCAGCTCGTCGTGGCGGGCTGACCAGGGGGCGATTTCTTCCATTAAAGCACGCACCGGGGTGCCGGGATCAATGTGATCGGTCAGGTCGGTCTCATCCCGGTAGAGTTCACGCTCATACAACGCCTGCTGACCTTCCAGCGATAGCCAGTGTACTCGTTTTGGCCGATCCCGAAGCGATCCTGAGGCTGGTTGCAGTTCATCACACAACAACCGCGCCAGCGTACTCTTGCCGCTGCCATTGCCACCGAGCACCACCCAGCGTTCGCCCGGTTCCAGTGTCCAGTCGGCCAGATGTAAGGCAGGGCCTTTGGGAGCTGCGACGGAGAGGTGTTCAAACTGCATGGAGTACCTGTTCTTTTGCAAAAGAGGGTTACGCTAGGCGTAGCCTGCGCTGTGATCAAGGTCATCTTTGCCAAGAGGGTGTTGCAGAATGTGGTTAACCAGTCTTGCATCGATGCTCCGCATGCCCTCATGCCACCTATGTGATGCGGGTTGGAGAAAGCATTGGGCGGGAAAGTGCGTTCGAATTGCTTTCCCGCGTGGTCCAATTGCGCTTTGAATGACCCTTGTGGTGCAATGCCCTGTCGATTCACCTTGTTTTTAACGGCACTCAGGTTGCCGGACACAAACCAACACCTAGCTGGAGAGCCTTGATGCCTGCACGTTTGGACGAAAAACTGGATTTAATCTACCGGGATGTACTGCACCGCAACCCGGGCGAAGATGAGTTTCACCAGGCGGTGCACGAGGTGTTGGAGACCCTGGGCCCGGTCATGGAGAAGCACCCCGAATTTGTCGACCGCAAGGTCATTCAGCGCATCTGCGAGCCAGAGCGGCAGATCATTTTTCGAGTGCCCTGGCAGGACGATAAAGGCGAATTTCACATCAACCGGGCGTTTCGGGTGGAGTTCAATTCGGCGCTGGGGCCTTACAAGGGCGGTATGCGGTTTCACCCTTCGGTGTATCTGGGCATCATTAAGTTCCTGGGGTTTGAACAGATTTTCAAGAACGCGCTGACCAGCATGCCCATCGGTGGCGGCAAGGGCGGCAGCGATTTCGACCCCAAGGGCAAGTCCGACAATGAAGTCATGAGGTTCTGCCAGAGCCTGATGACCGAGCTGTACCGGCATCTGGGCGAGCATACCGATGTGCCGGCGGGTGATATCGGCGTCGGCAAACGCGAAATCGGCTATCTGTTTGGCCAGTACAAGCGCATTACCAATCGCTATGAATCCGGCGTGCTGACCGGAAAAGGGCTCGACTGGGGCGGCATTCTGGCGCGCAATGAAGCCACTGGTTATGGCCTGGTTTACTTTGTCGATGAAATGCTGAAAGCCAAAAAAGACAGTCTGGATGGCAAAACCGTCGTGGTCTCCGGTTCGGGCAACGTGGCCATTTACGCCATCGAGAAGGCCACGCAGCTTGGCGCCAAAGTGATTGCCTGTTCCGATTCCAGCGGCGTTATCGTCGACGAAGCGGGCTTGGACCTCGACCTGCTCAAGCAACTTAAGGAAGTGGAGCGTCGCCGGTTGAGCGCCTACACCGAAACCCGCAGCAACGCCAAATACACTAAAAACGGTGATATCTGGAGCGTACCCTGCGAGGTCGCTTTACCCTGTGCTACCCAGAATGAACTGAACGGAAAGGATGCCAAAAAACTGGTCGAGAACGGTGTTGTGGTGGTCGCTGAAGGCGCGAATATGCCCACCACACCGGAAGCGGCGCGCATCTTTGAAGAGGCCGGCATTGCTTTCGGGCCCGGCAAGGCGGCCAATGCCGGCGGGGTCGCTACCAGTGCGCTGGAAATGCAGCAGAACGCCAGCCGGGACTGCTGGACCTTCGAGCACACCGAATCCCGTTTGCACCAGATCATGATCGACATTCACAAGTCGGCTTATGAGACGGCCGATGAGTTTGGTTCACCCGGTAACTATGTGGTCGGGTCCAACATCGCAGGCTTCCTGAAAGTCGCCCGCGCCATGGATTCGATGGGGCTCGTTTAACCCGTCATTCCGGCCACCAGCACAGGCAGCGTTGAGTGACCACATCCGATACCAGGCGCAACGGCGTTGCGCCTGTGTCCATGACCTTAACGCAGCGCGCGACGGCCTCATCCCGGGCCGCTTCGCTGTCTTCCGGGTGAGCCAGGCCTGAGTGTTTTGTCAGCAGGTCGAGTTGAACCCGCTGGTCTGACTGGTGCGGGAAGAGCGCAACATAGCCCGTCTGGTTTTCCACCAGATCCATAAAGAAGTGCGACCCATAAGACAGCTCGGGCACCAGGCCGCGCCCAAGGTCGGCCACCTCAACCAGAACATTCACTCGATGAATATCCGAGAAACGCACGGGTACACCCAGTTCCGGGCTGCTCGCACCCCAACGACCGGGCCCGATCAGCAGCACCCGGTCATCCGGGATGAGGTGACGATTCCAGTTTCCGATCAGGCGGGCAACCGACTGCTTTTGCGACTGCGAGAGCGGCGCATAGGATTCTGCGTCGACCCAGAGAATACGGCTGAAGGACCAATCCATAGTGCCACCCATAAAATGCCCCTGGGTCTGAAAGAGTATCCGTTCGTCAGGCACCGAACGCGGCCAGTCGACGGGTCGGTCAGCGCCAAGTGTTCCTAGTGGGCGACATTGCACCAGATTGATGTGGGGCGCTCCCCTGTCGTCCAGTCTGAGCGTGAACTCGGTATCAACCGGTTGACCGTAGGCCTGTTCAAGCCGGTGCATGCAGCGTTGCAGGTGAGCGATAAAGTGGGTCTGGTTCAACAGCGCTGGAAAGGTAAGGCGCCAGACGGGCGTGTTCAGGCCCAGTTCCCGGGCGCGTTTACTGGCTTCGCGGTCATCCTCGGCCAGGTGGTTGAATGGCAGGTCGGTCGTTTCAGCCGCCAGGCGTTGCACGGGCACGGTTGTGAGACCCGTACCCGTGGTATCCAGCACATCCACCTGATGCTGTGAATGCTGGTAGCGTTCTTCCCGGTTCCGGTAAGGCTGCTTGCTCGGTTGATCCAGGGCGATCATGGCGGCGTGATCACCGCTGATGCGATCCACCGCCCGGGTGCCCAACCCCATCACCAGGCGAACCATGCCGGCGCCCGGGTCCATGCTTTCATCCCAGACGTAGGCGTTACGGGATACCGCGACTCCGGCAGCATCGGGCAGGTAATAGGATGCGTGGTAGCAGCCATTGACGCGTTGAATCAACAAGGCCATGGATTCTTCCTGGCCGAGCAGCCCCCGTTGTTCCCGGTAGTGCAGGGCGTCATGATTGAAAGCTGACGCATAGACGGTGAGAATTGCCTGTTCGAGCGCCGCCAGCCGTTCGTCCGGGCTGCCCTGGTTAACCAGAAACACGCTTTCGTATTTGCCAGCAAAGGCGTTGCCAAAACCGTCTTCCAGCACGCTGCTGGAGCGAACCATGATCGGGTATTGACCATAGTAGTCGAGCAGGCGTTCCAGCCCCTGGCGAATTTCCGTCGGGAAAGTGCCCTTTAGTATGGCGTTACGCAAGGCCGGTGCGTCACGGTAGACACCCGTGGCGGTTCGCTTCTGCATGATGTGCCGCCAGCAGTCGTTGTGCACCAGAAACGAGTAAAACGCATCGGCGCCCAGGTGCCAGGAATCGTGTGGGTCGAGGCTGTTTGCGGTTAACTCGGGCTCTTCGCGAGCCAGAATCGCCCGGGCGAGCACCATGCCCACGGCCTTGCCGCCAATATAACCGCTGCCGATCAACCGCTGACGAAGGCCGACCAGATCGGCCAGAGACAGGTAGGCTCGCGCCAGCGACAGCATGCGTGGCTGGCGCGCGATCAGCACGGTCAGAATCCGCTCTTTGAGGGCGTCGTCTTCGCCCGCTTCGGCCAGGCGTTGCTCGGCCTGAACAAAGAGTGTGTCCCAGTAATCGAGTGTAAGGCGGTGGCTGTCGGCAGTGTTTTGTTGAGCGATGGCTGCTTGCAAGGCGGTGGCCGTGGCGCTGTCTCGCACCGGTTCGAAGCGATCGTCTTGGTGCCAGAGGTGTGGCAGAAACAGGGTCGGGCGGTGACGTTTCCAGACTTTTACCGGCTGAAGTTGGCGGGATGACTCGTGATGGTGAATGTCGATCAGTACCTGCGTGGTCTCGCGGATGCGCGCCACGGTCGCGCGCGAGTGACGCCGGGCGTTCAGCGAAAAATAGGCGACGGTGTCCAGTTCATAAAGGTAGGGGCAGACCACCTGAAAAAAGTGGCCGACCATGGTGTCGGTGGCCCAGGCGTCCAGCAACTCGGACAAACTGTCGAACACGTAAAAGGCGCCGGGGCCGTAATCGGTAATCAACTGCCAGACACGCTGGGTGAACGACTCGAAGCCGCCTTCCGCCTCGACCGACACCACCCGGACACCAGGCCCGGCTTCAAGCAGTGGCGCCTGTTGCCCAAAACGCACGTAGATGAGGTCACGGTGTTGTGTGACCGCGGCTTTGGCAAAAAGTGTGGTCAAGCGCCGGTAGTCATCGACGTCGCTGACTCGCCAGACGACGTTGTCGCCAATGCGCAGGTCATCGAGCAGACGGTCGAGCGGGTGTAGGCCGGTGGAAACCCTGGGGTGGTTCGTCATTCAATCGCCTTCTTCCGGAGCAAACAGCTCCAGCCCATCGTACGGATGCGCGTTCAATGCCGCCAGGCGACTGGCCAGATCGCCACTGTGTATCTCCAGCTTGTGCCCGTCCGGGTCCAGAAAATAGAGCGACTCGCCTTCGCTTTTGTTGTCTTTCCAGACCGTGGCTTTGTGCTGGCAAATGGCGTCAGCACGCGTTTCAAACGCCTTGGGGTCAACTGAGAAGGCCAGGTGCGTATAGTCAGGGCGTGGGCCGGGCTGGGTTTGGGTGTCGAGCGACAGGCAGATCCAGTCGTTACCCGCTTCAAGGTAAGCGCCTCTGGTCCACTTCGCGACCGGTTTTAACCCCACGACCGTTACGTAAAAATCGAATGACCGTTCAAGGTCGCTGACGGCCAGAGTTACGTGGTTAATGCCGGTGATCATGCAGGGCTCCTGTGGCTAAAAGGAAGAAGGCTCAGGGTAACTGAAAAATGAATCGAAGGTGTTTCAGAGGCTGCTTTATAAATATCTGTCATGGGTGTCGAATTCAAGAGCGGTTGTTCGACTATTCAGGGCAGCGACAAAAGTAAGCTATGGTTCTGCGTGCCTGTTAGTAACTCACACGACGGAGAGCATCAGATGGTCAGCGGTCCCGAAAAGGTAGCAATGGAAAACATCAACAGCCCCGGTCACGTTGTGCGGGTGGATAAACGCAAATATGAGGCGATGAAGACAGCGCTGCTGGCGGTGATGCCAAACACTGAACCTGGGTTGACCGTTGTCGAGCTCAAGGAACAACTGTTGCCGCTGCTACCCGAAGACCTGTTTCCGGGTGGCGACAAAGCGGGTTGGTGGCTGAAGGGCGTGCAGCTGGACCTTGAAGCCAAGGCCATTATCGTTCGGGAGCACACGAAACCGCTCAGGCTGCATTTAAATGACGAGTCTTAGGTCGTTTATCCGAGGGTCTGCTTGCCCGTTCTGGAACAGAGTTGCTATTGTCGTGAAGCAAGCCGACTACATTCTCGGCCATTAACTCAGAGTAAATCAGGCCATGACACATCCAAACCAACCTCTGTTCTGGCGAGATTCGCGCATGCCCCACGTGGAATTGCGCAAAGTCGATGATGGCCGCAAGGTGTGTTACGCGCCGCACAGTCATACCCACTGGTCGCTGGGTGCGATCACCGCGGGTGAGAGCACGTTTCACTACCGCGATGATCGTTACCACATCCATGCCGGGAATCTGGTGCTGATGAATCCCGAGTGGGTGCACGCCTGCAATCCCATCGAAGATCGGCCCTGGGCCTACCTGATGCTGTATGTCGATGCCGACTGGATGACAGATTTGCGATACGCAGCGGGCTTGCTCGACACGCCACACTGGCAAGATATTTCTACTCCGGTTATCTCGGATGCCACCTGGTATGAAGGCTATCGCCAAATGGCCAGTTGCTTGCTGGACCCGCAGCGCGCCCTGCTGGATAAACAGACGGAAGTGGTTGAGTACCTCTCTGCACTGATGCACGAGCTTGCCGGCCAGTCAGCCCTGCCCCTAGCAAAAACACCTGCCACTCTACGGGACCTGGCCGCCCACCTGGACGATCACGCGGTGGAAGAGATTTCGCTCGATGACCTGTGTGACCGATCAGGGTACAGCCCTGGCCATCTCATTCGTGCCTTCAAACAGCATTTTGGGCTAACGCCCCATGCGTATCTGATCAATCGTCGGATCCAACTGGGCCAACGCGAACTGAAAGATGGAACACCCATCGCCGAGGCAGCGCTGAATGCCGGTTTTAACGATCAGCCGCACTTCCAGCGCACCTTCAAACGTCTTGTAGCCGCCACCCCGAAACAGTATCGCCAGTCATCACTCAACCAGCAGGTAGACGCAGCTGGCAGCGAGTAATACCGCCAGAGTTCGGTTGATCGCGATCAGCACTCCCGGGCGATGAATGTAACGGCGCAGAAACGCCCCAGCGTAAACCCAGCTCCCCAGCGACAACCAGCAGATCGGAAGATATAGCAGGGCGAACAGAATGATCTGCTGCAGATTATCCCCGCTGGTGTAAGCCCCGATACCCGAAGCCGAAGCCAGCCAGGCCTTGGGGTTCAGCCACTGCATCAGCGCGCCTGTCATAAAGCCGGGCGCTTCACTATTACCCCCTTCCGGCAACCGACCATCGTCCCGAAACAGCCGAATACTCAAATAGAGCAGAAAAGCGATACCGGCCCAGCGCAGCGCTTCCTGCAACCCCGGAACGACCGCCAGCATAGAATAGAGCCCCAGCCCGACGGCGATAAACAGGGCAATAAACCCCAGACTGGCACCGGTGACGAACACCAGCCCCCGTCTGAGCGGGTAGCGGGTGCCGCTGGTGAGACACACTAGATTTACCGGCCCCGGTGAAATTGAGGCGGCCAGCGCAAACGCTGACATTGGCAGAATCGTGGAAAGGCTCATTGCTGTTCTCCTGGTTGGCAATGGCTGCAGTCTGCTATGGCGGTGGGTCAGGGTATTGCACAAAATTGAGGTGAGTATTCATTAGCAGTAATCCCCGGACTCAGTAAAGAACTGATGTTGATTCTGTTAGGCGTCAAATATCAGCGACCGGTGAACCGCCACGCCTGCCATGGTGCCCGATGCGATGGCGAAGGTGCCGTTTTGCATGGGGTTGGATAGATCGCCCGCTACGTAAATGCCTTTAACTGAACTTTCTTTCATCCCATCCACTTTAACGATAGGCCCCAGGGGTGTTTCCTCTATCTCCAGTTTCAGTCGTTCGATCAACGGCGAGGTCAGAGTAATTCTCGGGCCTACATACAAGCCTTGAATGAGGGCTGTACGGCCATTCGCCAACCGCACTCCTTCCACTTCCACACCGTCGCCCAGAACCTCGACAACCGGTGAGTGTTCGAGGGTAACGCCCCGTGCCAGCAGGTGCTCAAGCGTGTCGCCTTCTGGCTTGAACTGGCCCTGCGTAAAGAGCGTTGTTGCGCCCCAGTCGGGAATCATGGCGGCCTGGTGGAATGACATCTCGCTGGTGGCCAGTACGCCAAGGGCACGATCGCTGAGTTCGTAGCCGTGGCAGTAGGGGCAATGAATCACGGTTTTGCCCCAGCGTTCCTGAACCCCAGGAATCTCGGGCAGTTTATCGGTGATGCCCATGGCGAGAATTACGCGCTTCGCCGCTAGGCTGTGGCCACCCTCAGTCGTTGCCTTGAAGCCATCGCCGGTTGCTTCTACTGCGTTCGCGCTGTCTTCCATTAATTCAAAGGTTGGATAAGCGCGTAACTGGGCCAGCGCCGTAGCGCGAATCTCGGCGGGTGTTTTGCCATCGAGGCAAAAGATACCGTGGGAGGCGTCCGCATAGCGGTTGCGCGGTGAGTTGGCGTCAATCACAAGCACCGTTTTGCGTGCGCGCACCAGTTGCATGGCGGCAGCCAAACCCGCGAAACTTCCCCCGATTATGACCACATCAACGTTCATAGCGATTCCTCATCTGCATCATGTAACTCATATTGTTACATCAAGGAATGCGCAAGCGCAATACATGTAACATAAAAAGTTCCATGATAGGATAGATGTTCGTTGAATAGGTGTATTATGAGAAAAGACAGCCGATTATCCCGGGTATTGCACGTGCTGGTGCATCTGGATGCCTTTGATTCCCCCGTTACTTCAGATGTGCTGGCCGAGATGCTCAGTACTAACCCGGTGGTGGTACGCCGCACCATGGCGTTGTTGCGCGACCAGGGTTATGTGCAGTCCGTTAAGGGGCACAGTGGTGGCTGGTCGTTAGCGAAGCCCCTCAGTGAACTCACCTTGTTGGATATTCACAGGGCGCTGGGCGACAATTCGATATTCACCATTGGCCTAACCGACGAACACACTCAGTGCCCAATAGAGCATGCGGTAAATGTCGCATTGAAGGATGTTATGAATGAGGCTGAAATGCTGATGCTCCAGCGTTTTGGCGAGATAACCCTGGATATTCTGGGGGCGCAGTTCAGGCGATAATGGTGGCGGGATACCATTATCGCTCCGTGTGATAAGCAACCAGCAGTGTTCATGAGTAGGCCTGATAGGAATGTGTTGGTGTATCGCAGATCGAGATTGTATGAGGGGGTGCTATGAATGAGGATAATCAGGAGCTGATCATGCTCTACGAATTTACGGGCACGAGGATAGCAGAGTTCAAATCACAGCAATGGGCGATCACAAATTATGGAGCGGTGATCTATGCCACTATTGTGTCCTCAAAAACACTGATTAAAAACGTTTCAGTCTTGGAGACTGTGCTGTTAAACATCTTGACTCTGGTCGTCATGGTCATCGGTATTTGGCTCATTAACGGGTTCTCCGAGTCAATCAATGAACGCCAGAAATGCCTCGCCGAGCTTCGTAAAAAATTTGGTGAAGAGTTTATCTTTGTATGGAGTGGCGGGCATTCTGGTGTTGCAGAGGGGAAAGTAAAGCCAAAAACGGTTCTGAAAACGTTTCACCGACTTATTTTAGTGTTCGGGTTTATCGTGACCACGTTGCTGCTATGGCGAATCTAACGTGTCGTGGCTAATACGGTTGATGGCTGATTCCTATGGCAGTTATTGTTTGCCGCGCCTGTCATAGTCTGTGGCTTCAAGTGACCTGTTCTGCGAGGTGCGCGTCATAGTCTTGCTGCAGTTGTTGCCATCCGATTCAAGCGCATGCTTATTTACGGAAATAGCCAATGGAGTATAGTAAAGTCAAAGATTGGAGGTGCCTGTAGTCGAATTAAGGCTGAGGTGAGTCACCAAGGGACTGGAAAAGGGCTGCGGTTGAAATGTGTTTTCAACCGAGGAGTGCGGTGTGGAAATGAGCCGAGTCGTAATATAGTGCCAAACCGTAACGATGAAAGTGGGAGAGCAATCATGTCAGCCAACAAACAGGCGGGTGCCTGCCTTTGCGGCAAGGTTCGAATCAATGCAACGCCCGATAAACTGCACCTGGTGGCTTGTCACTGTACCCAATGTCAGAACTGGGGCGGCGGACCCTTCTTATCGGTGGATTGCGGCGGCTCAGTGATCATTGAGGGTGAGGAATCTGTGGCCGTTTATGCGTCATCTCAGTGGGCTGAGCGGGGGTTCTGTCGTGAGTGCGGTACGCATTTGTTTTACCGCCTGAAAGGACAGGGTGATTACGCCATTCCGCTGGGGTTGTTTTCGGCTGAGGCCAACTGGGCCTTCAAACGACAGCTTTTTATTGATCAGAAGCCCGAGTGCTACTCGTTTGCTGAGCAGACCGAAAACCTGACCCGGGATGAAGCTTTTGAGCGTTATGCGTAGGGAGCCTCTGACCAACTCCGCCGAGAAACAGGAGTAAGTCGACGAGTGACCGGGGCCGCAAATCGGTGAAAAAATCAGGAAGGCCAGGTTACAACCTGCTAGAGTCACGTATACACATCAATATTAAGGGGTCTTCATGACGTTCAGAAGAGCATCTCGCCTGGTTACCGTTGTTTCTGTGATCACTACGCTGGTGGTGGGCAGTTTGGGGTCACAGTTGGCCGTGGCCGACATTGTGGGTACTGAAGCCCTGTTGCAGGAACAAACCGGCACCGTTACCCGTGATGAACTGCAGTCCCTCATCGCCCGTGGGGATGTGCAGCAGAAGCTGATTGACTACGGCATTTCGCCCGAACAGGCTTCGGAGCGTGTTGCCGCACTGACCGAGGCTGAATTGCTGCAACTGTCCCAACACATTGATGATGAACCTGCTGGCGGGTCTGTCACGCTGATCCTGCTGATTATCATACTGATTATTCTACTGCGCTAAGACGTGTCATTGCAGCAAGCATGCTGGTCGCTGGTAATAGCGGCCAGCTTCTTAACCGGGTGCGCCAGTGGCCCTTTGCAATATGATCAGCTATCAACCGACCCTTCGGTTACCGGCCTGACTGACAACATACTGTTGGAATCAGTTCCTTTTTTCCCTCAGGAAGTTTATCAGTGTGGCCCGGCCAGCCTGGCAATGCTAATGGCCCATCTGGGTAAACCGACACAGCCCAACGACTTGGCAGACCAGGTTTTTATTGAAGCCCGACAGGGGAGCTTGCAAGCCGAGATGCTGGCGGCGACCCGGCGCCAGGGTCTACTTCCCTACGTGCACGAGACCCGCTTTGCGGTGTTGCTTGAGCAACTGGATGCGGGAAACCCCGTGCTTGTGTTTCAAAACCTCGGTTTTGGCTTTTATCCGGTCTGGCATTATGCCGTGGTCATTGGCTATGACCTGGACGAGAAAACCATCGTTTTGCATTCCGGGACAACCGCAGGACTAGAGCGCGACTTCAGGCGCTTCGAACTGGAATGGCGCGGTGGCGACTACTGGGCGATGACCATGCATCGGCCGGGTGAGTTTCCGGTCAGCGCCAAGCCTACCGCCTACCTGGAAGCAACGGCCGGACTGGAGCAGGCTGAACAATTCGAGGCAGCCGCGCTGGCCTACCAGGCATCGACAGAACGTTGGCCAGATCAGTTGATCGCCTGGATGGGGCTGGGTAATGTTCGTTATCGCCAGCAGCAGTTTGAAGACGCTGAACGTGCTTATCAGCAAGCGCTTACGCTCAATGCCGACAGTGCTGCCGCGCACCACAACCTGGCCTGGGCCCTGATGCGTCAGCAACGCTACGAAGCGGCTTATGAGCCTGCGCGTATCGCCAATCGCCTGGCCGATGAGCAGGGCGATCGCTACCGGAGTGCCTGGCAAGCCTGGCGTGACATCAGTCCATAGTCGGGCTGTCATGTAGGGTACTCCTGGGCAACCAGCCCAGCTTTTTTAACCACGGTGTCGTTGCCATCTAAGGTAAGACCTACCCGGTGTTATTTGGCATTACGCACCAGCACGGCCGCCCGAAATCGTTGCTTGCCATAGCGGGTCATGGCGTCCATGGCTTCCAGCGGTACCGGCATGAACTGGTTATCGGTCGCAGACTGATCTTCGTCCTCGTCGATATCCGGATCGTTCAGATAGGCGTGGTGATCATCCTCCCCGACCCACCAGACCCAGTGTGGCGCCTTGTTGCGATTCAGTCGCCAGGTGCTGATCAACACCAGTATCTGCCAGCCGGCCTGGCGCAAATCGGCGACCTGGTTGGCCATCAGCACGCGCTGGTGCAACCCGACGCCGCGGGCCCGGGCCTCTTCCAGAAACTGATTGTGAACGTCTACCATCAGCTGGCGTTTGTCTTCTACGCGCACACTGTCGATAAAGGGCGGCTCCAGGTGGCTCGCCCAGACTTCGGCTTCAAACCCACGCCGGTGGGCAGAGAGCGCCAGCCCAAGGGGCGAGGTGCCGCCTAGGCCGGTGGTCATGTACACGGTCGTCGCTTCGCGCCAGAGCTGGATTTCCTGGGCCCGGGTCATCGGTTGCGCCGGGTCGAGGTGATTCAGCGCCATCATCAGCGCCGCCGGGCCGCAGGTAAAAGGGGTCGACTGAGGGTAGTAAGGCCGTAATGGGTGCTGTGGCAGCTGGCTGTGCAGGCGTTTTTCCAGAACGAAGGCATCACCGCCGTCGACGTAGTAACCGATGCGTTTATGCAGGATCTTGTAGCCTTGGGCCTTGTACAAGGCCAGTGCTGCGTCGTTGCCGTCACGAACCTCCAGGCGAACGAAGCGGCACTGGGTATCGATAGCTTCTGTTTCCAGCGCCTGCAGCAGCCGTTTGCCCAGCCCCATGCCGCGCGCCTCGGGCGAGACGGCCAGAGAATAGATGCGCGCCAGCACCGTGCCACGCCGGTGCAGCAGCAGGCCGTAACCCAGCAAATTGCCGGTGTCACTTTCGGCAACTAGAAACCTGTCCTGCGGCTGGCGCAGAAAGCGCTGGAAGCTGCGGCGGCTGATCTGGTCGTAATCGAAGCATTGGTTTTCGAGCGAAACAAGGGCACCGAGATCGGCTGGGCGGGCAAGCCGAATTTGCATAAAGGCAGTTCCTGGCGGTTGGATGAATGAACCTGTATAGACTAGGTTAAAATAGCGGTCAGCAGAGGGTGGATTTCCATAAATATCGCATCCGGCCATCTTGCGTTTTCAACCGTGTAGCGCACACTTTCAACGCCTGCGGAATCGGTGTGATGGTCACCCGGTTTAGCCCGCAGCCTGGAATGCAAAAAGGACCCTAGTGACTACGTTAAAACTGGTTATCGACCGTGATTCGGACTGGAAAGCCTACTACCCTTCAGACGACGTCACTTCGGCGCAGCGTTACATCGATGAATCACCGCTGACGCCACACCGCATCATCAACCTGTGTCGCAACTATCAGTACCAGAGCCGGGGCTATTATGTTTCGCTGCTGGCCGAAGCGCGTGGCCACAAGGTGATTCCGTCGGTCAAAACGCTGACCGACCTGGCGCAGCCGGCCGTTTATGGTGTGCTGGATCACAGCATTCAAAAGCCGTTGAACACCCTGGCCGGTGAAGAGACCCGCTGGCGCTGGAACATCTATTTCGGGCAGTGTGAGTTCCCGGGCCTTGCGGAGGCTTCGCGGCAATTGTTCGAACGGTTTCCGGTACCCATTTTGAGCGTGACGGTACACAAGAAAACCAACTGGCAACTGGCGTCGATCAAGGCATTGGGTCTGCACTCATTGTCCGAGCCGGAAGAGGGTGTGTTTGCCGAAAGCCTGGAGCGGTTTTCCAGAAAAGTCTGGCGCGCCCCGCGCGCCCAGCGCCGTTACCGCTACGACCTGGCGATTCTGATCAACGATAAGGAGACCACGCCGCCCAGTGATAAGGGCGCCCTGAAAAAGTTTGAACGGGCCGCACACCGCCAGGGCATGGATGTCGATTTTATCCAGCCATCAGATTACTACCGCCTGGCCGAATACGACGCCCTGTTCATTCGTGAAACCACCAACGTGAACCACCACACCTATCGCTTTTCGCGCAAGGCGGCCCACGAAGGCATGGTGGTGATGGACGACCCGGACAGTATCTTGCGCTGTACCAACAAGATCTACCTGGCCGACCTGATCCGCACCCGGCATTTGCCCGCGCCGAACAGCCGGGCCATCACCTCCACGCAACACAGCGTGCTGGCGGACCTGGAGGCCTCGCTCGGCTTTCCCATGGTGATTAAGATTCCGGATGGCTCGTTCTCGAAAGGCGTGGTCAAGGTGACCGATCTGGCGAGCCTGAAGAAGACCGTTGATGAGCTGCTCAAGCAAAGTGCCATCATCCTGGCTCAGGCTTACGTGCCGACCGATTACGACTGGCGCATTGGCGTACTCAACGGTCGGGCCATCTACGCCTGCCGCTACTTCATGGCCAAGGGGCACTGGCAGATCTACAACCATTCGGCCAAGCCCAGCCAGCAAAGCGGTGGCTTTGAAACCGTGCCAACGCACGAAGCGCCGCGCGTGGTGTTGAAGGCAGCGCTGGATGTTGCCAGTGCCTTTGGCGATGGCTTGTATGGCGTCGACCTGAAGCAACGTGGCGACGACGTTTACATCATTGAAGTAAACGACAATCCCTCGATCGACAGCGGTGTGGAAGACGCCTGGTCCGGAGACGGGTTGTACGACACGATTATGAGCGAGTTCCGTCAGCGTCTAGATCGCCGTTAACGGGGCCCGGTTTAACGGCTAAATAGCGCTGTAGCATTTGTTGCAATTGCTGGTAGCGAAACGGCTTGGTGATGAAATCCGACATGCCTGCTTCCAGGCAGCTGTGATGGCTTTCTGTGGTGGCATTGGCGGTGAGTGCAACAATGGGGGTCGGGTCGCCCCGGGCGATCAGTTGCCGGGTGGCGTCAAGCCCGTCGAGGCCCGGCATTTGCACGTCCATCAAGATCAGGTCAAAGCGCTCCCGGGCACAGCGCTCCAACACCTGATGGCCGTCGCTGACCAGCGTCACGGTCGCGCCGGCCTTCTCCAGCATGCGCCGGGCAATGGTCTGGTTGACCGGGTTGTCTTCTGCCACAAGCACCGAACCAGTCACTGCCGGGTGCGGGCATTCAGACTCTGGTTGGGGGTTTAAACGAGCCGCGGGCGGGTCAATTTTGGGCAGCGTCAGCACCAGGCGGAATTCACTGCCACGTCCAAACTGGCTGTCGAGTTCAATGCGTCCGCCCAGCAGTTGGGCCAGTTGCTGGCTGATCGCCAGCCCGAGCCCGGTACCGCCATAGCGGCGGCTGGTCGAGGCATCGGCCTGATGAAACGGCTGAAATAACAGCAATTGTTTCGACCGGGAGATACCAATGCCAGTATCCCTCACGCGCAGACAAACCGCATAATCGACGTCATTATCCGTCAGGTCCATACTGACTTCCACCGTGCCGCGCCCGGTGAATTTAATGGCATTGCCGACCAGGTTCAGCAGTATCTGGCGGATCTTGGCATCGTCGGAATTGACCCAGGCTGATGCCTGAGGCGGTGGTACGAAATTCAGAGCAATGCCCTTGGCGCGCGCCTGGGCATAAAACACCCGGGTAGACGACTCAATCAGTTCGACCAGATCGAACGGCTGGTTGTCGGGGTGCTGGTGCCCGGAATCGAGCCGGCTGTAATCGAGCACATCGTTAATTTGGGATAACAGCGCCTCTGACGACTGCTCCAGCGTACCGATCAGTGACTTGTGTTCTTCCGGGTCGGGCGATTCGGAGAGTAATTGAATGGTGCCGATAATGCCGTTAAGTGGGGTGCGAATTTCGTGGCTCATATTGGCCAGAAAGTGAGACTGAACGCGGTTTGCCTTTTCGGCCGCCAAACGCAAATTGCGGTTGCGGTTGAAGGCCCACAGTAAGACGACCAGCAAGCCAGCCCCGAGAGCACCCAGTGTGAGCAGTACCGTGCGGATTTGCTGGTAAGCCTGTTGCACTCGTTCTCCGCGGGCATCGGCCTGGGACATGGCGTTTTCAGTCAGCCGGGAAATGCGGTACCGGAAAGACTCTATCCAGGTTTGGAGTACCGGCAGCAACCGGCGTGCATAGTCAGTCGACATCTCATAGATCAGGGCTTCGTCGGCACGCAAGCGGTTGAGAATGCTGTTGACCTGGTTGTAAACCTGAGTGTCGTAAGTGCGTGCGAAATCACCGGTTTCGCCTTGGGTCAGTAACGCTGCGCGACTCCATAAAATTTCAGCCGAAATCGAGGCTTCTTCCTGGTACTGGCCGGAGGGGTTTTCCAGGTAAAGCGCCAGCGAGCCGCGCAGCCGCTCCATTTCCAACTGCAACTGGGTGATGTGCCAGACACGGTCGTCGCGCAGTTGGTCGCGATACACACTGATCTCGCCCGAGACACGCACGATCAGCATGCCGAGCCAGATCAGCATGACCACGAACGACACCACCCAGGCGGTGATGAACCCAATGCGGTTTAACATGCCTCAGTCCAGCACGCTTAGCGCTTGCAATTGCCAGACCGACCAGGCACGGACATCGCGCGTTAGCAGATCGGGGTGTTCACTCCAGGGAAAGACGATCCAGAAGGGGCCTTTATCCTTAATGCGCATCAGTTCGCCGTTCATGTGTACCGCCAGAAAGGCGTGTGCCGCCAGTACCTGATCAACCGTCAGGTTGATGGAGTAATTGTTCAGCCCCCGGGCATTCACCCAGCCCTGCTCGATCCCCGCTTCAGCCAGTACTGCGGCCAGCGGCGCCCCGCGAAAGGTCAGGCTGCCATCCGTCCAGGGGGTTTCGGTAACCACTTCCTGATCCGACAGCGCCAGAATGTCTTCCTGGTTGAAGCTGAATTCGCCGTGAGGACCGGTGATCAGCAAGGGCTCTGCCCAGGCAGGTATGACCAGGGCAATCAGAACCGACACCCGCCAGAAAACCCGGCGAACCGGCGCTAGCAAGCTGCGGTAGCTGGCCATAGCGGCGGGTGCGTGACGAAATAGGTAGGGAGCTGATTGCATGGAAACGACTTCTGCGAAGGGAGTTGCAAGAGCATAGAAAACCGGGAAGGAGGTGTCGATAGGTAAAGTGTGAACGAGCCGACTTTGCTGCGCCTTAGGTGAGGATCAGCCCGCGAAATGGCCTATTGTACCCGTGACAGCACAGACCGGATGTCAGATCATGGTGCAATCACCGTTCAAGTACGGCCACAGACATACCGGGGAATGCTATGAGTTACTCGATACTGGAGAAAACCTTTCATCGCCTGGCCCAACTGGGCCATGCCGAAGCCATGTTGAGCTGGGACCAGCATGTGATGATGCCGCCCAAGGGCAACGCGGCCCGCAGTAAGGCCATGGCTGAACTGACCGTGCTGCGAACCGAGATCCTGCAGGACGAACGCCTTTCCGACCGCTTTGATGAGGCGGAACAGGAAGCCGACCTCACCGACTGGCAGCAGGCCAACCTGCGTGAAATGAAACGCAGCTGGCAACAGACCCGTGCCATTCCCAAAGAGCTGGTCGAAGCCCAGTCACTGGCCAGCAGTGAGTGCGAACATGCCTGGCGCACCCTGAGGCCCAACAACGATTGGGCTGGCTTTGAGCCGCTGCTACAACGGGTGTTCGATCTGGCCGGTGAAGCCGCCGCTGCCTATCAGGATGCATTGGGCGCTGACCGGGGCTACGCCAATGCCTACGACGCCCTGATGGATCAGTATGACCCCGGCACAACCATGAGCCGCATCGATCCGGTATTCGACCGGTTGAAGGCCGAACTGCCAGGAACGCTGCAACAGATTCTGGAACGACAGTCGCAGCGGTCCACCCCGAATAAACCGGGGCGGCCCATCGCCATACCGCAACAGGACGCCCTGGCACGAGCCCTGATGTCGACCCTGGGCTTCGATTTCGACGCCGGTCGTCTCGACCAGACGGCCCACCCGTTTAGCGGTGGTGTGCCAGCGGACAGCCGCATCACCACCCGATACGATGAACACAACGTCATCGAAGGCCTGATGGGCGTGATCCACGAAACCGGCCATTCCCGGTATGAAACCGGCTTACCACACGCCTGGACGAGCCAACCGGTCGGGCAGGCCATGGGCATGGGCGTGCACGAAAGCCAGAGCCTGTTTTTTGAAATGCAACTGGGCCGCTCCCGCCCCTTTATCGATGCCATCGCTCCGATGGTGCGCCAGCATCTGGGTGACGACCCGGCTTTCACAGCCGACAACCTGCACGCCCTCTACACCCGGGTAGAGCCAGGCCTGATTCGGGTCAATGCCGACGAAGTGACGTACCCGTCACACGTCATCCTGCGTTACGAACTGGAGCGCGACATCATCCTCGGCAAGGCCAGCGTCAAAGACATTCCCGAGCGCTGGAACCAGGCCATGTCCGACCTGCTGGGGCTCGATACCCGAGGCGACTACCGCAACGGCCCGATGCAGGACATCCACTGGCCCATGGGCGCCATCGGCTACTTCCCGTCCTACACCCTGGGTGCCCTGAACGCCGCCCAACTGCATGCTGCTTTGTTACGGGACATTCCCGATGCTGCCGAACGCATAGCCCAGCTGGACCTGGCGCCGATCTTCGACTGGCTGTCGCGAAACATCTGGCAACAGGGTCGCTTTAACAATTACGACGACCTGATGACCCAGGCCACTGGCGAAGTGCTGAACCCGGATTACTTCCTGGACCATCTGCAGTCGCGGTACCTGTCGGCTTAACATTGGGTTGTTTTTGTGGCAGGGGTTCGTGCTGGATACCGGGTATACCTATCTGGGGTCGGCGTGAATCCATCCATGGAGCCTAGGCCGCAGCATCCCTGCTGCGGACTTCCCCAGATAGGTATACCCAGTACCCAGCACTTAGTTGGGTGCTGCTGCTTCCTCCCACAAAACCAGATGTTAATACTCATTCATGGAACATCCTGGTAGGGAGGCTTGGTAGAGTAAACGTGTTGGATATCTAATGCGCTTTGGGGAAGTTGCTCTAGATTAAGCGTAGGCCATATACCAAGTGTAGGCTGCCGGGTAGACCGTTGCGGGGAAGTCCGTAGCATGGATGCTACGGTCTAGGCCCCATGGATGGGTTCACGCCGACCCCGCAACGGTCTACCCGGTGGCCTGCACGCACTAGGCCACCGAAATAAAAATAACCACCGTATAGGAAGTTTAAGCAACCACGGAATCCGTCAGTCGTCCAACATCTGCAGAATACGAGCTTTGAGCATCTCAATGGCAACGCGGTTTTTGCCGCCGCGAGGCACGATGATGTCGGCGAATTGCTTGGTTGGTTCGATGAATTCCAGAAACATCGGGCGGACGGTGCGCTTGTATTGCTCGATGATCGATTCGACCGTGCGGCCACGTTCGGCGATGTCGCGTTGCAGGCGACGCAGCAGGCAGATATCGAGCGGGGTGTCCATGAACACCTTGGCGTCGAGGCGCTTGCGAATGGCCTTGTCGTGCAGCAGCAGAATGCCTTCAATGATAACAATGCGGGCGGGCTTGAGCGGGAACGTCTGGTCGGAGCGATTGTGAATGGTGTAATCGTAGATCGGGATCTCGACGTCCTTTCCCGAATGCAGCGCATCCATGTGTTGGATCAGCAAGTCGTGATCGAAGGCATTGGGGTGGTCGTAATTGATTTCCGTGCGTTCTTCGATGGTCAGGTTGCCCTGCTCGCGGTAATAGCTGTCTTCCTTGATGATCGCCAGTGCCGAGTCGCCCAGCTCCTGTTTCAATTCCTGATAGATCGTGCCTGCAAGCAGGCTCTTGCCGGAGGCAGAGGCACCGGCGATGCCGATGAAAATGGGGGTGACAGACATGAAAGGCTTCCAGCAAATGACTAAAGAATGGCTGGGTAGGCATTGTAGCAAGGCACCGCGGGCTTGTCTTTGATCAAATGGTCAGTAAAAACAGGCACCGGGCGACTTGTAATAAAATTACAGACCCCGTGATTCTCGACCCTGCAGGGTCTACAATGGCGATCCCATTTTCAACGACGTCCCCTAAGGAACTGCCATGTCTGTGATCAAAATGTCTGACCTCGATCTGGCCGGTAAGCGCGTACTGATCCGCCAGGACCTGAACGTGCCGCTGGATGACCAGGGCAAGGTCACCTCGGATAACCGCATTACCGCCTCGCTGCCGACCATTAAAGCAGCCCTCGAGCAGGGCGCCAAGGTCATGATCATGTCGCACCTGGGCCGTCCGGAAGAGGGCGAATTCGACGAAAAAGCGTCACTGGCCCCGGTTGCTGCCTACATGAGCCAACTGCTCGGGCAGGACATTCCGCTGATTCGCGACTGGGTTGAGGGTGTCGACACCGACGCCTCGGTCGTCATGTTGGAGAACGTTCGCTTCAACAAAGGCGAAAAGAAAAACGACGACGCCCTGTCGAAGAAAATGGCCGCCCTGTGCGACGTTTATGTCATGGACGCCTTCGGCACCGCCCACCGCGCCCAGGCGTCTACCCATGGTGTCGCCAAGTACGCCCCGGTCGCCTGCGCCGGCCCACTGCTCGCTGGCGAACTGGAAGCCCTTGCCAAAGCCATGGATAACCCGGCACGGCCGATGGTTGCCATTGTCGGCGGCGCCAAGGTATCGACCAAGCTGACCGTGCTGGAGAGCCTGTCGAAAGTCTGTGACCAGCTGATCGTCGGTGGTGGCATCTCAAACACCTTTGTCGCCGCGCGCGGCTACAATGTGGGTAACTCCCTGCACGAGAAAGACCTCATTCCACAGGCCAAAAAACTGATGGAAGAACTCGACATCCCCGAGCCGATCGACGTACGCGTCGGCAAAGAGTTCAGCCCCAAGGCCGAAGCCGTGGTCAAGCCGGTTGATCAGGTGCAGGACGACGAGGAAATCATGGACCTCGGCCCGGAAACGGCCAAGCGCTTTGCCGAAGTGATCAAGAACGCCAAAACCATTCTGTGGAATGGCCCCTGTGGCGTGTTTGAATTTGATAACTTCGCCCACGGTACCCGTGACGTTGCTGAAGCCATTGCCGATTCTGGCGCGTTTTCAGTGCTGGGTGGTGGCGATGTGATCGCGGCAGTGCAAAAATTCGGTATGGAAGACCGCTTCTCCTACATTTCTACTGGCGGTGGTGCCTTCCTGGAATTTGTGGAAGGCAAAGTACTGCCTGCCGTTGAAATTCTGGAACAACGCGCCAAAGACTGAAGAAATATAGAACTCAGGTTTAAGTGAGGGTTAACCAAAACACTGAGTGGTGGCTGCCGGGTGAGTCTATCCGGGGGAGTTCGCAGCATGGATGCTGCGATCTAGGCCCCATGGACGGGTCTACGCCGACCCCGGATAGACTCACCCGGTGGCCAACACGGACTCGTGGCGTTAAAGGGTGACCAACCCAGGGTGTCATGAGCCGAGCGCACAACAATAAGCGGTAGCCACTGGAAGGGGTGCCGTTCATCGACAGCAGAGGATACGACTCATGTCTCAAAAAGTACTCGACGTAGTAAAGCCCGGTGTTGTGACCGGTGACGACGTTCAGAAAATTTTTGCCATCGCCAAGGCCGAGAAGTTCGCACTGCCGGCGGTGAATTGCATAGACACCAATACCGTTAACGCCGTGCTGGAAACCGCCGCTCGCGTCAAATCGCCGGTGATCATTCAGTTATCGAACGGCGGCGCCGGCTTCTTTGCCGGTAAAGGGTTGAAACTGGACGGCCAGGGTACCCAGGTGCTCGGTGGTATCGCCGGTGCCAAATACGTGCATGCCGTTGCTGAAACCTACGGTGTTCCGGTGATTCTGCATACCGACCACGCTGCCCGCAAACTGCTGCCCTGGATCGATGGCATGCTCGATGAAGGCGAAAAGTTCTTCGCCGAAACCGGCAAGCCACTGTTCTCCTCCCACATGATCGACCTGTCAGAAGACTCGCTGGAAGAAAACATCGCCACCTGCTCCGAATACCTCGCCCGCATGGCCAAAATGGGCATGACGCTTGAGATCGAACTGGGTGTGACCGGCGGTGAAGAAGACGGTGTCGACAACAGCCATCTCGATGCCTCCAACCTTTACACCAAGCCAGAAGACGTTGCCTACGCCTACGAAAAACTGAACGCCATCAGCCCGCGCTTCACCATTGCCGCCTCATTCGGCAACGTGCATGGCGTATACAAGCCCGGCAACGTCAAGCTGACACCGACCATTCTGCGTGATTCCCAGGCGCATTGTTCCGAGAAATTCGGACTGGAAAAGAACGCTCTGGATTTCGTCTTCCACGGTGGTTCCGGCTCGACCGAAGCCGAGATCGAAGAATCGATCAGCTACGGCGTCATCAAAATGAACATCGACACCGACACCCAATGGGCCAACTGGAACGGCATTCGTGAGTACTACCAGGCGCACGAAGGCTACCTGCAAAGCCAGATCGGTAACCCCGAAGGCGAAGACAGCCCGAACAAGAAATACTATGACCCGCGCGTCTGGCTGCGCAAAGCCCAGGAGAGCATGAGTGCCCGACTGGAAAAAACCTTTGCCGACCTGAACGCGGTTGATCGCAACTGATCGACTGAATTCGCCCCGGCACGCCGGGGCGTATGCCTGAGACTCAGCCGTTCAGCGCGGCGGTCTGTCGATACAAGGCCCGATACTGCTCAAGCTTGGTCTGGTAATAGGTCGCCCGAGACGCATCCGGCTGATGCGTCTGCACAATGGGCGGGGCCGGGCACAACGCGCGAATGTTCTCCGGGCTGTCACCCTCAACCGCCAACTGTGCCAACCGGGCAGCGCCCAAGCCGGGCCCAACTTCCCCCCCTTCGCGAAAATGCAGCGGCCGCTGCAACACATCCGCAATCAGCTGGCGCCATAACGCCGAACGTGCACCGCCACCGATCAACGAAATATCATCCAGTGGCGTGCCGGCGGCTGTCAGTGCCTGTTCGCCATCGGCCATGCTGAACGCCACGCCTTCGAGAATCGCGCGGGTCATATCCACCCGGCGCGAGCGGGTGTTGAGTCCGAAAAACTGGGCGCTGAGCAGCGGGTTATTATGGGGTGTGCGTTCGCCACTGAGGTACGGCAGAAACAACACACTGGTTTCGGTGTGAGGGCTGGCTTCAACCTCTTCGAGCAGCTTGGGGACCGTTGTGTTGCTGATGTTGGCGAACCAGTCGAGGCAACTGGCGGCACTGAGCATGACCGACATCTGGTGCCAGCGGCCGGGCAGGCAATGGCAAAAGGCATGCACGGTTTGCTCGGGCGCTGCGCAATGCTGCTCGCTCACGACAAAATAAACCCCGGACGTACCCAGTGAAATAAACCCCTGGCCGGGCTCGGTAACGCCAACGCCCACCGCACCGGCGGCGTTGTCACCGGCCCCACCGGCGACCGGAACCGGGTTCAGACCCAGGGCCTTACCGGCCGCTTCGGTCAGTTGGCCGCTTGGCTGACTGCCCTCAATCAGGTCGGGCATGTGTTGCCGACCAAGACCGCCGATTGCCAGCAGGTCATCGTCCCAGTCGCGTTTGGCCGGGTCGAGCCAGAGCGTGCCGGCAGCGTCCGACATCTCAGAAACACAGCGGCCCGTGAGCAGCAGGCGCAGATAGTCTTTCGGCAGCAACACCTTATGAATCCGGGCAAAGGCATCCGGCTCGTGGTGCTTAACCCACAGTACCTTGGGCGCTGTAAAGCCAGGCATGGCAACATTGCCGCTGCGCTCGCGAAAATCCGGCAACGCCGCTTCAAGCTCGGCACACTCGGCCGCACTGCGGCCATCGTTCCACAGAATGCAGGGTCGGATGACCTGATGATCGGCATCGATCAACACCGCCCCGTGCATGTGCCCCGACAAACCAATGCCCTTGATCTGTTTCAGATCCTGACGGCCTCCGAGCGTCGCCAGTACCGATTGAATAGCCTGCCACCACTGCTGTGTGTCTTGCTCACTCCACAACGCCTGAGGTGAATCTGTGGTCAGGCTCGCGCTGGCGGTATCAACTACGTGTCCGGCTGTGTCGATCAATACCGCTTTCAACCCGGAGGTGCCGAGGTCGAGTCCCAGATACATAGGATGCTCCTGTAATTATTTTATAAGTCAAAATATAATGCCGGGGTGGCCGGTTAGCGTCAATTGTTCATTGCGGGCCGGCGGTACGTAGCCTCACCAAGCGCCGAAGTCTGGGTTACAGCCAACTGGCTTCCAGGCGCAGGCTCTGGCCTTCGAGGTTGGCTTCCATCCAGTCCTCCAGGTGGCGGGCTTCGGTTTCTACCTGGCCCCGGTCGATGCCCAGAATCACCAGGGCGGCTTCACCGCGATCGACTTCGGACCAGGGGGCCAGCGTCAGGGCTACATTGACCTGGTCGCGACAATAACGCTTAAGGGGGCCGAAGGCGCGCGACAGGTCGGCGGTGTTATTCACACCGGGGACATAACGCTCAATTTCGATCAGCCGAATGTGCAACGTCATGGTTCAGGTTCCTCCTGGTTAATGGGTTTGGAAAGGGGGTGCAGGCCTCAGTGATTTGCTACTGTGACGTGTCAAACGCTGTACACGCGGCGCTACAGGTCACCCCGTGTCGGGGGCTACAAAACTGCGACAGAGTGTTGATACCTGCAGTGAATGTTCTAATCTGACGGTATCATCGTTATTTCACACCGCCCACGAACGCATTTGTTCCCGTAAAGGATTGTCCATGTTTGAAAACCTGAAAGCCATTGGCGTTACCGACACCGACCGAATCGAAAAATACACCCTGCGCACCGAAGGTCGGTTCGATATCTTGAAGATTTATTACAAGCGTGACAAAGGCGAGATGTTCGCGCGCAGTGAAAAATTCAAATACCCGCGCCAGATGAAGCGCGTCAAAGTCGACAGTGGCACGCAAAAATACGCCGACACCACCGAGATTGCCCCGACACTGCGGTACGTGGTCGAGGAACTCGATGTTATCGCCAAGCGGGAAGTCAAAGAAGTGGATCTGAAGAAAAAGATCCTCAACGACCTGCATCACCTGGAAAAAGTGGTGCAAAGCAAGATCGAAGAAATCGAAGCCGATCTGAAAAAGCTGTAAGGGCTCAGGCTCCAGAGGGAGCCGTTTTTACACCTCGAAGCGTTTGACCAGCCGATTCAGGTTATCAGCCAGACTGGCCAGGTCCCGGCTCGACTGGCGGGTCTGGTCAGCACCGGTTGCGGTGTTGGCTGCCAGGTCGCGCAGGTTGACCAGGTTTTTGTCGACTTCCTTGGCCACCTGAGCTTGCTGCTCGGCGGCACTGGCCGATGAGGTGTTTCGGTCGTTGATGGTGTTGACCAAATCGGCAATGGCCACCAGTGCCTCGCCCGCCTCGTGGCCGGCATCCAGCGTGTGCTGCGCATCAGTATCACTGTCGCGCAACGTGCCCGCCGCCTGCTCTGAACTCGTTTCCACCGCTTGAATAATGGCCTCAATCTCGCGTGTTGAGTCGGCCGTACGGCTGGCCAGGGCGCGCACTTCATCAGCCACCACGGCAAAGCCGCGGCCTGCCTCACCGGCTCTGGCTGCTTCAATGGCCGCGTTCAGGGCCAGCAGGTTGGTCTGTTCGGCAATGGCACGAATCACGTCCAGTACCGACCCGACATCGGCCACTCGTTGCGCCAGCGTGGTCATATTGCCACTGGCGCCCTGAATCCGGCTGGCTAACTGCTCTATGGCTTGCACCGTCGATTGCACTTTCTCTCGACCAAACTGAGTGCGTTCATTGGCCTGTTGGGATTCACCGGCGGTGCCCACGGCGTTGCTGGCCACCTCTTCAATGGCGGCGGTCAGTTCGTTAACGGCCGTAGCGGCCTGTTCCAACTGATCGTTTTGTTGCTGTAATTCCTGCAGCGACTGCTCGGTGACGGCATCGAGTGTGCTGGAGGCATGGCCAAGCCGGTCGGCCGATTCAGCGATCTGGCTCAGGGTATCGCGCAGGCTATGTTGCATGGTTCTCAGCGCCTGCAATAGCAGGGAAATTTCATCTTTACCTTCTATGTTGATATCGGTTGTTAGCGTACCGGCGGCGATGTCGTTGGCGACATGAATGGCCTGCTGCAACGGCCAGGAAATGCTTCTGACCAGCGACCAGGCGATCAGCGCGAGCAATACAGCAACCGCACTGATCGCCGTAATGGTTACCAGGCGCGATGCCTGGTAAGCCTGACCGGCTTCCAGTTCAGCCGTGGCGATACGCTCTTGCTGATAGTTAATCAGCGCTTGCAGATGGCCGAAGGCTTGCTCAGCCAATGGAAGCATGGTTTCAGTCCGCAGACGCAGTGCATCGGCACCACGCCAGTTGGATGCCAGTTGAATGCCGTCGTTCAACGCTTGCAAAAACTGGGTCTCGGCGGCCACGAAGGCATCGAAAATCTGCTGATTCTCATCCGCCGTGATGTTCTGCTGATACGCGGCTTTGGCCGAGTTCAGCGCGGCAACCGACTCATCGATGGTCTGCTGCAAGGCTTCCCGTTCCGAAGCGGAACTTGAAAAAATCATTGCTGTGGCCGGTACCTGAATATCACTGAAGTACTTGAACAGCGTGTTGGCCGCGATCAGGTTGGGTAGTCGATCCTGGGCAATAACGGAAACCTGGGCATTACTTGCATCGAGCCGGTTAAGGCTGAGCGAACCCAATACGACGAAAACCAGAACGATACCGATAAAGGTAGCGGTTAGCCGCTGACGAATGGTGAAGCGTTTTAACACAGGGCAATTCCTCGGCATTCTGATGGATTGTTGTTTTGGCCCGGGAAGATCTGCCTATTTGTCAATTCTGTTTGCTACTCAAGTCTCGGAGTTGGCAACCAAGTGACTGACACGGACTCCTGGCGGCAATACACAACAGGACTCCGAAACTCACGTTATAAGTGTAGTATCGGCGGGTTTCGTCAGCCATTGAGTTTTTAGTGTGGCTTGATGGTAGACTGCCGCCGCCCCGGCGGTCGCCGTGGCGGTTGTTCAGTTTGCCTGCCTGCGAGGAAACGCCCTGGTGTTGTCTCTATTGTTGTTTTCGTTACAGATTACCGGCCCGATTGCCCTGGTAGTGGTGTTGGGGGCGGCTTTTAAACGCTGGGAATGGATTAACGATGCCTTTGTGCAGAGTGGCTCCAAACTGGTGTTTAACGTGGCACTGCCCAGTTTACTGTTCCTGAACATCGTCGGTTCCAGGCCGGAGACCATTCCCGGTGGGGGTATTATTCTGGTGGCGGCGTTGTTTACGCTGGGCTGGTTTGTTGTTTTGTCAGTACTGGCACCCTGGCTGGTCCCACACAAAGACGAACGCGGTGTCTTTGTTCAGGGCAGCTTTCGCGGCAACATGGGCATTATCGGCCTGGCCTTTGCGCTGAACGCTTTTGGCCAGGAAGCCGCCGTGCTGGCGTCAGTCTATCTCGCCTTCATTACCTTGCTCTATAACGTGCTGTCGGTGATTACACTGAGCCGCTGGTCGCCGCGTCAGGTCGTGGGCCACCCGCTGGTGTCTGCTGCCAAAGACATTGTTCGCAATCCGCTGATCATCGCCATCGCGCTGGCCGGTGCCATTGTGGTTCTGGACATTCCGGTTCCGGACTGGGTGCTCGATACCGGCGACTATTTTGCCCGCATGACCCTGCCGTTGGCGCTGATCTGCGTAGGCGCCAGTTTAAGCTGGGCCGGGTTTGTTGAGGCCGGGCGGGTAACCACACTCACCTCCGTGTTCAAACTGGCCCTGATACCGCTCAGTGGTGTGCTGATTGCCTATGCTCTGGGCTACCGGGATGTTGAACTGGGGGTGTTCTATCTGATGGCCAGCACGCCCACCGCTGCCGCCAGCTACGTGATGGTGCGTGCAATGGGCGGCAATGCCAACCTGGCGGCCTCCATCATTGCTACGACGACCGTGGTTAGCCTGGTGACGACCAGCCTCGGGTTGGTCGTCTTGCGCGCTCTGGGCTGGGTTTAATTGGCCTGGCTTTGCACGCGTTCCAGTGACGCTTGCAGCCGGTTGACAACCTCAACCGGGGTGTCCTTGTTCATCGCCAGGTACATGTCGACCGTGCGAATCACCCAGGCCGGTTCGATGGCAGGGTAGCCGGCTTCTTCGGCCAGGTCGTTGGCATTGACGTCGGAGGCAATCTACACATCAATCTGGCCCTGAGCCAGCCGCTGAGCATTCAGACTGTCGTTGGGCAGGGTGGAGACCTCAATGCCCTGGTCCTGCAGGAACAAAGTGGTGGCCGAGTTGGCATAACCACCCACTCTCAGCGTGCGCAGATCATCAATATCGTTCACCTCGACATCACTGCCTTCATACCGAAAGATCGTCCAGTTGTACTGGGCGATGGGGCCTACCCACTGAAAAATGTCTTCACGCTGTGGTGTTCTGGCCGTGGAAAAAATTCCATAGTACGGGCGTTCCAGAGTGCGGCCGTAGCCGACGCCCCAGTTGCGCAATCGCATGCGGTAGTCGTATCCGGCATCGGCCAGTAACGCCTTGACCACCTCGGTTGAGGTGCCGCCAATATCATCTCGCCTGTGTTCGTAGTCGCGACCACTGAGGCTGTAGTTATAGTTGCCGTAGTTCTCGGTGTAGATGTACAACTGGGTATCATCGTCTTCAGCGACGGCTGGCAAACCGATCAAGCAGAGCAAAAACAACAACAAAGATTTAGCCAGGGTAATGCTGTTTTTCATGGCAGTGACTCTCAGGTGATTCCAGTCAGAAAGCTGGACGTTTTTGGGTCAGGCTATCCGTCGATTGGTCATCATGAGCGGTTCCCTGGCTCAGACTCTGCTTGGTCAAGACAGTTCCGTACAGCAAACCGTGTGCGCACAGGCGAGCTGCGGCTTGGGCGCTGCGGGAGGGTAAAAACTGTGCTTTTTTAAACACCGGGGTGGAGCAAGCGACAGGCGAGCCAGGACTGACTCGCCTGTTGTAAACATCAACCCGTTACGCTGACACCGGGTTTGTTACTTTTTTTAATGACCGAGAATCTGGCTGAGGAACAGCTTGGTCCGGTCGTTCTGCGGGTTGTTGAAGAACTCGTGAGGTTCGTTTTCTTCAACAATCTGGCCGGCGTCCATAAAGATCACGCGGTCGGCGACCTGCTTGGCGAAGCCCATCTCGTGGGTTACGCACAACATAGTCATGCCTTCTTCGGCCAACTCGATCATTACGTCCAGCACTTCCTTGATCATCTCCGGGTCGAGCGCCGAGGTGGGTTCGTCGAACAACATCACTTTCGGGTTCATGCACAGTGAGCGCGCAATCGCTACACGCTGCTGCTGACCACCGGATAGCTGCCCCGGGAATTTGTTGGCCTGCTCGGCAATTTTAACCCGCTCAAGAAACTTCATGGCCGTCGCTTCAGCTTCCCGCTTGGGTTGCTTGAGCACGAACATGGGCGCCAGCGTCAGGTTATCGAGCACGGTCAGGTGTGGGAACAGGTTAAAATGCTGGAACACCATGCACACATCCTTGCGGATGACTTCGATGTTCTTGACGTTGTCACCCAGCTCAATGCCGTTGACGGTGATGTCGCCTTCCTGGTGCTCTTCCAGGCGATTCAGACAACGAATCAGCGTTGACTTACCGGAACCGGAAGGCCCGCAGATAACGATGCGCTCGCCCTGTTTTACGTCCAGATCGATGTCGGTCAGTACGTGAAAGTCACCGTACCATTTGTTCATTTTCTTGACCTGAATAACAGATTCACGGTCGGCCAGTCGGCTTTGTTCAGTCATAGTCTGGACTCCTAGTGTGAGGTGCTCTTCTTCAGGTCATTGTCGAGGTACGCGCTGTACCGCGACATAAAGAAGCAGAAGCAGAAGTAAATAAGGGCAATGAATACATAGGCCTCAATAAATTGCTGGCGCCACATGGGGTCGTTGACGGCTGCGCGGGTTGCTGCCAGTAGATCAAACAGGCCGATAATGACCACCAAAGAGGTATCCTTGAACAGCGAAATAAAGGTACTCATGGTTGGCGGGATCACCAGACGCAGCGCCTGCGGCAAAATGATCTTGAACGTTTTCTGCCAGTAATTCAGGCCCAGAGAATCAGCGGCTTCATACTGACCTTTGGGAATGGCCTGCATGCCTCCCCGAAAGACCTCGGCAAGATAGGCAGCCTGGAAAATAATGATGCCGATCTGTGCTCGAAGCAGCACGTCAATGCTCACACCCTCTGGCAAGAACAGGGGAAACATGACCGATGCCATGAACAGCACAGAAATCAGAGGCACGCCGCGGAACACTTCGATGACCACGATGCACACTACCTTAATCAGTGGCATCTCGGAGCGACGTCCCAGGGCCAGCAACAAGGCCAGTGGCGCAGCGAAGGCGATACCAACGACTGCCAGAACCAGTGTCAGGGTCAAACCACCCCATTGGGCAGTACGCACCGGTGACAGACCCAGTACCCCGCCCCGCAGGACAAAATAGACTGCGATGAACCCGACAATCCAGGCAACAGCCAACCAGGGTGACCAGAAGCGGCGGTTCATGCTCAGCAACATACCCGATGTCAGCATGACCATCGCCAACAATGGGCGCCAGTGCTGGTCGGCCGGGAAGGTGCCGAATAACAGGAAACGCCACATGTCGTGAACGTAAGCCCAGCAGGCTCCCGTAGCGGCTTCACAGGCCTCTTTGGCTGCACCAAAGCTGGCATTGAGGACTGCCCAGGAAACAATAACGTCGAGTACGTTCCAGATAATGTAGACGCACAGTAGAGTAATGACCGTATTGATCGGTGACGAGAAAAGATTGTCTCTCATCCAGCGCAGACTGCGGTTCAGAACGGGTCCGCTGATGGGCCGGGCTCGGTTGGTATTCTCGGTCATATCAACGCTCCACCAGCGACATGCGCTTGTTGTACCAGTTCATAAAGAAGGAGACCAGCAAGCTGATGCTGAGGTAGACCGTCATGAAAATGGCGACCCCCTCAACGGCCTGACCCGTCTGGTTCATGGTGGTGTTCGAGACGGACACCAGATCAGGGTAGCCAATGGCAACGGCCAACGAACTGTTCTTGGTCAGGTTCAGGTATTGGTTGGTCAGTGGCGGAATGATGACGCGCAGTGCCTGCGGCAGCACGATCAATCGCATGATCCAGGTAGAGCGTAACCCCAGAGAGGTGGCTGCTTCCGTCTGGCCATGGGGAACCGACTGGATACCGCTTCGAACCACTTCCGCGATGTAGGTTGTGGTGTAGAGCGTCAGACCCAATAGCAGGGCGGTAAACTCAGGGCTCATGCGTGCGCCACCCTGGAAGTTGAACCCTTGAATCGTGGGCATATTCATCTCGGTGGGAGCACCGAATACCAACCAGACCAGGAAGGGAACCGCAACAACAATGCCCAGACCCACGCTCAGGTGCGGGAAGATGTGGCCGGTCGTTTCCAGGCGTTTCAAGCTCCATTTGCGCAGGATGATCGCGCCGATGATGCCGACGATGAATCCAGCACCCACCCAGGTCCAGGCCGGGTGGTCGGCCATCACGGGAATATAAAGCCCCCGGTTAGACAGATAGACCCCTTCGATCGGGCTAAGTGCAGAACGGATGTTGGGCAGACCGCGGTTAATGATGGCGTACCAGAAAATTAACTGCAGCAATACTGGAATGTTCCGGAAGGTTTCAATGTAGGTAACGCCGATGAAACGCAGCAGCCAGTTTTTTGAAACCGTGGCAATACCGATAAGCGTCCCGAGAATGGTCGCGAGAATGATACCGATGCTGGCCACTTTAAGTGTATTGGTAATGCCGACCAGTAAGGCTCGGCCGTAGTTACTTTCAGGCGAGTAGGCGATGACACTTTCGCTGATACCAAAGGCGGCTTCTCGTTCCAGAAAACCGAAGCCGGTGGCGATGTTTTGGCTCTCGAGGTTGGCCATGGTGTTGCCGACCAAATACCAGCCGAGCAGAAAAACTCCACCAAAAACCAGAATCTGATAGACGACAGAGCGAAATGTCTTGTCATACAAAAGAGTCAGAATCGGGTTAACGTCGTTACTTTTTGAGTGTTTGGGGCTCATACCCGACGTCTCCAAAGGGAATGCAAATCAGAATAATGCAATGAGCTTATAGAAAGCGGCCCTGTAGGACAGGGCCGCGGCGTTAAACAGAGATCAGCAATATTGCATTGCCAGGCTCATGATTAACGAACGGGTTGGGCATACATCAGGCCACCGTCGGTCCACAGAGCGTTAATACCACGCTCCAGGCCCAGCAGTTCGGTTACGTTGGTCTCGTAAGACTCACCGTAGTTACCGACCTGAGAAATGATGTTGTACGCCCAGTCTTCGTCGATGCCCAATGCTTCACCCAGGCCCGGAGTTGTACCCAGCAGACGCTGGACGCCAGGGTTTGAGCTGTTGTCACGCATGTCATCCACGTTCTCAGAAGTGATGCCATATTCCTCAGCTTCGATCATGGCGTTCAGGGTCCAGCGGACAATGTCCATGAACTCGTCGTCACCATGGCGAACAGCTGGGCCCAGTGGCTCTTTAGAGATGATTTCTGGCAGGATCATGTAGTCAGCCGGGTTTTCGGCAGAGACGTTACGGGCAGAGGCCAGACCTGAAGCATCTGTGGTGTATACGTCGCAACGGCCGGCAAAGAAGGCGGCGGTGACTTCAGAGGTGTTTTCGATAACAACCGGCTCGAATTCCATGCCCTGGGCACGGAAATAGTCAGCCAGGTTCAGTTCAGTGGTGGTGCCTGGCTCTACGCAGACGGCCGCACCGCTGAGTTCTTTGGCGCTGGAAACACCCAGATCTTTACGAACCATGAAACCCTGGCCGTCGTAGTAGTTGACGCCAGCGAAGTTCAGGCCCAGAGCCGTATCACGAGTCAGAGTCCAGGTAGTGTTACGAGACAGGATGTCGACTTCGCCAGACTGCAGGGCAGTAAAACGCTGGTTGGCGGTCAGAGCAGTAAAACGAACGGCTTCTGAGTCACCCAGCATGGCTGCGGCTACCGCGCGGCACAGGTCGACGTCAAGTCCGGCCCACTCACCGCCAGTGGCGTTTGAGAAGCCAGCCAGAGAGGTGTTAACACCGCACTGAATGTAGCCTTTGTCCATGACTGCATCAACGGTTTCACCGGCTTGAACGCCAGCGGCCAGGACAGACAGTGACAACGCCGCTACGGCGCTAGTGCTGGTCAGTTTCTTAAGCATTTTACTCTCCATTATTTCATTGCTTTTATTATCGGCTTTGGCAGACCTGTCGGTGTGCCAAAGCACTGATGACCACTCAGACCGGGGTCTGCGCGGATTCTCGTCTTCGGCTCGTGACCGAAAACAAACATGATGCACACGCCGAAACGTCTGCAGTCTGTAAGGAGGATCGAGCGGCAACTTAAGTCGCCTTACTTTATGTTGTTATGGTTCGATGCAGTGAACGAATTGCAAGGATAAGGCCAATTTGTACCGATACACTCTAATTCATTGATATTAAAGGCTTTATTGGTCAGTTGACAGGCTTTTCAGAGAGGCCGTGGCTATAACCAGAGGAATAGTCGCCCGCCCGGGGGCGGGCTCTATTCTGCACTGCGCCAAGGCAGTGCGTGGGTTCGCTGTGAGAAAGTGCACTGAGGCAGTGCTTTACATAGGTTTATTGGATGTCAGAGGAGTGTCAGTAGGGTGTATGGCGCTGGCTATAACCATTGGAATAACTATAACCAAAGGAATAACCGGGTTTTGTTTTGAGCGCTGGGTCACAAATACCCAGTCGCCGGGGTGTTGCGTCGGTTCAGATTACGATTCGAGTTCGCGTTGCCGCTTCAGCCGCTTGCTTAACGCAGGCTGCGAAATGCCCAGAATCCGGGCTGCGATAGACTGATTATGGTCTGCCCGGTGCATGGCCTCCGCAATGAGCAGGTCGTCGATTTCGGCCAGCGTGGGCAAGCGGTTGTCGGGTGCGAAGTGAACCAGGGTGTTGTCCTGGCTGCTGGTGTCAGCTCCTTGCGCATGACTGAACAGGTGCAGGTCCTGTCGTGTCATGGCGCCGCCGTGGTGTCGGCTTACCGAGTCGAAGGCAATGGCCCGCAGTTCACGTACGTTACCCGGGAATTCATAGGCTTGCAGTGCGGCCCAGAGATCCGGGCTGAACTCGGGCAGGGGCTTGCCCATATCGTCGGCGGCTTGTTCAGCGAAAAAGGTAAACAGCAGGCGAATGTCTTCGCGGCGCGCGCGCAGAGGCGGGATTAACACCTGGTGGGTACAGAGTCGGTAATAGAGGTCGCGCCGGAAGGCTCCGTCGCGCTGGCGCTCTGCCAGATCCTGATGGGTAGCAACGAAAATGCGTGCCTGCAGGCGCTTCGGGCGGTCTGAACCCATGGGGTAGAACTCGCCTTCCTGCAGCAACCGCAGCAATTTCACCTGACTGCTGGGGCTAAGGTCGCCAATTTCATCGAGAAACAGGGTACCACCCGAGGCTTCCTCGACCAGACCGCGCCGCTCCTGGTCGGCACCGGTGAAAGCGCCCTTGCGGTGGCCGAACAGGGTGTCGTTGAAGATGTGGTCATCGAGCCCGGCCACGTTAACGGTGACCAGCTTGCCCTGGCGGCCGCTTAGGGTGTGAACCGCCCGGGCAATCAGTTCTTTTCCGGTGCCACTTTCGCCGCAAATCATCACAGGTTGCGAGCTTTTCGCGACTGACTCCAGATATTGAAACACCGAGGCCATGCTGCGGCTTTGCGTTAGGATGTTGGCAAAGGCCTCGGGTGAATCCAGCCGCCGGCTCAGTACCCGGTGGCGCAGCTCCTGGTTTTCCCGTTTGATCTCCTGCAGTTGAATGGCGCGTTTGATGCCTTCGAGCAGGCGCGCCGACTCGGTGGTCTTCACGTAAAAATCAAAGGCACCCAGTCGCAGGCATTCCACCGCCGTCTCGACCTGGTTCAAACCACTGATGACCACCACGGCAACATCGGGGAAGGCCTCGGCCATCTCGATCAGCAAGTCTTTGCCGGATTTATGGGGCATGTTCAGATCAAGCAGGACCACGCCAATGGCGTGATGTTCCAGGTAGCTCATCGCCTCGCGACTGTCCTGGCAGTAGTGCAGGTTGGTGATGCCGCCCTTACGTTCGAGCATCAGGCCCAGGCTGCGGTGGTAGGAGGGTTCATCGTCGATCAGTAACACACCGAACTCAGGGTAGAGGCTGCGTTTCTTGTTTTTATTGTCTGTCATTGAGGTTCGACCATCTTCCACGGAAAGGTGACGTCTACCCGGGTGCCTTCACCGGGGCGTGAATGAAACTTCATGGTGCCATCGTAAGCCTTAATGATACCGGCCGAGACCGACAAGCCAAGCCCGGTGCCGCCCTGCTCGCGTTTGGTGGTAAAAAACGGGTCGGTCAGGTTGGGCATTGCATCCGGTTCAATGCCACAGCCTTCGTCGTGCACGGAAAGCACAATGCGCTGGCGGATGTGGTCGATGCGGGTCTCGACCTTCACGCCGTGCTGGTCGTCTGGCAGTGACTGGCAGGCGTTGATGATCAGGTTGATCACCACCTGCTCGATGCGCTGCGGGTGGCCCAGCATCGAGGGCAGATAGGGGTCGAGAATCAGGCTGAACCGGTTGGTGTAGCCACGAATGGTGACATCGAGCAGGCGCACAGCGGTGGAGACCACATCGTTCAGGTTCATCGGTTCGATGGCATCGGTCGCTTCCTGGCGGGCGAAATCGCGCAGGTCGTTGACGATGCGTTTGATGCGCTGGGCGCCTTCATTCATCTCGTTGATGATGTAGGGGATTTCATGGCGGATGCGACGGTAATCGAGCCCGGCAATATCGAAGCCGTCGTGCTGTTCATAGAGCCCGTCCAGATGTGGCAAGGCGTCTTCCCAGGCGTCTTTCAGCATCGGCAGATTGAGCAGGATCAGCCCGCTCGGATTGTTGATTTCATGGGCAACACCCGACACCAGGGTGCCGAGTGAACTCATCTTGTCGGCTTGAATCAACTGCTGCTGCTGTTTCTTGACCTCTTGTGTGCGGCGTTCAACCTGCCGCTGCAGCGTGCGAATCCAGAGGGTCACCAGAACCAGGCCCAGTAACAGGACCGCGCTGCTGATGGCGGCGATAATGCCCAGCAAACGCCAGTTGGTCGTGCCCTGGCGTTCCAGCGAGCCCAGCCACTTGTCGTAGATGTCTTGCTGGCGGCCGGTGTTGCGCAGAATGGCGAGCCCTTCTGAGAACAGCGTCAGAATCTCTTCGTTGCCTTTGCTCACCGCATAACCATAAGGCTGAGGGCGCAGCGGTCGCCAAACGACGCCGATGTTGGACAGTTTGTTCTCGCGGCTGTAATAGAGGCTGGGCAGGGTGGCGCCCAGGGCGTAGTCGTAGTTACCGGCGGCCAGTTGGCGTAGCGCATCGGAGTGGGCCCGCACGGTGGCGATGGTGACACCAAAATTATTTTCACGCAGAAAATCGTGAACGATGCCCTCATGCTGAACCACGACCGACTTGCCTTTCAGGTCGTCATAGCTGGCGGGTTCCGGGTCGCCCTTGCGCGCAAAAAACGAATAGTTGACCATGACCGACGGGGCACTGAACGAAAACTCCTTTTCGCGCTCTTCAGAGGCCACCATGCCCTGAAGCACATCCATTTCGCCATTTTCCAGCTTTTCCCGCATGATCGACCAACTGTCGAGGGTGATTTCCACATCAATCCCCATCACTTCAGCGATCGCCCGGGTCATGTCGACGTTGTAGCCGGCGATATTGCCATCCTGGTCTATGAATTCGTAGGGTGGGTAACTGTCGTCACCGCCAACGCGAATAACCTGATTGGCCGGCTCTGCGTAGGCCATAGGTAAACAGCCCAGCACGAATAGAGCCAGGAAGGTGAGGTAACTCATGCGGGCAGTTTTCGGATGTGGCATGCAGCGTCCGATGTGTCAGGTCCCGTATTCCGGGCCCAGTTCCTCGTGAAAGCGCTCTACCTGTTGGGCGACGTCTTCGTGCATACCGCGGTAGCGGGCAATGTGGAACAGGGCGTCGCCTTCGTAGACCAGGGCCAACTGGGTCAGGCCGACCAGTACGCCAGCGCGGGAAGCTCTGACTTCTGAGGCTTCCATGGTGCTGGGGTTCATGATGCGCGCCAGAACCTGCTCTTTCTGAATATAAGTGCCGGGTTTGACCAGGCACTGGAACACGCCCGAATCGCTGGCGCGCTCCCAGTAGGAGTTGTCGGCAATCGCTTGTTCCTTGCGGATTTTGGGGGTGCCGTTGAGCATGCCCAGGTGCATCATGACGTTAATAATGCCCTGGGTGCCGGCCTTGATGCTGATTTCGTCGAGACGCAGCGCTTCGCCTGCCTCGTACACGATGACCGGAATGTTGTTCTGCCCGGCCGACTCCCGCAGCGACCCCTCGCGCAATTCACTGTTCAGTACCAGCGGCACGCCGAACGCCCGTGCCATGCCTTCGACGACCTCGTTATCGAGCTCTGCCCGTATTTGTGGCACGTTGAACCGGTGAATAGCGCCGGTGTGCAGATCGATACCGTAGTCGGAACGCAGCACCACTTCCTGCATCAGCACTTCGGCCACGCGTGCCGCCAGAGACCCCTTGGCCGAGCCTGGAAACACCCGATTCAGATCCCGCCGATCGGGCAGGTAGCGCGAGCCCATCCCGAACCCGTGAACGTTCACCACTGGAACGACGATTACCGTACCCTGTAATCCGCCGAGTTTGCGGCTGCGCATAAAGCGGCGAATGATCTCCAGGCCATTGAGCTCATCGCCATGCATGGCCGCTGTGATGAAAATGGTCGGACCCGGTTTGCGGCTGCGCCGTACAAAACAGTGCATGATGGCGTCGGAATTGCCCGGCGCGCCCGGCAGTGACAAGGGAACGTTATGCCACTTTCCGGACGTCAGCCTGGTGGGGTTGATCTGCGTCACGGTCAGCCTTCCACTCGCTTGGGTTTTTCACTCATCTCTTTCGCAAGATGATCGATGACCATGCCGGCAACGTCTTTGCCAGTTGCCATTTCAATGCCTTCCAGACCAGGAGAGGAGTTGACTTCCATCACCACCGGGCCGTGATTGGACCGCAGAATATCGACCCCGGCCACCTGCAGCCCCATGATTTTAGCGGCACGCACCGCCGTCTTGCGTTCTTCCGGGGTGATTTTTACCACCGCGGCTGAACCACCCCGGTGCAGATTGGAGCGAAATTCGCCTGGCGCCGCCTGGCGTTTGATGGCCGCGACGACTTTATCGCCAATCACGAAGCAGCGAATGTCGGCACCACCGGCTTCTTTGATGTATTCCTGAACCAGGATGTTGGTATCGAGGCCCAGAAACGCCTCGATGACCGACTCCGCAGCCTGGCGGGTCTCGCACAACACAACGCCGATGCCCTGGGTCCCCTCCAGTAGTTTGACCACCAGGGGTGCACCGCCGACCATTTGGATCAGATCGGGCACTTCATCGGGGCTGTGGGCGAAGCCGGTAATCGGTAAGCCAATGCCCTTGCGCGCCAGCATTTGCATGGAGCGCAGTTTGTCGCGCGAGCGGGAGATCGACAGTGACGAATTCAGCGTATGAGTGCCCATCATCTCGAACTGGCGGACCACGGCCGTGCCATAGAAGGTAATGGAGGAGCCGATGCGCGGAATAATGGCATCCATGTCTTCCAGTGGCTCGCCCATGTAATGAATGGATGGGCGATGCGCCACGATGCTCATGTAGCAGCGTAGGGTATCGACAATGCGAATCTCATGGCCCCGTTTCTCGGCCGCCTCGACCAATCGCTGGGATGAGTAATTCGAAGGCTCGCGTGAAAGCACCGCCAGTTTCATGGATAACTCCCAAAGTTGTACCGGTAATGTCTGGTGTTGCGCAGGGGATATGGCAAATCAGAGTGTAGCAGGAACGGCGCTGTGTCCGGTTCCCGACAAGGTGTGCATCATCCCCTTAAATGCCGGTGTTGCCAAGTGAGGTCGTCTTAAACCGGTTTTAAAACCAGTTTAGCGCTTTTACAGGATTCGTGCGTGCGTTAGCGGGGCCGGAAGGCCGCTTTTTTGCTAGAGTTAACGACAATTACCCAGAGACTGAGCTGCTGCACTGGCTGAGTTCTTCAGCCGGTACATCCACATAAAGGGAAGCATTACCCATGGCCACCCGCGAAGATACCTTGCTTGAACATGTCGACTACTGGCTCAGTGAGCTGGCTGAAGATCGTGAGCCCGTAGCAGACTGGCTGGAGGGGTTGTCGGAGGCTGATATTGCCTTTGCGCTTGAGTGTTTGCCGTTCGAGCAACGCCTGACCATCTGGCAAACCGTGGCACCGGAATTGCGGGGGGCAGTACTGGTCGAGTTGCACGACGAGCATCGCCGCTCGTTGCTCAAAGCGGCCCCGCCGGAGGCTTTACTGCAATGGCTGGGCAAGACGGATCCGGAAGACTTGCTGGAGCTGATGGATGACCTCCCGGGGCAACTGGGCCGCAAAGTCCTGCACCGGATGGACAGCGAAGACCGCGAGCAATTAAAGAATGCCTTAACCTACGATGACGACCAGGTGGGCCGCTGGCTCAGTTTTAAAGTCATTACGGCCGAAGCATCAACACCGGGCCGGTTGTTTCGCAAGGCGTTGCGGGAAACCGGTATTCCGGAAATGACCGACGTGATTGTTCTGCTCGATGAAGACGGACGCTTTCAGGGGTGCTTGTCGCTCGATGCGGCCATGCAAACCCCCAGCACAGCACCACTGAGTGATTACGCCGATGACGAACTGACCCCGCTAAACCCAGCTTCTTCCCTGCACGAAGCGGCGCAGCGGTTGCGCGCTGCCGACCGGGCCATGCTGCCGGTTGTGGATGAGACCGGTGCGGTGATGGGTCGATTCACTTCGCGAGATGCGCTCGATGTGATGCTGGAAGAAAAAGAACGCCAGATGATGCAGTTGAGCAGTGGTCTGGATGAAGAAGATTTGTTCTCGCCGGTGCGTCGTTCGGTGCCCAAACGCGGGCTGTGGCTGGGCATTAACCTGATCACCGCGTTACTGGCTGCCTGGGTAATCGGCCTGTTCGAACTGGCATTGTCGCAATGGGTGGCACTGGCGGTGATGATGCCGGTTGTCGCCAGCATGGGTGGCATTGCTGGCAGCCAAACCCTGGGGCTTGCCATTCGCGGTTTGGCGACGGGTCAGTTGGGGGCCGCGAACGTGCGCAACCTGATTCGCAAGGAGCTGATCCTCGGCACCATCAACGCCTTTTTCTGGGCCATTGCCATCGGCTTAATAGCCGCCTGGTGGTTCGACAGCTGGATGCTGATGTGGATCATTGCCTTTGCCATTCTGGTGAACATCATCGCTGCGTCCCTGGCGGGAGTGATCGTACCCTGGGTATTGTCGCGCATGAAAATCGACCCGGCCATTGCTGGCTCAGTCGTGCTGACCACGGTAACCGACGTCGTCGGCTTCTTCGCGTTTCTGGGGACAGCGACCATTGCGTTGAGTTTGGCTGGTTAACCCGTTTCGCGAACTTGCAGGTGGGTTGGTAATACCCGGCTTTCATAGCGCTCCGGGTTTAAAACCATCATGGCGGCCAGGCGGCCTTTTTCGATGCTGGGCTGGTACACAGTGGTGATGGTGGGGTGCATCTGGCGGGCTTCGGGTATGTCGTCGAAGCCGACGATGCGTACATCGTCGGGCACGCTTAAGCCCATGTCACGGGCGACGCTTAACGCCGCCAGTGCGAGCTGATCCGACATGCACAGCATGGCGGTGGGGCGAGGGTTCATCGTTAAGGCTTCCCGGGCGGCTTTAACACCATCAGCCCAGGTGCTTTCATGGGTGTTCCAGACGCGGTCGTCCCCAAGTGTATAGTGGTGAGCCAGCGCGGAGTCCCGATAGGCTTCGAGGCGCTGACGGGAAATCGACATTTTCGCATCGAACAATTCATGGCTGTCGATGCGTCCGACATCATCCGAACTGGTGAGCCGTAATCCGATGACAACCACGTCGCCCTTTGTCTGGCTGAACACATGGTCAGCGGCTTGCCTGGCCCCGCCGTAGTTGTCGACGTTTAACGACAAATGATTTTCCAGCGTGAAATCAACGGTGACAACCGGTTTGTGTTGCCGCACCAGCCGGTCCAGTACGCTGAGATCGCGTGGTGGGCCATACACGATGTAGCGGTCCGGAATCGATTCCATGGATTGTTCGTGATAGAACTCATCGCGTCCGGGCATTAGCAATAGGTTGGCTCTGGCGTCGTCTAGTACTTCGGAGACGCCTTGCAAGAATTCAGTCGCACAGCTGTCGCGAAAGTTGTAAGACAACCGTTCGGCCAGCATGACACCCACAATACCGGTAGCACCGGTACGCAAACTGCGGGCAGCCGCGTTTGGCCCGTGATAACCCAGTCGCTTGCACTCGAGCAGGATGTGATCACGCAGGCTTGCGGATAATTGGTCGGGTCGGTTGAAGGCATTGGAGATAGTGGCCGTGGAAACATTCAGCTCCCGGGCAACCGCCTTTAATGTCATCCGTCGCGACGCACTGGTGGAAGGTGCGGGCTTACTCACTCTGGTTATTACCTGCCGTTTTTATTGTTGGTTGTGACCGTAAGCTTGGGTCTTTTGTGTCAATCGAGTGCTGCTATCGCGCGTCGTGGTGGTTCATTTAGGGCCGGGGAGTGTAACGACCCGCCCGTTTAAAGGCCAGCCATCAACTGGGATGCTGAATTTCAGTTCCGATGATGACTGGCCGGCTTATTGCTCCCGGGGAACAGGCGGCCTGTTAATGCACCCAGGCGGCAACACTGTAGGCGGCAATGGTATCACTGCCCGTCTGTGTAAACCCCGGTACCTCAATGGCCTGGCCTTCTACCTTGGCCGGCAAGGCGTTGGCGGTCATGTTGATGGCCACGGTGATGGTTTCCTGTGCATTGGTGCGCCGGAATAACAGCAACGCCGGGTCACTTTCCAGCCATTCGAAGTCACCGTTTTGCAAAGCCGGGTGTTCCTTGCGCCACGCGAATAAACGACGCGTGAAATTCAGCGTCGACTCATCCACTTTGGTTTGTTCGGACACCGCCAACTGACGATGAATCGGTTCTACCGGCAACCAGCTGTGCCCACCACTGGTGAAGCCACCCATGGCTTCGTTGATCCACGGCATGGGGGTACGACAGCCATCACGTCCTTTGAATTCCGGCCAGAATTCGATGCCGAACGGGTCTTGCAGTTGTTCAAAGCCAACGTCCGCTTCTGGTAAACCCAGTTCTTCGCCCTGATACAAACAGGGACTGCCGCGCAGGGTTGCCAGTAAGCTCAACGCGGTTCTAACAAAACCCTCCGGGTCTTTGGCATCCTGCCCCCAGCGCGTTGCACTGCGCACCACGTCGTGGTTGCTCAGGGCAAAGCAGGGCCAGCCATCACCAAGGTTGTCTTCTACCTTTTGAATGGTCTTACGAATGTAATCGGGGTCGTGAGCATCATTGAGCAGCTCAAAGGTGTACGCCATGTGCAGTTTGTCACCGCCCGAGGTGTACTGCGCCATGTATTTCATGCCCTGGGGCGCACCGATTTCACCGACGGTGGTAGTGCCGGGGTAGTCGTTCATCACGCTGCGCAGGCGTTGCAAAAAGGCCAGGTTGTCATCGCGACACATCTGGTTGATGTGGTATTGACGACAAAACGGATTTTTCGGATCGACACCGACAAACACCTTTTCCGGGCTGTCGGCCAGGCCATTGTCGGTGAGTGATTCGTCGTGAAAATACATGTTCACCACATCCAGACGGAAACCGTCGACACCCAGGTCGAGCCAGAACCGGGCCGTATCCAGAATGGCATCCTGCACGTCCCGGTTATGGAAGTTCAGGTCTGGCTGGCTATCGAGAAAGTTATGCATGAAATACTGGCCACGGCGCGTATCCCATTGCCAGGCTGAGCCACCAAACAGCGATAACCAGTTGTTGGGTGGTGTGCCGTCGGCTTTGGCATCGGCCCAGACATACCAGTCGGCTTTGTCGTTGGTGCGGTCTTCCCGGCTGTCCTGAAACCATTCATGCTGGTCTGAGGTGTGGCTGTAGACCTGATCGATCAGCACTTTTAATCCGCGTTGATGCGCTTCATCGATCAGGTGCTTGAAGTCGTGTAATGAACCGAACATGGGGTCGACGTTGCGATAGTCCGACACGTCGTAGCCAAAGTCCTTCATCGGTGAGGTGAAGAAGGGTGACAGCCAGATCGCATCGACATTCAACTGCGCGATGTAATCGAGTTTGGAAATGATACCGGGAATATCCCCGATACCATCGCCGTTGCTGTCGAAATAGCTGCGCGGATAAATCTGGTAAATCACACCACCGCGCCACCAGTTCAGTTCATTATTCGACAAGATTTTACTCCTTTATTTGACCGAGCCGGCCAACAGGCCGCGGACAAAGTAACGTTGCATTGAAACGAAAACGACAAGCGGCACCAGCATGGTAATAAAGGCACCACTGGTCAGGATTTCCCAGTTATCACCGCGTGAACCCAACAGTTCAACCAACTGCGCAGTCATCACAGTTTTGCCTTCACCCTGCCCAAGGAATACCAGGGCAACCAGGAGGTCGTTCCAGACCCATAGGAACTGGAAAATGGCAAAGGAGGCCAGCGCCGGAATCGACAGCGGCAGTACAATGGTGCGGAACACTTCGAAGTGACTGGCACCGTCCATACGGGCCGACTCCATCACTTCTTTGGGCAAGCCGGCCATGTAATTGCGCAATAAGTAAACCGCCAGCGGTAAACCGAACCCAGTATGCGCCAGCCAGACCCCGCCGTAGGATTTAGCCTCCCAGCCGAAGATGCCTGACAGGCCGGTGTACATTCTGAGCACCGGAATCAGTGATATTTGCAACGGCACAACCAACAAACCCACGATGCCGGCCAGAATCCACAACCGACCGGGGAAGTTCATCCAGGCCAGGGCGTAGGCCGCGAAAGCAGCGATCAAAATCGGGATGAACGTCGCGGGCAGGGTGACCGTCAGGGTGTTGATAAAGGCGCGGCCAACCCCTTCAGAGGAAAGCACTTCTTCGTAGTTGTTGAGCGTGAAGGTTGGCGGTACTTGTGAGACGTAAAACACCCGTTCGCCTCGGGTTAGCTCGAACGGTTCGTCGGACTCCCAGCGGAACTGGCCGTCTTCCGTCAACGTCATGCGGGTGCCGTTATCCAAGGTAACCACGTCACCGGCCTGGTTGGCTGTCAGTTCGGTTGGCCTCTGACCCCAGGTGTCCAGCGTGCGCGCACCTTCCTCAAACAAGCGGTCTTCGATGACGAAGACATCGCCGGATTGCGTTTGTGCTTCAGCCGTTGGTGTACGGAAAACCTCATTGCGTTCGGCCGGAGCCAGCGCCGTCCACCAACCCGAGGTCGTCAGCGAGTCTTTGTCGCGCACCGAGCTGATCAACAGACCCAGGGTCGGTAGCGTCCACAACAGAACGAGCAGAAATACAGTGGCGTGTTTGGCAAGGGTGGCCAAAGGCAGTTTGTTTGCTGATTGCATCTTGGCCTCCTTATTGGTTTTCCATGCGGGCACGGCGGATGTTGTAGATCATCACCGGGGTTACCGCGAGCATTATGACAATAGCGACCGCACTGCCGCGTCCGATATCACCGGAACGGAACAGCTGGTCGTACATGAAGTTGGCCAACACCTGCGTTTCCCATTGGCCGTTGGTCATGGCAAACACGATGTCGAAGATCTTGAGGACAAGAATGGTGATGGTGGTCCAGACGACGACGATGGTGCCGAAGATCTGAGGGATCACGATCTTGAAGAAAATTTGAAAGTTATTGGCGCCTTCCATGATGGCAGCTTCCAGGGTGTCTTCGGGAACGCCGCGAATGGCCGCACCCAGTATCACCATGGCAAAGCCCGTCTGAATCCAGATCAGAATCACCATCAGCAAGATGTTGTTCCAGGGTTCCAGAGAAATCCACGCCTGGGGTTCGCCACCCAAAGCCATCACCACGGCGTTTAACAGACCGATTTCTTCACCGGAGCCTTTGTAGTCGTAAATAAACTTCCAGATAACCGAGGCGCCCACGAACGAAATGGCCATCGGTAGAAATACCAGGGTGCGGGCAATTTGGCCCCACCACAGGCGGTCAGTCATGTAGGCAATCACCAGTCCAAAGGCGGTGGACATGGTCGGTACGATGATCAACCAGAGAATATTGTTGCGAATCGCGATTTGGAAACCCTCGTTCCCAAAAGCCCAGGCGTAATTCGCCAGGCCAACAAAGCCGTCGGCATTGCGATCTTGCAAAGAATAAATCAAAGAAGCGAAAACGGGGTAAACGAGATAGACAACCAGAACCAGAACGGCTGGGCCAACAAATATCCAGGGGCGAATGCCTTCACGTAGATTGTCGCGCCGCTGACGATCCCTATCGGATGTCAGGGATTCACTGGATAAAAAACGATCCAGTATAAAGTTTGAACCAACAAAGAAGAGTGCGCTTAGGCCGATTGCCAGAGCAATGACAAACGAGGCCGTTATGATTTGCGAAATCACGGGGGGATACTCCTGACCTAGACCGGTAGTGAACTCGCCCCGGGTCCGGGGCGAGTTGTCCTTAGTGCAGTTCCCGATTACTTATCGGGCAGCATCCCAGGCGTCCTGAATGGAATCAGCAACGTCTTCAGCAGAGTCACCGCCGACGAAGTCGACCATGCCAGTCCAGAAGGCGCCTGCGCCGATCGCACCCGGCATCAGGTCAGAGCCGTCGAAACGGAAGGTGGTGGCGTTCTGCAGAATCTCGCCCTGACGACGCAAGGTGTCGTTGGCGTACAGATCGTTGTTGACGTTGTTGTGTGGTGTCAGGAAGCCACCGTTGGCCATCCAGATTTCGTGGGCCAGTGGCGTAGTCAGGTACTCAAGCAGAGCTTGAGCGGCTTCGTTCTCACGCGGCATGGTGACGATGGTGCCTGCACCGAGTACCGGAGCACCCAGATCTTTCTCTGCGAAAGCCGGGAAGTAGAAGAAATCGATGTCTTCACCGATGACTGTACCTTCGGGGAAGAAGGCTGGAATGAAGCTCGCCTGACGGTGCATGAAGCAGCCGGGAGGAATGCTGAACAGACCGTTCGGGCTGTCGCGGAAGTCAGTTGTACCAACGGAGGCAACGCCACCCTGAACGTAATCCGGGTTCTTGGCGAAATCACCAAACAATTCGATCGCTTCAACAACGCGTGGATCGTTGAAGGGGACGCTGTTGTCGACCCAACCGTCGTAGACTGATGGCTCGTGCAAACGCAGCATCATATCTTCTACCCAGTCTGTCGCGGGCCAGCCCGTTGCTGCACCCGAACCCAGACCGATACACCAGGGGCTGACGCCGTCGTCAACCATTTGGTCGGACAGGGCGATCAACTCTTCCATGGTTTCCGGAACGTCGTAGCCGTAATCGGCGAAGTTATCCGGGGAGTACCAGACCAGGCTTTTCAGGTCGACGCGGAAGAACACGCCGTAAAAGTCATCCTGACCGTTTTCGTTGGGGTAAGTACTCAGGTCAACCCAGGATTGGCCGGCCGCGTAATTGTCCAGGACGTTCTGGCGCGTTGCATCATCCAGTGGCTGCAACAGGCCACGGCTGGCCATGTCTTTAGCCAAACCCGGCTGCGGAAAAATCGCCAGGTTAGGGGCCGAGCCGGCTTGCAGGTCAATGACGATCTGCTGTTCGAAGCTGTCGGAGCCGGTGTAACGAACATCCGCACCGGTGGCTGCTTCAAAGTGGCTGACGATGCCTTCAAAAATGGCATTTTCCGGCGCAAGCCAGGGGCCTGCGACGGTCACGGTCTGACCGGACAGGTCCATATCTTCAAACGGGGCCAGGCTGTCCCAGTTGTAGTCGCCGCTGCCCTTGGTCGGGTTTACTTCAGCGGCAACACCGGCAGACATGGCAGCGGATACTGCGATGACGAGTGATTTTTTTACTAAGGAGGTTTTCATTATTTTGCCCTTTCGTGCTGTTTTATTATTGGTTTGGTTCGTACGTTTGCTGACTCAACAGCGCCAGCGGTTACTAAATGGTGCCAGTAGGTGCTGGGTTGAACGTTATAATCGGTCAATGCCAACCGAAACCGGCATTGGGCTTATTAAGCACCCTGTTAGCTTAATCGTTTAAGACACGTTGTCATCTGCTTTTTTAGAACAATTTCTTCTGACCAGCAGACTTAACTACTTCTTAACGTCTTAATCGATACAGCGTAGACGTGCTTTGGAGCATTTCCAGTCTAGACAACGGGAAATTAACACCGCCTGAACCTGATTGTCTTGACCCGTATCAGCTCTAACAGCCTGTTACCGGAATAAGGACGCTCCGGCAAATTTGATGACTGTTAAGTCATTGATTTTGTAAGAGAAGCGACAATCGCAATTTTGGGTCTCGTGTGTTGAAAAAGGCGGGAAGCCTTTTTCAACAACCTACTAAAGCACAAACAGCTCGGCCCCGGTGTGATCGGTAATGCGAGCCCTGCGGGCCAGGCAGTCGAGGGTCAGCGTTAGTCGCGCGTCGCTGTTCGCCCAGCTCAGGGTTAGCTGGTTGTCAGCAAGGTCCAGCGTAAAGGTGCCATCGAAAGCTGGATGCTCGTTCCGCAGGCGAATCAGACCAATAAGTTGCTGCACCACGGGTCGTTCCAGCGCGTCGTCGATGTCAGCAGAGCGGTAATACGCGCGGTTGATGTCACGGCCAACGCCGGTTTTTGTCAGCAGGCCCATGTCATTGCCGCCAGCCAGCAGGCCGGTGTAGTACACCTGGGGAACACCGGGCGCGAAAAACTGAAGGGCCCGGGCGATGAGGTATTCGTTGTCGCGTTCACCCAGGGCCGCATAATAGGTGCAGTTGACCTGGTACAGATCGAGGTTCGATGCGGCGGCACCGGTGGCTAACCGGCTCTGGTCGTTTGAACGCTGGTGAATGGTTTCAACCAGCTGATCGATCGCCTCGGGTGCCAGCAAGCCAGGCTTGTCGCAGTCGGCCCCGACATCCAGCACGCCGATGCCATCGTGGGTATCCAGCACGGTAATGCAGTTGCGTGGCGATTGTTCCAGCCAGTTGACCAGAGGGCGAGCGTCGCCGGTAAACAGCAGATGGAGAATTAGGGGCGGCAGTGCGAAGTCGTAGACGCGACCGACCCGGTTGGCAATGTCGATCTGGGTCTGGTAATGACTGTGAATCTCAACCAGGGTTTCAATGCCCCGCGCAGCGGCGTTGTCGGACAATTGCTGAATAAAGGCATAGGTTTCCGGCAGCATAAAGCAGCGGGTGCCCGGGCGTTTGATCGCGTAGCCAGCGGCATCGAGCCGAATCATCGACACGCCGGATTGTTCAAAGCGGTCGAGAATGCTGTTTAGATACGCCTTGCCGACCTCGGTTTCAACGTTGATGTCCAGTTGCTGCGGGGTGAAAGTAGTCCACATCAGATGGTTGGTACCGCCCAGGGTATAGGGCGTCCAGGGCAGGCTGGGCCGCGGCCGGTAGATCGCGGTGATCTCCTCTTCGCGGGCACCGTCGGGGAAGACACTCTGGTATGTTAGAAACAGCGGGAACCAGGGGCTGTCGCTGCCCCGGGCGACAACATCGGCAAACTGCGGCGAACGGCTGGAGACGTGATTGACAATCAGGTCGGCCATAACGTCGATGCTGTTACTCAGCTCAAGCACATTGCCCCAGTCACCCAGGCGCGGGTCGACGGTCAGATGATCATCGGGGTCGAAACCCGCATCGGAACCGTCGATGGGGGTATAGAACGGTAACAGGTGCACACCACCAAACACGCCCTCCAGCGAGGTGGTCAGCAAGCGGTGCAGGGCCTGAACGCCGCTGCCGCCAAAGCGGTCAACGTAGGTAATTAACTGAACCTGATTTTTCATGCTCGGTCTCTGTAGGGCGTTAACAGGAAGTGGACGATAATCGTCTTAAACGATTAAGTAAAGCATTAAACCTCAGACTAAACCGGTATTGGTGACTGAACGGACAAACTGACCAACCCAGTCTAAAGTTCTAACACCTATAGCAGTCATACTGCAGTCAAAGTTGCTGAGGTGGTTCAATGTTGACGTGGTTCTTGCCCAATACTGAGGGTGATCAGGTTCGGGAGAAAGCAGTTGTGGTGTTTTGCCTGCTGGCGTTGCTGGTGGGCGCTTACTCTCTGGTTAAATGGCGTGCCTTTGATGTAGGCGAGTTGCAGTTGACGGCCCTGATATTGATGGCGCTGGTGTTGCCGGTGCCGTTTCTGGTTCGCCAGGGGTATTCAGTGGTGCTCGGCGGCAATCTTGCCATTTTGGGCATGGCGGTTCATGCGCTGTATTCAGCCTATATGTTCGGTGGCATCGATTCGCAGTATCTGTTGTGGATGGTCACCTTGATCGTGTTGGCTTATATGATGACCAATCCGTTGTGGGGCTCGGTTTGGTCGGCTGCGATGCTGTTGGTCGCGATCGTGTTTGTGCGTCTCAAGCTGATCGGGCATACCTTTCCCGAGCCACCTTTGACGGGTTCTGATCTCAATCGGGATATCGTCGTTGGATATCTGTTACCGGTAGTAATGATTTGGGTTGGGCAATCTTATATGCAGCGCATCACGTTGAGCGCTGTGGCGGAAGCTCGCTCGGCCGAGGCGGCAGTCAGCAAACAGAAGGCCAGCCTTGAGCAAGCCAGTGACCAGATGAATACCGTGATGACACAAACACGGGATGTATCCGGGCGGCTGGTCAGGGCGACCGCTTCGCTGGGCGAGGTAGAGGCTCAGATAGGTGCGCAGTCCGGAGAGTTGAACGATGCTGCCGGTCGCCAGCATGAGTTTGCGGCCAGTCTGGCTGCGAGCCTGGAGCGGGTGCAGGATGCAGTTTCGGTGAGCGAGGAGGCATTGAGTCAGGTTGGGCAGTCGCTGGATGCCACGGAATCCGAAAGTGAGCAGACCCGGCAGCTGGCCTCTCAGTTACTGGCACTGATGGATGTGATAAAGGCCAGCAACGACCGTATTGAGCAAGCCTCGCAGGTGATTATCGATATTGCCACCCAGACCAATTTACTGGCCTTGAATGCGGCGATTGAAGCCGCCCGGGCCGGGGAGCATGGGCGAGGTTTTGCTGTGGTTGCCGACGAAGTCCGAACACTGTCGACCCGTAGCAACCAGTCCGCCAATGAGATTAATACCTTGCTGGCTGACAGTGCCAAACACATAAAGCAGGGCCTGACTCAGGCGAAAGACAGCGAGCAGCGAGTGCACGCTGTGACCGAGCAGGTGACTGCCATGCGCAGTGCTTTTACAGAGCTCCAGCAACAACTGAGGACCGTTGCAACGGAAATGCAGCAACAAACTCGCAGTGGTGAGGAATTGAACCAGATTAGCAGCTCCACCTTGAAGACGGTGCAAAACCTCAGCAATCGATTGGTAGCTCTGGCCGAAGTGGCTGATCTGGTACAGCAGTCTGCTGATGAGTTGAGTGTGGTGACGAAGTGAAATTATTCAGTGCTAGTATTCAACTACTCACTGGCTGGCGGCTCTTGGCTAGGGATATCAACCAGTGAGCTGCAAATACAACTAAGAATAAAACGGCGGTGTTTGCTATTGAACCAGCTTGATTTGAAGGTGAAAGGGATATCAATAGCGTAATGCCAGACGAGAAAGACAGGCTTTCAACGAAATCTATTGCACGTTTGGCTAACGGTGTTGCCTTCTTCCTCGTTGCAAGAAGTTTGGTATTACCTGGCCATACTTGATTATTCAAAACTCCAAGAATTACTAAGAATGAACAGATTGTCTGAACTATTGATAGGCTATAGACATACCCCATGACAGCCGAAAAAAGAGACGCATAGCCAATGGTTCGAAATGCAATAATTATCATTTTTTGACTTACTTTATTAAACCTGAAAGAAGAATAAAGCCGGAAAACCAGGAAAGACAAGGCAGACATTAGTATCAAAATCAACCAGATCCACTCATAAAAATACAATAGTAGTGTTGTTTCCGAACTGGGAAATGATATCAAAGCAACCAAGCCACCTGTACTGGTCAGGCTACGTGCCGAGGTCCGAATGCTCTGCAATTTTGTTCGTGGAGTCTCGTTGTAGCTTTTGATTATTAGACCAGGGGTGAATACAGCAAGAAAGTATAAGATTGAGTGAGCTAAATACATTGCTTGAGGTTGTGACATTGTATCGAAAGGGAAGCCAAGTAAAAAGCTCAGTCCTAGCGGCAAGCCAACTACAAAAGCGATTGCTCTAAGCGCGTCTTTGTTAGTTCTCAAAAAAATGGCCTTCCATTATTACCCAGTCTCTTTGTATTGAAACGTTTAATTAGTCAGTAGTGGTTTTTAATGCTCGCTGAGTATTTCTAGTTATTGGTTGTGAAATTCATGAAGCAGATTTATTGAAATCAACGCGGATAAAGCCAGGAAAAAAACTACCCCATCGATACCAGCAAACGGGCCTGACTTTCCAAGCCAAAACGATGTAACCCCAAAAGGTAAGCAGGCTATCTGAGTTTTTGTCATGCTCTCTCCATTTTGACTTGAAAGCTGCCGGTTAAGTTCGCCCGCTCTCAACAGCACTCAGCTATGCTTTCACATTACTCGACATGATGCCGCTTTAAAATAATTGCTTTTTACTGTCAGGCTCGCCATCAGGGCGTCACAAGGTCGTATTACATAATAACGATGTGACTGTTAGCCCGACCGGCCTACAACCCGGTGCGCTAATGAACAGTAATTTTTGTAAGTTTGGCAATGCAAAGTATGTAGGTGGGCTGTTTATAATCTGGCTCATGAAGACATCCTTCCTTCCAATTTTCATTGGCGCTTCAGCTAATGCTGAGTCCCTACGCCGTTGTTGAGTCTAGATGTTTAATGCGATGAGGAGAGATTATTCGATTGACGTAGTTTTGAACAGCCGAAAAAGTGACCATTTATTGTTAAAAAAGCATCACTTCTTCAGATAGTTTAAAAATTGTGATCAAGTTGGCTGTACAATGTGGCTGCCATATCGATAGCTGTCTATTTAGCCGAGTTTTCTGAGAGTGACCTCAGTCCAGATAGTACCTGCGGAGACGTTTGGCACCAGCCGGTTTTGTCGCGATAAGTGTAGCTCGCAAAGGTGCTGGGTGTCCTTCGATAGTTTGTGTTTGATCAGTTGGGCTTAGGTAATCAATCAGCGACTGGCCGGGTTTCCAGTCGGTGGTGCGTTGCTCTTCGGTTGTTGTGGGCGTGACATCAGCGATGTGCACGTCTTCGAAACCGGATTTTTCCAGCCAGTGCGCTAGTGCTTTCGGGCTGGGCAGAAACCAGACGTTATTCATGCGGGCGTACCGGCCCGGTGGCACAAAGGCTTCGCGTTTGTTGCCGTTGACGACCAGGGTTTCCAGTACCAGTTCACCGCCGGGTCTTAACGCAGCGCGCAGCTCGGCGAGGTGATCGAGCGGCGAGCGTCGGTGGTAGAGCACGCCCATCGAAAATACCGTATCGAAGGCTTCGAGGTCGGGGGTCAGGCTTTCCAGCGTGAACGGCAAAACCGTGTGACTCGGGTCTTGAACATAATGGTTGATGGCCAGGTGTTGCACGACGGATAACCAGGAGGGGTCGATGCCGGCCACAACGCGAGCGCCAGCCGCTTTCATTCGCCAGCCGTAGTAGCCGTTGCCACTGCCGACATCCAGCACGCAACGGCCGTTAAGGTCGCTCAGGTGCGGGGCGACACGGGCCCATTTCAGGTCACAGCGCCATTCCGAGTCGATGTGGGTGCCAAACAACCGGAACGGTCCCTTGCGCCAGGGGATTAAGCCGCGCAGGGCGTGCTCCAGTTGCGTCTGGTCTGTATCGCTTAGGGGGTTGGTTGTTGTCAGTTCGACATGGTGCGGGTCGAAACTGATATCGGTCACATCCGGGAGCTGGTCGATGCATTTCAAAAAGCGCGGCAGGTTGCCATCGTTCAGAGTGGCAAATAACTCGTCCAACTGAGACTGGAGTGGCGCTTGCCAGACAGATAGGGTCGTATGGCTCAGGGTCGCTATAAAAGGTCGAAAGTCGATCATGGGTACCCGTGCTACTTAATGGCCAGAAAGGAGGCGAAGTTGAAGCTCTGAAACCAGAGGGTTGCGGTGCTGAAGCCAACCGCTTTCAGCCGCTTCAGGTGGTCTTCGGCGGTTTCGGGCAGCAGCACGCGTTCAATCGCCTGGCGCTTCTGGCTGATTTCCAGGTCGCTGTAGCCATTGGCGCGCTTGAAATCGTGGTGGTGTTGAATCAGCAACTGGTCTTGCACCGGATCGGGAAAGCGCAGTTTTTCAGAAAGCACCAGAGCTGCGCCGGGCAGCATGCCGTCGTATATTCGCTGCAAGGTCATCTGGCGGTGTTCGAGTGGAATGAACTGCAGGGTAAAGTTCAGCACTACGAAGGAGGCGTTCTCAAGCGTCAGTGAGGTGATGTCCGCACAGAGCATCTGCACCGGGGTTGGCAAGTCCTCACTCTCCAGGAAGTCCCGGCTGCGTTCGAGCATGGCTTCGCTGTTGTCGACCGCAACGATCACAGCGCCCGGTGCGTGTACCCGGTGGCGCATGGCCAGGCTGGCGGCGCCGAGGGAGCTACCCAGATCATAAAGCCGGCTGTTGGGCTGGGCGTATTGCTCGGCGAGGATGCCGATCATGCCTATTATGTGGCTATAGCCCGGCACCGAGCGTTTGATCATGTCCGGAAAGACGCGCGCGACGGTATCGTCAAAGCGGAAGTCGGCGACCTGACCGTGTTCGCTGGCGTAAATCGTGTCTTTGGCGGGTTCGGGTGGTTGGCGATGCGTCATGGTCAAAACGGGTCACTTTAAGCGTTGGGTGGCGCTATTTTACATGGACCGTCGACTATCTTCGCCCCTGTGGTCGAAAATCAGGCGGCGAACGTTATAATGCGCGGCAATTTGAACCGCTTTGTCTGGGAAATGCCGCTTATCTATGAGCACCATTGCTGAAGAAGTCTCAAAACGTCATACCTTCGCCATCATTTCGCACCCCGATGCCGGTAAGACCACCATTACTGAAAAGGTGCTGCTGTTCGGGAAAGCCCTGCAGACGGCCGGTACCGTGAAGGGAAAGAAGTCGGGCCAGCATGCGAAGTCGGACTGGATGGAAATGGAAAAAGACCGGGGTATTTCCATTACCACCTCGGTTATGCAGTTCCCCTACAACGACAAGCTGGTGAATCTGCTCGATACCCCGGGGCACGAAGACTTCTCCGAAGACACTTACCGTACCCTGACCGCGGTTGACTCCTGTTTAATGGTAATCGATGCGGCCAAGGGCGTTGAGGACCGGACCATCAAGCTGATGGACGTCGCCCGGATGCGCGAAACCCCGGTACTGACCTTTATGAACAAGCTCGACCGCGATATCCGCGAGCCGCTTGAGCTGATGGATGAAGTCGAGAATATCCTGAAGATCAGTTGTGCGCCCATCACCTGGCCGATTGGCCAGGGCAAGCAGTTCAAGGGCGTCTACCACCTGCTGAACGATGAAGTGCTGCTGTATCAGACCGGCCAGGGGCACATGATCCAGGAGCGTCGGGTCATCAAGGGGCTCGACAACCCAGATGTGGACAAGGCGCTGGGCGAATACGCCGATGAATTGCGTCAGGATGTTGAACTGCTGGCTGCCGCCAACAAGTTCGATCTGGAAGAGTTCCTGGCCGGACAACTCACACCGGTGTTCTTCGGCACGGCGCTGGGTAACTTTGGCGTCGACCACATGCTCGACGGCCTGGTGGACTGGGCGCCGAACCCCCAGCCTCGGGCCACCGATGAGCGGGTTGTGGATGCCAGTGAAAGCTCTTTCTCCGGTTTCGTCTTCAAGATTCAGGCAAACATGGATCCGAACCACCGCGATCGTGTTGCCTTCCTGCGCATTGTGTCCGGCAAATACGAGAAAGGCATGAAGATGAAGCATGTCCGCACCGGCAAGGACGTACGCATCTCCGACGCTCTGACCTTCCTCGCAGGTGATCGGTCTGCGGTCGAGGAAGCCTGGCCCGGTGACATCATCGGGCTTCACAACCACGGTACGATTCAGATTGGTGATACCTTTACCCAGGGTGAGATGGTCAAGTTCTCGGGTATCCCGAACTTCGCGCCCGAACTGTTCCGCCGCATTCGCCTGCGCGACCCGCTTAAGGCCAAGCAACTGCAAAAGGGCCTGATGCAGCTGTCTGAAGAGGGCGCAGTGCAGGTCTTCCGGCCGCTCAAGAACAATGACCTGATCGTCGGCGCTGTTGGTATGCTGCAGTTCGACGTGGTGGCCCAGCGCTTGAAGTCGGAGTACAAGGTCGATGCGGTTTACGAGCCCATCAGTGTGGCCACGGCGCGCTGGGTCGAGTGCTCGGACCCGCGCAAACTGGAGCAATTCCGCGATAAGGCCTACGATAATCTGGCGCTGGATGGCGGAGATAACCTGGCCTATGTGGCCCCGACCATGGTCAATCTGCAGATGGCGCAGGAACGGCACCCTGATATTGCGTTCCGGAAAACCCGGGAACATTGATGCAGGGCCTGGTGCCCGTTTTGGCCGTTGCCGAGTGACGGGCGGCATCATTCAACCTGGAGGGACGGCATGATCATCTATCTGGTGGCGCTGGCACTGATTGTTGCGGGTGCCTCGACCGGCCTCTTTACGCTGCTACACAGCCGGGTGCTGAAAGGCCGCTTGCGGCTCTACGATGCCAAGGGGTACTGGGTGGTCAGTATGTTGATGCTGACGTTTCTGGTGACCAGTCTCGCCTATTTCTGGGGTGTCACCCGCTTTGTGTTGAGCCCGGAAGTGGGCCTGGAGCCTGAAACTGTGTTCGGTATGCTGGTGACGGTTTTTGGCTGCATTGCCGGCCTTGGCGTAGGCCTGGTGCGCTTCGCGAGAGTGAGAATGCCGGGCGGAACCACGGAAAGCGACGGGATGTAGCAGGGCCGTTCGGCCATCGGCCCGTTTTTGAATACTATTTGATCGAAGGCGCTTGCAAAGGGGTGGTTGTTTCTTTACTATCCGCGCCCTTATTTCGGATTAACTGCCCCTGAGCCCCCCACTTTTATTAGGCGGAGTTAAATGAAAACTTTTGTAGCAAAACCGGCTGAAGTAAAGCGCGACTGGTACGTAGTCGATGCCCAAGGCCAAACGTTGGGTCGCTTGTCGACCGAAATTGCTCGTCGTTTGCGCGGCAAGCATAAAGCAGAGTTCACGCCTCACGTGGATACTGGCGATTACATCGTCGTGATCAACGCCGAGAAAGTGGCTGTGACCGGTCGCAAGACCAAGCAAAAAATGTATCACCGTCATACCGGGTACCCGGGTGGCCTGAAGTCTATGAGCTTCGAAAAAATGATCGACCACAAGCCCGAGCGCGTGATCGAACTGGCGGTTAAAGGCATGATTCCCCGGAATCCGCTTGGCCGTGCCATGCTGAAGAAGCTGAAGGTGTATGCCGGTGTCGATCATCCGCATACTGCACAACAGCCCAAAGAACTTAAGATTTAATGGGGAGCGACATGACAGCAATTCAGCAATATTACGGTACAGGTCGCCGCAAAACCTCAGCCGCACGTGTCTACCTGCGTCCAGGTACTGGCCAGATTAGCGTCAACAAGCGCCCTCTGGATGTGTACTTTGGTCGTGAAACGTCACGCATGATCGTTCGTCAGCCGCTGGAACTGGTTGAGCTGACTGACAAATTCGACGTCATCATCAGCGTTGCCGGTGGCGGTGCCAACGGTCAGGCCGGTGCGATTCGTCATGGCATTACCCGTGCCCTGATGGTCTACGACGAGACTCTGCGCAAGCAACTGCGTGCCGCCGGTTACGTAACCCGCGACGCCCGGATGGTTGAACGTAAGAAAGTCGGTCTGCACAAGGCGCGTAAGCGTCCGCAATACTCCAAGCGTTAATCGTTCTGGATGGCCCTGCTTTCAAAACGCCCGGACTTGTCCGGGCGTTTTTGTTTGTTACCGCGCCAGCCAGTCGAAACCATGACCATATGGATAGCCGGTAAGGTCCGACCCCTGCCAATACCCTTGTAAGGCGAAGGGTTTTCTTGTCAGTGGGAGTGTAATTCTTTAGTATTCCCGTCATTTTGTGGAAACTGCCCCGTATTTTTTCTACCTTCAGACAGAGGACCTAATAATGACGCAAGACGGCGTAAATAAGGGTCGGCGCCGCTTTCTCTATATCGCGACAGGCGCCATGGGTGCCGTAGGCGCGGTTGGAGTTGCAACCCCGTTCGTCCGCTCCTGGTTTCCCAGTGAGAAAGCTAAGGCGATCGGGGCTCCGGTGACCGTTGACATCAGTAGGCTCGAACCCGGCGAAATGCGCATTGCAGAATGGCGCGGCAAGCCGATTTTCATCGTTCGACGTACTGAAGAGGCCATCGCCAACCTAAAAAGTGATGAACTGGTCGACCGTCTGTCTGACCCCAACTCAGAAGTGGTGTCACAGCAGCCAGAATACGCACAGAACCCGGCGCGTTCCCGCTCCGAGGACTTGCTGGTTCTGGAAGGCGTATGCACCCATCTGGGTTGTTCACCCCAGTTCCTGCCCAATGTTGAGCCTCAGTCGTTCGATGAGAACTGGATGGGTGGCTTCTTTTGCCCGTGCCACGGGTCCCGTTTTGATCTGGCCGGTCGCGTCTTTCGCGGTGTTCCCGCCCCAACCAATCTGGTGGTGCCTCCGCATATGATCGAAGGGTCCATGCTAACCATTGGTGAGGATACTGCCTGATGAGTACTAACAAGCCAGCCTTCATGCAATGGCTCGACCAGCGCCTGCCGGTCACCAATGCCTATGAAAAGCACATGTCCAAGTACTATGCGCCGGTTAACCTGAACTTCTGGTACGTGTTCGGGTTGCTGGCAACATTGGTATTCGCCAACCAGATCCTGACCGGGATCTGGCTAACCATGTCGTTCGTGCCCAGTGCCGATGAAGCCTTTCTCTCCGTCGAATACATCATGCGCGATGTTGAGATGGGGTGGCTGATTCGCTACATGCACTCCACCGGTGCGTCTTTCTTCTTTATTGTCGTTTACCTTCACATGTTCCGCGGCATTATGTACGGCTCGTACAAAAAGCCTCGTGAACTGATCTGGGTGTTCGGCATGTTCATCTACCTGGTGCTGATGGCCGAAGGCTTCATGGGCTATGTACTGCCCTGGGGTCAGATGTCTTATTGGGGTGCCCAGGTGATCATCTCTCTGTTCGGTGCCATTCCGGTCATCGGCGATGGCCTGACTGAGTGGATCCGGGGTGACTTCCTGATTTCTGGCATCACGCTGAACCGCTTCTTTGCACTGCACGTTATCGCCTTGCCGCTGGTTCTGGCGCTATTGGTGGTGCTGCACATTCTGGCGCTGCACGAAGTGGGTTCCAACAACCCCGACGGCATTGACATCAAGAAGCACAAAGACGAACAGGGTAAACCACTGGACGGCATTCCGTTCCACCCCTACTACACGCTTGGCAAGTTGCCGATGATCATCGTCTTCCTGTTTGTGTTTTGCGGTGTGATCTTCTTCTTCCCTGAAGGCGGCGGCTATTTCCTCGAGCACGCCAACTTTGAGCCGGCTAACCCGCTGAAGACGCCAGCGCATATTGCACCGACCTGGTATTACGGTGCTTTCTACTCCATCTTGCGGGCTGTGCCTGACAAGTTGATGGGTGTGATCGCCATGGGCGCCGCCATTGCCATTCTCTTCATCCTGCCCTGGCTGGATAAGAGCCCGGTGCTGAGCTGGCGTTACAAGGGCTGGATGAGCAAGACCGCCATCGTGGTGTTTGCCCTGGCCTTCATCATGCTGTCTTACCTGGGTGGTCAGCCGGTAACCGATCTGAATACCTGGTTGGCCCGCATTGGCTCTGTGATCTATTTCGGATTCTTCCTGCTGATGCCGATTTACACGCGCATGGAATCCACCAAACCCGTACCAGAGAGGGTGCCAGCGAAATGAAGAAACTGTTCCTGTCTCTCATATTGAGCATGTCTCCACTGGTGGCCCTGGCTGCCGGTGCCGCGGTTGAGTTGGATCACATCGAGACCGACATTACTGACAAGGCCTCGCTGCAACGCGGTGTTCAGACCTATATGAACTACTGCATGGCCTGTCACTCACTGGAATACGCCCGTTACAACCGGGTTGCTGCTGATCTGGATATTCCCGAAGAGATTTTCGCGGAAAACCTGATCTTTACCGATGCGGCCATCGGTTCGCTGATGCAGAACTCCATGAGCTACGACGATGGCGCGGCCTGGTTTGGTGCGGCGCCGCCGGACCTGACGCTGGTAGCCCGGGTTCGCGGCGAAGACTGGTTGTACACATACCTGCGTGGTTTCTACCAAGACGATAGCCGCCCGCTGGGTGTCAACAACTCTGTGTTTGCCAATGTCGGTATGCCGCACGTACTGATGGAGCTTCAGGGTTTGTGTGCTGAAGCACCTCATGCCGTCAGTGACCGTCGTTTTGACCCGTTAACGGGGAACCTTATCACCGACGGTGGTTGTGAAAACTACGCGGTTGAAGGCTCGCAAACCAAGGCTGAGTACGACGAGACCATCTATGATCTGGTGAATTTCCTGGATTACATGGGCGAGCCGTATGCCAAAGACCGTGAACGCATTGGCTGGATGGTGTTTGCCTTCCTGGCGGTGTTCCTGGTGATCGGTCAGTTGCTGTATCGCGAGTTGTGGAAAGACATTCACTAACGTGACTGCCGAGTACCATTTTTTGATAAGCGCGGCTGGTCCGCGCTTGTTTTGTCTTGTATCAGGGTGTTTTTACATCGAGGAGAGTACCTAATGGGCGTCGTTGCCAAACGTTCTTCCATGACTTTTTACTCCGATCCGGCCAGTCAATACAGCCACAGGGTGCGTATTGTGCTGGCGGAAAAGGGCGTAGCGGTCGACATCAAAGACGTCGATCCGGATGACATGCCTCAGGAAATTGCCGACATCAACCCTTATAACTCTCTGCCAACACTGGTCGACCGTGACCTCACGCTGTTTGAACACTACGTGATGATGGAGTACCTCGACGAGCGTTTCCCGCACCCGCCGTTGCTGCCGGTATATCCCGTTGCCCGGGCCGAGAGTCGCCAGTACATGGCTCGCATCCAGCGCGACTGGTGCGACAAGGTCGATGTTATCGTTGCTGCCAAGAGTAAAGACAGTGTGACCAAGGCGCGTAAAGAACTGCGCGAAAGCCTGCTGGCCATTGCGCCTTTGTTCGACGAAAAGCCGTTCTTCATGAGCGAGGAGTTCACTTTGGTCGATTGTTGCGTTGCCCCTATTCTGTGGCGTTTGCCGGCCCTGGGTATTGAGTTGACTGAAAAACAGGCCAAGCCGATCCACAAATACATGGAACGTCTGTTTGAACGTGAATCGTTCCAGATCAGCCTGTCTGAAGTCGAGCAGGAGATGCGCGACTGATGAGTGAAATGACCTCCAACAAACCCTACATGCTCAGGGCTTTCCATCAGTGGATTGTCGACAACAACTGCACGCCTTATCTGGTGATTGCAGCCGACTTCCCAGGTGTCGAAGTGCCTGTGCAATTTGTTCGGGATGGTCAGATCACACTTAATATAGCGCCTTCGGCGGTCAGGGAGTTGGTGCTCGACAACCGCTGGGTGGAATTCAGTGCTCGCTTTTCCGGTGTGCCTACTCTGGTCAGAGCGCCCATGTCTTCTATTATGGCCATCTTTGCCAAAGAGAATGGTCAGGGCATGGGGTTCGATCTCGAGGCACCGGACGATCCGGATCCGGACGACACGCCATCGGGTGGTGATGACGGTGGTAGTAAGAAGCCGTCTTTGCGCGTGGTAAAGTAGCTCCGGCCTGATAGCTGAGAGTGCACTGTAAAAGGCGTTCCCCGGGACGCCTTTTTTAATTTCTGCAGAAAGTTTTGAAGAAAGTCAGTAAAGGCGTTGACCCGGGGAACTCAGTCCCTATAATGCGCCTCCGCTGTGACCGAACAGCGGCTCCAACCAGCCGAGAGGCGGGA